>Ga0210396_10002349_pt1 | contig 19381 bp, 19 predicted proteins | sample IncBWH17OmetaG_FD_155466 | JGI IMG/M metagenome (GOLD analysis project Ga0210396, IMG submission 155466) | Forest soil microbial communities from Barre Woods Harvard Forest LTER site, Petersham, Massachusetts, United States - Inc-BW-H-17-O ... | reverse complement strand
GCTGACGCCGGGTCGGCGAGTCAGAAACCCGGCCGCGGCCGCGGCGTTGCCGGCGGACGTCTCGTGCCGGAAGCCGATGAAGCGGATCCCGGATTTCTGCGCGAGACGCGCGAGGTCGGTGATCGGGATGCCGACTAGCCCGTAGATCGTGTCGATTCCATTGAGCTTCAGCGCGTCGACGAACAGGTGAAAGCCGTCGGTCAGCTCGGGTTCCGATTGGGTGGTCATGGCCTTCACTGTTATCCGATTTCCCACAGCCGTCCAAGACCCAGCCGCTATGCAGCGATAGCCAGCGTCTATCGAGCAGTAGCGGACAGATATTGGACGGCTGCGTGGTATCGGGGGCATGGTGCAGGTGAAGTCCCGTTTCGCACCCTGAAAGGAGCGGGGAGGATGAACGCCCACAACACGGGTTCGAGCCCGCGTATCGCCGATCTGGTCGCCGCGACGGCAGGTCGTCATCCAGACGCGCACGCGCTCGTCGTCACCGCCGACCGCAACCCGATCACGTACCGCGAGCTGATTGGGCTGGTCGACGACCTGGCCGGACAGCTGACCCACGCCGGCTTGCGGGCCGGCGACCGTGCGGGCCTGCGAGCACAAAGCAGCGCCGAGTTCGTCGTCGGGTTGTTGGCGGCTTCGCGCGCGGGCCTCGTCGCCGTCCCGGTGGATCCTGCATTGCCCGCCGCCGACCAGCGAGCCCGGATCACGGCCGCGGGCGGCCGAGTCGTCTTGGTCGACGGCGACACGCCCAGCGGCAGTGGCGAAACGACTTTGCCGCACTGGCCGATTTCGGTCACGGTGAACGAGGGCGGCGGTGCGATCACCGCTCGTGTCGATGACGCGGTTGCGCCGTTGCCGGCAAGCGCCGGACCCGATGGATTGCGGCCGGACGACGCGCTGATCATGTTCACCGGCGGTACCACCGGTGCCCCGAAGATGGTCCCCTGGACACACGACAACGTCGCGACGTCGGTCGGCAACGTCATTGCCGGCTACGAGCTCGGACCCGACGATGCGACTGTCGCGGTGATGCCGCTGTTCCACGGCCACGGGCTGATTGCCGCACTGCTTTCGACTCTGGCATCCGGCGGCACCGTGCTGGTTCCGGCTGGCGGTCGGTTTTCCGCGCACACATTCGACGACGACCTACGCGCCGCGAGCGCGACCTGGTTCACCGCGGTTCCGACGATTCACCAAATCTTGCTGGGACGCAAGGATACTGACGCCGGGCCGGAACGGGCCCGGCTGCGCTTCATTCGCAGCTGCAGCGCGGCGCTGAACCCGGATACCGCCGATGCATTGCAGAAGGTGTTCGCGGCACCGGTGCTGTCCGCCTACGGCATGACCGAAGCCACCCACCAGATGTCAAGCACGAGCGAGACCGAGACGGTGACCGCCGGCCTGGTCGGCCGCTCGACTGGAGTGCAGGTGCGGATCGTCGGGGACGACGGCCGACCCTGCCCACCTGATGCCGTCGGTGAAATCTGGGTCAGCGGTCCCACGGTGGTGCGCGGATACCTGGCCAATCCGAGCGCCACCGAACAGACATTCACCGACGGCTGGCTGCACACCGGCGACCTGGGCACGCTGTCGGAGGCGGGCGAGCTGACGCTGCGCGGCCGCATCAAAGAACTCATCAACCGCGGCGGGGAGAAGATATCCCCGGAGCGAGTCGAAGGCGTGCTGGCCAGTCACCCGAAGGTGTTGGAAGCGGCCGTCTTCGGTGTCCCAGATGAGCTCTACGGCGAGACGGTCGGTGCGGCGGTGGTGTTCGATCAGGCGGACCCACCGACCGCCAACGAACTGACCGAGTTCTGTCGTGAACGGCTCGCGGCCTTCGAGGTACCCGCCGGCATCGCGCTGACCGACGAGCTTCCGCACACCGCAAAAGGTTCGATCGACCGCCGAGCGGTGGTCGAACGATTCGGAAAAGGCGATTGACCGGTGCAGCCATTCGATTGGGACCTGCCTTACGCGTGGCCGCGAAAGCCCATCCTGGCAAGCAATGTCGTCTGTACGACACAACCACTTGCCGCCCAGGCGGGGCTTCGGATGCTCGCCGACGGCGGCAGCGCGGCCGATGCGGCGATCGCCACCGCGATTGCGCTGACGGTGGTCGAGCCGGTCTCCAACGGGATCGGCTCGGACGCGTTTGCCATCGTCTGGGATGGCCGGCAACTGCACGGGCTGAACGCGTCGGGGCGTTCGCCCGCGGCGTGGACGCCCGAGTATTTCAACGGCAATGGTGTTCCCGCGCTCGGCTGGAATTCGGTGACCGTGCCGGGTGCGGTGTCCGCGTGGGTCGAGCTGCATGCCAAGTTCGGCAAGCTCCCGTTCGAGCGGCTCTTCGAGCCCGCGATCTCCTACGGCCGCAACGGCTTTCTGGTTTCACCGACCATCGCAGACCAGTGGGCCGCCATGGTCCCGCTGTTCGAGTCCCAGCCCGGATTCGCCGAGGTCTTCATGCCCGGCGGTCGAGCGCCCAAGCCCGGCGAACTGGTCACCCTGCCCGACCACTCCGCCACGCTGGAGATGATCGCCTCAACTAACGGCGAGGCGTTCTATCGCGGAGAACTGGCGACGAAGCTCGAGGCCCACGCGACGGCCAACGGCGGCGTCATGCGGGCCAGTGACCTCGCGGCGCATCGTGCCGACTGGGTTGGGACGATCAGCGGCACCTACCGCGGCTACACCATCGACGAGATACCGCCCAACGGGCAGGGCATCGTCGCCTTGATCGCGCTTGGAATACTCGAGCAGTTCGATATGGCCTCGCTCCCAGCAGATTCCGCTGACTGCGTGCATCTGCAAATCGAAGCGGTGAAGCTCGCGTTCGCCGATGCGCAGGCCTATGTCGCCGACATCGACCACATGCCGGTGCGTCCGCAGCGCCTGCTCGACAAGGAATACCTGCGGCACCGCGCGATGCTGATCGATCGGAACCGGGCGCAACCGGCGTCCGCGGGGACACCGAAGGGCGGCACGGTGTATCTCACCGCCGCCGATGCGGCCGGGGTGATGGTGTCGATGATCCAGTCGAACTACATGGGTTTCGGCTCCGGCGTGGTGGTACCCGGCACCGGAATCTCCCTGCAGAACCGGGGCGCGGATTTCGCTGTGGCGCCGGGGCATCCGAACCAGGTGGGGCCGAGCAAACGCCCGTACCACACCATCATCCCCGGTTTTTTGAGTAAGGACGGCGCACCGGTGATGAGCTTCGGCGTGATGGGCGGCCCGATGCAGCCCCAGGGGCATGTGCAACTGGTGACGCGAATCGTCGACCACGGCCAGAACCCGCAAGCGGCCTGCGATGGCCCGCGCTTTCGCTGGGCGCATGGCCTGCAGGTCTGCTGCGAGACGGGTTTTCCGCCCGCAACGCTCGACGAGCTCGAGCGGCGCGGCCATCAGTTGGTGACCACGGACGACTACAACCAGTTCGGCAGCTGCCAGGCGATCTGGCGGCTCGACGACGGATATCTCGCGGTGAGCGACCCGCGCCGCGATGGCCAGGGCGTGGGCTTCTAGGCCGGCTGCGCTAGTCCACTCTTGACCGGAGCCGCGGGATCAGTAACACTCATAAAATAAACCGACCGTCGGTTTACTAATTGGAGGGTGGATGGCCCGGACCGTCAACGTTGTCGAGCAGGCCGCGCGGCGCGATGCCATCCTGGACGCCGCGCAGCGATTGATTCTGTCCAATGGCTATGAACGCCTGACGGTTCAAGACATCCTCGAGGAACTGCAGATCTCCAAGGGAGCCTTCTATCACTACTTCGACTCGAAACCTGCTGTGGTCGAAGCCCTCACCGAACGGCTGGTCGACGACTCAGAACGCGCCCTTGCTCAAATCGCCGAGGAGCCCGAGTTGGGGGCCACCGCGAAGCTGCAACGCTTCTTCGGCGAGATCGTCCGCTGGAAATCCGAGCGGCAGAACCTTATGGTGGCGATGCTGCCGGTCTGGTACGCACCCGACAACATCAGCTTCCGCCTGTTGGTGGACCGCGCAACAGCAGCACGATTGGCGCCCCTGCTGAGCGCGATTGTCCGCCAGGGCGTCGACGAGCATCAGTTTGCGACCGCCTACCCCGAGCACGCCGGCTCGATCATTGTCGCCGTCGTGCAAGCACTTCAAGATGCGATCGCTCAGCAGTTACTCACTGGCACGGCGAAAGTCAAAGAGGTGGTGGCCACCCATGGCGCGCATATCGAAGCGATTGAACGCTATCTCGGTGTACCAGCGGGCACCCTGTATCGCGCCGGCGCTCGCGCGGTGAACAGTTGGATCGCGGCATTACGACGCGCCGATCAAGTTGGCAAATACCATGACTGAGTGCAAGACCACTGGTCTTGTTGTCGGTGGCGGCCCAGCCGGGATGATGCTCGGCTATCTGCTCGCGCGGTCCGGTGTGCAGACCATCCTGTTGGAGAAGCACGGCGACTTTCTGCGCGACTTCCGCGGGGACACGGTGCATCCATCGACCACCGAGCTGATGCATGAGCTCGGAATACTCGACGAGTTCCTACGCGATGTTCCGCACCAGGCGATGGACCAGCTGGGTATCGGAGTCAGGGGCCAGGCATTCGATCTGATTGACTTTCGTCATCTGCCGACCGCCTGCAAATACGTTGTGCTGGCGCCGCAGTGGGACTTTTTGAACTTCCTTGCGGCGAAGGCCAAGCGGTACCCGTCCTTTCGGCTCGCCATGAACACCGAAGCAACCGGTCTGCTGTGGGAGAACGATCGAGTCGTCGGTGTCACTGCGCACAGTGCGAGCGGCCCGCTCGAGATCCGCGCCGATGTGACGGTCGCGTGCGACGGGCGATGGTCGGTCATTCGGGAACACTCGGGGCTGCCGGTCAGGGATTTTCCGATGCCGATCGACGTGTTGTGGTTTCGGCTTCCCCGTTCTGATTCCGCGCCCGAAACTCTCGGATACATCGGGGGTGGCCAGATCGTCATCGCGATCGACCGCGGTGACTACTGGCAGTGCGGAGCCATCATCGACAAGGGCGGCTTTGAAGCCGTACAGGCCGATGGGTTACCGGAATTCCGCTCCAGGATCGCCTCGGCCGCACCATTTTTGACCAACAGCCTCCACTCGTTGACCGATTGGGATCAAGTCAAACTGCTGTCGGTGCGCGCGAACCGCATGCGAAAGTGGTGGCTACCGGGCTTATTGTGTATCGGCGACGCCGCGCATGCGATGTCCCCGGTCGGCGGTATCGGCGTCAACTACGCGATCGCCGACGCGGTGGCCGCCGCCAATGCACTGGCCGGGCCACTGCAGCGGGGGCAGTTAACTGACGACGATCTGCGTGCAGTTCAGAAGCGCCGGCAGCCACCGACGAAGGTGGCTCAGATGCTGCAGCGTGCGCAGACGACGAATCTCGCGCGGTTGAGAAATACCCAGCCGCCGTTGTGGACGTTGCGGCTGCTGAGTCACCTCGGGCCGGTCAAGCGGTTACTGGGCCGAACGGTGGGGCTTGGCCTGCGCCGCGAACATGTCCGTACCGTGGCTGTCACCGACTAGACGCGGATCTTGTCCTCGGCAGCGGCCAACCCGATATCGGAACGAAAGTGACCGCCAGGCAACCGAATTGACTTAAGCATCGCGTAGACAGCATTTCGGGCTTCGGATAGGTCGGCCCCGGTGCCAACCGCCGAGAGCACCCGTCCGCCGGAAGACACGATCGCGCCGTCGTCGCGACGGGCGGTTCCGGCGTGCAAGATGCCGTCGGCCTCCGATCCCACGATCACGTCCCCGACTCGTGGCCGACTCGGGTAGTTCTCCGCCGCCAGCACGACCGTCACTGCCGTCCCGGCGCGCCACTGCAGATCGCCGAAACTGGCCAGCTCGCCGGTGGCGGTCGCATACAGCAACTGACCCAGCGGTGATTCGAGCAATGCCAGCACCGACTGTGTTTCCGGATCGCCGAACCGACAGTTGAATTCGATCACCGCGGGCCCGTTGGACGTGATCGCCAGACCGGCGTACAGCAACCCGGAAAACGGGCTGCCGCGCCGGGCCAGCTCCGCCGCAACTGGTTCCGCGATATCGGTGACCATCGCTCGGTACACCTCTGAAGGCAGCCATGGCACCGGCGCATAGGCGCCCATGCCGCCGGTGTTGGGGCCGGTGTCACCGTCGCCGACCCGCTTGAAGTCCTGCGCGGCCAGCAGGGGCACCACCGTCTCGCCGTCGACGAGGCAGAACAGCGACACTTCGGGACCGTCGAGAAAGGACTCCAACAACACCGGGTGGCCCGACTCGAGCAGGCTCGCGGCATGAGCACGGGCGGCGTCGCGGCTCTGCGTGACCACCACACCCTTGCCGGCGGCCAGCCGGTCATCTTTCACCACCCAGGCAGGGTCACCGGCAGCCGGCCCGAACCGGTCCAGCGCTGCGTCCAAACGCGCTGGGCTGTCGACGATCTCGCTGAATGCGGTACGGACGCCGGCCGCTGCCATCACATCCTTGGCGAAGGCTTTGGAACCTTCGATCTCGGCCGCCGCCTTGCTGGGTCCGAAGCAGACGATACCGGCGTCGCGCACCGCGTCGGCCACGCCGAGCACCAACGGGACCTCGGGGCCGATGACCACCAGGTCGGCCCGGACCTGGCGGGCCAACGCGACGACGTCATCGCCCGACGTGATCTCGACGTCGTGCTGGTCGGCTATTGACGCGGTGCCGGCGTTGCCGGGAGCGATGGCCAGCGCCTCGACCTGGGGATCGTCGCGCAACGCCAGCAACAGAGCATGTTCGCGGGCACCGGAGCCGATTACCAGAACGCGCACGAGACGTCACTCTAGTCTGGCGACGATGCGCGCCGTAAAACGGCGCGACGAGAAGCCAGACAATCAGACCCGGCGGGTGCCGATGCGGGCCGGGTGCAGGCAGTCAGATGATTTTTTCGAGGAGGTTTTTCAGTTCCTTCTGCTGCGCGGCCGTGAGGCGCCCGAGACGCTTGTTGAACTCCTCGGACAGCGCCGACATACCGCCCGCGGCAGCTTTGCGCCCGGTCGCGGTGAGCAGCAAGCGATGGCGCCGAAGATCGGACGGATCGATCTCGCGACGCACGAATCCCGCCGCCTCCAGCCGTTTGAGGTAAACGGTGACCGTCGCCTTGGGCATATTCAACGTCGTTGCCAGTTCGGCCGGGTAGGGATGCTCATCGATCTCGGCGAGCAGGAACAGCTCCTTCGACTCCAGACCCAACGAGCAGATCGAGTCCTCGGCGCAGGAAATGACCGACAACAGCACCCGGTAATTCAAGGACCAGATCTTGGCCGCATCAACCGCCGACATCGACTTGCCAGATCGTTCAGTTGTGAACTAGTTTAGATATGAACAACCGCATAACCGAACAATCTACCAGAAAGCTGCCATCATGCCTCTGGATCAATACGTGACACTCGGTCGGTCCGGCCTGCGCGTGAGCCCCCTGTGCCTGGGCGCCATGACGTTCGGCGAAGACCTCGGCTGGGGTACCAGTGTCGAAGAGTCCCAACAGATCATCGATCGGTACACCGAACTCGGCGGAAACTTCATCGACACCGCCAACTTCTACACCGGGAGCCACTCCGAGAAGATCCTCGGCGACCACATCGGCCGCCACGCCGCCCGACGCGACCGTCTGGTGATCGCGACCAAGTTCAGCGGCAACCTCTATCCGGGCGATCCCAACGGTGGCGGCTCGGGCCGCAAATCGTTGATCAACGCCTGCGAAAACTCACTGCGGCGGTTGCAGACCGACTACATCGACCTGTACTGGCTGCATATCTGGGACACCAACACCCCCATCGAGGAAACGATGGCCGCACTCGACGACCTCGTTGCGGCCGGCAAGGTTCGCTACATCGGTGTTTCGGACACCCCGGCGTGGAAGATCGTGGAAGCCAACCTGATTGCCCGTTTCCGCGGTTGGTCCAGTTTCATCGGCCTGCAGGTCGAGTACTCGTTGCTCGAACGCGCCATCGAGCAAGAACTGGTGCCGATGGCGAGTGAATTCGGCCTCGGTATCACGCCCTGGTCGCCGCTGAAGAGCGGCGTGCTCAGCGGCAAGTACACCCGCCGGAATGCCGGCCAGCACACCGCCGATCGCGGCGCGCTCGTCGATAGCTTCCTCACCGAAGCGACCTATGCGGTTATCGATGAACTCGAGCTCATCGCCAAAGCGCACGAGACGAACGTTGCCAGCGTGGCGCTTGCCTGGGTCCACGCGCAGCCTGCCGTCTCATCCGTCATCATCGGCGCGCGCAGGCTTTCGCAGCTCGACGACAACATCCGGGCCGTCGATGTGAATCTCACCGCCGACGAACTGGACCGGCTTGACGCGCTCACCGCACCGAGGTTCGGATTCCCGAACAACATGTTGGAAATGGCACCGGGCATGCTCAACGGCGGGACGACGGTCAACGGTGTGTCGGCCCCGACGTCGGAGTATGTGATGCCGAAAGGCGCTCAGCCGTACTGAGATTGACGGGTTTATTCGCCCGAGTGCATCTTGAGCGCGCTCTCGACATTGGCCTTCTTGTCCTCGCCGGCACCTTTCGCCGCGGCCTTCTTCCGCTTGGCCACGACGCTGTCGACCGCGCCGTTGAGCGCTGAACCCAGTGGAAAGCCGAGATAGTGGGTCAGGAAGACGGCCATCTCCTTGAGTTCGGTCTCGGTGAGCTCTTCGTTGAGCAGCGCCGCGTTGATCTGGATCTCGGCCAGGTCGCGGTTTCCGACCGCGGTCACCGCGGTCAGCGTCATGATGCGCTTGTCGCGCATCGACAACCCCGGTCGACTCCAGATCGTGCCGAACAGGTGGTCCACGGTCAGGTCGAAGTACGCGTCGCCCTCGATGTTCGGCATTTCCCAGCCGTAGACCTCGTTCATCTTCGCGAGGCCCTTACGACGCAGCTCGTCCATTTACGTCTCTTTCTCAGTGTGCGGTACCCCGAGGCCGGGCGCGAGCCTCTTGAGCGCGAGTTTAGCCAGCGGCAGGTCGACGGACAGTGCCTCACCTAGTGCCAAAGCCAGGCCTAGGTCCTTTTCACCGAGGCCCCGGGCGTGGATGAATCCGTCATACAGGAAGTGGCCCGGCTCAAGGTCTTTCGTGTCATCCCGATACATGACAGACCCGGGGCCGCCGCTCAGCTGGTCGGTATGACGCACCACGTTGCCGAGGTCCTGCAGGTTCAGCCCGGCGGCCTCGGCCAGCTTCCACGCCTCGCCCACGGCCGCGTAGCCGGTGAATGTGAGCATGTTGCGAGCCAGCTTCATCCGAGTGCCCGCGCCGGGTGGCCCCGCGTGGACCACCAAGTCAGCCCAATGCGAGAACGATTCTTTAACACGGGCGAAGACTTCGTCGCCGGCTCCGACCATGGTCGCGAGTTGACCGAAGCGCGCGGCTCGCGTGCCGCCGCTGACCGGAGCGTCGATGACGTGAATGTCCTGCGGTTCCAGCTCGCGCGCAAGCTCTTCCGCGGTGGTGTCGCTAATAGTGGAGTGAATGGCGATGATAGTGCCGGGCTTGGCATGTGACGCTAGCTCGCCGACGACGTTACGGACCTGCTCGTCGTTGAGGACGGTGACGCTGATGATGTCGGTGGCGGCGACATCGGCGACGCTGTCGGCCAGACTGGCGCCTTTTTCGGCTAACGGGGTCATGGCCTCCGTTCGGATGTCGTAAACCGTTAGTCCACCCGGCCATTCGGCCATCTTCTTGGCCATCGGCGTGCCCATGTTCCCCAGCCCGATATACCCGAGCTTCACCTGCTCACTCATGACCGAATCACCTGCCCGCCGTCGACGTTGAAGATCTGTCCGGTGATCCACGATGCCTCATCGGACAACAAAAACAGGCACATGCCGACCAGATCTTCGGGAGTTCCCATGCGTGACAGCGGAAGACCCTTGACGATGTCGTCGACAATCTCCTTGGGCGTAGTGGTCCGGTTGGCCTCGGTGTCGATGGGTCCGGGCGCGATCGCGTTGATCCGGATGTTCTGGCCACCCAGCTCGCGGGACAGCTGCTGGGTCAGTCCATTGATGCCCACCTTGGCCAGGCCGTAGAAATTCGCGTACAACCACGCCGCGGTGGACGATTGGTTGACGATCGCGCCGCCGCCGCGCTTGGCCATCTTCTTGTACACCGCGCGGGTGCACCACAGCGCGCCGTCGAGGTTCACGCTCATGAATCGCTTGTAGTACTCGGGATCGACGGTGAGCAGGAAATCCAGCTTCATCCCGCCGAAGATCGCGGCGTTGTTTACGAGGTAGTCGATGCCGCCGAACTCGGCCAATGTGCGGTCGGCCATGTTCTTGGCCGACGCCGGATCCGAAACGTCGACCGGAATAGACACGGCTGTGCCGCCGTCGGCGACGATCTGCTTGGCCACCCCTTCGGCCGCCTCCGCATTGATATCTGCGACCACAACCGCCGCGCCTTCCCGGGCCAGGGCCTCGGCGTACGCCTGACCTATGCCGCCACCCGACCCGGTGACGATGGCGACTTTGCTTTCAAATCTCACGCTCTTGGGCCCCTCTAATTAGCCGCTGTCGCAATGGTTTTGACTTCCAGGTATTCCTCGAAACCGGCCAGGCCCATCTCGCGACCGTTCCCGGACTGCTTGTAACCCCCGAATGGCGCGTCGGCTGAGTACCAGACGCCGCCATTGACATTGATCGTGCCGGCCCGCACTCGCGCGGCAATCCGCGCCGCCCTATCCGGGTCGGTGCCAAATACTGTGCCAGACAAGCCATACAGCGAGTCGTTGGCAATGCGAACGGCGTCCTCGTCGCCGTCGTGCGGAATCACAGTCAGGACCGGGCCGAAGATTTCCTCGCGGGCGCAGCGGGCGTCGTTGCCCAGCCCCGCGATCACCGTGGGCTCGATGAAGAAACCGACGTCACGGTCGGCCGGCCGCCCTCCTCCGCACGCGAACGTCCCGCCCTCAGCGATCGCCGAGTCGAGGTAGCCCTGCACACGATCGCGCTGTCGGGCCGAGATCAGTGGCCCGCAAATTGTCCCGGGGTCGGTCGGGTCGCCGGCCTTGATCCCGCCCACCGTTGCGGCCGCGATGGCTACCGCCTCGTCGTACCGGGCCCGCGGCACCACCAGCCGGGTCGTGATCGCACATCCCTGCCCGGCGTGCATGCACACCGAAAATCCCGCCACACCAACCGCACCGGCCAAGTCGGCGTCGTCAAGCACGATGAACGCCGACTTGCCGCCCAATTCGAGGAAAACCTTCTTGATGGTCGCGGCCCCATCAGCCATCACGCTGCGGCCGGTGGCGGTCGATCCGGTGAACGACACCATGTCCACCCGAGGGTCCTTGGCCAACAACGCGCCTACACCGTGATCGCTCGAGGTGACAATGTTGATCACGCCGGGTGGAAAGTCGGTGTGCTCCGTGATGAGCTCGCCGAGCACGGCAGCGCACCACGGTGTGTCAGGGGCGGGCTTCAAGACCACGGTGTTGCCCGCGGCCAGCGCGGGCCCGATCTTGGCGAGATTGATCTGGTGGGGAAAATTCCACGGCGTGATCGCGCCGACGACACCGATTGCCTCACGGACGATCGTGCGTCGGGTAGGGATGCCCATCGGTGAGGCATCGCCGAGATCCTGGGTGTATTCGTATGATTCGGCCGTATCTGCCGCGAAACCCAGATCGTTGACTGGCACTTCGAGCTGAGCTATTGCGGTTAGCATCCGCGGCGCGCCGACTTCGGCAATGGTCAAGTCCCGCAACTCTTCGAGGTGCTGCTGCATCGCCTCGCGCAGCTGGCGGACACACCGCACCCGCAGTTCGGTGTCGCGTGACCAGTCGGTCTCGTCGAAGGCGCGCCGCGCCGCCTCGATGGCACGGCCCATGTCCTCGGTGTCGGCATCGGCCGCGGCACCCAGGACTTCCTCGGTGGCCGGGTTGATGGTGGGAAAGGTCCCCCCGCTGCCGCTGGTCAGCTTGCCGTCAATGAGCAGAGGGCTAACGCCGTCGGCCAGCAATGCCATCTTCGCCTCCGCGCCCCATTTTGATGGACACTTGTCCGGAATAATTAGGTCGAACCATAGTCCCCGAGCCCCCGACAGTGCAAGGGCGGGTCTTCTCCAAGGACATATGTGAGCTCGATAATGCTCGTTTTAGAGGTATTTCGCCAACCGGGCTTGCCTCGCGCCGTAGGTATCGGATACTTTGGACAGGTGTCCAGCGAGCCAGTGATCGCGATCACTCCCAGGGCCACCCGTCCGACCGGGGAAGCACAGCGCAACCGTCGCCAGGAAGAGACGTTCCGTAAGGTGCTGGCCGCAGGCGTCGAGGTCCTGCGGGAGAAGTCCTATGCGGACCTGACGGTTCGCGCGGTCGCCGCCCGCGCCAAGGTGGCCCCGGCGACCGCTTACACCTATTTCTCATCGAAAAACCACCTGATCGCCGAGGTCTACTTGGATCTGGTACGACGGGTCCCCTACTTCACCGACGTCAACGAGCCCATGACGACTCGGGTGGACAACGCCTTGCGTCACCTCGCGCTGGTTGTGGCCGACGAACCCGAGGTCGCCGCCGCGTGCACGGCGGCACTGCTCGGCGGCGGCAGCGACCCGGCGGTCCGGTCGGCGCGCGACCGGATCGGCGCGGAAATCCACCGCCGGATCACGTCAGCCATCGGGCCTGAGGCAGATCCCCGCACCGTGTCCGTACTCGAGATGGCGTTTTTCGGCGCGCTGGTCAACGCCGCCAGCGGGGCCTACACCTATCACCAGATCGCTGACCACCTCGGCTACGCCGCCGGCCTCATCTTGACGACCAGGGAAAACCGATGACCCTTCAGATCGACAAGCCACTGCTGGACCCTTATGACTACCACTTTCACGAAGATCCCTACCCGTACTACCAACGGCTGCGCGACGAGGCCCCGCTCTATCACAATGAAGAGCTCGGCTTCTGGGCCCTGTCACGACACAGCGACGTACACAAGGGATTTCGCAACAGCACCACACTGTCCAACCGGGACGGCGTCTCGCTGGACCCGGTATCGCGTGGACCGCACGCGTCGAAGACGATGTCGTTTCTGGCGATGGACGATCCCGCCCATCTGCGCCTGCGCACCCTGGTATCGAAGGGTTTCACGCCGCGGCGGATCCGGGAGCTCGAACCCCGAGTCACCGAGCTGGCCGTCCAACACCTCGACACCATGCTGGAGAAGGCAAGCTCCGGCGTAACCGTCGACTATGTCGCGGAATTCGCCGGCAAGCTACCCATGGACGTCATCTCCGAATTGATGGGTGTGCCACAACCCGACCGCGATCGCATCCGCGCGATGGCCGATGGCGTGATGCACCGCGAGGACGGCGTCAACGACGTGCCGGCCTCGGCGATCGAGGCGTCGCTCAACCTCATCGTCTACTACCAAGAGATGATCGCCGAGCGTCGCAAGAAGCTGACCGATGATCTCACCTCGGCGTTGCTGGAAGCCGAGATCGACGGTGACCGGCTCACCGACGAGGAAATCCTCGGGTTCATGTTTCTGATGGTGATCGCCGGCAATGAGACCACCACCAAACTTCTTGCCAATGCTGCGTTTTGGGGCCACAAGAATCCCGATCAGCTGACCCCGGTCTACCAGGATCTGTCGCGGGTGCCGCTGTGGGTCGAAGAGACCCTGCGCTATGACACGTCCAGCCAGATCCTGGCCCGCGTTGTATCCGGCGAGCTGACCCTCTACGACACCACGATCCCCGAGGGCGACGTGCTTTTGCTGCTGCCCGGCTCGGGACACCGCGACGAGCGCGTCTTCGAGGATCCTGACGACTTCATCATCGGGCGTGACATCGGTTCCAAATTACTGAGTTTCGGCAGCGGCGCACACTTCTGCCTGGGCGCCCACCTGGCGAGAATGGAAGCCCGGGTGGCGCTCACCGAAATGTTCAGACGAATCCGCGGATATCAGGTCGACGAGGCCAACGCCGTCCGCGTCCATTCCAGCAATGTCCGCGGGTTCGCCCATCTACCCATGGCCGTGGAGGTCTCGTAAATGCCACGCTTCGACCCCCTGCCCGAACGTCGTCCGGCGATCGTTGCCGGCGCCTCCTCCGGCATCGGAGAAGCCACCGCCATCGAGCTCGCGGCGCACGGCTTCCCCGTCGCCCTGGGCGCGCGCCGGGTCGAGAAGCTCAACGACATCGTGGGCAAGATCAACGCCGAGGGCGGCGAGGCGGTCGGGTTTCACCTGGATGTCACCGACCCTAACTCGGTGAAATCCTTTGTCGCACAGTCGGTCGAGGCACTCGGCGACATCGAGGTGCTGGTTACCGGCGCGGGCGACACCTACTTCGGCAAGCTCGCCGAGATCACCACCGACGAGTTTGAATCGCAGCTGCAGATCCATCTCGTCGGCGCCAACCGGCTGGCCGCCGCGGTGCTGCCAGGCATGCTCGACCGGCAGCGCGGCGACATGATCTTCGTCGGCTCCGACGTGGCCCTGCGCCAACGGCCGCACATGGGTGCCTACGGCGCGGCCAAAGCGGCGCTGGTGGCGATGGTCACCAACTTTCAGATGGAGCTCGAGGGCACCGGCGTGCGGGCCTCGATTGTGCACCCCGGCCCGACGAAGACCTCGATGGGCTGGAGCCTGCCGGCCGAGAAGATCGGCCCTGCACTTGAGGACTGGGCCAAGTGGGGCCAAGCACGCCACGACTACTTCCTGCGCCCGGCCGACCTGGCACGAGCCATCACGTTCGTCGCCGAGACACCGCGCGGTGGCTTTGTCGCCAACATGGAGCTTCAGCCCGAAGCCCCGTTGGCCGACAACAAAGGTCGCCAGAAGCTCGCACTCGGAGAAGAGGGGATGCCGTCATGACTTCGCGATACGACGATGCGGCGCGCGGCACGCGCGCCGGTGAGGAGTGAGCACATGACGACCGCCATCGTGCCCCGGGTTTCCGGCGGCGAAGAAGAGCATGGCCACCTCGAGGAATTCCGCACCGACCCAATCGGTTTGATGAAGCGCATCCGCGAGGAATGCGGCGACGTCGGCTGGTTCCAGCTCGTCGACAAGCACGTCATTTTCCTGTCGGGCGCCGAAGCCAACGAGTTCTTCTTCCGTTCCGCCGACGAGGATCTCGACCAGGCCGAGGCCTACCCGTTCATGACGCCGATCTTCGGCAAGGGTGTGGTGTTCGACGCGAGCCCCGAGCGGCGCAAGGAGATGCTGCACAACTCGGCGCTGCGCGGCGAGCAGATGAAGGGCCACGCCGCCACCATCGAGGGCGAAGTCAAGAAGATGATCGCCAACTGGGGCGACGAAGGCGAGATCGAACTGCTCGACTTCTTCGCCGAGCTGACCATCTACACCTCGACGGCCTGCCTGATCGGGCTGAAGTTCCGCGAGCAGCTCGATCACCGCTTCGCGGAGTACTACCACGAGCTCGAGCGCGGCACCGACCCGCTGTGCTACGTCGACCCGTATCTTCCGATCGAGAGCTTCCAACGCCGCGACGAGGCGCGCGTGAAACTTGTTGCGGTGGTTCAGGAGATCATGAGTCAGCGGCTGGCCAATCCGCCGAAGGACAAGGCCGACCGCGACATGCTCGACGTGCTCGTGTCAATCAAGGACGAGGACGGAAACCCGCGATTCTCCGCCGACGAGGTCACCGGGATGTTCATCTCGCTGATGTTCGCCGGGCACCACACCAGTTCGGGGACCTCGGCGTGGACGCTGATCGAGTTGATCCGCCATCCCGATGTCTACGCGGAGGTGCTGGCCGAGCTCGAAGAGCTCTACGCCGACGGCCAGGAGGTGAGTTTCCATGCCCTGCGCCAGATTCCGAAGCTCGACAACGTGGTCAAGGAGACCCTGCGGCTGCATCCGCCGCTGATCATCCTGATGCGGGTCGCCAAGGGCGAGTTCGAGGTGCAGGGTTTCCCGATCCACGACGGTGACTTCGTTGCGGCATCCCCCGCGATCTCGAACCGGATTCCGGAGGACTTCCCCGACCCGGATGCCTTCAACCCCGACCGGTACAACAAACCCGAGCAGGCCGACGTCGTCAACCGCTGGACCTGGATTCCCTTCGGAGCGGGCCGGCACCGCTGCGTAGGGGCTGCATTCGCGCAGATGCAGATCAAAGCGATCTTCTCGGTTCTGTTGCGCGAGTATGAGTTCGAAATGGCGCAGCCCGCCGACAGCTACCACAACGACCACTCCAAGATGGTCGTGCAGCTCGCCCGGCCGGCAAAGGCGCGTTACCGCCGGCGTGACGGGAGCTGACGATGGGTTACCGCGTCGAAGCCGACTTGGATCTGTGCCAAGGGCACGCCATGTGTGAGCTGGAAGCACCCGGCTACTTTCGGGTGCCCAAGCGCGGCAAGGTCGAGATCCTCGACGCCGAGCCGCCTGAGGAGGCCCGCGACGAAGTCGAGCGGGCTGTCGAAATGTGCCCAACGCAAGCACTATTCATCAAAGAGAAAGAAGACTGACAATGGCGTCACACTCGCGTGAGCAACTCGAGGCATGGGTCGACCGGTGGCTGCAGGCCAACAAGGACTGCGAAAAGGCCGGTGACTGGCGACCGTTGGGAGATTTCTATGCCGCGGACGCCACCTACGGCTGGAACATCGGTCCCAAGGAAGACGTGATGTGCGTCGGTGTCGACGAGATCCGCGACGTCGCGCTGGGCATGGAAATGGAAGGCCTGGAGAACTGGGTGTACGAGTACCAGAAGGTGCTCATCGACGACAAGCAGGGCGAAATCGTCGGATTCTGGAAGCAGATCGTCAACAAGACGGACGGCAGCCAGGACGAGATCTACGGCATCGGCGGCAGCTGGTTCCGGCTTAATGCCGACAAACTCATCGAGTGGCAGCGTGACTTCTTCGACTTCGGCCACGTCGCGAAGATGTTCGCGTCGCTGATCGAGTCCGGCGATCTGAGCACCGGCATGCAGAAGCGGATCGAACGCAGCGTCGCCGGGGAGAAGTTGCCCGGCTACTACCCACTGGGACAGGCTCCAGTCCCCATCTGGTGACCCCACACCGTGGTTGACGCTCCCCCCAGGTGTTTACAACACAGTGACGCACGTCATAATGGGCTGCGAATGAGAACACGTTCTAAATTGCCGTCCGGCGCACGCCGGGCCCTTTCACCGACACCGGGGTCAGGGCATGCTGATGGAGGTCTTTCATGAAAACAAAGGGCGCTCTGATCTGGGAGTTCAACCAGCCGTGGTCGATCGAGGAAATCGAGATCGGCGACCCGCGGAAGGATGAAGTCAAGATCCAGATGGAAGCGGCCGGGATGTGCCATTCGGACCACCATTTGGTGACCGGTGGGATCCCGATGGCCGGCTTTCCTGTTTTGGGCGGCCATGAAGGCGCCGGCATCGTCACCGAAGTGGGCCCGGGCGTCGAGGGTTTGGCCGAAGGCGACCATGTGGTGCTGTCGTTCATCCCGTCCTGTGGCAGTTGTCCGACCTGTCAGGCAGGCATGCGCAATCTCTGCGACCTGGGCGCCGGGCTGCTGAACGGTGCAGCGGTGAGCGATGGAACGTTCCGGATTCAGGCCCGCGGCCAGAACGTCTTCCCGATGACGCTGCTGGGGACGTTCTCGCCGTACATGGTTGTGCATAAAAGCTCGGTGGTGAAGATCGACCCGTCGGTCCCGTTTGAGGTCGCGGCCCTGGTTGGGTGCGGCGTCACCACTGGCTACGGTTCAGCGGTTCGCACCGCCGACATCCGGCCGGGTCAAGACGTGGCAATCGTCGGTATCGGCGGAGTGGGCATGGCAGCGTTGCAAGGTGCCGTCAACGCCGGCGCACGCTACATCTTCGCTATCGACCCGGTCGAGTGGAAGCGCGACCAGGCCCTCAAGTTCGGCGCGACGCACGTGTACCCCGACATCTTCGCCGCGATGGGCGGGATGATGGAAGTGACCTACGGCCTGATGGCTCACAAGGTGATCGTCACTGTCGGCGAGCTGCACGGCGCCGACGTGGACAACTACCTGACCCTGACCCAGAAGGGCGGCACCTGCGTGCTGACCGCTATCGGCAGCCTGGTGGACACCAACGTCACCCTGAACCTCGCGATGCTGACCCTGATGCAGAAGAACCTGCAGGGCACCATCTTCGGCGGCGGAAACCCCCAGTACGACATCCCGCAGCTGTTGTCGATGTACAAGGCCGGGAAGCTCAACCTCGACGACATGATCACCCGACAGTACAAGCTGGAGCAGATCAACGACGGCTACCAGGACATGCTGGACGGCAAGAACATTCGCGGCGTCATCCGCTACACCGACGCTGACCGGTAACCGACATGTCCCAGGAAACCGTTCAACAGTCCCCTGCACTGACTGCCTCACAGTCGTCATGGCGCTGCGCGCAGGCCCACGACCGCGAAGGCTGGCTGGCGTTGATGGCCGACGACGTCGTCGTCGAGGACCCGATCGGCAAGTCCGTCACCAACCCCGATGGCACCGGTGTGCGCGGCAAGGACGGAGTGGCCGGCTTCTACGACACCAACATCGCCGCGAACCAGCTGACCATCACCTGCGAGGAGACATTCCCGTCCAGCGATCCCAACGAGATCGCGCATATCCTGGTGCTGCGCAGCAAGTTTGACAACGGAATCACCAGCAAGGTGCGCGGCGTGTTCAGCTATAAGGTCAACGACGCCGGGCTGATCACGAACATGCGCGGCTACTGGAACCTCGACATGATGACTTTCGGCACCGACGAGTGAGCCTGCTGCTCGCCGACCGCGGCGCAGTCGTGGTCGGCGGGTCGCGGGGCATCGGTGCTGCCGTCGCGGCCTTGTTGGCGCGGCACGGCGCCGGCGTGGTGGTCAACGGCCGCGACGCAGACGCTGCCCGTGCCACAGCCGATGAGATCACCGCCGACGGTGGACGCGCGGTGGACCATCCTGGCTCACCATCCGATCAGCAGTCCGCAGAGTCGTTGGTGGACAGGTGTATTGACGAATTCGGCGCCATCCACATTCTGGTGAACTGTGCCGGCATCGCCGAACCGCCCGGCTCGTCGATCCTCGACATCAGCCCCGCCCAGTTCCACGAGCTGCTCGAGTCGCACTTGGGCACGGTGTTCGCGACCTGCCGCGCCGCGGCCCCGAAGATGGTCGAGCACGGCGGCGGCAGCATCGTCAACACCAGCTCGTTGGCATTTCTCGGTGACTACGGCGGCACTGGATACCCGGCGGGCAAGGGTTCGGTCAACAGCCTGACGCTGGCGATTGCCGCCGAATTGAAGAAGCAGGGTGTGCGCGCCAATGTGGTCTGCCCCGGAGCCAAGACGCGGTTGTCCACCGGGCCCGACTACGAAGCCCACATCGTCGAGTTGAACCGGCGGGGGCTGCTCGACGACGTCTCGATGCAGG
>Ga0210396_10002347_pt1 | contig 19389 bp, 17 predicted proteins | sample IncBWH17OmetaG_FD_155466 | JGI IMG/M metagenome (GOLD analysis project Ga0210396, IMG submission 155466) | Forest soil microbial communities from Barre Woods Harvard Forest LTER site, Petersham, Massachusetts, United States - Inc-BW-H-17-O ... | reverse complement strand
TACGCGGCAAGCGCGTATGGCGCTCGCGCAAATGCCAATGGCAAAGCCAGCGTTCAGGCCACCATTGGCATCCTCGATCGCGGGACTAAAGTAGCCGCCGCCGTCGCCCCGGGAAGCTCCATCGATCTCGTATTCAGCCTGCTCAGCCAGAACGGCTACTCCGGGGATTTCCGCGGACTCACCTGCACTGGTCTGCCACCCGGTACGGCCTGTACCTTCGTCGCCAGCGATCTCGTCTTGCCCGCGGACGGCAGCACCGACACTGCCTTCCAGATCTCCACCAGCCCCAGCACACCCCTCGGCAGCTACCCTGTACAGATTTCGGCCAGCAACGGAGCGATTATCGCGTCCGCAACCTTGACCTTCGGCGTGGGCACGTTCACTCTCAGCGCCTCGCCGACGACGATCCGGATTAACGACGGCACGCAGCAGCCCTATACCACGCTCACGGCAAACTATCAGAATGGCTACAACAGCACGCTCGATGTGACGTGCTCCGGATTACCCGCCGGTGCGACCTGCGATTTTCCGGGCGCTCTTTATCCCGCCAACAATATGGCACAGTTAACTCTCACTGAGACTGGCCTTGCTCCGGCGGACTATCCATTCACTATAACTGCCTCCGGTGGAATGGCAACTCAGTCCATCCCTGCCATTCTTCGCGTCGAGACCTACACCGCATCGCTCTCGCAAACCAGCCTCACGGCGCAAAGCGGAACTCCAGTCAACCTCACTGTCAACTTTCAGTCGGTGAATCACTTCACCACCGGCAGCATCCAGATCAGTTGCCAGGCCTCGAATGTCAGCTGCAACGCCACACCGTACAACGCCGTCCTCACCGACGGCGGGACCGCAAGCGTCAAACTAGGCATCACCGGGACCTATTCCAGTCTCGCGAAATCGAACTCTGCGGGGTCATGGTGGCATCCCGTCGTGCCATGTCTCGCCGCCCTCCTATTGCCTTTCGTTATGGCAAACAACAGGGCACGAAAGCTCTTCTTGTCTCTCTGCGTCTTCAGCATCTTGACTTTCATGGGTGCTTGCGGCGGAGGACAGTCGGGAACAGGTGGTGATAGCGGGAGCAAGAGCCAGAACATCACCATCCAGCTCACCGCGACCGCGCAGACGGCTGGGAACGGCCCGCTCACTCAGAGCATCGGAACCGTCACTTTGAAGGTGGCAGAATGAGTCGTAAAACGACAGCCAGCCCGCCTCGTCGCAAACGCCAGGCGAGGTGTCCGATAAGGTGTCCGATAACTGACTATTGAGGTCACTTCATGTCAGTTTTCAGCACTCGAGGCGCGTAAAAGCAGCCAGAAACACCGTATGTCACGTCGAAACAGCCGATTGCTAAACCGTTATAGGGTCAAAAGCTCTATCGAGGGTTCGAATCCCTCTCTCTCTCCGCCACAGAGTATATCTCCTTTAGAATCTGCTACTCACTAGCCAGCATCTAGCCGGGAAATCGGTATTCTGCGAGCAATCCGAGAATCAGGGTCACCGCGACTGTCCCGCATTCGTCCCCAATTCTCTTAACGCAACAGCGGCAGTTCCTTTTTCGAATGCAAATGGGCCGCAAGTTCGATGTCTCGCTTGGATGCCAAAGTGGAGTTGCAAACCCGAAACGTGAAAGATAGACGTAGGTTCGAGATTCCGCTCGGACTAGCAAAGTGGACACACTGCTCTTCTCTCGGCCGAACGCTAAATATCTATGCAGGAAGCACTTGCAATTTCGAAAAAGTAGTGGTCCGAAAGTAGAGAGAAAGTTCGAATTCACCATTTCCCTCGCGTGTATTGCCCGCTTTGTCCGTGAATTCGCGGATTCTGCAAAACATCAGAGAAGCATATGAGAGCCACTCATGGCGGGTATTGCACCGCTATTCTCTGCCAACGCGAGGAGAAGTCCCTTTTTGCAGGAGAAGCGGAAGCTCAGTTCGAAATTTGCTTGGGGTAGCAAGGTAAACTTTTCGAACCTCGCATTAGGGTCCTTGACGAGTGCCGTTGGTTTTGATCTCGAAATACCGACCATGATGCCAGAATGGAACGGCCAACCGTTGGGATTCTACTTTCGTCAGAACGTCACCTGAGAGAGTCGTGTCGTTGCGGATTTGGCGGAAGTGCGTGTGAGTCGAACACACCATCGTCCATAAGAACGATCACCGGTTTTGAAGACCGGGAGGATCACCGGAGCCCCAAGCACTTCCATTTGCGAAAACAGCCAGAAACATTCGAGATGCGGAGATAATGCTACCGTAGAGTTCTACTACGGTACCAAGGAAGAACATGTCCAAAGTATCTGAATTGGCGACGTCGCACGTGCGCCTGACGCAACAAACCAAAGCTGGCGGCTGTGCGAGCAAACTTGCGCCAGGCAAGCTGGCCAAAGTTCTGTCGCGCCTGCCCTCGCAAACAGATCCCAACGTGCTTGTTGGTTTCAGCACCTCCGACGATGCGGGTGTTTATCGCATCGGGCCAGATTCCGCACTCGTGCAGACGATTGATTTCTTTACTCCTATGGTGGACGACCCCTTCATCTACGGCCAGATCGCTGCTACCAATGCGCTGAGCGATGTGTATGCGATGGGCGGCAGGCCGCTCACGGCCCTCTCAGTCCTCTGCTTTCCTGCTGACGGTGATCTCGACGTACTTGAGCAGGTAATGCGGGGTGGCATGTCGAAGATGAATGAGGCTGGTTGCATCGTTCTCGGCGGCCACTCTGTACGTGACACCGAGATGAAGTTCGGTTATGCCGTAACTGGACTCGTTGATCCTGCTTGCGTCTACACGAACGCTGGCGCGCGCTCAGGTGATGCGCTCCTCTTAACAAAGGCCCTCGGCACAGGTGTTATAACCACGGCCCTAAAGCAGGGTAAATCACAGCCCAAGTGGGTCGACGCAGCGGTCCGCTCCATGACGACGCTCAATAAGACCGCCGGCGAAATCCTTGCAGGAGCTGAGGGCGTACACGCTGTCACAGATGTCACCGGGTTCGGTCTCATGGGGCATGCCCGCGAAATGGCCATTGGCAGCGGTTTGACATTTCAAATCGATACGGCCGCGGTTCCTTTCATCGAAGGAGCCTTAGAAGCGGTCGCTGTTGGTGCGATTCCGGCTGGGTTGCTCGCCAATCGCGAGTATGCCGAGTGCATTAGCTCCGACGCCCAAGGCACGCTGATTGCCGAGGACATACGTACCTTGCTTTACGATCCCCAGACTGCGGGAGGCCTGCTCGTCGCTGTTGCCGCAGAAGATGCCGAAAATCTGTCGGAAGCACTACGCGAGTGCGGCATCCTTACAAGCAAAATTGGTCGCGTCGTCCAGCCTGTCGCATCGAACGACAAGGTTTCCGCTATCGTGTTGCGATGAGCTCCGGTAAGCCAAATCTGGCCTTACTCCAACATCTACCCTCCATTGACGCGTTATTGCTTTCCACGCCGCTCATGGAGTTGATAGATCGCTACCCGCGGCAGACCGTGGTCGATTCCGCGCGAACGGCGGTAGCTTCTCTGCGCCTCGCCATTCTCGAAAGTGTCACTGATGGCACAATGAGCGCAAGTGACCTTGCCGCACGCATCGCATCCCTCCCGCAGGTAATCCGGGACGATGTTGAGGTTGGCATGCGTCTATCACTCCGTCCCGTCATCAATGCAACCGGTGTACTGCTGCACACAAATTTGGGCCGTGCTCCGCTCAGCCAGGAGGCGCTCGACCATATCGCCGAAGTGGCCATCGGGTATTGCAATCTGGAACTTGATCTTGAGACGGGAGATCGCAGCCGCAGAGATGTGCACACAGAATCACTCGTGTTGCGTGTACTTCGCCAACTTTCCGGCGTCGACCTCACTGATGACTATGCTGTAGCCATTGTCAATAATTGCGCAGCTGCTACGTTTCTTACGCTGAACACCATCGCGGACGGCAAGGAGGTCATCGTTTCACGCGGCGAACTTGTCGAAATCGGGGGCGGTTTCCGCATCCCGGAGATCCTGGCGAAGTCTGGCGCGCAGATGCGTGAAGTAGGCACAACCAATCGAACGCGCACTGCTGATTACGAAAGAGCGCTCTCCTCGAATACGGCACTGATCTTGCGCGTCCACCAGTCGAATTTCAGCATGGAAGGATTCACCGCCCGCCCGCCATTACCCGATTTGATCGACATTTGTGCTCGCAACGGTATTCCTCTCTTTGATGACCAGGGCACCGGTCTCCTGTCCACTCTTGATCGCTTCGGCGCACAGCAGCAGGAAACGCTCCCCGAAAGTTTTCGGCATGGTTCCGATCTCATCGCTGCTAGTGGTGACAAGCTTCTAGGCGGTCCGCAATGTGGTCTGCTTATCGGCAAGAGACACCTGATCGACAAAGTTCGCCAGAACCCGCTACTGCGAACTTTTCGGGTCGACAAACTGACCTACGCCGCACTCGAAGCAACGCTGCTTGAATATCTTGCAGGTAACGCGAGCAACTTGCCTATCTTTCGAATGCTCAATCAGTCGTCCACAGAGATCGAGGCTCGTTGTCTTGCTATCGCAGGGGAAGTGGCTACCGATCAGCTTCTAGCTACTGTGACGCCAGTGATGAGCGTGATTGGCGGCGGCACAACACCGGGCGCCACGGTCGCCAGCCACGCCATTGTATTGCGCAGCACATTGATGGATGCAGCTACTCTGCATCGCGGCTTACGCACCGCTGATCGGGCCGTGCTCGCTCGCATCAGTGGTGATGTTGTGTTGCTTGACTTGCGAACCGTTGACCCCTCCCAAGATGAGCTCTTAATCCAGTTGCTCCTACAACTCTCCTCGAAAGATCTTCTTTGATAGCCCCGAGCATAAATATGCAACGAAGATCCCTCGTAGTCGGTACAGCTGGCCATATCGATCACGGCAAGACAATGCTCATCCGCGCTCTTACCGGTGTGGACACGGATCGTTTACCGGATGAAAAACGACGCGGCATCACCATTGACCTTGGCTTCGCATCCATGGAAATGGAGGCGACCGACGGGACGCCTCTGCACATCAGCTTCGTCGATGTTCCCGGCCACGCACATTTCATTCGGAATATGCTCGCTGGGGCTGGTTGCGTGGATGCGGTCATGCTGGTCGTCTCCGCAGAAGAAGGGGTAAAGCCGCAGACGGAAGAACATCTTGATATCTGCATGCTGCTAGGCGTGCAACGCGGTTTTACCGTCTTGTCTAAGGCTGATGCAGTCGATTCTAAGCGCCTTGAAGTAGTGCGTGATAGTGTCCGCAGCTTTCTTGCGCAGACCTTTCTCGGTACCTCGCCCATCATCCCTGCAAGCGCGCACACTAACGCAGGCCTGGAAGAAATACGCAATGAACTAATGCTCTTAGAGGCCGGCAGAGTCGAGCGGAATCACGATCATCTGGTTCGAATGCCGGTTGATCGCGCGTTCGTGATGAAAGGCTTTGGCACAGTCGTCACTGGCACTCTACTCTCCGGTGAAGTGCAAACCGACCAAATGCTCTCTATCGAACCGAGCCATCGAGTCGTGCGCGTTCGCGGACTCCAAGTCAGCAGCACATCGCAGACTCGCGTCTTTCAGGGATCGCGCGTCGCCGCCAATCTCACAGGTGTTGACGTCGCCAAAATATCTCGCGGCCTAACTCTGGTGTCGCCAGACACGCTGACGGCTGTCGAGTTGGTCGATGCGGAGGTCAGACTCCTTCCCAATGTCAAAGCTCTGAAGCACAGATCTCGTCTTCACCTCCACGCGTTTACAGCCAATACACTCGCAACTGTTTTGCTTTATGAAGGTGCCGCCATCGAATCCGGTGCCAGCGGAATCGCGCGTCTCCGATTGAACCAGTCAATTGTCTTGCTGCCTGGCGATCGTTTCGTTTTGCGACAATGCTCGCCTGCGACAACCATCGGCGGCGGCCGTGTACTTGACGCACATCCCCTGCCTCACGTGCACAAGTCGCAGTCGCTTCACTGGCTCAGGGCATTCCATCACGCCGGGCCATCTAAACAACTCTTTCTACGCGTCGATAGGCGTGGCACGGAGGGCATGACTTTCAGCGCACTGGCGACTGAGAGCGGCCTGACAGTTGATGCTCTGCATAACCTGCTTCGCGCAGACTTGGACACACAACAGCTGTTTCCGATCCCACCGGATCGTCTCATGAGCCGGCCGTCGCTCGATGCGGCGACAGAAGAAACTCTACGTTTGCTCGCGACCGCACGCGATGTGACAAACACTTCCGGCATCAAGCGCGCGGAACTCAAGAACCATATTCAGTGCTCACCAGAAGTATTGAATTTCATCCTCGACAAGGCGGCACGGGAACAACGCCTTCGCCTGCGCGGTGACTCTATCTACCTGGTTGATTTTGACCCGTCTCAATCCTCCGCAAGCCATCAACAAGCCTCCGCCATTGCTGCCATCTATAAAAACTCTGGTCTTTCCGCTCCGCTCACATCTGAAATCGCAGCAGCTACTTCCATGAGCGATTCAGAAGTGCGGAAGCAGATCACGATGTTGCTCCGCGAGAAAACGCTCGTTCGCATGGGGAGCGACCACCTTTTCCTCCACGCTGACGCGCTCGAAGGGCTCAAGGCACAGCTGCGCACCATCCGCGGCCGGCATCTCGACATTGCCACGTTCAAGCAACTCACGGGGTTGTCCCGCAAGTACGCCATTCCACTGTTGGAGTACCTGGATCGGGAGCATATTACTCGCAGGCAGGACGGCACACGCATCGTGCTCTAACATCTTCGCTGTTGCGTTGACATGGTATAGTTTGGTCGAAAGAAGGACGCAGAACCGTGGACCTGCCCAATCCTGAACCGAAAATCCGCGTCATCGAAGATGCGGACGCAACCGGCGATGTTTCAGTCGCATATGAAGAGTGGCGCGCGCAATCGGGCCGACAGAAAATGCCCGGCATCTTGAAATGCTTCAGCCACCGGCCGGATTTTCTACGCGAGGTCATTAGTTTCAGCAATACCGTCCACTTTTCGCAGGGTCATCTCGACCGCCGCACCAAAGAAGCCATCGCGAGCTGGGTTTCCTGGCTCAATCGATGCCCATATTGACTTGATTCACATGCTTACTTCCTGCGTGTTCAGGGAGCAGACGAACAGACAGTGCAGGCGCTTACCGAAGGTAAGCTGGCCGAAACTAATCTCAAAGATGCGGAGCGAGCATTGCTCGATTACGTCGCGAAAGTGACGGAAGCGGCCTATCGCACCACGCCCGAAGATGTGCAAGCGCTACGCGATCATGGTTGGACTGAACCGCAGATCGCGGAAGCGGTCTACATCACGGCGATGTTTGCCTTCTTCAACCGTGTCGCGGACGCATTCGGTGTCCCCCCTTCGGGCTATTTGAACACCGATACAATGACGTAATAGAGTTCCGCGATGGCCATGGGAAGAACAACAAAACGATGGCTCGCATGCACGCTCTTTGTGCTGTCGACGGTTTGGCTGGCCTTCGTCGGCTACGTTGGCTGGGCGATGAGGCAACCTCCCGAGGTATTCGGCAGCGTCATGGCCAAAATGCCGATGCCAGCGTACTTCCTGTTTCCGTTCGAAACCATGTGGACGAATGCGCGCAGAGGTCAACTCAACGTTGGAAGTACCGCACCTGATTTTGCCGTCGAGGCATTGGATACTAAGACCCCCATACAGCTTGCCTCGCTTTGGTCGTCTCGGCCCGTTGTGCTGGTCTTCGGTAGCTATACCTGACCACCTTTTCGGCGGGAGGTTCCCGCCCTGAACAAACTGGCGGAGCAATACAGGGGCAAGGTAGATTTCTATGCCGTGTACATTCTCGAAGCCCATCCGACTGACGTGTGGCAAATGCAGAGCAATGTGCGCGACAAGGTCCTCTTTCGCAGCCCACGAGATGAGGCCGAACGCACCTCTGTGGCAGACGCCTGCGTCCGACGTCTTCACATCAAATTTCCAGCGCTCATCGATAATTTCAATAATCAGGTCGAAACCGCTTATACCGGTTGGCCTGACCGCATGTACCTCATTCAAACAGGCGGTCGAATCGCATACAAAAGCAAGCCTGGCCCCTTCGGCTTCCACCCTCAAGATCTATCGATCGCTCTGCAGGGCGTGGCCGGGAACCGGTAGCATCGGCAACAGAATGCGCGGCAGACTGACCGCGTAACAGAGGTTGAAATCAACTGTAGACGGCGGCGCAGACACCCTAGACCAACTACCTAAGGTGTCCGTGACGGTGCTCTGCGGAAAATTGAGACTATCCAATAGCAACCTTGCCCGGACCCTCCCATTCGGCAATTTCTTCCGGAGTCAGTGGCAATGGCAACACCCGCCCCTCGGCACCGCTCTTGAAGGATGTTTCTAGAATGGCCATCACCGCCACCGCATCCTTGGCTGTAATCATTGCCGAACGCCCACCTTGGATTGCGTCGCGGATGTCGACGTAGTATTGCCGCTGATCTCCCTTTGGTACAGGAATCTCCTCACGCACGCCTGTCCCGCCGTGGATCAGCACACCCGGATCGGTATCAATGCCGAACGCAGGATCGTCAGGGAGCATGCCAGAGATAAGCTGCGGTTCCTGCACGTCGGCTCCGAACTTCACCCAACTCGCCCGCGTACCGTGCAGCGTGGATCGCGGTCCCCCGCCAGATACGAGCAGCGAGGAATGAAGGATGACCCGCAGTTGCTCCGCCCCATAAGTGAGTTGTACGTGCGCCCAATCATCGGTCCTTCCGCCGTCTCGCAGTATGCCGAAACTCGCGCTGACGGCTGTCGGCAATCCAAAAAAGTACAGCGCCTGGTCGATCATGTGTGGTCCCAGGTCAAACCACAACCCGGCGCCAGGACCCGGATCTTCGCGCCACCGTTGGCGCACCACCGGGCGAAACCGGTCCATATGGCATTCGTAGTGGGACACTCGTCCCAGCAAGCCGGATTCCAGGATGGCCTTGGATGCCAAGATTTCGCTGTCCCAGCGCCGATTGTGAAACACCGACAGCAAGCCTCCATGCTGCTGCGCCAATCGCCGTAGACTTCGCGCATCCTCGAGTGTCACCGTGAACGGCTTGTCGATCACGACATGTTTGCCGGCCTTTAAGGCAGCAGCACCCAACGGGAAATGACTTTCGTTAGGAGTGGCGATGACGACGAGATCGATCTTCGGATCGACAGCCAGTTCTTCCGTGCCGCAAACTACAGCTCCCGGCACCTCGGCACGCACGACCTCCGGCTTGCTCGACGCCACGTGCGTCAACTTGAGCCCCGGGACGGATCGAATCAACGGTGCATGAAAGGTCTTTCCTGCATATCCATAGCCGATCAAACCGACAGAGATTGTCTGTGTATTGTCGTTCATCGTTTCTGAGCTTAAGGCATGCCCGACAAAGTTGCGAATGCGTCGACTCCGATGGCGCACTGATTCGTGTTATTTGTATTGCCGCGAGGTAGATTACGTCAGCAATCCGGCCTTATGATGATGGCTCGAGCAACCACTTCTCACTTCTAATTTCAAACGAAGCAACAGGAGACGAAAAGCATGAAAGTATGTTCACGCAGGATCGCGTTGTCTGTTTGTCTGACTGGGCTTTTCGCCGTATCCCTCTCATCCAGTTGCTTCGCGCAACATCACGCTATAGGGTTTCAGCAGGGTATGCCTTTCAGCGATGGATACGTTGCGGGTAATACGCTATATGTCGCAGGCCAGCAGGGGCCCGATTCGCATGGTAAGGTGACCGACACCGACATCACATTCCAGACGAAAAACGCAATCGCTGCTGTAGAAAAGGTGGTGAAAGAAGCAGGCTTCCAGATGACAGACATCGTCTCGGTAACGGTCTATGTCACCGATCTCAATGACGTCGAAAAGATGAATCAAGTCTACAAACAGCTTATGCCGGATCCCAAGCCCGCGCGCGCAACCGTACAGGTGGCGGGGCTGATCGGCAGAGCCAAAATCGAGATATCGGCGATTGCAGTCAAGCATTAGACCGATGCCTTTGCATTGACCGGGAGGGGACAATTGGTGAACGGTAAATCCTGCATGGCAAAGCTGTTATGCATTGGCATGCTGGCGTGCGGATTTGCAATGACAACTCCCGCCGCCCCTTGCCAGGTTGCGACGACGAAAGAGCAGTTACTCTTCTACACATCTGAATGGAAGGGCGAGCGGTTTCCGGATGGGCGCCCAAAGATCGCCGACGATTTGTTGACGAGGGCGCTGGACGTCTCCATCGAAGACGTTTGGGATTATCTTGAGGAGCGCGGTTACCATTGCCAGTTCGACGGCGGATGGAAGGCCCTGCACCTGGAGAAGCCCTTCGCCGGACGCGCCCTGACCGCGCAGTACATGCCCTTGCGGCCGGATGTGGCCAGAGCGATCGCTGCTGAAGGCAAAGCTGAGCACCGCCAGAGCGATACCAACAGCTGGCCCATCGCGCAGTTGCAACCCGGCGATGTCTATGTAGCCGACGGCTTTGGCAAGATTGTCGAAGGAACATTGATCGGGTCCAACCTGGGCAGCGGCATCGCAGCCCACACGCACTCAGGCTTCGTCTTCGATGCGGGGATTCGAGACCAGGAAGAGAACCGCGATATCGCCAATTTAAACGGCTTTTATCGCGGCTATGACCCGTCCGCATGGGCTGACATGACCCTGACCGCGATCAACGCACCGATCCGCATCGGTCGCGCCATCGTGCTTCCAGGCGATCTCGTCCTCGCAAAGAGCGACGGGGTCATCTTTATTCCCGCGATTCTGGCGGAAGATGCGATCAGCTCGGCAGAGTTTACGAACCTCCAGGATGCCTTCAATTTCGAATTGAACCGATCCGGTCAGAATGGTGGTCAGTTTGAAGGCGGCTGGACCGTTGCTAAGTACGATGCCCTTGCGAAGTGGATCGATGAACATCCGAACCGGCTCAAGATGCCGCGATCTGAGTTTGATTCACTACTGCAGCAGAAGAGAATTGAATCGCAGAATAAGGCTCGCTGACGCATGTGGCAACTCGGTCGCCGTACGCTTTCCGAAGAGTAGTCGGTTCAGATCAAATTCGAGCCGTAACTCTGCGTAACAATCGCACGCACTCCCTCTAGCGACTGCGCAACCCTCACTGCACTCATGGCGCGCAAGTCCTGGTACCTCATTCGAATCAGACGATCTTCAGACACTAGCCAAAGGCTTCCGGCATGATGTTCAAAAGCGAGAATGTTATCCGGGACCCAGGCGTCGCGTTCGACAGTCAATTGATGACCGCGGATTCTCCAGAATTCCAATCTGCTGCCCTTGCTCTCTCCGCGCGAGGTGAAGACGCCATTTCCCGTCGCATGCGCGAGCAGGGCTTTGATCGGTGTTTTGGTTTGGGCGGTGTTATGAAGGTGGATGCCGAGTCTGTCTCGATCCCCCAGTCTCGGACGGATCGCATATAGCGAGAGCGACGCCGTGTGCGCATCTGCCGCAACTACATATCTGCCATCGCAAGTCCACGCCGGACATAGCTCTGCAAGGCCGAAGGGTGCATAGCAGCGCGACAGTATAGCGATTCCGTCCGGGGAGGGGTGCAGAAGTGTCATGCGTTTAGTGCTTGGATCGGTGCCCACCGCACAGAGCCCCGTCGACGAAAATGCCACAGCGTGAGGCGCAGGCGACAAAATTATTTGCGAGTCTAAAACAGGTCCTGTTTCTTTGCGGGCAATCGCCACGGAGGCGGGTATACCATCACTGCCAAGAACGAAGGCATTCCACGCTTTCCCGGTGGACGCAGAAACAAGCAGATATTGGCCGCAGCTCGAGACCGCAAGCGATCGCGGACGAGTAGCAGACAGCGCCATCGGCGTCTGCACGAGAAGCCTCAACGGGTGAGCACTCCGTTCGACCCGGTACGTCTCGATAACTCCACGTGGCAGATGCTCCCACTGGCTGCAGTCCCGTGCAATGTAAAGCACCGGAAGTGTTGGATGCGAAGCATATGCAGCGAATGAATCAATGTTAGTGCTTCCGAGAAACTCGCATCGATCGCCTGTTACCGCATAGGTATGAACATGGCCATTTCCCGCAGAGCAGCCCGCCAGATGCAGAAAAGCCGGCGCATTTGGCTCCGAATATGCGATGCGCGACAACGTCTGGCCGTTGACCGCAACGGCTGCCGCTCCTGCTACAAAGGCCCTTCGACTCACGGGAGTCGAAACGGATGAGAAAACGGATCTGCCCTGTGGACCTGCGCTCATTGCGGCTCCGCCCATTGCTTTCTCCTCACAGTCTCTTCTATAAGGGCCGGACACTCATCGCGTGATGAAAGACATTGTTAGGATCGTACGTCTGCTTGACCCGCTGTAAGAACGGATACAGCCCGCTTTGTCCGTAATAGAGCTCCGGCCAGTACGTATACCGAAGCATATCGGCGTCGGGATAATTCATATAGCACCCCTCGTACGCATCGCCCCAGGGAGTTCCCTGATGATCGGCATCAACATGCTTGCCGCTGTAGAGTTCGGTATAAAAAGCATCGAGCTCGCGCAGGTGCTGTGCATCCATACTCGGATCACTCCAATAGCACTGCCACTGTAACTTCATGATCGAAGCACGTTGTGCAATTGCTGTCTCCTCAGCCAGACCTCGGCGGTTTACAGCTCCTCCATAGGAGTCAATGGCGACGACGGAGGAGCGAGAGGTGATGCTGTTTCCCGAATAGAAGCGGTAGATTGTTTGCGCTTCCGCGGGAACGAAGTTCCGTTTCATATAGGCAGATTTGTACTTCGCGCGTTCTTGCATGCTTCCACTGCGGTCGCCCGTTGCAGCCGCCAGCCAGGACATGCGGCTGAGTTCAACGCTAGAGTGCTGACCAATGTGCTTAACTGTGGAGCCGCCACCCATTCCCCGCAGGTGCGATGCGGGCTGGAATTTATCGAACCGTGCTAGGAACTCCTGCAATACCGAAAGGTCCTTTGCTGTGCCGTCCGCCTGGCAGAATTGTATGTACATGCCAAGTCGACCGTTCGATCGTGCGCCTATATCGAGAATCGCGAACAGTCCCCAGGTATCCGGATCCCGACCGCGCGTCGCCCAGTAGTCTCCATACGCCATCAGAAGCGAAACGAACTGGTCCTCCCTCATTGCCTCCCAGGGGAAATGAAGATCCACCTGAATCACTTCACGCGGAGCCAGCGGTAGCTGCTGGAAATAAAATGCGGTGATCACGCCGAAACCCGCAGTGCCCGCGCCTCGGCAGGCACGAAAGAGATCCGCATCGTTCTTCTTATCGATACGACGCTCGGTCACGCGACCTGACGCGTCCACCGTCAGGATGTCAACTGCGGACAGCCAATCAGAGGTGAGGCCGAACAGGCGTGAGAGCACTCCAAACCCTCCGCCCGCAATGTGTCCGCCCGCGCCCACGGAATAACAGGTGCCGCCGGGCAAAGTAACTCCCTCCCGCTTGTAAAGAGCCTGATAGACATCTCCAAGCACCGCTCCCGGAAGGACGCAGCATTCCCCTGTCGCTGGATCTCTCCTGACCGCGTTCAGCAGTGACAGGTCGAGCAGCACGCCGCCAGGATTATTTACCGTGAAGTTTTCATAGCAATGGCCGCCTGACCGCACAGTAGGCCGGACACCATCATGTATCGCGTCCTGCAGAACCTGCTTCACCTGCGCAGATGTTGTGCAGATCACGATGCGCGCCGGAGCAACGGCGGCGCTCTCTGGAAATCGGAGGTTATGGCCCTGCACCAATGCTTCGTATCGCGGATCCTTCCGGTCTACCGAGGCATCCATCCGCCACTCCAGTCAAAGGGTTTGGGGAGCTACTGCTGCAATCGTGTTCGTGACAGATTCAATTCACATCTCTGCATGCTGGTTTCAATGGAGTACAAAGGGCGCCGGAGGAAATGGGACTGAGTCAGGAGCAGGAGGATAATCCATTTTCTTCTCATCGCGTGTTGAGCTTGTGGTCCAGTGCCCTGCCAGCCTGTAATCGCTCGTTGTAGGGCCATTCCACGGATCCGAACTGATTCCATTAAGGTCGTACACTACCTTGCCGGCCCGGACCGTCAGCTGGCAGACAAGCTTGCGATCGCCATCCTTTCGCCTGTTATACATGTCCTCGAAGGCGAACTTGCCTCGTTCGGCGCTGAAAACAGCAACATCGGCCGGAGCCCCCGTAGATAAGTTACCCAGTTCATCATGCCGAATCTCATGGGCAGGCGCTTCGGTCATCTCTTCAAATACCTGCGGTATCGTCTGGCCCAGCGCTAACATCTTGTCCGCCACATTGAGCAGATTCTTCATGCCCGCATTCATGCTGGTGATATGCAGATCTGTAGAGATCGAATCTGGTTGAAAACCATCTTTCATCAGCGGCACCGCGACCGACCAGTTGAAACTGCCGCCCCCGTGGCCTACATCGAAGTAGATTCCGCGCTTGCGTCCCACAACCATGGCTTGGCTCGGTCCTAAAGTCTGGGGGTCCTGCTCGCCGCGGAGCCCAGAGTACATGTGCGTATAGATATCACCGGGACGCAGAACTTGCGACAGCAACGTCAGCAGCGGTCGTTCCGTCCTGTTCGTGCCGAAATCGATCATCACCGGCCGATTCGCCAGATTGCCGGCTATCACCGCCTGCTCGAACGGCTTCCAGCCACGCCCGGAATAATGAGCGCTTTTGATTCCGACCAATATATTTGGATACTTCTCAAGCATCGCCGCGGTGGCACGGCCATCCATGTCCTCGTTGTTGTTCTCGTAAAGCGGACCGCGCATGCCCGCACCGACTATGTTCAGAAAGGCGAGCACGCGCGTGTCGGAGCGGTCGATCACTCGCTGTTTGAAGTCCTCGAAATTGCGCCATCCGGAGCTACCTGCATCAACGACCGTAGTCACTCCTTCCCGGAAGGTAAAGCCGTCCGGGTAGAGGCTATTGTCTCCCGCATAAGACCCCTTCTCTCCCGTTCCGGCGTACGCATGCACGTGGATGTCGACAAGGCCGGGTGTGAGATACAGGCCGTGAAGCTGAATGACTTTGATGGTGTCGGCCGACGCGATATGCGGTTCTACGGCCGTGATACGGCCATCTTTCATGCCGACATCCATGACGCCATCTCGATGGTTCCTGGGGTCCAGCACATGGCCGCCCGAAAGCACCAGATCATACTTGAATGGGTTATATGGGAGCGAAAGGAGCGGTGGAAGCGTGGGGAAAGGCGGAAGCGTAAGAGAGGGGACGGATTTGAGAGGCTCCTGTGCTACGGCAGCGACCGCGCAGAACATGCCGCCGCACATGAGAGATGTAATACGCAGAGTAAACCGACCGACCAGAGGCATGTGAGGTCCTTAATGGCTTCCAGTGCTGCTGTATGCACGACGCGACTGACTCGGTTCTAGTATCGATGCCAGCGCGAAACATCTGCAGTGTAACTAAATTTTTTCTAGGCTATTTGCCCTAGAGAAGAGTAGGTCTGGCGCGAAACCGAGCTTGCTCATAGCATGTGAGAACATTCATCCGGAGAGCACCCGAAGTGAGCCATATGAGCCTGCAAGCAGCGCATCGGCAGCGAGGGGCCGAAATCTCGACACCTCCTCGCTGGTTACGCGTGCGCTACCTTTTGGCATTTTGGCTCTTCGTGCTCAGCGGCGTTGCATTTCTCGATCGCACTAACATCGCCATCGCCGGTCTGCAGCTGAGTCGAGAGTATGGTCTGGACAACCAGAGGCTCGGTGGTGTCTTCAGCGCCTTTCTCCTTGGCTATGCGATCTTCCAGGTACCGGCTGGTTGGCTGGCCACTCGCTGGGGTCCGCGACGTTCCCTAACGCTCGGCGCAATCTGGTGGGGCGTAACAACAGCCTTTACCGCTGCACTGCCTTCCACCGTGCCCTATGCCATGGGCTGGTTGCTGAGCATTCGCTTCCTTTTGGGGGCGGGCGAGGCTGTTGTTTATCCGGCGGCCAATCAATTCGTCGCTCAGTGGATACCGTTTCGAGAGCGCGGCTTTATCAATGGCCTAATCTTTGCCGGTGTGGGCGCTGGCAGCGGACTCACCCCGCCGCTCTTGAACTGGCTGATCACGCACCATGGTTGGAGAGCCGCGTTCTGGTTTAGCGCCGGGGTGGGGATCGCCGTCGGCATCGCGTGGTGGTTCATGGCGCGCGATCTTCCTGAAGATCACCCATCGGTTTCCGAGAGCGAATTGACTGAGATCCGCGGCGCTCCCGTTCGACAGATAAACAAGCTTGAGAACGCGGTGAAGCCCGAGGCAGGCGCTCCCAGCAGAGGGCGCATATCGGGCGTCCGGCTCTTTCAGCGGCGAGACCTGGTTGCCCTGATGATCGGCTATTTCAGTTTCGGCTATATCGCATGGATATTCTTTAGCTGGTTCTTTGTCTATCTCGCGCAGGTGCGTGGCCTAAATCTCAAAACAAGCGCTGTTTTTACCATGTTGCCCTTTCTCTCGATGACAACGTGCTGCCTCATTGGTGGTGCACTCAGCGACTGGATCGCTGCTCGTTGGGGACTTCGTGCAGGCCGCTGCGGTTTGGCCGGTCTCGCGCTTGCGGCAACCGCTGTCTTTCTCGTTTTTGGCTCGCAGGCGCATAGCGCGGGCGCGGCCGGTGTCATCCTGGCAGCGGGAGCAGGCGCTCTATATCTGTCACAAAGTTCCTTCTGGTCTGTTTCTGTTGACCTCGCTGGGCGATCCTCTGGATTGTTTTCGAGCATCGTCAATATGGGCGGTCAGATCGGCGGCGCTGTCACCGCATCTCTCACACCGTGGATCGCCAAGCGGGCGGGCTGGACCAGTTCATTCAATCTCGCTGCTTTGTTCGCCGTCATCGCTGCAATATGCTGGCTCTTTGTCCATCCTGAACAGCCCCTGCAACTTGAAACGAATGGAGCCGACGAGATCTGAGCCATATGGCAACTTCGACTGAAGGAACAAAGACTCATTTGGTTCCGACCGGGACCCACAGGTCTATTTCAGTCGGCGCGGTTCTCTACATCATCCTGAGTTCTGCCCCCCTTGCTGCTCAGCCCGCTCAGCGAACGTTCCTGTCCGGTGGCAATTCTGGGTTTGTCTCGCATCCTGATCTCGTTGGCCCATTCGCGGCTGACTATTCTGCACTCGTCTTTCCACAGGCCAGGTATTCGCGACAAATCTTCGCGCTCATCTGGGATCCGGCTTTTCTTCAGAGTCCATGGGCTATCGCGCTCGGTTGTTTGTTGATTGGCGTCCTCATCGGCATTCTCGCGCGTGCGCCCCAGCGACGCTGGATGCAACAGGCCAGAGGCAGCATGGGCATCGTGCTGGAGGAACGCAATCGCATTGCGCAGGAATGCCATGACACTCTGATGGCTGGATTCTCCGCGATCTCGTGGCAGCTCGAAGCGACCGTGAATCTCTTTCGCGACGGCAACGAAGCCCAGAGCCCCGCTGCCAAATCCTGTGAACTGGCCCGCAGCATGGTTCTCCTCTGCCAGGCGGAGGCTCGAAGGATCATCTATGACCTGCGCGAGACGGAGGAGGTCACCAGCTCCCTCTCAAAGGCCCTTTTACGAATGCTTGAAGAGAATCATCCCCAAGCGGGATCCTCACTTCATTTCGATATGGAAGGCGAAGAAGTTTCTTTATCTCCCGGCTCAGTACATCATCTGGCACGAATCGCTCAGGAGGCTGTGCGCAACGCATTGCGACATGCCCATGCTAGGTCGATCTCCATCCGGCTGACCTACGAAGCAGACCTGTTGCGCTTGCTGGTTCGGGACGATGGCCACGGCTTCCAGCTCGACGAGGCGGCGACACGTACTGGCCATTTCGGCATCGCCGTGATGCAGGAACGCGCACGAAAAATGGGCGGTGCCCTCCGGCTACACAGCGTCAGCTCCGGTACGGAGGTAGAAGCCATCGTTCCCTACGATGCGATCTACCTGACCGGCAATATAAGTGGCGACGTGAAAGATAAAGAGGTAGTGCAATGGATCGGCCTGTAGACAGCATCACTGTCCTGCTGGTGGAGGACCACTTTTTAGCCCGGATAGCTTTGCGCTCCGTCCTCGCCGGCCACTCCCAGATCTGCGTGATTGGTGAAGCAGCCGACGGAGAGCAAGGACTCCTGATGTACCGCACGCTGCGTCCCGACGTCATGTTGCTCGACCTGCGCCTCCCCGGAACAAGTGGATTCGACGTGTTGACTCGGCTCCGGCGTGAGTTTCCCGATGCACGGGTCGTGGTGTTGTCGAACTACCAGGGCAGCGAAGATGTCTATCGTGCGGTGCGCAGCGGGGCGGCGGGCTACCTGACAAAGGACGCAAGTGGGCAGGAGCTGATCGATGCAATTACAACGGTACACAGGGATTTTCGCTATCTGCCTCGCACCGCGTTAGACCGGCTCGCGGAACGCACCTCGGCCACCGACCTCACACCCCGGGAGACCGAGGTGCTAACGTGCATTACGCAGGGCCGCTCCAATCGGGAGATCGCTGAACAATTGCATATCTCGGAAAAGACCGTGAGGATCCATGTCAGCGCTGTGCTCGAGAAAATGGGCGCGCGGGATCGCACACAGGCCACCATCTTTGCGCTGCAGAGAGGTCTGGTCCATCTTGACTGAGCCCGTGCAAACGCACTCTAGGCCAGATGTCCTAGAACAAAGTAGGAGTTTTGCCCGATGACAGGTTCCGTCGCTTGTTTCGAATGGGCGCACATTGCTCCGCTCGCGATACCGCGCATGGGATTCGATGCAGGCAAGCATCGCCGTCCGGCACTGGCCCTCGACCTTTGTGCGTGCATTGCAGTCCGGTGCGGCATAATCTTTTTTTGCAGTCAAATGCATTCAGATGGAGCGAGGAAAACGGTGACCCCTAGACGCAGCAAACAGCTCTTCCTGACCATCTGTCTCGCGATAGCCGGCGCCATAGGAATAGCCAGCAAGGCCGACACCCCCATGACCGCGGCCGAGTACAACGCCCAGCCGCAACAGATGCTGGATGCATATCGTCATGTCGAGGCCGCCTCGGTCTCCGACGCAATCGAGCAGTTGTTCCACCAGAAGCGGTATATGTCGCATCGCATGCAGGCCATCTTCCCCACAAAGTTTGCCGGCACTGCTGTCACCGTCCTTCTGAAGCCGGAAGAGAATCACGATCCCAACGCCCTCACCGGCATGCTGCAGGCGATCGACAGCGGTGGAAGCGGCTCGGTCTATGTCATGACGGTTGAAGGCGGCGCCGACATTGCCGGTATGGGGGGCCTGATGGGAACGGCGATGTCTGCGCGCGGTTATGCTGGAGCCGTCGTGGATGGAGGCGTGCGCGATATTCCGCAATTGAAACGCGTACAGTTCCCGGTGTATGCGCTTGGGCCTGTACCTTCCACATCGGTCGGGCACTACCGCTTCGCCGGAGCGAATATTCCGATCGTGCGCGATGG
>Ga0210396_10002345_pt1 | contig 19401 bp, 18 predicted proteins | sample IncBWH17OmetaG_FD_155466 | JGI IMG/M metagenome (GOLD analysis project Ga0210396, IMG submission 155466) | Forest soil microbial communities from Barre Woods Harvard Forest LTER site, Petersham, Massachusetts, United States - Inc-BW-H-17-O ... | reverse complement strand
GTCGTGGCGCAGGGTCTGGTGACGTGCCAGGCCGCGCCGCGAGCCGACCAGCAACCGCAACCGGTGATCGACGCGATCCCTCACCTCGCTCACTGTCATCGACGCCATCCGGGAGGCCGCTAGCTCGATGGCCAACGGGATCCCGTCGAGGCGACGGCAGATCTCCACCACCGCGGCCGCCTCATCGGCGTTGGCCACCGAGAAGCCCGGCGAAACGGCTTGTGCACGCTCAATGAATAGGGAGGCCGCGGCAGAGTCGATTCCCGCGCCGACGTCCAGCGAGGGCACCGGCCACAGTTGCTCGTCGGCGACCCTTAGTCCTTCGCGGCTGGTCGCCAGAATCGTTACGGTCGCCGAGTGCGCCAGGATCGCCTCAACCAAACCGGCTGCGGCGTCGAGAAGGTGCTCACAGTTGTCGAATACCAACAACCGGACCCGGCCCTCCAACGCGGCGGCCACCGACTCGCTCACGCTCTTCCCGGGCTGTTGGATGATGCCCAGCACCGCGGCCACCGCGTCGGGCACCGCCGCCGGATCGGCGACCGCGGCTAAGTCGAAAAACCACACCCCGTCCGGGAATTCGTCGACCAGCCGCGCCGCGACTTCGGTTGCCAGCCGGGTTTTGCCGACCCCGCCCACCCCGGTCAACGTGACCAGCCGATGAGCCTTCACCGCGGCTTGGACCTCGCCGGCCTCCGACTCGCGTCCGATGAAGCTCGTGGGCGCAGGGCGCAGATTCCCCGGACTCACATCCAGCGCCCGCAACGCAGGAAAGTCCGCCTGCAGGCCCGCCGCTCGGACCTGGAACACCCCGACCGGCATCGGCAGATCCCGCAACCGTCGCGGCCCCAAATCCACCAGATCCACTCCGGTCAGCAGACCCGCCGTCGACTCGGCCAACAGGATCTGACCACCATGCCCGGCGGCCATCACCCGTGCCGCACGATTCAGCACCGCACCGAAGTAATCCCCACCCCGCAGCTCGGCTTCCCCGGTCGCCAGCCCCATCCGCACCGGCAACTCCAACACCCGCTGCGCGGCCACGGCGGCATCCACCGCCGAGCGCGGCGAGGCGAACGCGGCGCACACCCCGTCACCGGTGTGCTTGAACAGCCAGCCCTCGTGCCCCTCGATCGCCCCGCGCAATACCTCGTCGTGTGCGGCCAGCGCCGCCCGCATCCCCTCCGCGTCGGCCTCCCACCGACGGGTCGAACCCTCCACATCGGTGAACAAAAACGTCACCACCCCCAAAGGGGCAGCCGCCGCAGGAGCGGACACCCCCGCAGAATGTCACAACCGACACGCTCCCACCTCACACATCGGCGGAATCCGACCCCGGACACCAACGCCCCGAGGCACGGCGCAGCGCGCTACCCGCAAGGGATCGCACCGGCGATAAGGCAGATGTTGGCTGGCGAGAGGTGACACGATGTTGGCGTGAGCGATGCTCATGACGGCGTTGGGGCCATATTGACGGCGACGACATGACCGCGACCGGGTTCCGGTGCGGGTCGTGTGGCACGGAACTGCCGCCGGACTCACGGTTTTGTAACAAGTGCGGCGCGCCGATCGCGCCAGCCGCTACATCGGCGGAGTACAAGCAGGTGACGGTGCTGTTCGCCGACGTGGTGCACTCGATGGACATCGCGGCGGCGGTCGGGGCGGAGCGGCTGCGCGAGATCATGGCCGACCTCGCCAACCGCTGCGCGGCGGTGGTGCAGCGTTACGGCGGCACCGTCGACAAATTCACTGGCGACGGCGTCATGGCGGTGTTCGGCGCACCGGTTGCGATGGAGGACCACGCTGTTCGCGCTTGTCTTGCGGCGCTGGGCATTCAAGAGGAGACCGCCCGACTGGCCGCTGAGGTCCAAGACCGCGACGGTGTGGACCTACAGTTGCGCGTGGGACTTAACTCGGGCCAGGTGATCGCCGGTGAGATCGGTTCGGGGCCTTTCGGATACACCACCATTGGTGAGCAGGTCGGCATGGCACAGCGGATGGAGTCGGCGGCTCCGCCGGGTGCGGTGATGCTCAGCGCGTCCACCGCACGACTTGTTGACGGCGCAGCGGCTCTCACCGACCCTGAGCTGGTTCAGATTAAAGGTGCCGACGAGCCGGTGCCTGCCCGTCGGTTGCTGAGCATGGGGGAACGACCTGCTGTCGGACGTGCTGAATCCACTCTGGTCGGTCGGCGGTGGGAGATGTCCGCCGTCGAGAGCTTGTTGGACCGCGCAATCGGAGGCCATGGCGCTGTGGTTGAGGTGGTCGGACCACCCGGCATCGGCAAGAGCCGTCTGGTGCGTGAGGTGGCGGCAATCGCTGCTCGTCGCGGAGTGGAGGTGTTCACCACCTACTGCGAATCGCACGCCACCGACATTGCCTTCCACGTCGTGGCGCGGCTGCTGCGTGCAGCCAGCGGCGTGGGCGATCTGGACGGCCCAGCCGCCCGTGCACAGGTACGGGCGCGGGCTCCCGACGCGGAACCGGAGGACTTGTTGCTCTTCGACGACCTGCTGGGCATCGCCGATCCCGATGTCGCTCTCCCGGCAATCGATCCCGATGCCCGACGGCGGCGGTTGACCGCGCTGGTGAATGCCGCGTCGCTGGCCCGCGAAGCCCCAGCGGTCTATGTCATTGAGGATGCCCATTGGATCGATGAGGTCAGCGAGTCGATGCTGACCGAGTTCCTCACGGTGATCCCGCAGACGCCTTCGCTGGTGCTGGTCACCTACCGCCCCGAATATCGAGGTGCGTTGAGCCGGGTGGCCGGTGCTCAGACCATCGCCCTTGCGCCGCTGAGTGATTCGGAAACTACGGCGCTGGTCTCAGAGCTGCTCGGGCCGAACCCCTCGGTCGGCGGGGTGGCCACCATGATCGTCGAAAGGGCTGCCGGTAATCCGTTTTTCGCCGAGGAGATGGTGCGGGAACTGGCCGAGCGTGGTGTCCTGCGCGGAAACCGCAGCGCCTACGTTTCGACACTCGGCGCTGCCGAGGTTAGCGTGCCCGGCACCGTGCAGGCGACCATTGCCGCCCGCATCGACCGCCTTGCCCCGGCGGCCAAGCGCACCTTGAGTGCGGCGGCGGTCATCGGCTCACGGTTCAACCCGGGCCTGCTCGAAACGCTAGGCATCGATCCTGTGCTGGAGGATCTTGTCGTGGCCGAACTCGTCGATCAGGTGAGGTTCACCGGGCAACCCGAGTATGTGTTCCACCATCCGCTAATTCGGACCGTGGCCTACGAATCCCAACTCAAGTCCGATCGCGCCGAGCTGCACCGGCGTGTCGCGGCCACCATCGAATCACGTGATCCGACAGCGGCGGAGGAGAACGCGGCGCTTATCGCCGAGCATCTGGAGGCCGCCGGTGATCTGCACGCCGCGTTCGGCTGGCAGATGCGTGCGGCAACGTGGGCGACCAACCGTGACATTGCTGCGGCGCGACTGAGTTGGGGGCGGGCCCAAAAGATCGCCGACGCCCTACCCGCCGAGGACGCCAACCGGGCAGCCATGCGTATCGCCCCGCGCACCATGTTGTGCGGGATCGCCTTTCGAGTCCATGAACATGTGGCCGGTGCCCGCTTTGATGAATTGCGGGAGTTGTGCGCCGCCGCCGGAGATAAGGCGTCCCTGGCCATCGCCATGGCGGGGCTGGTGATGGATCACGCGTATCAGGCCCGGCTGCGCGAGGCGTCGCAGCTGGCATCGGAAGCCATGGCTCTCGTCGAGTCGCTCGGCGATCCCACCTTGACGGTGGGGCTGTCGTTCCCCTTGTTCTACGCCAAGGTTGAGAGCGCCGAGTGGTGTGACGTGCTGCGGTGGTCACAGAGGGTTATTGACCTGGCCGACGGTGACCCCTCAAAAGGCAACTTCATGATCGGGTCTCCGTTAGCGGTCGCCTTTGCGATGCGGGCTGTTGCCCGGTATTACCTGGGTCGTCCAGGATGGCGCGAGGACCAGCGGCAGGGCCTGGCCATGGCCCGCAGCGCCGACCCCATGTCCTACGCCGCAGTCGTCACCCTCGTCTACTGCCCGGTGATACCGCTTGGCGTACTGAGGCCCGACGATTCCGCGGTGCGCGAGATCGAGGATGCCCTACGGATTGCTGAACGATCCGGTGATGACCTCGCGTTGGCCCTCGCCCGGATAACGCTGGGCGTTGCGCTGGTGCACCACTACACGGATGCGGAGCGTGACCGCGGACAGAAGCTGCTGGCCGAGGTCAGCGAGGTGTTGCTGCGCCGGGGATACATGCTGGGCGATTTACCAATCGTCAACGTGTACTGGGCACGTGAGAGGGCTCGGCGCGGAGATCGCGATGACGCGATACCGCTCATGCGCTCCGCCGTCGACGATCTGTTCCGTGAGGGACAGCTGCTGGCGTGGGGTGTTCCTGCGACGGGTGTTCTGGTGGAGACACTGCTCGATCGGGGAAACGACGGTGACGTGGCCGAAGCCGAGGCCGCAATGGAACGGTTGGCGACCGCGCCAGCCGACGAGGGTCTGGTGATACGCGAGATCTGGCTGTTGCGGCTGCGGGCTCTCCTGGCACGGGCTCACGGCGATGGCTCGGCTTACACGCACTTCCGGGATCGCTATCGCGACATGGCGAGATCGCTTGGCTTCGAGGGACATATCGCGTGGGGCCGAGGCAATGCAATGACGACGGTCGTTCTGTGCCCCTAGCGACGCGGCGGGTGAGCGCGAAGTCATGAGTGTGAAACGGATTTCGCGCACCGTGCAGCTGGGCCGAGAGGAGAAACCGATGGCTCCAGACCGTCTGAGCAGTCTCGTCGGTTTGTGCGCCGCGCCGCTCACGATCGCCCTGTCGCTTCCCCCAACTGCCTCCGCCGACAATCCCTCGTGGAACGGCCTGTACGCGATCACGTTCATGGTTGGTCCCAAGGATGGGACCAGCGTGGCGGCCAGTCAGCCTGAGAGCCAGCACACTGAGACCTACGGATTCCGATCGAGCTGTACGAGCGGAAAGTGCATCGCCACGATCGTCAGCGGCCCTCCGCCGACCAACCCAACGGTTCCGCAACCGGTGCAATTCACCTGGGACGGGTCGGCCTGGACGCAAGTCAGCGATTTCCAGTGGGACTGCATGATGCCTGATACCACGATCCAATGGAGTCCGGCCCGATCCAATGTGCGCTACACGCCCCAAGCCAACGGAACGCTTGCCGGTGTCATGCACACCGACATCTTGACCGGCCCGTGCCAGGGCTGGATCGAGATGGACATGACAGCCGAGCGCGCATGACGGTCAGGGGTGCGTTTAACGAATCCGTCAAGCACTCGCCACGTTAGTTAGACCAATGCGCCCCTTCACTTTTCGCATACTTGGCAAGAACACCCTCCGACCTGCCGGACACATGACCCACATCTCACACGACACAGGGTGGCGCCGGTGAGCGCGGCGTATAGCGCGTCCGGCGCCGCTCCCTTCTCAGCCGCCGCGCTCACCTCAGTAGATCCGATGACCATCTACCTCCTTGGACTGACCAGGGCACCGCTGACTGTTTCAAGATGAAACAGTTGAACGCCCCGACCCGCTACGGTCAGGGCGCTCGTATGTATTACTTAGTATTTGAAGTTTTGCGGGCAGTACGCCTCCACAGCGCAAAGCCCGATCCCTTCCGCAGCCAACAACTCGTCTCTCTGGTCGGGTGATGACCAGACGAAACCCCATGGTGTAGTCCGGCTCCGTGCTATCAAACCTCTCCAGGCCTGGCCGCCCCCGGGAGTTGGAGCAGGCAGCGGCGTGAATGTCCTGGGTATCGAAGCAGTCTTGACCGCTTCCCGGCCGCCGGTCCATAGCCAAGTGCGGGGGTCGACACGCTGCCGCAGTTCAGCGGCCTCCCGGCGGCTGCGGGTGAGCGCAGCCCACACGAAGACCAGCGCCGCAGCCTCGATCACCGCGACGCCGCCCAGCAGGTAGACCACAATTATCAGCAGGGCGGGGTCATGCATGTCACGCATCTTTTCCGATCCGCTTCGGCTTTGGCAGCGACAGTGCCAGATCGGCGGCGCGGCGACGTAAGATTCCCTCTCCGGGTGGCTAGCTGGAAATTGAAAAGGCAACGGCGAGTGTATATTCCGCTAACTTCGAGAGTCTGTTGCCCAGGCTGCCCAGCAGCTGGTGTTTGCCCGTTCGGATAAGTGCCTACACATTTTCGGCTGCTGTTGTCGGGCCGAACCGCAGTGTTTAGGGTTGTTGTTGGCCGGGACGGAACGAGTTAGACGCGTTTTGCAGGTGTTAAGCCCATGCTGACTGATTGAATTTCGTGGAGGTCCTGATTGGCCGAAGCCGGCGATAGCGTCTCAGATCTGCTGGTGATCTTCGGGATCACCGGCGACCTGGCCCACAAAATGACCTTCCAAGCCCTCTATCGCCTCGAGCGCAGGGGATTGCTGCAGTGCCCGGTCCTCGGGGTCGCCGGCGACGACATCGCGAACGAGGACTTGGTCAGCCGGGCCCGTAAGGCGATCGCGGACGCCGGCGAAAAAATCGACGACACGGTGTTCGACCGGTTGGCGCACCGACTGTCCTATCTGCATGGCGACGTCGCCGATCCCGCGTTGTATGACGCGCTGGCCAAGAGCGTCCGGTCGAAGCGCTGCCTGTACTACCTGGAAATGCCGCCGTCGCTATTCGCGCCGATCGTCGAGAGCCTGGCCAAGGCCGGTCTGCTGCAGGGATCGCGCGTCGCGGTGGAAAAGCCCTTCGGCGACGACCTGAAGTCCGCAGTCGAACTCAACGCCCGTCTGCGGGCGGTGCTGGACGAGGACCAGATTTTCCGGGTGGACCACTTTCTGGGCAAGGAACCCGTCGTCGAATTGGAGTATCTGCGCTTCGGCAATCTGGCACTGGTCGAACTGTGGGACCGCCACGTCATCTCCGAAATCCAGATCACCATGGCCGAGAACTTCGGCGTCGATGACCGGGGAAAGTTCTATGACAGGGTCGGCGCTTTGCGCGACGTCGTGCAAAACCACCTGCTGCAGGTGCTCGCCGGGGTAACGATGGAGCCCCCGGTCGGGCCGAGCGCAGACGACCACAACGACAGAAAGGCCGATGTTTTTCGCGCGATGCCGGCCGTGGACCCGGATCGCTGTGTGCGGGGTCAATATCGTGGCTACACCGACATTGATGGGGTGGCCAAGAAGTCTGGAACTGAGACCTTCGTCGCGATGCGGGTGGAGATCGACAACTGGCGCTGGGCCGGGGTGCCTATCTTCTTGCGGGCGGGCAAGGCACTGCCCGAACGGGTCACCGAGGTGCGGTTGTTCACCCACCGGGTCCCCTCGTTGGTTTTCCTGTCCGGACGCAGGCGGGCCGAGCCTAACCAGATCGTGCTGCGGATCGACCCCGATCCCGGACTGCGGCTGCAGCTGACCGCTTTAGACGGTGACCGCTGGCGCAACCTGCACCTCGATTCGTCGTTCATGCAGGACTTGGGCGAGCCGCTGCTGCCCTACGAACGGCTGCTGCACGGTGCGCTGACGGGCGATCACCAGCTGTTCGCTCGCGAGGATGGCATCGAAGAGACCTGGCGCATCGTGCAGCCGCTGCTGGACAACCCCGGCCGGATCCACCAATACGAACCCGGCTCCTGGGGGCCGGACGCGGCACGCGAGTTACTACGAGGACATCGCGGCTGGCAACAGCCGTGGCTAGCCGGTAACCACCAATAAGGAGAACAGAACAACATGCAGCTAGGGATGATCGGCTTGGGCCGAATGGGCGCGAATATCGTCCGCAGACTGGTCGACCATGGGCACGAATGCGTTGTCTACGACCACAATCCGGACGCGGTCAAGGCCCTGGCCGGCGAAGACAAGATTACCGGGGTGTCGTCGCTTTCCGAACTGGTCGACAACCTCACAAAGCCTCGAGTCGTCTGGGTGATGGTGCCCGCCGGCGATATCACCACCGGGGCAATTAAGGAGCTGGTTAACACGCTGCAATCGGGCGACATCGTGATCGACGGCGGCAACACCTACTACCGCGACGACATCCGACACGCCCAGCTCCTGTCCGAGCGCGGGATTCGGCTACTGGACTGCGGCACCAGCGGCGGAGTGTGGGGCCGGGAGCGCGGCTACTGCCTGATGATCGGCGGCGACGACCAAGCGTTCACGCACGCGGAGCCGATATTCGCCACCGTCGCGCCCGGCGTGGACGCGGCACCGCGCACCCCGGGCCGCGACGGCGAGATCGCGCAATCGGAGAAGGGGTACCTGCACTGCGGCCCTAGCGGGGCCGGGCACTTCGTGAAGATGGTGCACAACGGCATCGAGTACGGGATGATGGCCTCGCTCGCCGAGGGGCTGAACATCTTGCGCAACGCCGACATCGGTACCCGCGTTGAGAAGGGCGACGCCGAAACTGCGCCGCTGTCGAATCCCGAGTGCTACCAGTACAACTTCGACATCCCCGATGTTGCCGAGGTATGGCGCCGTGGCAGTGTGATCGGCTCCTGGCTGCTGGATCTGACCGCGATCGCGCTACACGAATCGCCCGATCTGAAAGAGTTCACCGGGCGGGTCTCCGACTCCGGGGAGGGCCGGTGGACGGCCATCGCGGCGATCGATGAAGGAGTTCCCGCGCCGGTGCTCACCACCGCGCTACAGTCCCGCTTCGCCTCGCGTCGTCTCGATGACTTCGCCAACCAGGCGCTGTCGGCGATGCGTAAGCAGTTCGGCGGCCACGCCGAGAAGCCGGAGGGCTAGCCGTTGAGCGCGCGGTAGATGAACTCAGTCAACGTGTCGATGGCCTCATTCTCGTCGACGCGACGACCGTCGAAACGGCCGTCGGAATGCTCCCACCGGTAGCGGAACGCGTCGAGCAGTCCGGCGAACATGGGCAGCACCAGCTCGGGCGGTCCCGGCAGGGTGCGTCCGGCTTTGATGATTGGCTCCAGATGATCACGCAAATGGTCGACGTTTGCCGCCGTCAGCGCTTCCAGTTGTGCACCGAACTCGGTGTTGATCAGCGCGGCCTGCCGTAGCGCGGTGAGCTCCACAATGTGGCGGGTGAAGAACCGCCAGTAGTTCGCGACATGCCAGCGGACGACCTCGCGGTCGCTGAAGTCTGCGCGGTGTCGAGAGTCCGACGCGAAAATGGCTGCGTCGTCTTCCACTAAGGCGTCGGTCAGTAGCGCCGTGAGTACTTCTTCCTTGCTGGTGAAGTGGTTGTAGAACGACCCGGCGGCGCGGCCGGCTTCGGCGGTGATGTCGGTGATCTTGGTGTTCAAGTAGCCCTGCCGGGCGAAGACCCGCCGGGCTGCGTCTTTCAGTGCCGCCTCGGTGCTGGCGGCCTGTTCGGTGCGTTTCACCCTGCGCCCTCCTTGACAGAAAAGCTAACACCGCACACACTGAATTAATATTCACTGAATTAGTATTCACCAAAGGGAGGCGTTTTGGACACCGACGTGCTCGTCGCGGGGGCCGGGCCCACCGGGCTGACATTGGCACTGGACTTGGTTCGCCGCGGCGTCGGCGTACGGATTATCGACAAGGCCGATCGCTTCTCGGTCGGATCACGCGGCGACGGGATCTCGCCGCGGACCCTGGAGGTGTTCGAGGACCTCGGCGTGCTCGATGAGGTGGTCGCCGGGGGCATATCGGCGCCGCTGACCCGGGTGTATGCCGACGACCAGGTGGTGTGGGAGGGCCGGATGGCCGAGCCGGCGGCGGCGCGTCCCGACGTGCCGTACCCCAACGTGTGGTTTGTGCCGCAATGGCGGACCGAGCAGATCCTGCGCTCGCAGCTTGCCGGCCACGGGATCGAGGTCCAGCCGAACGCCGGGGTGGTCACCGTCGAGCAGGATGATCGCGCGGTCACGGCGCACCTGCAAAACGGCCAGACCGTGCGCTCGGCATATCTGGTTGGCGCCGACGGCGGGCGCAGCACCGTGCGCAAACGACTTGGGGTGCCGTTCGCCGGCGAGACCAACGAAGACATCACGATGCTGCTGGCCGATGTGCGCGTCGACGGCCTGGACCACGACTACGGGCACGGGTGGATGCTCGACGGACAGACCTTCTTCGGGTTCACGCCGCTGGCCGGCGCCCATGACACGTACGTCCTCAACACCCCGGCGTCCGGAATACCGCTCACGCTAGAGGGTCTGCAGCAGACATTGGAATCGGCATCCGGACGCAGCGACATTCGGCTGCGCGAACTGACCTGGAGCACAATCTGGCGCCCAAACGTTCGGATGGTCGAGCGGTTTCGCGTCGGCCGCGTCTTTTTGGCCGGCGACGCCGCGCACGTGCACCCGCCTGCCGGCGGCCAAGGCCTCAACACCGGCGTGCAGGACGGCTACAACCTGGGCTGGAAGCTCGGTGCCGTGCTCGACGGGGTGCCCAACGAGCTGCTGAACAGCTACGAAGCGGAGCGGCTGCCGGTCGCCGCGCGGGTGCTCGGCATCAGCGCCGCGCTGTTGCAAAAGCACCTCAGCGGCGCCGACGACGCGTTCGCGCGAGGCGAGGAGACCCAGCAGCTCGACGTGAGCTATCGAGGCGGGCCGTTGACCCTCGACGACGGCTCCAGTTGTGTTGTCGTCGCGGGTGATCGGGCACCCGACGCGCCATGCCGGGACCACGACGGCCGGCCGGTGCGGCTGTTCACCCGTTACGCCGGACCGCACTGGACTTTGTTGCGATTCGGGGCGACCGCGCCGGCGCTCGACCGTGCAGACGTGCAGTCGTATTGCGTCGGAAGCGATCTCGTCGACGTCAGCCGCCACATTCAGGATGCTTATGACGTCAAAGACAGTGCGGCGGTGTTGATTCGGCCCGATGGTTACATCGGGGCCATCACGTCGCGAACGGCCGACTTGGCGGCCTACGCGGCCCGGGTTATGCCTTAGCGGGTCACGAACGTCACGACGACGTTGCTGAACGCGTCGTTGTCGTCGCCGGCCGCGGTGTGTCCGGCTTCGGAGAGCTCGACGAACTCCGCGTTGGGCACCGTGTCCAGAAAGTGCCGTACGCCTTCCGGGCTCACCACGTCGGATAGCTTGCCGCGGATCAACAGCACCGGGATCGTCAGGTCGGCGGCGGCCTGCTCAAATTTTTCGGTGCGCAGTTGGGGGTCGTCGCCGGGCTTGGTCATGAACGCCGGATCCCAATGCCAGTACCACCTGCCGTCGCGCAGCCGCAGGTTCTTCTTCAACCCCTCGGGGCTGCGCGGTCTGGTCCGGTGCGGCAGATACGCGGCGACGGCGTCGGCGGCCTCTTCCAGTGAGCCGAATCCGTGGAGACCGCTGAACATGAAGTCGCGGATGCGAGCGCTGCCGTTCTTCTCGAATCGCGGCACGACGTCGACCAGCACCAGCCGCGTGACCCGGTCGGGTCCGGCCTCATCGGCGACGAGGATGCCGGTCAATCCGCCCATGCTGGCCCCGATGAGGTTCACCGGCCGGTCGATCGCATCGAGCACGTGCATGACGTCAGCGGTCAGCGTCTCGACGTCGTAGTTGGCGTCGGGAGCCCGATCACTGTCCCCGTGCCCGCGACTGTCGAGCGCGACGACGTGGAATCCCTCGTCGGCCAGCACCTGGCCGGTGTTTTTCCAGGAGAACCGATTCTGGCCGCCGCCGTGCAACATCAGGATCGTCGGCCGTTTGGCCGCGGCGTCAACGCCGCGGTTCCACTCGTCGGCGATCAACGTGAGTCCATTGACGCCCGGATATTCGACTGTCTGCGGAGTGCTGCTCACGGTAGTCACGGGCGTCCCTCTCGGTAGATATCCGCCTGACGTTACCTACCGCACCTCGGACGCTTTCGCCCCTATCGCGCCCGACGCGACGTTGATACTGGCGACGTACCTACGGGCATAGTTCGGCGGCACGAGAATTCTTCTAGGGCACAGCCCACGAAAGATGGCCTGAGCTGCCGAATTGATTAGGGTCGGTTAGATGCTCGGATGGTCGAGTTCGACGAGCTTCTGGGCAACGTGTGCCAGTCGGGTGTTCGACTCCTGTGACAACTTCACCAACAGGCCGAACGCCCCTGCCGCGTCAACATCGAAACGTTCCATGAGCATGCCCTTGGCCTGGCCGATGATGTCGCGGCTCTCAACAGCACGGCGAAGTTGCTCGTTCTCCCGGGCCATCGCCTGCGCGTAGTCCTGGTCCGCACGCACGGCGTCGGCCAGGGCAGACAGCACATGGAGTTGCTCGGCGACACCCAGCGTGGCACCGCCTGCGATGTTCTGCGACAACGCTGACAGCGCCTGGTCAAGTGAGATGATCTCGGCTACGCGGAGAAGCACTCCGATCTGCTCGTCGCCATCGTCGACCGAGGTGCTGCTGCAGCTCCACAACTTCGGAAGAAAGACATCCGGATTCTGCGAATCGCTGATGTCGTACCTGAAGATCGGCATGGTGTCGGTTCCGCGCCGCCGCAACGCAGACTCGATCGAGACAAGAAGCTCAGACGAGCCGCTGGCCTGCGGATCATTAGGGTTGTCCGGGAAGACGTCGAAGATGAAGTCATCGAGCATCTCATCGCGCCGCCGCATCGAGACCGCTTCATAGGTCGTATTCGCGCCACGAATACGAAGATCGCGGTCGAGCAACATCACGCCAACGTCGGAGGGCTCGTGCGCTACTGAGGCCGCAAGCGCAGCGATGCGACGCTCGTCAAGCACTCGCGACATTCGCCCGTTCGGGACCACGCCCTATTCCTACCTCCTCTAACTACGCATCGCTACTGAAATATTCATTTTCTTAATATTCTGTCGGACCGACGGTGAGTCTCGGGGGCGACCATGCCTGCAGAATGCGCTGGGAGCCCCCACAGTTTGACCGGTGTCTGATGCTGCTCGGTGACGGCGGTCGTGGCGCTGACCTGGACGGAGTGGCGATACCACGGGATTCCTGATAGCGGCTAATACTCGAATGTGGGTGCCGGTGAGTTTTTGCCGTCGCCGAGGTCTACCCGGTAGAACCTTGCAACCAAGACCAAGAACAAGGAGGCGGCGCCATGCCCTCGATCACGCCCTCGCTGTGGTTCGACCACAATCTGGAGGAGGCGGCGACGTTTTACACCTCGGTGTTCCCGAACTCGCACATCGAGAGCTTCAACCACGCCACCGGCGCCGGGCCCGGCGAGCCGGGCTCGGTCTTGTCCGCCACCTTTGTACTGGACGGCACCCGGTTCATCGCGATCAACGGTGGCCCGCAATTCCCGTTCAGCGAGGCGGTGTCCTTCACGATCAGCTGCAAGGACCAGGACGAGGTCGACTATTACTGGGATCGGCTCACCGACGGCGGCGAGGAGTCGCAGTGCGGCTGGTGCAAAGATCGATTCGGTCTGAGTTGGCAGATCGTCCCTGACCAGCTCTATGAGCTGGTCAGCCATCCGGATCCGGCCCGAGCAACGGCCGCCACCAAGGCGATGTACGGCATGCGCAAGATCGTCATCGGCGAGCTCGAAGAGGCGGTGGCAGCGGTGTAATGGCCCGTCGACTGCGATGATCGGCGTTTGATCCGGACATTTCCGCCGTCGGTCTACACGTATTTTGATTGGTATGCCAGACGATGCTGCTACCTCGGGCGGGGAGCCCGTCGCGAAGGAGGAAGCAGACCCAGTCGACGTCGTATCTCTTCGGCCCCTCCAAACCCCGTCTCAGGTTAACCGGATGGCGCTGGTCGCCGGTCTGATCGTGGGGGTGATGTTGGCAGGACTGGTCGGCTGGTTGGGTTTTCGGGCGTATGAGGCCCACAACCTCGACACCCAGCGCAACCTTTTCGTGCACGCGGCCAGCCAGGGCGCGGCGAACCTCCTCACGGTCGACTATCAGCACGCCGACGCTGACGCGCAACGGATCCTGAACTCGGCGACCGGCAAGTTCTACGACAGCTTCAGCCGCCGCAAGCAGTCGTACATCGACAACGCCAAGCGGACGCGATCGCAGTTGGTAGGCACCGTCACCGACGCCGGCCTGGAGACGCGAAACGGCGACCAGGGTCGGGTTCTGGTGGCGGTGACGGTGAAGTCGTCGGATCCCGCGCAGACACACCAGGAGCCGCATTTCTGGCGGATACGGGTCACGGTGCAGAAGACGGGCGACGTCGCCAAGGTCTCCGACGTGGTGTTCGTGCCATGACGCAACCACAAGGCGTCAACTGGTCGCGCGTACTGGTCTATGGCTTGCTTCCCGCGCTGGCATTGCTGCTGGCGATCGCCGCGGGTCTGCTCAAATGGAAGGACTCGTCGGCTCGCAACACCGACCTTGCTCGCAGCGAATCAGTCTCGGCGGCAAGGAATTCCACCGTCGCGCTGCTTTCATTCCGGTTCGACACCGTGGAGCGGGACGTGGCGGCCGCACGGCAGCGACTCACCGGCAAGTTCCGCGACATCTACACGCAGCGGACGCAGGAGGAACTCATTCCGAATGCGAAAGAACAACACGTCGCCGCGACGGCCATCGTTCCCGGGGCGGCGTCGGAGTCGGCCACCCACAATCACGCCGTGGTCCTGGTATTCGTCAACCAAACGATCAGGATCGGTGACTCGGCGCCGGCCGAGGCCGTCTCCAGCGCCCGGGTGACGCTGGACAAAATCGGCGAGCGTTGGCTGGTCTCGGACTTCGACCAGTTCTAGTCAAAGGATCAGGTGATGACTTCACCCCGCTGGATCGACGTGCATGCGCCCGCTGTCGAGTTGAAGGCCCTGACCTGGGGGCCGCCCGACGGCCCAATCGCGCTGTGCTTGCATGGGTTTCCCGATACCGCTTACGGCTGGCGCATTTCGCGCCCCGGCTCGCTGAGTCGGGCTGGCGGGTGGTGGCCCCGTTCATGCGCGGCTACGCGCCGTCGTCGATTCCGTCCGACGGCAGCTATCACCTCGGGGCGTTGATGGACGACGCGCTGCAGGTGCGGTCGGCGGCCGGGGCACCGACCGCGACGTGGTGATCGGCCACGACTGGGGCGCGATGGCGGCGAACGGACTGGCGGCGATGCCGGACAGCCCGTTCGCCAAGGCGGTGATCATGTCGGTGCCGCCGGCTGCGGCGTTCCGTCCGCTGAGGCGGCTGCCCGATCGGGGTCGGCTGCTCGGTCAAATCCCGCCTCAGCTATTGCGCAGCTGGTACATCATGTACTTCCAATTGCCTTGGCTGCCAGAGCGATCCGCGTCCTGGGTGCTGCCGAGCTTGTGGAGGCGATGGTCACCGGGCTACAACGCCAAAGAAGATCTGCGCCATGTCGACGCCGCGATCGGGACGCCGGAGAGCTGGCGTGCCGCGCTCGGGCCCTACCGTGCCACCATTCGCAATACCCGCCCGCCGATGCGCTACGCCAAACTGCACCGGCACTGGACGTCGGCACCGACGTTGCCGAGCCTCTACTTACACGGACGCGACGACGGTTGCATGACAGCGGATTTCACGCACTGGACGGAAAACGCGTTGCCCGACGGCAGCGACATGGCCGTCGTCGAACGCGCCGGACACTTCCTGCAACTCGACCAGCCTGACCGGGTTGCCGAGTTGGTGCTGAGCTTCATCGGCTCGGTCGGCTGACAACTCCGTCGCCGCCCAGGTAACTCGGCGGCATCTCGTCGCCTGGCCGCAGCGGCGGACCCAGCGCCCGCTGCCCGCAGGCCTCCGCCGCCGCTCGCAGCGTTACGGTGTCGACAGCCCAATCCCGGGGTTGCGGATTCGACAGCCGGCGGGCGCTGCTGGAGGCGGTGTTCGACGACCGGGTCGAGCAGATGTGTGCGTTATGGGTCTCGGCGCCGACGAAGCGGCGCAGAACCGGTCGTTTGCCCTGCCAGGCGGTGCCGGGCAGAGGCTGCTTGATCGTGCGGCGGCCGCCGGCGCTGTGCGGCGCCGCGTCACCATCGAGGAGATGCTGCTCAGCGTCAACGCGGTGGCCGACATGTGCAGCGACAACGACGTCGACATCGACCGTCTTCTCGATCTCACCTGGGACGAGGTGCGACCAGCCGCCGACGCGTTTTGACCTGCGTGGATGACCGCCGGTAAGCTGCACCGTTGGCGTGCGGTGCGCCGGGACTCGGGTCAACGTCGGTCGCCGAGATCATCCCTTGCCGCAGGCGCCTGACCGGCACCTGGGTCACACCGGGATCCGAATCCGCGAAAGCGGCTCGCAGAGAAAGAGTGGTAAGCGCTGTGCCCACATACGCGCCGAAGGCGGGTGACACCACGCGGGCGTGGTATGTCATCGACGCCACGGACGTGGTGCTCGGCCGCCTTGCCGTCGCGGCAGCCAACCTGCTGCGCGGCAAGCACAAGCCGACATTCACCCCCAATGTCGACGGTGGCGACTTCGTCATCGTCATCAATGCCGACAAGGTCGCCCTGAGCGGCGACAAACTGCACAAGAAGCTGGCTTACCGCCACTCGGGTTATCCCGGCGGGCTGCACAAACGCACGATCGGCGAGCTGATGGAGAAGCACCCCGACCGAGTGGTTGAAAAGGCGATCATCGGCATGCTGCCGAAGAACAAGCTCAGCCGTCAGATCAAGCGCAAGCTTCGCGTCTACGCCGGGTCGCAGCACCCGCACACCGCCCAACAGCCGGTTCAGTTCGAGATCAAGCAGGTGGCCCAATGACCGCGCCGACGACGATGCAGAGCGAAGCGATGAAGAGGAGCGGCGCTAATGACTGAGACCGCAGGAACCGAGACGGCAGAAACCGAGACCGCAGCAACCGAGACCCCCGAAGCGGTGATTGTCGAGGTGACCGAGGTTGCCACGTCCGAGGCTGCGGCAAAGCCGCGCGAGGACTCCTTCGTCATCGAGCGTCCGATCCAAACGGTTGGGCGCCGCAAGGAGGCCGTGGTTCGGGTGCGGTTGGTGCCCGGCACCGGCAAGTTCGAGCTTGACGGCCGCACCCTGGAGGCATACTTCCCGAACAAGGTGCACCAGCAGCTCATCAAGGCGCCGCTGGTCATGGTCGACCGGCTGGAAGCCTTCGACATCTTTGCCCACCTCGATGGCGGCGGCCCGTCCGGCCAGGCCGGTGCGCTGCGGCTGGCGATCGCGAGGGCGTTGATCATGGTCACGCCCGAGGACCGGCCCGCCCTGAAGAAGGCCGGCTTCCTCACCCGTGACCCGCGGGCCGTCGAGCGCAAGAAGTACGGCCTGAAGAAGGCCCGTAAGGCGCCGCAGTACAGCAAGCGCTGATCCCGGCGGCAATCACGGCCGCGTTTCAGTTGGGTGGCACTACGGGCATTCCCTATGTCATGCGTGTGCGCGGTCACCAGTTGTGAGAGGTTTGTCCGCATGGGTCGACTATTCGGCACAGACGGCGTCCGCGGAGTCGCCAATCGAGAGCTCACCGCCGAGCTCGCGTTAGCTCTCGGCGCCGCGGCCGCTCGCCGGCTGACCAGCCCGAATAGCGCACGCCGACGCGTCGCGGTGATCGGCCGTGATCCGCGCGCCAGCGGCGAGATGCTGGAAGCGGCGGTGATCGCCGGTCTGACCAGCGAAGGCGTGGACGCGCTGCGGGTGGGAGTGCTGCCGACACCGGCGGTGGCCTACTTGACCAGTGCCTACGACGCCGACTTCGGGGTGATGATCTCGGCATCGCACAATCCGATGCCTGACAACGGCATCAAGATCTTCGGGCCGGGTGGGCACAAGCTCGACGACGCCACCGAAGACCAGATCGAAGATCTGGTCGCGGCCGGGCCGGGGCTGCGTCCCGCCGGGGCGGGGATCGGACGGGTGATCGACGCCGAGGATGCGCTGGACCGCTACGTCCGTCACGTCGGCAAGGCCGGCACCGTCGGGATCGAGGGGCTGACCGTCGTCGTCGACTGCGCGCACGGCGCGGCTTCGGCGCCAGCACCGCGCGCCTACCGGGCGGCCGGCGCGCGGGTTATCGCGATCAACGCCGAACCCAACGGGCTCAACATCAACGACCGCTGCGGGTCGACCCATCTGGATGCGCTGCGATCGGCGGTCCTCGTCCACGGCGCCGACCTGGGTCTGGCGCACGACGGGGACGCCGACCGGTGCCTGGCGATCGATGCGGCCGGGGAAGTCGTCGACGGCGACGCGATCATGGTGATCCTGGCGCTGGCGATGCAAGAGGCCGGCGAATTGGTCGACAACACCCTGGTGGCGACCGTGATGAGCAACCTCGGGCTGCATCTGGCGATGCGTGCGGCCGGGGTTACCGTTCGCACCACCGGTGTCGGTGACCGCTACGTCTTGGAAGAGCTGCGATCCGGCGACTACAGCCTCGGCGGCGAGCAATCCGGTCATATCGTGCTGCCCGGGCTGGCCACCACCGGCGACGGCATCCTCATCGGCCTGCGGCTGATGTCGCGGATGGCGCAGACCGGTTCGTCGCTGACCGCCCTCGCCTCGGCGATGCACACCCTGCCGCAGGTGTTGATCAACGTTGGGGTCGCCGACAAGGCCGCCGCCGTCGCCGCGCCGTCGGTGCGCACCGCGGTTCAGCAGGCCGAGGACGAGCTCGGGGATACTGGGCGAATCCTGTTGCGCCCCTCGGGAACCGAACAGATGATTCGGGTCATGGTGGAAGCGGAAGACGAGCACACCGCCCACCGGCTTGCCACCCTCGTCGCCGAAACGGTGCGCGCCCAGCACTGAGGGTGGAACCCCCGGACGGCGTGATGCGTCGAAACCGGTATGGGACAACGAAATGCGACCGTCGACGCCGCGGCGTTGCGCACGGTCGCGAACCGGTTCGACGATGCCGCACAACTCATCGGTGGGGCGGTGCGCACTCATTTCGGGAGTTTGGCCTTTGACGGCGCCACCGCCGGGCGGTCTTACGCCGGTCATGGCGATGCGTTGCGGTTAGCCCTGAATCGGTTGGCCGGTGAGCTTGGGCAATGGGCACGGGCGACCGGGGAGATCGCCATTGCGTTGCGGGCCAGCGCCGACCGCTACATCGAGGCGGATCTGAGTGCTGCGGCGCGGGTCGGCTAGAGATGACGGGCCGATTCGACGTTCCGGCGCGGCTGGCTGACGGCCGGCCCGCCGTCGAGCACACGCAGACCTACGTGCAGGCATGCCATGCGCTCGGTTATCAGCATCCCGACCTGACGGCGCACGGTTCACAGGTCGTGGATTGGTATGACACCGAAACCGGACTTGACCTCCTGGTGCTCGACGACGACAGCGCTGAGCTCCGGGCGGCGCTCAACACGATCGACGAGGCGCTGTGGCTGCAGCGCGCGCAGATCACCGAGATTGCGGCGGCCTGGACGGGGTCGGGAGCCGAGTCCGCGACGCGGTTTCTGCAGCGGCACTGCGACGCCGCGGCGGAGGTGGCCGCGCATGCCCGCGCGGCGGCCGACGGCTATGCAGCGCTGCGTGACAAGCTCTGGCAGCTGGTCGACAGCAAGGCGGCGACGGCCATCGCCATCGATGATCGCAGGC
>Ga0210396_10002344_pt1 | contig 19402 bp, 17 predicted proteins | sample IncBWH17OmetaG_FD_155466 | JGI IMG/M metagenome (GOLD analysis project Ga0210396, IMG submission 155466) | Forest soil microbial communities from Barre Woods Harvard Forest LTER site, Petersham, Massachusetts, United States - Inc-BW-H-17-O ... | reverse complement strand
GCACCGTCGCCAGGGTGGCGCCGTAGAGGTCGTGCAGGAACGGCGAGGCGACCTCACGCAGGCCCGTCTGCACGGGGGCGAGCAGGCCCAGGTCCCACATCCGCCGTCCGATGACATAGCGGCCGCCGCTGGTGCGCCGCAGCGCCCCCCAGGCCGTCAGCTCCGCGACGAGACGATGCGCCGTGGGCAGAGTCAGGCCCGCGCGCTGCGCGATTTCGGTTAGCGTCAGCGAGGGGTGCTCGGCGTCGAAGCTGCCGAGAATCGACAGGACGCGCGACGTGACGGTGACGCCGGCTCCAGTGCTCGTACGGGGCATCGCAACCTTTCCGCGGGCGGAGGTCTCAGCACTTTCAGCCTACGACGCGGTCCGCGGCTGCCGCGTGCGGCCACGGCGCCGCCACACGTTCACGCAAGTCTCACCGTGATTCGACACAAACTTGGTCGAACATTTGTTGCGCCTTCCACTCTATCGGGCATAATGTCTTGTTCCGTCGGCTCTCCCGCCCCTCGGCGCACTCTGAGCGTGAACGTTTTGCTGCCGCCGAGATTGACTAGCAACAATTTTTGCTCGATAATCCAACAGAGGTGCGAGCGCCACGGTTGCTGATCGCGGTGGGCGTCGCCAGGTCCACGAAGACGCAAGATCCAGGGAGCCAGGCATGCGGGTTGTAGATGCGGTCGCGGAGTGGTTTGAGTCGGCGGGTTTCACGCATTACTTCGGCTACAACGGCGGCGCCATCTGGCCGATGCTCGACGCGCTGATCGACCACCCGGAGCTTGAGGGCATCCAGGCCAAGCACGAGTCGCACGCGGTGCACATGGCCGACGTCTACTACCGGACGACCGGGCGGATAGCGCCCGTGCTCGTCAGCAAGGGCCCCGGGCTGCTGAACGCCGTCGGCGGCGTGGCGAGCGCGATGCACGACCCGGCGGCGATGATGGTGTTCACCGGCGCGGGCTCTACCCACGTGATGGGCAAGGGCGGCATGCAGGAGCTGTACTACAACGGGTTCGAGGACGCGGTGAGCGTGTTCCGCCCGGTGACCAAGGGCAGCTGGATGCTGATGCGGCCGGACACCGTGATCGACGTGCTCAACCACGCGTACAAGACGGCGATAACCGGCCGGCCGGGGCCGGTCTTCATCCAGCTGCCGTTCGACGTTCAGCTCGCTCCCGTCGACGGGACGCCTGAGCCGCCCACCCGCCGGCTCGTGTCGTCCAGGCCGCGGGCGGACGCGGCGGCGATCGAGCGGTCGGCCGAGCTGCTGCGCGGTGCGGAGCGGCCGGTAATCGTCGCGGGCGGCGGGTGCAGGCAGTCCCCAGGCGCGGCCGGCCTGATCAAGGACCTGGCGGAGGCGACGCAGGTACCCGTCGCGACGACGCTCACCGGGAAGGGCATCTTCCCTGAGAGCCACGAACTCTCGCTCGGTGTGGTCGGCCGGTCGGGCACCGACGCCGCGGCCGCCGCCACGCGCAACGCCGACGTGGTGCTCGCGCTCGGCGCCAGGTTCTCCGACAACCACACCGCCATGTGGCGCAGCAAGCTCGTCTACGACATACCGCGCACGAAGATCATCCATGTCAACGTGGACGCCGGCGAGATCGGCCGCAACTACCCGGCCGAGGTGGGGGCGGTCGCCGACGCCGGCGTCTTCCTCGCGGACCTGACCGCGGCGCTCGGCGCGTCCGGCGTGCGCCCGCACGGCCCGTGGCTTGCCGAGGTCGCCGGCTGGAAGCGCACCTGGACCGAGAAGGTACGCGAAGTCATCACCACGCCGACCAGCCCGATCCACCCCGCCCGCCTCGTGTACGAGACAGGGGAGGCGGTGGCGGAGGCCAACGGCCGGATCCTGGTGGACGTCGGCGACACGATCCAGTACGCCGAGCCGTACCTCAGGGTCGACAGCCCGGATGCCTGGTACATCAACTCGGGCATGGCGGAGATGGGCTGGGCGTCGTCCGGTGTGCTCGGCGCGGTCGTGGCCGACCCGTCAAGGCCGGCCGTGGTACTGACCGGGGACGGCGCGTTCAACATGGTGAGCGGCGTCCTCGCCACCGCCGTGGAGTACCAGCTCCCCGCGGTCTGGGTAGTGCTCAACAACCACGAGCTCGGCATCGAGCGCAAGGGCTCGGCCACGGCCTACCAGCGGGTGCACCCGTGGGCGCGGTTCGTCCGCAAGGACACGGGCGAGCCGTACAATCCGGACTACTGCCTGCTCGCCGAGGCGAATGGCGCCAGGGGCGTCCGGGTCGAGAAGGCCGACGAGTTCGCTCCCGCCCTCGCGCACGCCATCAGGTCGCGACAGCCGTGGGTCATCGACGTGGCCATTGACACGACCGTGCCCACGTTCTTCACCGAGGGAATCGACCGGGCCTACCCAGCGGTCTGGGACAAGAGCTACCCGCAGTACTCGTCGATGACCCTGCCGGGCCAGTAGGCCGAGGACCGGGATGTACCTGCCATATTTCGCTAGCGGACCGATCCCGCGATCGAATCACGCCGCAACAGGGTGAGGAAATTGAGCGAGCACGTCGATGTAATGACCGAGCTGCAAAGAAACTACGCCGATCTTACCCAGGCGCAGAAAAGGATAGCCGAGGCGATAGTAGACAACCCGGAGTTCGTCGCCTTCGCCACGGTCGACAAGCTGTCCGCCAGGCTCGGCATCGCGTCGTCCACCATTGTCAGGTTCGCCTACCGGCTGGGCCTCGACGGGTACCCGGAGCTGCAGGAACGGGTCCGGGTGCTGGTGCGGTCCAGGCTCCGCGGCGCCGACGACGCGGGCGACGACAGCTCGATCGCCCACCTGGGCGAGAGCACCGCCGCCGCGTCGCTCCGGCACGACCTCGACAACCTGCGGAACACGGTCAGCGAGCTTGACGCGGCCACCCTCGACAAGGCGGTCGACGTCATCTGCCGGGCTCGCCGGGTCTTCTTCACCGGCGGCCTCGCGTCGGGGCCGCTCGCGGAGTACACCGCGCACACGTTCAACCGGCTGCGGGGCGGCGCGCAGGTACTCGGACTCGGTGACACGGCCGCGGAAATACTCGGGCTGACTCCCGAGGATGCCCTTGTCGTTTTCAGCTTCCCGCCGTATGCCTCCCAGACGTTGCAGATTCTCGACGCCGCGCGCAAGCGCGGAGTCGTCGTCGTGGGCATCACCGATTCGCTGATCTCGCCACTTGGAAAGGTAGACGTAACGCTGACTTCGCGTGTTTCTGGTGTGGGCCCCCAGAACTCGCTTGTCGGGCCGCTGGCGATCATCAACGTGCTGCTGAACGGCGTCGCGGCGAAAAACCCGGGATCCGCGGACCGCTACCGGCAGATCTTCGGCTTGCTCGACGAATGGAATGCCTTCTTCCTCAAGGGGAATGCCGATGGCTGAGGCATCGGCCGAGCCGGCGCCGACGGTGCTCGACTCGATCAAGGTGCTCGACTGGACCGACCAGGCAGGCGCCTACGCGGGCCGCCTGCTCGCCGACCTGGGGGCCGACGTGGTCAGGGTCGAGGCGGTAACGGATTCCGGCCCGTGGCCGGAAGAGCGGGTGCCGTCCGGGCAGGGACACGAGGTCAGCGCCTTCGAGCGGTTCGTCAACCTGAACAAGCGGTCGATCCTGATCAACACGGACACGCCGGCCGGGCGCGAGCTGCTCAGCCTGCTGGCCGAGCAGGCGGACATCGTGCTGACCTCGGGCGAGGCACCGCGGCACTGGCGCCAGGCAGGCAGGACCCGGCGCGAGCAAGGCGCCCCGGCCTACGTGAACGTGTCGGCGTTCGGCGACGGTGCGGGCGCCGGACTGCACGCCGATGACCTGGTGACGCTCGCCGCGGGCGGGCTGCTCTCGCTCGGCGGGTACCCCGACAGCGAGCCGGTGGCCGTCTACGGCTCCCAGGCGTACCTGGCCGGCGGCATCAGCGGGGCCATCGCCGCCCTGCTCGGCCTGCTCGCGGCCGACGCCGGCCAGCCGGGCGCGGACCTCGACGTGTCTGCCCAGGCGGTCATGGCCAGCGCGCTTGAGGACGCCGCGGCCGAGTTCGACCTGACCGGCGTGGTGCGGCGCCGGACAGGCGACGGGCTGCGGGAGGCGGGAACGGGGACGTTCCGCTGCGCCGACGGCTGGATCGTGGTGGTGGCGGGCAAGCTCGGAACCGCCGCCGCCTGGGACTCACTGGTGGGCTGGCTATGTGACCAGGACGTGCCGGGCGCGGAGGCGCTGAAGGGACCGGAGTGGACGGACCTCAGCCATCGCAGGCTGCCCGCGTCCATCGCGGAATTCCAGCCGCTGATGGAGGCCGCGACCAGCCGGATGACCCGCGCGCAGCTGTATGAGGAACTGCAGTCGCGGCGCATCGCGGCCGCCCCGGTCAACAACATCGCCGACCTGCTCGCCGACCCGCAACTGGCGGACCGCGGGTTCTTCCGCACGGTGCGCGACGCCGTGCTCGACCGCGACGTCAGCTACCCGGGGCCGCCTTACCGGCTGGAGGACCACCGCATGCCCGAATGGACCTCGGCGCCCGTGCCTGGCGGCCAGACCGACCAGGTGCTGCGCGACTGGCTGGGTACCCCCGACGACCAGCTCGGCGCGCTGCGCGCCGACGGGGCGATCGGATGAGCGAGATCCTTGCCGGGCTGCGGGTCCTCGACTTCTGCTGGATCGGCGCGGGTGCCCTGGTGACCCAGACGCTGGCGCTGCACGGCGCCGAGGTCATCAAGATCGAGTCCCGGGCGCGGCCCGACAACCTCCGGGTCGCGCCCCCGGTGCGGCCTGGCACCAGCGGGCTCGACGCGTCGGGTTACTTCGCCAGCCGCAACGCGTCGAAGAAGTCGTTCGCGCTGAACATGAGCCACCCGGCCGCCGTCTCTGTGGCGCGCCGCCTGGCACGGGCCTCGTCGGTGGTGACCAGCAACTTCAGGCCTGGCGTGATGGAAAGGTGGGGGCTGAGCTACCAGGAGCTGAGCGCCGGGCAGCCGGACCTCATCTACCTGACCATGCCAATGCAGGGCGCCACGGGCCCGCATAGCCGCTACGCCGGGTTCGGGTCAACCATCGCCGCGCTTTCCGGCCTGGTCGCGCCCTCCGGCCTGCCCGGCCGGGTACCGGTCGGCACTGGCACCCACTACCCGGACCACGTGCCCAATCCAGGTCACGCGCTGGTCGCGCTGCTTGCCGCGCTCGTGCACAGGAACAGGACCGGCCGGGGCGGCCGGATCGAGCTCAGCCAGTTCGAGTCGACCACCGGGCTGCTCGGGCCCGCCGTGCTCCGCTACTCGGTCACCGGGAACCAGCCGTCCGCCCGCGGCAACCGCGTGCCCTGGGCGGCACCGCACGGCGTGTATCCCTGCCTGGGCGACGACACCTGGATCGCGATCTCGGCGGGCACCGAGGCGCAGTGGGCCGCCCTGTCCGGCGTGCTGGCCCGCAGCGAACCCGGTGGAGACGGCGAGCCAGGCGAGGACCTGGCGGCCGACCCGCGGTTCGCCGGGCTTGACTCCCGCCGGGAGCACGAGGACGCGCTCGACGGCATGGTCGCCGCGCGGACGGCCCGCTGGGACCGCTGGGAGCTGATGGGCCGCCTGCAGGCGGCGGGTGTCCCGGCCAGCGTGGTCGAGACCACGGGCGACGTCTTCGACGACCCGGTACTCGCCGCGCGCCGCTACTGGCGGGTGCTCGAGCACCCGGTCATGGGCCCGGTGCGGAACGCGTCGGCGCCGCACCTGTGGAACGGGCAGCCGGTATCGCCCGCGTCCCCCGCGCCCCTCCTCGGCCAGCACACCGAGGAGATCTCCACGGACCTGCTCGGGTTGTCCGCGGACGAGTACCGCCAGCTCGTCGCCGACGGGGTGCTGTGGTGAACGGGGCCGCGGCCGAGGAGCCGGTACTGCTCACCGAGCGCGCGGACGGCGTCGGCCGGCTCACGCTCAACCGGCCCGCCAAGCGCAACGCGCTCAACATGGCGCTCCGCGGGGCCCTTGACCAGTCACTCGCCGAGTTCGCGGCGGATGACGGCGTGCGCGTCGTCGTGCTGACCGGGGCGGGAACCGCGTTCTGCGCCGGGGCGGACCTTTCCGACGCCCCGCAGGCGACCGGGCACCCGATGGCCGAGCCCGGCAGGCCGGTGGCGCAGTCGCTTGCCGCCTTCGCCAAGCCGCTCATCGCCGCGATCAACGGGCCGGCCTTCGGCGGCGGCCTTGAGCTGGCGCTCGCGTGCGACCTGCGGGTCGCCGCGCGCGGCGCGACCTTCGCGCTGCCCGAGGTCAGGATCGGGAGCCTCCCGGGCAGCGGCGGTACCCAGCGCCTGGTGCGCGCGATCGGGCCGGCCGTCGCCGCCCGGATGCTGTTCTCAGGCGAACCGCTGTCCGCGGCCGACGCGCTGCGGACTGGCCTGATCAGCGACCTGGTGGAACCGGGCGAGCTCGCCGACTTCGCCGGCGGGCTCGCGAGGAAGATCAGCGCCAACGCGCCGCTGTCCCTGCTTGCCGCGAAGCAGTGCCTGACCGCCGCGGGCGAGGCCCAGCTGTCGGCGGGCCTTGAGCTCGAGCGCGCTCTGTGGACGCTGCTCGCCACCACCGAGGACCGGCGTGAGGGGCGGGCGGCCTTCCGCGAGCACCGCGCACCGCGCTTCACAGGAAACTGACGTCGAGAAAGGCAACCGAGTGGCGGAACCAGTCAGGGCGGCAATAGCCGGCGTCGGCGCGAGCAGGCAGGGCAAGCTGCCTGGCGAGACGGATCTTTCGCTGGCGACCGAGGCGCTGCGCGCTGCGCTCGACGACAGCGGGTTCGCCAAGGACGACATCGACGGCCTGCTCACCATGCCGGGCACCACCACGGCCGACCCGGCCAAGCACTACCTGCGCCTCGGCGAGCACCTCGGCATCAACCCGAAGATCGCCGGATCGCTGAGCGCGGGCGGCGCGACCGCGGGCATGCTCGTGCAGCAGGCCGCGCTCGCCGTCAGCGCGGGGATGGCCGAGGTGGTCGCCGTCGTCTTCGGCGACGCCGCGCGCACCGGCGGTTCGCGGTTCTCCGCGCCAAGCGGCGCGGCCGTCTCGTCGGGCAACTGGGGCATGTACGGCAACGCCGCCAACAGCGCGCTCGGTGCCAGGAGGCACATGGCGCTGTACGGCACCACCAGCGAGCAACTCGGCTGGGTGGCGGTGAACGGGCGCCGCAACGCCTCGCTTAACCCGAACGCCGTGATGCGCGAGCCGATCACCATCGCCGACCACCAGAGCTCGCGCTGGATCGTCGACCCGCTGCACCTGCTCGACTGCTGCCTGATCAGCGACGGCGGCGTGGCGCTGATCGTCACCTCACGGGAACGGGCAGGAGACGCCAGGGCGGGCGCGGTGGACATCCTCGGCATGGGGCAGGGGCACACGCTCCAGACCCTGGAGCGGAAGGACTGGTGGTACCTGCCGCACCAGCAGGACTGCATCTCCCGCGCCTACCGGCAGGCCGGGCTCAGCCCGGCCGACATCGACGTCGCCCAGCTGTACGACAACTTCACCATCTCCGTGCTGTTCTGGCTCGAGCACGGCGGCTTCGTCAAGCCGGGCGAGTCGGGTCCCTTCGTCGACGGCGGCAAGCGCATCGCCCTCGACGGCGAGCTGCCGGTCAACACCGCGGGCGGCAACCTGTCCGAGTCCTACATGCAGGGCTGGCTGCACGTGGTCGAGGGCGTCCGCCAGATGCGCGGCGAGAGCGGCCCGCGGCAGGTCGCCGACGCGCGGACCTGCCTGGTCACCGGCCGCGGCATGACTCTGCAAACCGCGAGCTGCCTGATCCTGGGGGCATCATCATGACCACGGACAACGCGGCCACGGACACCGCCGCAACGGGGCCGGAGTTCCGGCCGGCTCCGCCCGCCACCGAGCTGACCGAGCCGTTCTGGGCCGGTGGCCTGTCCGGCGAGCTGCGTCTGCAGCAGTGCGCGAACTGCGGCCACATCCGCTACCCGATCTCCACCATCTGCCCCGTGTGCTGGAGCGCCGACTGCGTCTGGACGCCCCTGTCCGGCCGCGGCACCGTGCAGAGCCACATCGTGTTCGAGCGCGCCTACCACGAGGCATGGGCCGACCAGGTGCCCTACGTGGTCGCGCTGATCGAGCTGGACGAGGGGCCGGTGCTCGTCAGCAACGTGGTCGGGGTGCAGCCGTCGGCGGTGCGCGTCGGCCAGCCGGTGACGGTGACATTCGCGCGCCGCTCCGCGACCGCGGCGCTGCCGCAGTTCACCCCCGTCGACGGCGGAGGCAGCGGCGACGGGGAGGCGGCCCGGTGAGCGCGGACTCCTACCGGCCGAACCCGGACATGCGCTTCGGCCTGGTCCTGCCGAGCATCGGCCCGGGCACCAGCCCCGCGTCGCTTGAGGCGGCCGCCACCGCGTGCGTCCGGCACGGCTGGACGAGCGTCTGGGTCACCGACCACGTGCTCGTGCCGCAGGGTCCTGAAGCGGGGGAGTACGGCAGCATCCTCGAGGCGATGACCGCCCTCACCTGGGTCGCCGCCCGGTTCGACGGCCTGAAGGTCGGCACCAGCGTGATCGTGCCCGCCATGCGGGACGCGCCGCTGCTGGCCAAGCAGCTCGCCACGCTCGACACCCTGACCGGCGGGCGGCTCATCGTCGGCGTCGGCGCGAGCGACTCCCGCGACGACATCGAGTACGCCAACCTGGGCAAGAGCGACCGGTTCGCCCGCCGGGGCGCGTACCTCGACGAGGCGGTGGCGCTGTGGCGGCACCTGTGGGCGGGCCGCACCGACCCGTTCGCGGGCGAGTTCCACACGCTCACCGACTTCTGCTTCGCGCCGCTGCCGCCGCAGGGGGCCGGCATCCCGATCTGGTGCGGCGGGCGCAGCCAGCGCGCCGTGCGCCGCACGGCCGAGCTCGCCGACGGGTATCACGCCGCGCAGACCGGACCAGAGCAGCTGCGGGAGCGGCTGCCGAAGATCGTCGCGGCGACCGCCGCGGCGGGCCGGCCGCTGCCCACGGTGTCGGTCCGCGCCCGGGTCAAGTTCGACGCCGACCCCGGCCCGGTCTACTCGATCTGCGGCAGCCACAAGGAGATGACCGGGCAGCTGCTCGAACTCGCCGCACTGGGGGTGGACGACCTCATCCTGGTGCTCGCCAGCGCCGAGCCCGCCGAGCTGACCGCGCTCGCCGACCGGTTCGAGCGCGAGGTCATCGCCCCGTACCGCGAGCGGGTGGCCGACTACTGCGCCGCGGCCGGCCGGTGAGACTCGTGAGCATTGCGAGCACTGTGAGTAATGTGAGTAAATTGATATCGGTGAAAATGGTCACAAGGGAGGACAAATGACCTCGCCGGAGGAGGCCGGCCCGGGGGCCAGTGCGCTGCGCGAACTGGTGATGCCCGTCGTCGTGGTCACGGCCGGTGACGGCGAAGAGACCGCGTGCGCGACCAGCACCACGAGCTACGTGTCACTGCAGCCGCCGGTGCTGTGCGTGGCCCTGGCGCCGGAGTCCCGGACGGCGCGGATGGTGGTGCGCACCGGCAAGTTCGGCGTTTCCTTGCTCGCGGCGGGCCAGGCCGGGCTGGCACAGCGGGCCGGCCGCCCGGCCGCGGGGCCGGACAAGCTGGCCGCCGTCGGCATCAGCCAGGAGCGGCCGCCGGCCGAGGCGGGCGAGGCCGCGCCGCCCGGGGTCGAAGGTGCCGCCGCCGTCCTGTGGTGCGAGGTCACCGGCGTGCTGCCGGTCGGCGACCACCAGGTGATCTTCGGCCAGGTCAGCGCCGTCCGCGGCCAAGCGGACGAGACAGCGCTGCTGCTGCGCCATCACCGCCACTACCTGAGCACAGGGCAGGCCGTCACGCCGCCCGCGGCCGACGGGTACCCGATTTGAGCGCGCGGCGGATCGTCGTGGCGCTGTCGGGCGCCTCCGGCGCGGTCTACGGCGTCCGGCTGATCGAGGTGCTCGCCGCGATGCCGGACATCGAGCTGCACGCGGTCATCAGCCGCGGGGCAGCGGCCACCGTCCGTTATGAGCTAGACCGGGAGCCGGCGGACGTCGCGGCCATGGCCGACTACGTGCACGACGAGCGCGACCTCGCCGCGCCGCTGGCCAGCGGCACCTTCCTGACCGACGGGATGGTCGTCGCCCCGTGCAGCATCCGGTCGCTGTCGGCGATCGCCAACTCGGCCAACGACAACCTGCTTGTCCGCGCGGCTGACGTGCACATGAAAGAGCGCCGCCCGCTGGTCCTCGTGGTGCGCGAGACGCCGCTGCACGAGGGCCACCTGCGGCTGATGACCCTGGCCGCCCGCTCCGGGGCGGTCATCCTGCCGCCGGTGCCCGGCTTCTACATCCGGCCCGCGACCATCGCGGAGCTCGTCGACCACACCGTGGGCAAGGTCCTCGACTCGCTCCGTATCGCACACGAGCTAAGCCCCCGGTGGGAAGGGCTGTCCGGTCATGACGACTGACCGCCAGGCGGCGCTGGCCACGGCCAGATCGCTGAAGATCTGAGAAGAGGTAACGCATGGAATACGACGACCTGCGCAGCTGGATCGCCGCGGCCGAGTCGATGGGCGAACTCAAGCACGTGACCGGCGCGTCCTGGCAAGAGGACATCGGCCAGGTAGCTGAGATGCTCATCCACAACCTCGGCTCGCCCGCCGTCTTGTTCGATGAGATCCCCGGCTACCCCAAGGGGCAGCGGATCCTGGTAAACGCGAACGCCGCGCCGCGGCGCCTGGCGCTGACCCTCGGGCTGCCGCCCGAGTCGACCAGGCACGAGCTGATGGCCGAGTTCCTCCGGCTGACCGAGGCGGACCGGCGGATCGCGCCGCGGGTGGAATCGGACGGCCCGGTCTTCGAGAACGTGTTCAAGGGCGCTGACGTCGACCTGCTGAAGTTCCCGACCCCGCTGTGGCACAAGGAAGACGGCGGCCGCTACATCGGTACCGGCTGCGCGATCGTCACCCGCGACCCCGACAACGGCTGGGTGAACCTCGGCTGCTACCGGGTGATGCTGCACGACGGCCAGCATGTCGGCGTCTACATTTCCCCAGGCAAGCACGGCCGCCAGATGCGCGACGCCTACTTCGCCCGCAAGGAGCCGTGCCCGGTCGCGGTCATCTGCGGCATGGACCCGCTTATCTTCGCCGCGTCCACCCTCGAGGTCCCCTTCGGTGTCTCCGAGTACGAGTGGTCGGGCGCCATCAGGGGCGAGGCCTACCCGGTGGTGAACCTGCCGGTCACCGGCCTGCCGGTGCCCGCCGGGGCGGAGATCGTGTTCGAGGGCTACCTGCACTGGGACAAGATGGCCCCCGAGGGCCCGTTCGGCGAGTGGACCGGCTACTACGGCGGCAAGCGGGCCGCCGAGCCCGTGCTCGAGGTCGAGGCCCTGTACCACCGCAACGACCCGATCATGCTCGGCGTGCCGCCGAACAAGCCGCCGGCCTACGACCCCTACCTGTACCGGGAGTACCTGCGCTCGGCGATCCTGCTGCGCGAGCTCAACGGTTCTGGGCTGCCAGGCGTCGTGGACGCGAACTGCTTCGCCATCGGCGGCACCCGGCTGTTCAACGTGGTGTCGATCCAGCAGAAGTACGCGGGCCACGCCCGCCAGGTGCTGCACGCGGCGGCCACCGTTCCCGCCGCCGCCTACATGGGCCGGCTGGTCGCGGTGGTGGACGACGACATCGACGTGACCGACCTGGAGGACGTCATCTGGGCGATCGTGACCAGGGCGGACCCCAGCCGGGCGGTGGACATCCTGACCAGGCAGCTGTCCGGCCCGCTGGACCCGGCCATCCCGCCGGACGAGAAGATGTACAACTCGCGGCTGCTGATCGACGCGACCAAGCCGTGGGAGTGGCGGGACCGGTTCCCGGCCAGCCTTGGCCCCGATCCCGCGACGAAGGCGGCCACCCGCAGGAAGTGGGGCTACCTGCTTGAGTCGGGCGCGCCGGGCAGCGGTGCCCAGTCCCGGTGACGGTGCCACGGTGATGGAAGCGGAACGGCGCGCCCCGTCCGCCGACGAAGCCATCACCCGCCTGATGCGGCGCAAGGGCGAGCACATCAGCCGGGCGCTGGCGATCGGCGACAGCGGCGGCGGCCCGGCCGGCTGGGAGGACGTCCAGCTGGTGCACGACGCCCTGCCGGACACCGACTTCGCGGAACTCGACCTCACGGTCGAGTTCCTCGGCCGCCGGATCGGCCTGCCGCTGCTGATCAGCGGCATGACCGGGGGCCACGACGCCGCGCTGGCGGTGAACAGGGAACTCGCCAGGGCAGCGGCCGCCACCGGCGCGATGATCGGCGTCGGCAGCCAGCGCGCGGCCCTGCTCGATCCCGGCCTGGCCGACTCCTACTCCGTCGTCAGGACATACGCGCCGGACGCCTACGTGCTGGCCAACATCGGGATCTCCCAGCTGGTGGCGCAGGAAGACAGCCCGGCGCTGCGGCTGGACGACGTGCTGCGGGCGGTGGACATGGTGCGCGCGGACGCGCTCGCCGTCCACCTCAACTACCTCGAGGAGATCGTGCAGCCGGAGGGGCAGACCCGGGCCAGGGGTGCCCGGGCGGCGCTGGCCGACCTGATAAGAGAGGTGCCGGTCCCGGTCATCGCGAAGGAGACCGGCGCCGGGCTGTCCCGCGAGGTGGCGCTGCGGCTCCGCGACATCGGCGTCCGGGCCCTCGACGTGGGCGGCAGCGGCGGTACCTCGTTCGCGGCCATCGAGGCGAGCCGCGCGGCGGCTTCCGGTGACGTTGTCCGTGCCGCCACCGGGCTGGCGTTCGCCGGCTGGGGGATTCCCACCGCGGTGAGCGTGGGACTGTGCGCCGACGTGCTGCCGGTGATCGCGGTGGGCGGCGTGCGCAACGGCCTCGACGCGGCCCGCGCGATGAGCCTCGGCGCGGTCGCCGTGGGCGTCGGCCGTCCGCTGCTCGAGCAGGCGGTGCTCGGCGGTGACGCGGTCAGCGACTGGATCGACGGATTCGCGCACCAGCTGCGCTCGGCCGTCTTCCTGACCGGCGCGGCGTCCGCGAGCGCGCTTGGCTCGGTCCCCGCGATCGTCCGCGGTGCGACCCGCGACTGGCTCGACAATCTGGGAGGGAACAGATGAACAAGGCCAAGGGGCTGCCCGAGGACGAGGCCAGGGCGCTGATCGCGGCGGCCTGCCGGGTACTGCAGGCCGCCGGCCAGGGGGACATGGTCTGGGGACACGTGTCCGTACGCGACGCCGACGGGCGCGGTGTCTGGCTGAAGGGCGCCGGGCTCGGCTTCGACGAGGTCACCGAGGCGGACTGCGTGCTGCTTGACTGGGATGGCGAGATCCTGTCAGGGACCGCGGGACGCCACGTGGAGTACCCGATCCATACCGAGCTGATGGCGGCCAGGCCGGACGTCGGCGGGGTGGTGCACACCCATCCGGTGCACGCGATCGCGTTCGGCACGCTCGGCCGCCCGCTGCGGGCCCTTTCGCATGAGGGCGCGCTGTTCACCCCGCCCGACGTGCCGCGGTTCAACCGCACGGGGGACGTGGTCAACACCCGGGAGCTCGGCCGCGATCTCGCGGAGGCGCTCGGCGCGCGCAGCGCCGTGCTGCTGCCAAGGCACGGGATCGCGACGGCCGGGGCCACGCTCAGCGAGGCGGTGGGCATGGCGGTGCACCTGGAGCGCGCCTGCCAGATCGAGCTGCTGGCCGGTCCCGACGCGCAGGGCAGCTCGGAAGCGGAGGCGCTCGCCAAGCGCGGACGCGTCCGCAACCGCTTCGAGAACGCCTGGACGTACCTAGAGCGCGTATCGAGAACCTCGTGACCTGCGGCTCGACGTTGCGCGGCGGTTAATCGCGCAAAAATTTCATCTATCGGCAGCGTTGACTGCAACAGATTTTGATGCGACAGTTTCCCTAGTGACAACAAGCCCACCATTCACGGGCTAACTCAATGAGGAGACCGGATGAGACATAAATGGGCTGGGGCGGTGGCCGCGATCAGCGGCATCGGGCTCCTGGCCGCCGGATGCGGTGGCGCTTCTACCACGGGCTCGTCGTCGTCATCGTCGGCCGCAGCGGCCTCGTCGGGGAGCAAGGCCGTCAGGCTGATCCAGGGGGGCGGGTTCGACTTCAGCGACGCGGCGATCTACCAGGCGATGACGCTGCTGAAGCAGCGCGGCTACAACGTCACGCTGTCGAACGTCGCCGACCCGACGACGGCCCTGCGGTCCGTGCTGGCCGGCAAGGCTGATGTGTACCTGGGCGCACCGGTTGAGGCCGCCACGGCCGTCGCCAACGGGCACGCCGCGGTGAAGTACCTCGCCTCACTCGCCCAGACGTCGGACTACGAGGTCATCTCGCTGCCGAAGTACACCATGCAGAACCTGTCGGGCACCAACCTGGCGACGGCCGGCCCGGGCACGGCGGGACAGATCGTCGCGGTCGCCGCGATGCAGAAGGCCGGCATCGACACCGGGCAGATTCACCAGGTCACCGTGGGCGGGACAAGCGCCAGGGTGACGGCGATCCTGTCCGGGCAAGTCGATCTCGCGCCGGTGCTCGCCCCCGCCGCGGTCACCGCGGTCTCGACCGGCAAGGTCAAGATCCTGCTCAACGCCGGCCAGGTGCTCGGCGACTACCTGCAGCAGGGGCTGATCGCCAGCGACGCGTTCGCCGCCAACACCACGACGGCGCAGGCCACGGTCACCGCCTTCCTCGACGCCGAGCGATGGGCGCAGGCGAACTCGACCGACTACATCAAGACGGCGACCGCGAACCAGCTCACGCAGGGCCTGAGCGCAGCCGAGTCACAGGCCGCCTGGACTCAGCTCAAGAACGGAAACTTCTTCGCCGCCAACGGCGCCGTCTGCACCCAGGCGATCAACCAGACCCTCGGCTACTCCTACAAGTCGCCTGGCGGCCTGACCAAGGCAACCACGCCGCCGATCAGCGACTGGGTCGATCCCACGTACGTCAACACGTACCTGAAAGCGCACGGCCAGCCGGCTGGTGCCTGCTAGCTAGCGGTCTCCCGCGGGAAGGTGTACAGAAATTGCTAGTGCTCGAGAACCTCCAGAAGACCTACGGGCAGTCGGCCAAGCCCGCGCTCGCTGGCATGAACCTTGAGGTAAAGCACGGTGAGCTGGTGTCGCTGCTCGGCCCGAGCGGCTGCGGCAAGACCACGGCGCTGCGCATCGTGGGCGGCCTGCTTGAGCCTTCTGGCGGGAACGTTCTCGTGGACGGGCACGCAAGCCTGGGACCTTCCCGCGAGAAGGCCATGGTGTTCCAGCTCTTCAACCTGTTCCCGTGGCGGACGGCGGAGGCCAACGTCGCGTTCGGCCTCGAGGCCCAGGGCATGCGGAAGCGGGAAAGGCTGGCCATCGCCAAGGACTACCTGAACCTCGTCGGCCTCGCCGACAAGGCACAGTCCTATCCCTCGCAGCTGTCAGGCGGGCAGAACCAGCGCCTGGGGCTGGCGCGCGCGCTCGCCATCGAGCCGAAGCTCCTGCTCATGGACGAGCCGTTCGGCGCGCTCGACGCGCTGACCCGCGAGCACCTGCAGGTGATGCTGCAGGATGTCTGCGCCGACCGCAACCTGACCATCTTGTTCGTCACGCACTCGATTGACGAGGCGATCTTCCTGTCGGACCGGATCGTGCTGATGACCACTCCCGGGCGGGTCATCGCGGACTACGTAGTCGACCTCCCGCAGCCGCGGACCAGCTACGACTGGCGGGCCACCCCCCGCTACAGCGAGCTCAGGACCAGCATCTGGGATCAGCTGCAAGCCGAGCAGACGCAGCCGGCCGGGAGCGCGTGACGCCGATGGTGAGCATTAAGAGCGGCGCCACGCCGCCGCGGGCGAAGGCACCCGCCCGCACCGTCCGCACGGCCGGGCTGACCGGACCCCAGGGCTGGCTCGGCCGGCCCGTCGTCCAGCGGGTGCTGTCAGTGCTGGCGGTGCTCGGCCTCTGGCAGCTCATCGGCTCGCACTATCCCTACTCGATGTCGTCGCCGCGGGCGATCGTCAGCGGGGCCGGGAACTCGCTGTTCAGCCAGGTCTTCCCCTCCTTCGGCCAGACGCTGGCCAGCTTCGGTCTCGGCTTCGCCATCTCGGTGCTTGTCGGCGTGCCGGTCGGCATCGCGATGGCCAGGATCCGGGTCATCCGGGTGGCGATCGAGCCCTACGTGCTGATGCTCTACTCGATGCCGATGCTGGCGCTCATCCCGGTCCTCGTCATCGTCTTCGGCATCTCCTTCGAGCTGCGGGTCACCGGCGTTGTGCTCTTCGGGATCTTCGCCATCATCGTCAACACGTTCACCGGGGCGTCCCGGGTTGACCCCGCGCTCGAGGACGTGGGGCGGGCGTTCGTCGCCTCCCCGTGGAAGAGGCTGACCGCGATCATCTTCCCCGGCAGCCTGCGGTACATCTTCGCCGGCATCAGGATCGGTTTCGGCCACGGCATGATCGGCGCGGTCGTGATCGAGATCGAGGCGTCCGCGGTCGGCATGGGCAACCTGCTCACCCAGTACATCCAGGCACTCCAGCTCGGCAAGTTCTTCGTCGTCGTCATCGTCCTCGGCATCTTCAGCATCATCTGCTCGCTGCTGATCCGCGCCGCCGAGCGCTGGTGCACCGAGCCCTGGCAGCGCAAGCACCACCTGTCAGCCTCCTGGCAGGCACGGCTGGACGTCGGCCGTCTCGCTCCCCGGCGGGCCGGTCAGCCCTGGCCGGGAGCGCGCGCCGCGCGCCGCGCGCTCGCAACCGCCCAGCGGGGGCTTACCGCCCTGCTGCGCAACCCCGCGGGGCCGTGGCTGGTGCGCGTGGTGGTCCTGTGCCTCATCATCGGGGCCTGGCAGCTTGAATCGGATCACGTCAGCCAGGCGGTCCTCGCCGCCCCGTCGTCCGTCGCCTCGGCGGTCTACCAGCTCGCCGTCGTCAACCACCAGATCTGGGGGCCGCTGCTCGACAGCCTTGAGCTGCTGTTCGCGGGCTGGGCGGTCGCGGTCGCCCTCGGCATTCCGCTTGGCCTGGCCATGGGACGTTTCCGCTGGTTCGAGAACATCACCGATCCCTACGTCTCGTTCCTTTACGCGCTGCCGCACGTCTGCTTCGTGCCGCTCATGGTGGTCTGGCTCGGCTTCGGCTTCAAGTTCGGGCTCGCCTACGTCGTCCTTTCGGCCATCTTCGCCGTCATCATCAACACGATGCAGGGCGTCAAGAGCATCGACCCCGAGTACATCGCGGCGGGGCGCAGCTTCTGCGCCTCCGAGCGGACGATCATGCGGACGATCATCATTCCCGGCGCGACCCCGTTCATGGTGGCAGGCGCCCGCCTCGCCTTCTCCGTCTCCTGGATCGGCGTGATCGTCTCCGAGGTGCTGTCCAGCCAGACCGGCCTCGGCGGCATGATCGACACCTTCAGCAACAACTACCAGGTCGCCGACATGTTCGTGCCGGTGCTGTTCATCGCCGCGATCTCGGTCCTCATCCTGCAGATCTCCACCCGCTACCAGCAGCGGCTGACTCCCTGGGCCAGCACGAGCCTGTGACCGCGGGCCCTGAGGCTCAGTCCGAACGAAGGAGGGGTTTTCCATGCCCGCCAGCCCAGTGCCTGCCGGTCCCGTGCCGATGTTCCTCGGCGGTACCTGGAGCGAGTCTGACCAGCCGGTCGAAGTATGGACTCCAGGGGGCGAACGGCTGGTCGGTACCACTTTCGAGGCGACGGCCGCCCAGCTTGAGCAGGCGACAGAGGCCGCCGTCGCCAGTCAGCGGCAGCTCGCGGCCCAGGCGCCGTACGAGCGCTCCGCGGTGCTGCGCGCGGTCGCCCAGGGGATCACGGAGCAGCACGAGGAACTGGCCAGGCTGCTTTCCGAGGAGGCGGGCAAGCCGATCAAGGACGCCAGGACCGAGGCCGAACGGACCGCGATGACGTTCCGCGTCGCCGCGGCCGAGGCGGAACGCATCTCCGGTGAGGTCATCGACCTCGGCCTCAACCAGGTGTCCCGCGGCCGGATTGGGATCACCCGGCGCTTCCCCGCTGGTCCCGTCGCGGGCATCAGCCCGTTCAACCTGCCGCTGAGCCTGGCCGCGCACAAGCTGGCGCCCGCGATGGCGGCCGGCTGCCCGATCGTGCTCAAGATCCCGAGCCAGACACCGTTCGCCCTGCTGAAGCTGGCCAAGATCATCGAAGCGAGCGGTGCGCTGCCCGGCTCGGTCACCATGGCGCCGATGTCGATCCCGGTCGGCGACAAGCTGGTCACCGATGACCGCTTCAAGGTGCTGAGCTTCACCGGCAGTCCCCGTGTCGGCTGGGACATGAAGGCACGGTCGGGCCGCAAGCGGGTCGTACTCGAACTCGGCGGCAACGCCGGTGCCGTGGTCGACCGGTCCGCCGACCTGGACTGGGCGGCCAGGCGGTGCGTCCAGGGCGCCTTCAAGTACGCCGGGCAGACCTGCATCAGCGTGCAGCGGGTCTACGTGCACGCCGAGGTGTGGACCGAGTTCACCGACCGGTTCGTCAAGCTGGCGGCGGGCCTGCGGGTGGGCGACCCCGCCGAGGAGAGCACGGACGTCGGGCCGCTGATCAACCAGGCGGCGGCGGACCGGGTCAGGCAGTGGGTCGCCGAGGCCGTGGCCGGTGGCGCGACCGTGCTGCTCGGCGGGCACGGGGAGGGCAGCTACGTGCCGCCCACCGTCCTGACGGACGTTCCCGCGACCGCCCGGGTCTGCCGGGAGGAGGTATTCGGCCCGGTGGCCATCCTGTCCCGGGTGGAGTCCTTCGACGCGGGCCTCGATGCCATCAACGATTCCGTGTTCGGCCTGCAGGCAGGCGTGTTCACCGCGGACGTCGCCAACTCGTGGCGCGCGTTCGAGACCCTCCAGGTCGGCGGGGTCATACTCAACGACTCACCCACTTACCGCATCGATCACATGCCCTACGGCGGCGTCAAGGACTCAGGGCTCGGCCGGGAGGGCATTCGCTACGCCATCGAGGAAATGACGGAGAGCAGGCTTTTCGTGATCGCTCAGCCGCAGTAGCGCCTCACGCTGCCGTTACCAGCAGGTGGATGGCCAGGGCGCCGATCAGGATGCTTGAGGCGAGCCCGGTGACGAGCCGCCCCCGGCTGCCGGTCAGCACACGGCCGAGAAACGCCCCGCTCCCGGCGAGGACCAGCTGCCAGCTGGCCGACGCGACGAAGACCGCCACGACGAACACGGCCTGATCCGTGCGCCCGGGAGTGGCCGCGGCCTGCCTGCCGAGGACGAGCGCCGTGAAGTAGACGATGGTGAGCGGGTTCATCATCGTCATGCCCCACATCCCCAGGTAGGCGCGGACCGCGCCGGACGCAGGGCGATCGGCCGCGGCGTCATCGCGGCGCTCGCGGTACCGGCGGACCGCCGTCACCGTCCCGTAGGCCGCTAGCGCGATCAGCACCACCG
>Ga0210396_10002343_pt1 | contig 19405 bp, 14 predicted proteins | sample IncBWH17OmetaG_FD_155466 | JGI IMG/M metagenome (GOLD analysis project Ga0210396, IMG submission 155466) | Forest soil microbial communities from Barre Woods Harvard Forest LTER site, Petersham, Massachusetts, United States - Inc-BW-H-17-O ... | reverse complement strand
AGGACCGGAGCGCCATCGAGACCGGTTATGAGCTCTGGAGGGCGACCGACGCAACGGGCAGCTACTCGTTGTTGGCAAGCCTGCCGGCCAGGACGACGACTTATCTGGATACCAAGCTGAGCAAGAACACGAACTACTACTATATCGTACGTGCGGTGAGCAACGGGAATGCTTCGAACTACAGCAGTGTGCTGGCGGTCACGACCTACCAGGATGCGATCTATGTGCACCCGAGCTATACTTCGGCCGGCAATGGTCCGACGCCGCCTTGGAATAACCTCAACAGTTCGGGTCGTGTGGGCGCCAGCTGGAGCAATTGGATCGACAGTACGGGTTCAGTAACGAGCGTGGGTATGACGCAAACGGGCGCGTTTGCCGGGCCCAACTCGCTGGGTGATGTCACGGGCAATAACTCGGGTGTTTATCCTGATCCGATCCTGTTGCAGCAATATGTGCTCTTCCCGGGCAACGACGGGTCATTCACGGTGAGCGGTCTGACGCTGTCGAAGACGTATGACTTCACGTTCTTCGGAACAGAGAACTATGAGACCGGCAACCAGAACACGGCCTATATCGTGAACGGGGATACGGTCTACCTGAATGCGCTGTACAATCAGCAGGCGATCGTCACCTTGTATGGGATAACGCCCAATGCCCAGGGCCAGGTTAGCCTTCAGATGGTTTGCCAGGGCACGGCGGTCGCGGGCTGGTTCAATGCCATGATCATCAATGGGTATACCTCGATCGCGCGGAACGCGCCCACGGTGCCCACGGTTGCAGGTGTGATCTCGCCGCTTTCGGCTGTGGGAGCGCAGTTCACCAACTCGGCGCTGACGGTGTCGATGGATAGTGTGGTCCAGGCTTATCCGAATCCGTTCCATACCAGCTTTACGTTGTCGGTGCCGGTGTTCAACACCAGCGAGAAGGTGATGGTTACCTTGTACGACATGACCGGACGGCTGGTTTACCGGAAGGAATTCGATAATGTGCAGCAAGGGATGAACTATCTGCAGGTAGGCGAAGATGGCGCGATAGGCGGGCCGGGTGTGTATATCGGTAAGGTGACCTTTGGCAGCGGAAGAGCCGCGCAGGTTGTCAAGCTGATCAAGCAGTAAGACGTATTACGAGGATATGAATTCAGGACAGGGGGCTTGCCCCCTGTCCTTTTTTTTGTTAACTTTGAAGGACTTATGACGGAAAAGAAGGCGTCTTTTCATGAAAATATTGTGACCCTGGTGATTGCTGCGATCATCGCCGGCTTATTTATCAAGACATTATTTTTTTAAACCGACATGGCGAACAGGCAAATCTCCAAACAGGCGCGGAGGTATTCGCGCCCGCCGAATACGTTGACGAGGCTATTCCTGGACGGCAAACTGCATAATTGGCTGGGTGCGTTGATCGGCTGTATGATCGCGGTGTCCATGGGTTTTCTGCTGGCGCGCTATACGGTGATCGGGCTGGGGGTATTTGGATTGTCGATCGGTTTGGCGATCGTCACGGCCTGCCTGCTGAGCCCTACGGCCGGATTTTACATCAACATGGTGTATTGCCTGGTGATCTACCAGCTGAACCGGATGATCTTCGACGACCAGCTGCAGGTTGGTGTGGTGATCGATGCGCTGGGGCTGGCGATCCTTTTTGGAAATATCATCAAAGGAGCTTCGGTCAAGAAAGAGTTTAGCGAATTTGTGCGCTCCCCGATCGTGGTATTGATCATTCTCAATTTTTCCTACGGCATCCTGGAGATCTTCAATCCCGAGGGGCATTCCGTGGCCGCCTGGGGGATGGCGGTACGCCGGGCGGTGGAGGTCTTTGTGTTCCTGTTTGTCACCTACCAGGCCCTTCATGACAAGGCAGCTTTGCGGCGGTATATCCAATTCCTTTTCCTGATGTGCGTGCTGGTGGCCTTTTATGGCTGTTTCCAGCAATGGCATGGGTTGTTCGATTTCGAGCTCAAGTGGGTCACGGCGGACGAGATCCGGTACGGCCTGTTTTTCATCAATGGCGAGTTCCGGAAGTTTTCCACCTTCAACGATCCCACGGCCTTTGGAGGCATGATGGCCGCGTGCAGTGTTTTCTTTATTATCCTCGCCTTGAATCACCGGGACAAGGGCGTCAGGCGCATCTTGTTCAGCGGAGTCGTGCTGATGATCCTGGGTATGGTCTATTCGGGCACCCGCACGGCGAATGTGATGCTACTTGCGGGGCTTACGCTGTATTGTTTGCTGACCTTTGAACGCAAGGGGACGCGGGTATTCGCCTTTATAATGGGATTCCTGCTGCTGGCGATCCTGTACGTGCCGATCTACGGCAATTATTCGTTGAACCGGTTCCGGAGCAGCTTTATGGGTGCCAAGGACGAGTCGTTCGACGTGCGGGTGCGGGCCCGGAACTATATCCGGCCGTATATGCTGTCCCATCCGTTTGGCGGGGGATTGATGACCACGAACAACATCGGGATGACGATGAACCCGGGTCATTTCCTGGCGGGTTTTCAAACGGACAGCGGGTATCTGCAACTGGCGTTGGAGATCGGCTGGCTGGGCCTGGCGTTGATGTGTGTGATGTTCTATATGATCCTGCGACGGGGGGTGCGATGTTATTTCCGAAGTTCGGACGAAGACCTCAAGCCGGTGTACGCCGCCGGCACCTGCGCCATTTTCACCTATTACGTGGGCATGTTCACCCAAAATACGCTGGGTCACCTGGATGATATGGCTTTTTATTACCCCGTGATCGCGATCTTTTTGCGCTATAACTTTTATGAAAACCCTAATGCCTAGACTATTTTCCTCCGCGACGGTTCTGATCCTGGCTCTCGCCGCGCTCGTATTGCCCGTGGCGGCCATCGAGTGGTATGTGCTTCGGCATACGAATGGCACCTTTATGTATCCGCTGGATGATACGTTTATCCATATGGCGCTGGCGAGGAACCTGGCATTCCGTGGCGTGTGGGGAATGAACCCTTATGCATTCGCCAGTGCGTCATCATCCGTGCTCTATACCCTTGTGCTGGCTGCGCTCTTCAAGCTTTTTTCGGTTCATGTGGTGATCCCTTTTGTGATCAATGGGATCGTTGCGATCGGGACATTGGCGGCCGTGCGGCGCTGGCTGGAGCGCGAGGGGGTGTCGGGTGCCGGGCAACTGGTGATCCTGCTGTGTTTGATCTTTTTAACGCCTTTGCCGATCCTGGTGATCTGCGGGATGGAGCACACGTTGCAATGTCTGTTTTGTTTTCTGTTTATCTATGGGTTCTCCGGCTGGCTGGAGAAGGCGTCTGCCACCGGGTCATGGAAACTGCCCTGGCCATTGTTCGTTTACGGTATGCTGGTCACGTTCATCCGGTATGAGGGGCTTTTTCTGATCGCGGTCGCCGGTGTGATCCTTTTGTATCACCGGAAGCTGGGGTTGGCGATCAAGCTGGGGTTTATTTCGGTGCTGCCGCTGCTGATTTTCGGGGCGTATTCGGTGGCCAGGGGCAGTTATTTTCTGCCCAACAGCGTATTGTTGAAATCGGAGAGTGCGCCGTTAAGCATCAGCGGGATGCTGCATTATGTGAATAGCCTGTTGGTCGACAAACTGACGGTGGTCAAGACGGACAGTCTTCCCCTGGGGGCGCCGAGACCGGGGATCAGCCTGCTCGCGACGCAGCGGTTGCTGCTGCTGTTGCCGTTGAGTTTTTTGGTGTTCTGGAAATATATCCGGCAGCGGGTGGCCTATGGGTATATCCTGGGTATTCTGCTGGCGGTCACATTGATCCATCTATGTTTTGCCGCCACGGGCTGGCTGTACCGGTATGAGGCATATCTGATCTTTTGTTCGACGGTGATCGTAGGATTGCTGGTATGGCAATATGGAAGCCAGGTATGGAAGGGGCAGGGAGTTGTCGTGCGGTGGATGATGGCCGTGGTGGTCTTCGCTGTCGTGTTCCCGTGGGTGCTGCGGAGTGCGGCAGCTTTTACGCGTACGGGCGATGCCTGTGTGAACATTTATCAGCAACAATACCAGATGGGGCAATTCCTGCGGACCTATTATGATGGGGATGTCAATGCCGTGAATGATATCGGCGCCGTATCGTTCTTCACCCGGGGGGCGAATATCGATCTTTGGGGGCTGGGAAATATCCAGGTAGCCCGGGCCAGGAAGAGCGGGCGTTGGAATCCCGGTTTTTTGGATAGTCTTTGCCGGGCGCAGGGCGCGGGGACGGCCGTTTTTTATGAAAAATGGTTCAGTGATTCGATGCGGGACCGGTGGACGAAGGTGGCTACGTGGCGGATCGGCAATAATGTGATCTGCGGGGATGACAGTGTGAGCTTTTTCGCCATCCGGCCGGCAGATGCGCCGTCGTTGAAGGGTAATTTGCAGGCCTTCGAAAAACAGCTTCCCGCCGGTGTGGAGGTAAAATACTATTAGAGCTCGCCTTTTTTCAGCGCGCTCACCGCATAGTCGCAGGCGCGGGCCGTGAGCGCCATATAGGTGAGCGAGGGGTTTTGGCAGGCGGCGGAGGTCATGCAGCTGCCATCCGTGATGAAAACGTTCTTCACGTCATGGAGCTGGTTGAAAGCGTTGAGGGCGGAGGTCTTGGGATCGCGGCCCATTCGCACGGTGCCCATTTCGTGGACGGCGGAGCCGCCGGGGGCAAGGTGAACATAGGGATGGATGTTCTTAAAACCCGCTTTGTCCAGCATTTCTTCGGCGGAGCTCTTTATATCTTTCTGCATGGCCTTTTCGTTGTCGTGGTATTCAAAGGCAATGCGGACCAGGGGCAGTCCCCACTGGTCTTTTTGATCTTTATCCAGCGTGATCTTATTGTCGTAGTAAGGGAGGGTTTCGCCCCAGGCGCCGATCCACATCATCCATGGGCCGGGGTGGGTCAGTTGTTGTTTGAAGGAGACGCCGAAGTCGCCGGCGAGGACCTTTTCCTGCCAGTCGAGCCGTGAGCCTGAGCCCTGGAAACCATAACCGCGGATAAAATCCTTTTGTTGAGGGCCGGAGGGCAGGTTACGGAAACGGGGAATATAGATGGGTGTGGGTCTGCGGCCGGAGTAGTATTGGTCGGGGAAGCCATCGAATTCGGCGAAGGCGCCCGTGCCGGTGAAATGGTCCATGAGGTTATGGCCGATCTGCCCGCTGGAATTACCTAGCCCATCGGGGAACCGGCGCGAGACCGAGTTGAGCAGGATGGCTGCCGTAGCGATCGTAGAGGCGTTAAGGAAGATAATGCGTGCGAAATAGTCTCTAACCTGGTGCGTGTGTGCGTTCATCACGCGAACGCCGCTGGCACTGCCTGTTTGTTCGTCGAAGAGGACTTCGACGACGATGGAGTCCGGCAGGAGGGTCATGTTGCCGGTGGCCGCAGCGGCGGGGAGGGTGGCGGCATTGCTGCTGAAATACCCGCTGAAGGGACAGCCGCGATCACAGAGATTGCGGTACTGGCAAGGGCCCCGGCCTTTCCAGCCCTGAGAGAGATTGGCCGTTCTGCCAATGGTCACGATGCGGTCGGGATAATGTTGGCGGATCTGGCCGGAGAAATAGGTTTCGATGCAGTTCATTTCCATCGGCGGAAGAAAGCGGCCGTCGGGGAGTTGATCAAGGCCTTCGGGCTTACCGCTGATGCCGACGAATTCTTCGACGTAATCGTACCAGGGAGCGATGTCTTTGTAACGGATGGGCCAGTCCACGGCGATGCCTTCCCGTAAGTTGGCTTCAAAGTCGAGATCGCCGAGGCGGTAGCATTGTCTGCCCCAGGTGAGTGATCTGCCGCCGACCTGGTAGCCGCGGATCCAGTGGAAGGGGTTTTCCTGGATGTAAGGATGTTCCCTATCGCTGACGAAGAACTGTTTCGAGGCTTCGGTGTAGGCCTGGCATTGGACGGGATTTTCTTTTCTATCTTCTTCAGTGATCTCGAGCCGGTGCGGGAATTGCCAGGGGTGGAGGAAGGCGGTCGTATAGTCTTTGATGTGTTCGACGTTCCGGCCTCTTTCGAGGACCAGGGTTTTGAGGCCTTTTTCACAAAGTTCTTTGGCTGCCCATCCACCGCTGATGCCCGAGCCGACCACGATGGCGTCGAAACTATTGCCCATAATGTTTTTTGTTTCCTTCGCGCATAAATATAGCTATTCTACGTTACTTTTACCATAGTGAAAGTATATTTCAAAAACCTCGATGGGATCCGTTTTTGCGCAGCTTTCCTGGTGCTGTTGCAACATTCGTTTGGTTTCAAACAGGGATATTCCGACTCCGTGCCTTTTGTAGACCGGCTTTTCGGCGATACAGGCCGTTTAGGTGTCAATCTCTTTTTTATTTTAAGCGGATTTTTGATCAGCTATCTGTTGCTGGTGGAAAAAGATTCAACCGGAACGGTGAGCTACCGCAATTTCTATCTCAGGCGGGTCTTGCGGATATGGCCGTTGTATCTTGGATACGGGTTGATCCTCACCTTTGTTTCGCCTTATGTGGCGGACAAGCTGGGTTGGGGCAATGACACTACGTTTCCGCTGATGATGCTGAACCTGCTCTTTCTGCTGATCTTCTCCGTGAACATGCAGATCGCTTTTTTAGGTGCGAACCGCGGGATGTTCGAGATCAGCTGGAGCGTTTGTATAGAGGAACAGTTCTACCTGGTCTGGCCCCTCCTGATGAACAACTTCCGCAAAAAGCTACCGGGTTTGCTGGTAGTGATGTTCGGCATCAGCATCCTGGTGCGGGTGGTGATCGTGTTTTTGTTGCCGTATGTGATAACGTCATGGACACCGGACCGGTTTCCGTTGTGTAACCATCTATTGTTGTTCGACAAGCTGGACCTTTTTGGCGGGGGGCTGTTCATCGCGCTGCTATACCGCCAGCGGGAGCGTTATGCGACTTTTTTCCGGGTATGCTTCCGACCCTGGATACAAATAGTCATGACGCTCCTCGCGTTGTTATATACGTTGTCCGTGATCAAACCGGAAGGGGAGTACTTTCAGCTCTTTGTGGACCATTATATCTGCGATATTCTGTATGGGTATGTGTTGTTGGCAGCTGTTGTCGAAAATTCCATTTACCGGCTGGAGAAGCCGTTTTTGAAGACCATGGGACGGGTGTCGTTCGGCATCTATTTGTTCCATACGGCGGTTTGTCAGTTTGTCCTGCTGTTCTTCCGGAAGGTGGTCGGTCATCCGGAGTGGCGACTAGTCTATGATATTGTCTATCCTTTGGCCTGCCTGGCCGTAACGGGCGCGATCGCCTGGTGTTCCTATAATTATTACGAGATGTGGTTCTTGAAAAAAAAGCGCAAGTTCGAGCTGGTGTTCACGCGTGTTTAGCGGATTGCCCAGGCTTTTTGCCCCGGCTGCAGCGGAATACAACCCTGGTAGCGTCCGGGGATGTAGAGATAGGCGAGCCCCTTTGTGGCGCCGGCTTCCGACGAGCAATAGCCTTGCGCCGTTAATCTTTTGAGGGTATAGAAGAAGGGCGCGCCGAGATAGGCTGTTTCGATCTTTCCTGCCAGGTTATTGAAGGGTTTTGCTTTTTCAGCGAAGTGTTGGAGCACGGTGCGTTGGTCCTGGGATGAGCATTGCTGATAGGGATGGTCGTACCTGGAGCGGCAATGGTGATCCAGGTCTTTAAGGCCGTCGATGAATTTGTTAGCTGTGATGCGATCGGTGGCGTCGCGGAGCATGATGAGGATATAATCGGCGACGCCTGCTTCGCGGGCGCCTGGGGTGTCGGTGGCGGGGATGATGGTTTCCGCCAGGGATGCCACCAGGTCTTTGTGGGTTTCCAGCCAGTGGAGGTCGGGCGTTTTATGCCAGTCGTAATATGTATATCCGCCGAAGAGCAGGGTTCCGCCGAGGCCCGCCAGGGCGATACGGGTTATGGCTTTGCGTCTGTTCATGCGGTAGCGGCGGGGATCGTTGTCGCGGGGATGGGTTTGGGCTTCGGTTTTTCTTTCCGGAAGGAGAACATCCACCAAAGCGGGCCGTTGACTACGAGCAGGTTATAGAATATTATCGGGATGACGATGCTGAAGACGATACCGGTGAACAGCAGCACAAAGGGGTTGTGTATTCCCAGGAAGCGGGTGAGGACAAGCCGTATGAGTGCAGCTACGAAGACGTGGGTGACGTAGATATAGAGGGAATGGTAGCCGATGACGCGAAGGAAGCGGAGGATGTCCCAGCTTTGCATGCGGAAGGCGAGGATGAACATGCTGAGACAGCCAATGAGGGCGATCAGGAGGAAGTCGGCTTTTCCCGGTTCGGTTATATGGGCCAGGTAGTAGACCTGGGTCAAAAAGAAGATGGGGGCGATTGCCAGGAGGACCCAGGGGTTGGACAGGAACCGTTGGGTCGAGTCGCGGAAAAAGAAGGTGGTGATGCCGTCTCCCAGGGCGAAGAAGATGTAGAATTCCATCCAGTCCGATATCATGCTGATGCCATGCATCCAGGGGGAGGCGAAATAGAGGGCGGCGCCGAGGAGAAGCTGGGCCCAGAAGGGCGGCTTGAGCCAGGTCTTTACCAGGAGGTAGATGGCGGTGGTATTGAACAGGGCCGGCAGGTACCAGAACTGGTCGAGGCGGCGGGGGTCGTAAAAGATATAGGTATAATCGATGAGCGATCTGTTTGAGTTGGTGTTGGCGCCCAGGACGATCTGGAAGGTCACCTGGAGGAAGACCCAGATGAAATAGGGGTAGAGGAGGTTTTCGAATTTGATGCCGATGACCTGTTTGAGGGTTCTTTTAGCGAGGCTGCCGCTGATAAAGATGCCGGAAAGGATAAAGAACAGCGGCATGCGGAAGCTGAAGAAGATCATATTGGCCTTTTCCAGGTAGTCCGGAACGGCGGGGACGTTTGCGCCGTGTGCGAGGGCGGTGGCCACGCTGCGTTGGATGCCGATGAGGACGTGCCGGTATACGACGAGCACGATGGCGATACCTTTGAGATAGTCCACCCATGCGAGTCTTTTCTTTTCCAGGATGGAAAGGTTAAAGGCTTTGTTCAGGAATCCGGGTTTGGTGGCGGGCGCGTTCATGATCATTTTATTACGGAGTCGAGGCTGGCGCCGATCATCCTTTCGATATCGAGACGTACGAGGTCCTGGGCCAGCTGGAGATTAAGCAGTTTGGCTTTTTCGTCGCTAAAGGCCTTGTTAGCGGCGTTGTACTGGTCGATGGAGACGGTGCCGTCGCGGAATTTTTGTTCGATCTGTGTGACGGCGGCCTGGTTGTCGATGACAATGGTGTTTTGCAACAGGATCAGGGATTCATAGTTTTTGTAGGTCCTGTATTTGGAGAGGACGTCCATGCGGAGGGTCCTGGCCAGTTCTTCCCGGGTGTCCTCGGCGACCTTCACGGATTCGTGGGCGGCGTGGATCTGGGGGCCCATGGTGAAGAACAGGCCGATGGGTATGATGAGGCCGAAGTAATATTTCGGGTAGACGTAGGCGGAATTTGCCTGCTGTTTCGCGAAGGTCTGGTCGTTGTAGTTCGCGGAGATGGTAAGGAGGTTGAACCAGGCTCTTCTTGCCAGGACCAGCTGGCTGTTTGCCATGTCGATCTGGCGGCCGGCCGCGTCATAACGGGGCGCCTGGAGGGCCAGGGCAACCAAACGGTTCTCGATGGCGGAGTCGGGCAGGAGGCCGTGCCGGGCGGCGGCTATGCTGTCCGTTTTGCGCCGGTAGAGGTTGTTAGCCGGGGTCGGGCGTTGTTGGGCGTTGGCGTTTGCCGTGCAGGCCAGCTGGGCAAACAAAAGAACGACAGGTATGCTGGCGATACCACGGGGGCGGAGGTGCATGCGGACAGAATTTGCTTTATTAGTAGATATCATTGGTTAGCGGGGTTATCAGCTCGCGTTCACATCTTCCATATTGACCATGTTCAGAACGGCGCCGCAGAACTTTCCGTTGAGATCGCGGAAGAAGTTCATGGATTGCATGTCGATCTGTTTAATGATGTGCCTTGCCGAGAAGACGGCGATAACGCCGTCCACGTACTGGGCGAGCTCTTTTGTATCCGAAAAATCGTTGAGGGGTGGTCCTTCCAACAGGATGTAATCGTATTCGGAGCTCAGGGCTCGCAGGTGTTGCAGGAGGTTTTCGCGTGGGAGGATCTCCGTAGGCGTATAGTCGCCGCCTTCCGAGCCGATGACGAAGATGGAAGGGGCTACCTCTTTGGCGGCATTTTTGACCTGGGTGACGACCGACTGGCCCGGGCCCGGGTGGATCTTTTCCAGGATGGGGTCGGCGTTGAGCTGCATGGTAAGGTCGTTATTGCAGAAGTTGGTGTCGATGATGAGGATCTTTTTTTTGCTCATGCTGAGGCTATAGGAAAGGGCCTGGATGAGGGTGGTCTTGCCTTCGCCTTTTTTGGTGCTGGCGAAGAGGAAGATCTTTTTGCCGCTGCTTTCCACCTCGTAGCGCAGTTTGCGGAGGGATTCCCGGAACTGGTTATAGCGTTTGTTGTTCAGCTCATCCGGAGTGGTCTCGCGGCTGGTGATGACCTCGGCCAGGTCTTTTTGACGCAGGTTCATAAAATTGATCATGCTGATCAATTTTAACCCGACGGTTTTGGCGAAGATGACCGGGGTTTTGATCGAGGAGTCGAGGTAGGTCACCAGGACGATGACGAGGACGGTGATGATCAGGGCGGAGGCGCCGGCCATCCCGACGATGAGGATGCGTTTGGACGGTTCGGGGTTGATCGCCGGCTGGCCGCTGATGATGGGCCGGAAATTATTTACCGAGGAGGTGGTGATATCGACGGCGTCGTTGTATTTCTGTTTAGCGGCGAGGTATTCCTTGTTGGCGAGTTCGGCGTCCCTTATAAGGGATTCGACGGCGGCGCCTTTGCTGGCGTCTTTAACGAGGTTGCCTTTTATGTTGTTGATCTTATCCTGGATAGCGACGATATTGTCGGCGCCGGCGCGGATATCGGTCTCGAGGTCGCCTTTTTTGGTCAGGAGGGAGGCCCGGCTTTCGTCCGGCGCGGCGGTGGCGCCGGTGCCGATATCGGGCTGGGTGGTGGCGATCTTGTTTTGATATTGGGTTTGGAGGTTCTCGTATTTTTTCTTGAGGGCCGGATCGGAGGAGCCGCCGCTGATATAGGCCTTGTAGGCATCGTTCATGGCGTTACGGAGGATCACGAGCTCGTCGTTGTTGCTGTTTTGGGCGGGTTTGGTGTTCTTTTCCGGAGTCGCGCCAGCGCCACTACCGAGGGCGGCGATGCGTTTGTTAGTCTTTTCGAGGTCGTACTGGCGTTGGGTTTGTTTGCCCTGTTCCTCGGTGAGGGTCGTTTCCAGGTTCATGATCGTCTGCAGCTTGCTGGTATTCTCTTCGCCAACGTCGATGATGCCCTGGCTGCGGAGTTGTTCGTTCTTGGCGTCGAGGTCCTGTTTCTTTCTGTCCATCACACTTTTCAGAGTGTCGAGGGATTCTTCCGAGCGGGTGCTGCGGATGCCCCTGTAGTACCGGAGGAACTCGGGAAAGAGGGTGTTGACCATGTAGGCGGAGAGGTCGGGGATCTCCGAAATGCCGTCAATCTCGATGTAGTCGGTGCGCTGGACGCGGTTGACGAAAATATCTTTCATCAGGGAGTTGTAGTCGTAACCATACAGGTTCATGTATTCCAGCAGGTCCTTTTCTTCCGGTTTAAAGGAGGTGAGCATGTTCATCGACTCGAGCTTATCCTTGAAGATGCGTAGGGCCTGGACGCGGTCGATACGCCGATATACCGGATACTGCATGTCTTTGGGGGTCAGGCGCCGGAAGGGGGTGGGGTCTTCCAGGTCATGGATCATCAGGCTATAGCCGAGCAGGCTTACCACGGAGGGGGAGGTCACCGTGACGATCACATTATTGAATTTGACGTCCGCGGTATAGATATCCACGTCCTGGCCGTTGCCGATCTTTACTTCCTCGTTGATGGTATAACCGGTAGAGAATTGAGAGAAGGAGCGATATTTTTTGGGCTGGCCGATGGTGAGCGCAAAGGCAATGCCCGCTGCCAGCACACCGGTGCCAATGATCAACCATTTTCTTTTTAGCAGGATCCTGAGTAAATATAGGAAATCCATTAATTTTAATTTTAAAGAGAGACACTACCCGCTTTCAATCGGCTTCCCGTTTGTAAGTAATTGATTGTCAAGAATATGGGATGTCAATCGGGATGTATTGCCGATCTTTAGCGGTGTAAATATAATACCATATCCAGTTTATTGCAAGTTATCCTGTGGAGATAACCATGCAGTTGACCGATATAATAATAAAACTTGCAATTTTCCTTCCAAAAATGACAAGAATCACTATATCTTTACGGCCACTCTGCGACTGCATTAAGGCAATCTGATCTTCCTATGCAATAATCCCCCCAAGCATTTCCAATTTCCTTTAAGGTAATTCCAATCCCTTTGATCCACATTCTCCAGCCGGCGTACCGCGGCTGATGAGCCTGTCGTCACCTAAACAATATAAAATGAAAAAATTCTACGTAGCCCTACTTTGTTTTTTTGTGGTGGGCGTCGTCCGGGCGCAGTCTCCGGGGGGCGTTGGCACTGCTAATCTCGCTTTATGGCTGAGGCCGGATGGTCTCTTGCCGGGTGCTCTGAGTACCTGGAACTATACGAACAACGCCAACTCGTTCACTGCGGGCCCTACTGCGCCGACGGTAGTGGCGAATGTCTTTAATTTCTGGCCTGCCGTTAATTTTAACGGAGGTGTGCAATCTTATATGACCGGCCCCTCAGGACCGGGGGGGGCGCCTATTCCGGCAGGGCAATACAACTACGCTATTTTCGCTGTTTGGTCATCGCCGACAGCTGTGGGCGGTACGAACATGCGGGTATGGGCGCAGCGCGAGTCCAGCGGCGGCAGTAATTTCGACGGCGCGTCGCTGTTCGTTTATCCCGCCAGCGCTTCGCAGGGCGTACCCTATAACACCAGTGCGCCTACTTATGGCGATCAACCCGAGGAAGGCCCTTCGTTTACGACGGGGGTATCGTTTCCAACGAATACTTCTTCTGTACCGTATCAATGGTCCACCGGGACCACTGGGGCTGCTGTCGCGCAGTCGATCCTTACCTATGCCCCCAATACGCCTTACATCAGCTCACTGAATCTTTTGAGCGCACCCACGAATGACCTGGAACTGATGGATCAGACCAATTATGGTACGACCCCGGCGGTGACCAGCACCGATCCGAATGCTGACGCTAATGCGTTAGGGCACAGGGTCATTACCGATCAGCTGAATATCCTGGGGGCAAGGACCACCACCGCAACCGGGGACGAGAACTTCAACGGTAACCTCGCCGAGCTGATCGTTCTCAGCACCAATGTCACGGCCACGCAGCGCCAGCAGATCTTTTCGTATCTCTCGCTGAAATATGGTATATCGCTGACCGGCAGCTATTTGTCCAGCGCGGGTGCGACGATCTGGGACGCCACGGCCAGCGGCGCCGCCTATAATAATTTTGTCTTTGGGTTGGGAGAAGACATCGCCTCGGGGCTGACCGTGAACCAGAGCAATAGCCTGGCCACTGCTGGCGTATCGGGCGCGGCCAATATCATTTTATCGGCTCCGAGCAATTTGACCGATCAGGGCTTCCTGATCGTAGGCAGTAATAATACCGGAACCGCCGAGACCCAGTCCAATGTGCCGACCGTCGCTGCGGGCTCCTGGCGGATGACCAACCAGTGGCTGGTGCAGAATACCGGCACGGGCACGGTAGGAACAGTGAACGTCGGCGTGGATCTCAACGGAGTCTCATTGGCAAGCAGTGGTTCCTCCGTAGGTACCAGCACTGATTTCAGGCTGGTCACTGACGACGACGGGGACGGTAACTTCACTACGGGTACGCAGACTTATTATACGCCCACTTCGTGGAGTGGCACGGGTGGCGCGACCGCTAATTTCACGGGAGTCAACCTATCGAAGAACTCGAATGTCGTATTTGCCGTTATCACCGGCGCAACCGGGGCAACGCCGCTGCCGGTGAACTGGGTGAATTTCTCGGCCGTTCCCAATGGGGCGAACGTGAACCTGAACTGGACGGTAGGTGCGAACCAGCAGGCGAATGTATATGAGGTACAGCGTTCTGCGGACGGAACCCATTTCACTACCATCGGGCAGGTAGCCAATGATGTCGCCGTAGAATCTTACAGTTACGTAGACGCGGGCGTTGGTTCCGGCACGTATTACTATAGGGTCCTGGAAGTGGACCGGGGTGGTGCATCGATCTACAGCAAGATCGTCTCCGTGAACATGAGCGCGGCGCCGTTTGCGATCAAGCTGTTGAACAACCCGACGGTCACCAGCAATACGGATGCGGAATTGCAGTTGACGACGAACGTGAGCGGCAATGTGTTAATGGAGATCTGGACGTTGTCCGGTGCGCGGGTAAGTAGTTTCCAGCAGGGGATAGGCGCCGGGACTACAACGATGCGGGTGCCATTGACAAGCCTGCCTGCCGGGACCTATGCGGTCAAGGTCACTGTCAATAACAACACGCAGACCTTGCAGGTGGTAAAACTTTAATTGGATCGTTTTAGATATTAGATAGTGTAGCCGGCCCCGGAGGGGCCGGCTTCTTTGTTATGCGGTGGCGCGGCGGGATTTTTCCCAGGCGGCGGACTGGTTGCCTTTGAGGAACCGGAAGAAGCCGAGGATCGCGCAGTAGTTCATAAAAGCGAAATAGTAGGCCAGTTTGACCGGTTTGATCCGGCGCAGGCCGGGCCGGAGGCCGGCGAGGGCAGCTACGCTGTAAAAGCAGCATTGGCCGATAAAAACGAGGGTGTAGCCGAGGCCGGCGCCGTCGAGGACGAGCATGCCGTTCGCCAGGAAGGCGCCGATGAGGCAAAAGGGGCTGACGGCCCAACGCAGTACACGATGCGAGACATAGAGGAACGAGAGACGGGGGTGGCGCCAGAAAGCGAGTAAACCTTTTAGCATGCCGATGGACTGGAAGCCGCCGGCGGCAATCCGGACCTTTCGTTTCTGTTCGTCGGTGATCGAAAAGGAGGGCAGCTCCATGGCGCAGGCGCCGGGTTCGTAGGCGATGCGGTAGCCTTGCTGTGTGATCTTCATGGAGCTGATGAAATCATCGAGGATGACGTGTGCGGCAATGGGTTCATAGAGCGCGCGCCGGTAGGAGAACAATTCCCCGGCCGCGCCGACCACGGAATAGCAGGCGGCGTCCACTTTTTTCAGGAAGGACTCGTATTTCCAGTAGAGCCCTTCTGCCTGGCCGACTTCGTCCTTGCCGGTGGAGGCCAGTACCTTTTTTTCGCCGGCCACGCCGCCGATGGCCGGGTCCTGGTAGTGGCGGACGATCTGACGGATGGCGTCGGGGTTGAGGACGGTATTGGCGTCGCTGCAGACGAGGATCTCTTTGGTGGCTTCGCCGACGGCGCGGTTCAGGGCGGCGGATTTGCCCTGTCGTTGCGGCCGGTGGAGCGAACGAATGGCCGGGTGGGCGAGGACAATGGCCTGGGTGCGGTCCGTGCTGCCGTCGCTGATGAAAAGGAATTCGATGCGGTCGCGGGGATAATCCAGTTCCAGACAGTTGGCAATTTTCGCGGCGATGCAGTCCTCCTCGTTGTATGCGGCTACGATAAAGGAGACGCCGGGCAGTTGATCATCGGCCGGCACCGGGAGGGGGGCGGGCTTAGGGGTGATCAATCTTGCGATGACGGCATAACCGGCGTAGTTGTAGGCGACCACGGCCATGCAAACGAGGAACAAAAAGAGCCAAAACACCATGAAAATGAGTTATATTGGGCACAATATTAGGGCTTAGAAATTGTTAATGCAATATGCATTTTGATAAAATAATATACTGGTGTTTTTTGGTGGTTTTTGTGTATTGTGCGGGGTCAGTAGGTTATTTATTGCTGCTTTCACTGGCGGGACGGCTTTTTTCGCGGAAACGGATGGACCGGTTGCCGGCCGATCCGCAGAAACGGCGGATAGCGGTCCTGGTGCCGGCCTATCGGGAGGATGGGATCATTCTCTCCACGGCCCGGAACCTGTTACAGCAGGAGTATCCGGCGGACCGTTACCGGGTCTATATCCTGGCCGATCAATTCCAGCCGGAGACGGTCGAGGCTTTGCGGGCATTGCCGCGGCCCGATGCGTCGCGGTCAAGTGCGCTGCAGCCAGGTGCGTCGCAGTTGGAGGTACTGGAGGTAGCCTTTGACAAGAGCACCAAGACCAAATCGTTGAATGAGGCGTTCAAACGGATCAGCGAGCCCTGGGATATCGCGTTGATCTGCGATGCCGACAATATGCTGGCTCCTGATTTCCTGGAGCGGATCAATGCTGCTTTTGGCGCGGGGGCGCGGGCGGTGCAGGGGCGCCGGGTGGCCAAGAATCTCGACACTTCCTTTGCGGTACTGGATGCCTGCAGCGAAGCCATCAACAATCATATTTTCCGGAAGGGGACTTATTCGCTGGGGCTGTCGTCTGCAGTGATCGGTTCGGGCATGGCGTTCGAATACGACCGGATCCGTCGCATCCTGGGCGAGATCAGTGCCGTGGGGGGATTCGATAAGATCCTGCAACTGCAGGTAGTGAGCGAAGGTATCCGCATCCATTACCTGGAAGACGCGTTGATCTTTGACGAGAAGGTCGACAATCCTCATGCTTTCGAACAACAGCGGAAGCGGTGGGTGTCGAGCCAGTTCATTTATCTCCGCAGGTTTTTCGGGCCTGCTTTTCTGCAATTGTTCAAGGGCAATTGGAGCTATTTCAACCTGGCGGTGGCGAATAACCTGGTCCTTCCCCGGGCGTTCCTTTTTGCCTTGCTGCCGCTCGTGACCGTTGCCGGCTTTTTCCTGAGTGTGAGTTGGGGGTTGGCGGCGGCGGGGTTGATCGTTTTGTATGGTTGCGCCCTGCTGCTGGGGATCCCGCGGGCGATGTACAACCGGGATCTGGGCATCGCGGTGTTGAAGCTGCCCAAGGCTATCACGATCATGGTCGGAACGATCCTGCATATCCGGAAGTCGAATAAGACGTTCATCCACACCGTTCATACGAAGACCGAGATCAGCAATTCCATCCTCAAGGAGAAGGTAAAGTGATCCTTTCTTCAAGGAGATCGAAAAGCCTTCTATCGACGTCCATATCCACTTTGCGGGCAAACAGTTTACCGGAGGCAAGCATTTCGGGGAGGTCTTTACTGGTCAGGACCCGGGGATGCCCTTCTGTTTGTCCTGTCCAGTCTACATAGACCAGGCTTTCCCGGATGTTATCCCTGAAGGAGGAATTGTAGAGAACGGTGGCGAAAATGAATTCGTCGGCTCCCCAGACATACCAAAAAAAACGTACTACTTCGGGATGGCGACCGATGAAGTCCAGAAAATACGTGGCTGCTCCCCGGGTAAGGGTAAACCAGTTAGACCGGCCGACCATTTTAAATCCTTCGAGTGGGAATTTCCTGTGCCTGAGGAAGCGGTTGACCAATTTTTCGAGACGGAATTTGCCGGGGATGCGCCAGTTGATGAGGTGGTAGCGGGTCACCCGGGTGGCGGCTATCCGCCATTTGTCTTCGATGGACTCGCAGGTGATGAACTCGGCGCCCTGATTTTCGGCGATGTGGCGGTAGATATTTTCTGCGGAAACGAGGGGGAAATCCTGGGCGGAAATGACATTTATATAATCGTAAGCCGGGTTGGGAAGGATGGCTCTGAAGCCATTGATGGTGGCCTGGATGGTGCCATAGCCGGCCCAACGGACCGAAGCCCGGTGGGCGACCAGGAAGACGTTCTGTTTTTCAGCGAGGTGGCGGAAGGGGGTGATATCGGTCTTTTTGTCCAGGTGGATATAGATATCGAAGGAGGGGTGGGCAAGCGCGTCGATTAGCCTTTCGAGCTGGGCGGGGTTTTTGTGTGCGAGTATCAGGTGGGCTATCCTCATTTTTGGGCGCATTTATTGTTTAAGGATCAATTTCCTGGAATTCCCGTAAATGGTCTTGTAAAAATCCAGCATATATCTCCCAATTGTCGGAACATTCGACCCGATTTGTTTATGGAGCACCCATTGCCAGACGACTGCCGCGATCGAGGCCGTGATCATCGAGCCGATGGCGGCGCCATAGAAGCCGATGTAGAAGAGGCAAGCGCAGTTGATCAGCAATTTGGCGACGAGCGAAAGGGTGTTGAGCAGGAAGCAAAGGCCGGATTTCCCGATAGAGTTAAGCAGGTTGGCTGCCTGGTTCTGCATAGGGCCTACCATCCCGGTGACAACATAGAGTTGGATGATGGGCGCCGCGGCCGCATAACGGGAGCCGGCGATGATGGTGATCATTAGCTTGGGGAAGATCAGGATGAAGAGACCGGTGGGCACGGTAAAGCAAAGCAGGGCTGCGACCATGCGTTCATAGAGATAACGGACCTTTCCGGGACCCTCTTCGACCGAGGCCATGGATGCCTTGGGGAAGAGGATGTCTGCCGCCGCATAGGAGGGGATATCGATCAGCTGGCTGATGCGGGAGGCCGCGTTGTAGTAGGCTACCGAGGAGCCGTCCGGAATGAAGCGGGCGGTGAGCACCTGATCGAGGTTGGAGAAGACGTTGGCGACAAGGCCCGAGCTAAAGATGTAGGCCCCGTAGCCGAAGATTTTTTTCAGGCAGGCGCGGGAAGGATTGAACCGATAGAGCAGGTAGGGCCGGCTATAGAGGTAGATGACCAAGGCGCCCAGAAAAATGCAGCCCGATAGGTAGAGGGAGAGGCGGGGTAAAGAGAAGGGTATTTTAAAGATGGTGTGCAGGACGATGATCACGAAAAAAGCCAGCTGCCGTACGAAATATCCGGCAAAGACGCCTTTGAAGTCCAGGTGGGATTGCTGAACGGCTTCCATGTGCGAAAAGATAACCATGCCTATGAGGCCGGGGATGAAGGCTATCAGCATGTCGTAGAGGTCGTTGCCCTCATGCAGCCAGGCGCTGAGCCAGTTGCCGAAAAAAAGGATCAGCAGTATGAAGACCCCGGTGATGGAGGCGTTGATCAACAGGGAAGAGGAGGCTACGGCAGATCTTTCTTCCTTTTCCTTGCTGGAGCTGACGAAACGGATATGCGCATTTTTCAGCAGGCTGCTCTTGGTGGTTTCGAAGATAGTGGTTACGACGAGGAATAAGGCCCAGGTACCCATCTGGCGAGTTGGCAGGCTACGGATGAGGACGATGTAATTGACGAGACCGAAGAGAATGATGGAAAATCGTTGCAGAATGGAATAAAACGCCGAACGGATCCAGTATGAAGAGAATATTTTTTTCAAAATGAGAAGACGGTTTGGCTAGGAATTAAAGATAGATCAGAAATCGTTGAATCATCAATTTTATTGTAAATTAGGGTATTAAGAAATTCTTTTCATGAGTCTGACGCGTTTTACCTTGCCGTTCTGTATGATCACCCTGTCGTCAGCTGCGCAAAC
>Ga0210396_10002342_pt1 | contig 19408 bp, 17 predicted proteins | sample IncBWH17OmetaG_FD_155466 | JGI IMG/M metagenome (GOLD analysis project Ga0210396, IMG submission 155466) | Forest soil microbial communities from Barre Woods Harvard Forest LTER site, Petersham, Massachusetts, United States - Inc-BW-H-17-O ... | reverse complement strand
TACCGTGCCTTCGCCAATCGTCAGATGCCCCGCCGTGCCCACGCGCCCTGCCAGAATGCAGTTGTCCTCGATTCGTGTGGAACCCGCCAAGCCTACATGCCCGCACAGCATTCCATTCGTGCCCACGTGCGACGCATGCCCCACCAGCACCAGATCGTCAATCTTTGTGCCGCGTCCAATCCGCGTCTCGCCCACCGTGGCGCGATCAATACAGGCGTTGGCCTGCACCTCCACATCATCTTCCAGCACCGCCGGCCCGGATTGCGCCATCTTGTACCACGAGCCGTCCGCTCGCTTAGCAAATCCCAGTCCATCACCGCCGATAATCACGCCATTCTGCAAAATCACCCGATTGCCGATGCGGCAATGTTCCCGCACCACCGCGTGAGCATGCGCAAAAAACCGTGAGCCGATCTTTGCGCCACGATAAATAGCCACAAAACTATGCAGCACCGCGCGTTCCCCAATTTCCACGTCTTCGTCGATGAAGCAGTACGGACCAATGTGCGCGCCCATACCAATGCGCGCCGAAGGCGCAACCACCGCAGTCACATGCGCTCCGGGCTTGTAGCGCGGCGGCTGATAAAAAACTTCAATAGCCTGCGCGAACGCCAAATACGGATTCTTGGTCCGCAACGCAGGCAGCGCCGGCAGCCCGGTTTCGCGCTCGATGCTCACTCCATCTTCGATAAACACCGCAGACGCCTTGGTGGTCTTCAACAGCGGCACGTACCGCCGGTTGGCCAGAAACGTTACGTGTCCCGCTGCGGCATGATCGATACCAGCCACGCCAGTAATCTCCGCGTCGCCTCTGCCTTCCAGTCGGCATTCCAGTTTTTGCGCCAATTCCTGAAGTTTCATGAAGACACTTCCTCCACAATTGCGAGTCCAATCGTTGAGTCTCGCACAGCCCGAAGAGGGAAGTACAGGAGCGGTAAGACGCCGGGATAGCCCGGTTCACACGCCTTTCCGTGCCGAAGCCACCGTTAGGGATTGTCGTCTGCCTCGGGCAGATGGCAGGACTGGCAGGTCACGTAAATTTTCTATGAAATTTCATGGCGCCTGATTGACGGGTCCGCACTCCCGCATTAACCTTCCGCCATTATGAGCAGCAAAGAAGATCTCGACCAATTACGCCAAGCCTACAAAGCCGCGGTTGATACATGGGTGGACCCCATTCGCGCGGAAGAAGCACTAGCCACCGCGGACCACTCTATGGTGGCGATGGAGGCTGGGACGACGCCCACCAGCGGGGAACATGACGCGCACACCACCGCAGGCGAAGCTCGCGAAGCGTATAAAGACGCGCTCCGTGCCGTGAACTACGGCATCTAGCTAGCCTCGATACGCAAGAGTGCTTCGCGACACTCGAGACAAATCTCGCAGACTCCCGCTACAATTTCGCTCCAGCGCATCGACAAGAATGCAAGAACCGGCCTGCATCGCCCTTGTGCCCTTTTCCTCCATCGAGATACTGTCTGAGACATGTTAACGTACGGCGTCATCTAGGAGAGTCAGCTGCTCATTGAAAGAATTCTATAATTTTTGCCGGAGCGTTTATGAAGAGCAGTCGCACTCAGCGGGTTTGGCTGGCCACGGGTATTTTGCTTCTGTTGGGGTTTGCCTGCGCAATAGTCTCGTCAGCTGGAATTGACCCGATATCTGCGCATCTGGCGCCAGGCATGCCGGTAGAACATTCCACGGCCCTGCCCGTCGGGTTAATTCTTCCAGTCACCTTGGCGCAAACCATTTCTGTGGAGCACGCCCAGCCGGGCCAGCCGATCGAAGCGCGGGTCATGCAAGATGTCCCTTTGACGCTCCACGACAAAATCCCCGCAAAGTCACGGATCTCCGGTGCGATTGTGGCGGTGATGAAAGTCGCGGACGAACATGGCGTTGAATTGTCGCTGCGATTCGACAAGGTCGAAATCAAAAAAGATATGATTCCCACGCTTACCAGCCTGCGGGTCATGGCCTCCCGTGAGGCTGTTCGCCAGGCCCAAACACCACTGACCGGCGCCGATGGCGGAACCCCGACCGGTTGGGCCGACACCGTGCAAATTGGCGGTGACATTCGTTTTGGTGATTCAGGCAAGGTGCGCAGCCGCTTCAAACAAACCGTCGGAAAAGGCATCAGCGGCGGAGTGCTGGTGCACCTGAATGCTCGGCCCGGCACCGACTGTGATGGACCGGTGAATGGCGACGATAGGCTGCAGGCTCTTTGGGTATTCTCCTCGGATGCATGCGGCGTGTATGGAATTTCCAAGGTGGAAATCTCCCACAGCGGGAAAACCGGCCCTGTGGGAGTGATTACCCTCAAGTTTGAAAAGGCGGACGCGAAATTAGACGCCGGCACCGCCATGCTGCTGCGTGTTGTCGTCCCCAAATAAGCCATCACCGCACTTGCGCTAAATCACGCCTCCCTCGTGCCCGGCATCACCCTTGAATCGTTGCCGATGCGGGACAATACTCATCGCACCATCTGGTGCGCTGATGAAAGTCACAAATCGCGGTGGCCTTCCCGTTTTTCTTGCAGAGACGACGCTCTCGGCCGCTTTGGCCAGCAGTGCGTTGGGTTGTACCTGCGAGAGCCCTAGCGACGCGAAGACCGTGCGAGACCTTGCCATTTGGTATAGCGAAGGCGCGAACTCCAGCAAAATTATTTTCGAAGGTGTCGTAGAAAATCAGCAACTCCTTGCGGGCACCGTCGCTGCGCCGCAAAGTTCTGCCTCACCCAGCAGTGTCTCCCTGCAGCGTGCAATCCGCTTTCGGGTTCTGCGCGCCTATCGCGGCGACGTGTCTGGCATGGTCACCGTCCTCACCGGTTCCGGCGACGCCGACTGCGGATTCGATTTTGACACCGGGAGCCAATACCTCGTCTACGCAGATCGAGTTGACGACAACACATTGCGCACTAGCATCTGCAGTGGCACATCGCTTTCTCAACACGCCGCTCCAGCCCTTCGTGTGCTGCGGGGAGAAGATCCGGCGCAAGAGGACCTGCTCGACGCCAAAAACTACTACGAAAAATTTGCGCCACAGTGGACCGGGACTGTTTGTGGCCGAATTACCAAGCCTGATGGCACGCTGCTAGCAAAAGCCTGGATCGAAATGACCCAGGTTCGCGATGACACGATTCTGCCCAACACCGCCGCCGAATCCGCTACCGCGAATTCCGACGGCACATTCTCGATTCGCTACATTCGCCTCGGAAAATGCCTGCTCACCGCGGAGCGGCAGGACTTCAAAGACTCTCCGCGTTGGGCTGGATAGTACACAGGAGTGATGGCCCACGCGGAAGCGAAGCTCATCGCAGTTCACGCCGGAGAAAATCTATCTGATATTCGATTCACTGTCGGCAAAGTGCGCGTCCAGACCGTGCTCTTCCGCATTGTCACATCAGACGGAAGCGCACTGCCCTTGAAACTGCTCGGTGTTTCTGTCGACGCCGCGGAGCGCGATGCGCTTTCCTATCATCTGGCGCAGAACCGCACCGTGAAGGGCGTTTATCCAGCCGGCTACGTTCCGCAGGGCCGCTATTTGGTACAGACTTACATACGTCCCGAGGCGAAAGCAGGAAAAATTCCGGCAGAGCTAGCGAAATGGCGAATGGCGAAAAAGGAAGTGAACATCTCCTCAGACTCGGAAGTAATTCTTAAGTTGACCCACGCCGACTAATCTCTAACCTTCACGCCAGGAGGTTTATTGCGCTGGTGCAGTCGCGTGAGGGTGGTGTTTGCTCTTCGATTTCTTTTTGGATTTGGGATGGGCTTTCAGTTGATCGTTCTCTTGCTTCAGTGCCGCATTCTCTTGGGTTAGCACATCGATGCGATTGCCGTCGTCGCCGGTTTCTTTTACCAGTTCCGCTACGCGCGCTTTCAGTTGCTCATTTTCTTGCCGGGCTTTGGTATCCTCGCAGCCAATCAGCGTCGTTCCCAGAACCGCTACAACCAGCAGGCCAACCACGGATTTTCTTTGCATTCGTTCTCCTCGGGAGGGCGGGCGTTGCGAAGCGGCTTCAAGTGTAGCAGCTACATCAATCCACAGCGCGTCCTTTACGAAGGTGCCTTAGGAAAACTCGCACTCGATCGTGGCCACGTTCCGTCAGACGTAGCGCGACGCTAGGGAACAAAGAAGCAGAGCAGGGAACTAGTCGTTAAACAACCGGGGTTGCGTCAGTGCCGCAGCTGCCGCCGCCGCGGGCTTTCTCCGCGCGATCCCCACCACCCCCAGAACCGTAAGTTCCGTCAACGCTGAGCGCGGCACGAAAATCCGGTCCGCATTCGAATTCAGGTCCGGCGGCGTGACCTGCAGCCCATTATCAACGAACGTCAGCAGGTCATTGGGAATCACGCCCTCGAGCGTTTCCCCATCCCGAAACCGCAGCTTCACCCACAGCCCATCAAGCTTGGGCCGGCTCAGAAACGACTTGCGCTCCGGCGAAAAACTTTCCTCCAGATCCTGTACAAAGTAAATCGCCCGCACCCTTTCCAACGGAATCTCTTCATGCGCGCCCTCAGGCGTCAGCAGGTTTAGACTCTCGGCCTGCGGCAGGCGAGCGGGATTCAGGTAACCGCGAACGGCCTTCTTATCGAGCAGTTCCACCACAACCTTTTTGTGGGTAGAGGTTGGGATTTTGGCTTTCAATCGCAATAATCCGTTCGCATAGATGAAACAATTGCATTTACAGTGCGGGTTATGTTAATTTGAGTTGTTTCTCCCTGTCAAGTCATTGTTTTTGTTGGGTTTAGGTCCAGAGAGCCACCGATTGTCCGAGAAAACACAAATATTAAAGTCGGCGTCGATTATTTCGCTCGTAACCATCGTTAGCCGTGTACTCGGCTACCTTCGGGACCAGCGCATCACTCTCCTCTTAGGCACCACCCTTACCGCTGATTCCTTCGTCTTGGCTTACCGTATCCCCAACCTTTTCAGGCGTTTAATCGGTGAAGGCACGGTAGGCGCCTCCCTGATACCGGTCTTCACCACCTACATGCGGGAGCGCACCGGGAAAGAACTTTGGGACTTCGCCAACCGCCTTTTCTGGACCTTGGCCCTGGTGATGGCTGCGATTACCGTCTTGGGCGTCATTTTCTCCCCACACGTCATTCAAACCTTTACATTTCAGGGAGATAGCGCCGGTGGATGGGACGAGGCCATCGCCCTGAACCGCATCATCTTCCCCTACCTGTTTTTCGTTTCGCTGGCCGCCGTTGGCATGGGCATTCTGAACTCGTTCCACAATTTTGCATTGCCCGCCGCCACCACCGTCTTCTTAAACCTGTCGATCATCATTTTTTCCACGGCAGCAGTTTGGCACTACTTCAAAAGCCCCGCAGTTTCCTTGGCTGTCGGCGTCTTAGTCGGCGGTGCGCTGCAATTCCTTATTCTAGTGCCGCAACTGGTGCGGCGTGGCATGCGCTTCGACTTTGGCGTTTCCTTCAGCCATCCGGGCATTCGCAATGTCGCCCGTATCATTTTCCCGCGCTTCTTTGGTCTCGGCATCTCGCAGATTAACTTCTTCGTGGACACTTTCTTCGTGAACGCGCCACGCATGCCGCGTGGCAGCCTGACCGCCCTGTACGTGGCTGATCGCGTGATGGAATTGGTTCTGGGCGGCTACGCCATCGCGGTGGCTACTGCCATTCTGCCGATCATGTCTCACCAGGCCGCGGCCAACAACTACGAAGGGCTGAAGCGGACCCTTACCTTTGCCGTGCGCATCGTTGCCTATATCACCATTCCCGCCGGGATGGGCCTGATGGTCCTGCGCGAGCCAATTATCCGAATGCTCTTCCAGCACGGCCAATTCGTCGCCGAGTCGACGCGCCTGACCGCACGCCCGCTGCTCTACTACGCCATCGGATTGCCGGCGCTGGCCTGCGTGAAACTCATCGTCCCGGCCTTCTATTCCGCGCACGATACCAAGACCCCGGTCATCGTAGCTTCCTGCTCCTTTGTGCTCAACATCGTGCTGAACATCATTTTTCTGGAATTCCTGTTCAAGCGTTTCCAGAACGGTGGCCCCGCGCTGGCCACCGCTTTAGCCACCTTCTTCGATTTCTTCACGCTGTTTCTGATCTTCCGCGTCCGTTACGGCCCGCTGGGCAGCATGGAAATCTTCCGCTCCATCGGCAAGATCTCCGTCTGCACGCTGATCATGGGCGCTGGCTGCCTGATTGCGAATCATTACGTAAACATGACCCTGCAGTGGAACTTCTTCTCGCAACTGCTGGTGTTCATCGGATTGATTTCCGGCGCCACGGTGCTTTATATCGGCCTGACGTGGCTATTTCGTTGTCCCGAAATTGAAGAAGTTTATGGCATCGCCACGCGGCGTCCTGGCGCCGCGGAAGGGTTGGCAGGCTCCTAATGGAAATCAGCGCCTCCATCACGTCCTTCCTCACGCATGTGCGCGTAGAGAAGGGTTTGTCGGTAAACACGATTTCCGCGTATCGCCGCGACCTGGTGAAGTTCGATGAATTCGCCAAGAAGCGCAAGCTGACACTCGAAAGTGTCTCGCGCGACGCCCTGGTCGATTTTCTAGCCAGCCTGTACCGGCAAAAGCTCGAGAGTCGCACCGTAGCTCGTCACCTGGTAACGCTACGAAATTTCTTCCGCTTCGCTCAGGTGCAGGGACTTCGCGCCGAAGATCCTTCGCTGAATCTGGAATCGCCGAAAATTCGCAAGTCCCTGCCCGGCTACCTGAAGCTGGAAGAAGTCGAAAAGCTCCTGGCGCAACCGGACGAGAAAACGCCCATGGGACTGCGTGATCGCGCCATGCTGGAAGTCCTCTATTCCACCGGCTTGCGCGTCTCCGAACTGATTTCCTTGCGCGTGATGGATCTTGATCGCTCCGCCGGGTTCGTTCGTTGCATCGGCAAGGGCGACAAAGAACGCATCGTGCCCATCGGCAAGAAGGCTCTGGCGCTGGTCGATCGCTATTTGCGCGACGCCCGACCCAAGCTGGTTTCCAAGGGCAAACAAGTTTCAGGCACTTCGTTGTTCATCAACCGGCGTGGGGGCAACCTCAGCCGCGTTGGGGTCTGGAAGATTCTATCGGGGTACGGACGGCGTGCGGGAATGCGCGTAGCGCTTACACCTCACATGTTACGGCACAGTTTTGCCACGCACTTGCTCGAGCGCGGCGCAGACCTGCGATCCGTCCAGTTAATGCTGGGCCATTCAGATATTTCTACAACGCAAATCTATACCCACGTTGTGGAAGAGCGGTTGAAACAGATTTATAAGGCGCATCACCCGCGCGCTTAGCGTGCGGCTAGAACCATTGTGGGTGAAACATTTCGCCAGTCGAATGACACCCTGAAGCGGAAGGAGCTCAATGCCTGATTATATGTTCTTGCTGGAAAGCCGGCTCTCCCCAGAGCAACGCGCGGCTATGTTGCGCGTGCAGGAACTCGCGGCGGCCATGGGATTTAATGTGTACCTGACCGGTGGCACGGTGCGCGACCTCATTACCGGAGCGACACTGCGAGATCTTGATTTTAGCGTCGAAGGAAATCCCGCCAAGATGGGCGCCGAGTTGGAAAAAGGCGGCGCCACCATCGTTTCGCACGACGACAAACTCCGCCAAGTCGAAGTTTTATTCGGCGGCGAATGGGAAGGCAGTATCTCGGCGGCGCGCGACGATCATTACGTCCGCCCGGGAACGCGCCCGGAAATTCGCTGGTCGACCATCATGGAAGACCTGCGCCGCCGCGACTTCTCGCTCAACGCTATCGCCATCTCCCTGAATCCGGCCTCGCGCGGACTGCTGCTCGATCCCACCAACGGTTTGTCCGACATCGAGCATGGCGAAGTGCGTGCCCTTACCATTCATAGTTTCACCAATTCTCCGGTTCGCCTGTTGCGTGCTCTGCGCATCGCGGCGCGCATGGGATTCAAGCTCGAATCTCGCACTCAGGAATGGTTTAACCTGGCAATCGAGCGCGAATTGCAGCACACCATTCCGCCCGAGGATGCTGGCGACGAATTGCGCGCGCTGGCCAAGGAAGAGCGGCCACACCTCACCTTGAAAGAGTGGGAAGAGAACGATCTGCTCGAGCGCGTTCACCCGCTGCTGGCCAAAAAGCATCCCGATTACGAAGCTATCAACCGCGTCATCAAGGTTCGCGACGACTTGTTTATGGCCGGCTATCGTCCGCGCTTGGCGACACCCATGATGTTGGCGATTCTCGGGCGGTTGAAAGACCGCGAACTCGGCAATGTGCTTTCGAAACTCGGCTTCCGTTCCGCGGAAATTGAGGCTATCGAGAGTTTTCCCGACGAGGCGCTCGCCGTTCAAAAAGAACTTACCGGCAAGAAAACCAAGACACCCATCGAAGCCTATCGCTACATTGAAAAGCTACCGATGGAGTACGTTGCGTACATTCTCGCCGAATCCAATAACTCTGCCGCGATTTCCAAGATTAAATCGTTCCTGCACAAGTGGCGCCCGGTTCGCCAGGCTTTGCCCGTGGTCTCCAATGAGCTGGAAGCACTCGGCATGCCGCGTGGACCGAAGTTCGATCAAGTCGTGCAGGATGTTTTTGCCGCCCAGCTAAATGGACGCGGCAAGACGCCCGAAGAACGCGAAAAGATGCTGCGCAAACTCTCCGGCATCAAGGAAGTTCCCAAGAAGAAGGAAAAGGAAAAGAAGCCGGCCAAGGGTGGCGAAAAAGCTGCTCCACCCGCCGCTGAAACGCCGCAAGCGCGGCACGCCGCTGCTGCCACCGCGAAACATGCCGCGCAGGAAAAGTTCAAGGCCGGCATGAAAGCGGCCGCAGCCAAAAAGAAAGTAAAGAAATAGCTTCGACTCACGCTTGTTCGTGCAGGCGACGCAAGGTAGGGAACTAGTCTGTAGACGATAATCGCCGTCGTTTCCTTGAACTTTCGCACAGACTTTTCTCTCAACCTGTGGGAAACGCGAGAATGCGAGTCGCATTTCTCGCCCCCACGTTTTACAATTAAATTCCATGGGCAATCCCCAATTTGTTCACCTGCACGTCCATACGGACTTCAGTTTGCTTGATGGTGCGTGCGAAACTTCCGAATTACTCGACGAAGCTTCGCGCCAGAAGATGCCTGCCGTCGCGATTACCGACCACGGCAACCTTTTCGCTGCGGCCAATTTCTTCAATGAAGCCAGCAAGCGCGATGTGAAGCCCATCATTGGCTGCGAAGTGTACGTGGCCAAAGGCAGCCGCCACGATCGCGGCGAAAAATCCGCGCCCAATGGACGTACTAACGGCAATGGGGACCATGACGACGCCGAGCCCGGAGGTCGCAGCAGCAACCACCTGGTTTTGTTGTGCGAATCGCTGGAAGGCTATCGCAATCTCATCAAGTTGGTTTCGGCCGGCTATCTCGAAGGTTTCTACTATAGGCCGCGCATCGACTACGACCTGCTTTCTAAACACAGCAAAGGTTTGATCGCTCTCTCCGCGTGCCTGCGCGGGCCCGTCACCGAGATGGTCGTCGAAGAAAAGCTCGATCGCGCCCGCGAAAATGCCTACCGCCTCCGCGACATCTTTGGGAAAAATAATTTCTTCCTCGAAATTCAGGATCAAGGTCTGGAAATCGAAAAGGGCGTAAACAGGGAACTGATTCGCCTTTCGAAAGAGACTGGCATCCCGCTGGTGGCTACCAACGATTGCCATTACCTGCATCACTCCGACGCCCATGCGCAAGAAGTGCTGCTCTGTATTCAGACTGGCAAAACAATGAGTGACGAACATCGCATGAAGTTCGCCACCGACCAGTTTTATTTCAAGACCGCCGAGGAAATGGCCAAGGTTTTTCGCGAAGTGCCTGAAGCGGTCAGCCGCACTGTCGATATCGCCGCGCGCTGCAACGTTAAAATCGAGCACATTCCCAACGCGCTTCCGGAATTCAAGGTCCCCGAAGGCCATACGCCCGGCAGTTACTTCGAAAAGGTTGCGCGCGAAGGCTTTGCGCAGCGTGTGCCCTACCTCGAACGACTCGCCAAAGAAGGCGCGCTCAGTAATCCGCTTGCAGAATACGAACGCCGACTCAGCTCGGAAATCGAAATGATCAAGAAGATGCACTATGAAGGCTACTTCTTGATCGTCTGGGACTTCATTCATTACGCTCGTGCTCAGGAAGTTCCGGTTGGCCCCGGGCGCGGTTCCGCTGCTGGCAGTTTGGTCAGCTACGCACTGCGTATTACCGACGTCGATCCACTGCAATACAACCTGCTGTTCGAGCGCTTTCTGAATCCGGAACGCGTCTCCATGCCTGATATCGACATCGACTTCTGCATGCGCCGTCGCGGCGAATTGATCGACTACGTCACCCATAAATACGGCCGCGAAAATGTTTCGCAGATCATCACCTTCGGCACCATGGCCGCTAAAGCCGCGGTCAAAGATGTTGGCCGCGCCATGGATATTCCTTACGGTGAAGTCGACCGGCTCGCCAAACTGATACCAGCCACGCTGGGCATTGAACTCCAGACCGCACTCGAAGAATCGCCGCAACTCAAAGCCGCCGTCGATAGCGACGAAAAGTTTAAAGATCTGATGAAGGTCGCGTTGCGTCTTGAAGGCCTGGCTCGTCACGCCTCCACGCATGCCGCCGGCGTGGTCATTTCACCGCAACCGCTCACCGAACTGGTTCCCGTTTACAAGACCAATCGCGACGAAATTACCACCCAGTACGACATGAACGCGCTGGAGCGTATCGGCCTGCTCAAAATGGATTTCCTCGGCCTCACCACGCTCACTGTTCTCCACGACGCGGTAGTCATGGTGCAGAATAATCGCGGTGTAAAAGTCGACATCGAAAATCTTCTGCTTAACGATGAAGCCACTTACAAGCTCTTCGCGCGCGGCGAAACGACCGCCATCTTCCAGTTTGAATCGCATGGCATGCGCGACATTTTGCGCCGCTATCAGCCCACGCGCATCGAAGATCTCACTGCGCTGAACGCACTCTACCGCCCCGGCCCCATTCAGGGCGGCATGATCGACGATTTCATTAATCGCAAGCACGGCAAAACCAAAGTCAGCTACGAACTTCCCCAGCTCAAAGACATTCTGGAAGAAACGTACGGCGTCATCCTCTATCAAGAGCAGGTGATGCAAATCGCCAATCGCCTGGCCAGTTTCTCGCTCGGCGAAGCAGATCTTCTCCGCCGCGCCATGGGCAAAAAGAAAAAAGAGGAAATGGCCGCGCAACGCGCCAAATTCCTGGCCGGCTGCGAGAAAAATAAAATCGCCGAGAAAAAGGCCGTCCGCATTTTCGACTTGATGGAAGAATTTGCGGGCTACGGTTTTAATAAATCGCATTCTTGCGCCTACGCGCTGCTCGCCTACCAGACCGCCTACCTCAAAACGCACTACCCGGTGGAATTCATGGCCGCGCTGCTCACTTCCGAAGCCGGCAACACCGAAAAGGCCGTGAAATACATCAACGAAGCGCGTGGCATGGGCATTTCGATTCTGCCGCCGGATGTAAACGAAAGCGATTTGTACTTCACGCCAGTCGGCGATTCCATCCGCTTTGGACTCGCAGCCATCAAGAACGTCGGCGAGAACACCGCGAAAGCGATTCGCGAATCCCGCGTCAGTCAGGGCGAATTTAAATCGCTCTACGAATTCTGCGAACGTATCGAGCCACGCTGCCTCAACAAGCGTGTCTTCGAAAGCCTCATCAAGTCCGGCGCCATGGATTCGCTCGGCCCTCGCGAACCGATGCTCGCTTCCGTAGACGATGCCGTAGCGGCTTTACAGCGTGCGGCCCGCTCCAAAGAATCCGGCCAGCACGGTCTTTTCTTTGGCGGCGGCACATCCGAGGCTAAAGTTCATTTCGAATTGCGTGACGCTGCGCCCTGGAGCGAAGAAGAACGCCTCACCAGCGAATATGCCATGCTCGGCTTCTACGTTTCCGGCCACCCTCTCGAGAAATTCAGCTCGCGCCTGAAGGATATCGGCGTGCTCTCCCTCGATGAGGTCGAAGGCCAGCGCAACGGAAAAGAAATTACCGTGGCTGGACTGATCGTCGGCACCCGGCCAATGCGCTCGAAAAAAGGCGCGCGTTGGGCTATCTTCACTCTGCAGGATATGACCGGTGTTCAGGAACTTCTGGCGTTTCCGGAAAGTTTTGGCCGCTTGGAGAATCTGCTGAAACCCGGCACGCCGCTGCTGCTGAAAGTGCGCGTACAAATCGAAGAAGCCGGCACGCGCCTTTCCTTGCAGGAAGGCCGTAAGCTGGAAGAGATCGCCGAGCGCGCCGGACCTTCGGAATTTCGCGTAAAGTTAGACCTGAGCCGACTGAATGAAGCCTCGCTCAAGCAACTGGAAGATTTATTTGCCAGCGCCACCGGGCCAAGCACGGTAGTGTTTGAAGTAGCGGCACAAGATGGCACCACTGCCGTTGTACAATCGCAGCGCAAGATTCGTGTGAGCCCCGATTTCATCGCCGCGGTGCAGAGGATTTGTGGCGACGAGGGCATCCAGAGGGTGACCTGATGTGCGCAGCTCGTAAGGACAAAAAGGCCGCGACCACTCTCGAGCGCCAGACCGAGATCGACCGCCTCGAAAAAGAAGTCGAAGAGTTGCGCCGTCTCGCCTCCACCAATGGGGAAGAAGCGGAACTTGAACGCATCAAAACGGAAGTTCTCGAACTGCGCCGCGAATTTTATAGGCATCTCGGTCCCTGGCAGCGCGCGCAAATCGCCCGTCACCCGCAGCGCCCCTACACTCTCGACTGGATTGGCTTGATGTGTACCGATTTCATCGAATTGCACGGTGACCGCGGTTTCGGCGACGACAAAGCGCTGATCACCGGTCTCGCAAAATTCAACGGTCGTCCTGTTGCCGTCATCGGTCATCAGAAAGGTCGCGACACCAAGCAGCGCGTGGTTCGCAATTTTGGCCAGCCCAAGCCCGAAGGCTATCGCAAAGCGTTGCGCGTAATGGAACTCGCTGCCAAATTCGGCCGGCCCATACTCACCTTTATCGACACGCCTGGCGCGTATCCCGGCATCGACGCCGAAGAACGTGGCCAGGGCGAAGCTATCGCGCGGAATCTCCGCGAAATGGCGCGTCTGCCTGTGCCGGTCATCGTCACCGTCACTGGTGAAGGCGGCTCCGGTGGAGCATTAGCCATTGCCATCGGCGATCGCGTGAATATTTTGGAGAACGGTTTTTACTCGGTGATTTCGCCGGAAGGTTGCGCCTCCATCATTTGGCGCGATTCCACCAAAGCCGAAACTGCCGCCATCGCCATGAAGATTATGGCCACCGATCTCAAAGACCTCGGCATCATCGACGAAATCGTTCCCGAACCAGACGGAGGCGCTCACGCCGATCACGAAGGCGCCGCGAAACTTCTGGGCGAAGTGTTGGAGCGCCAACTCCTCGTCTTAACGCAACAAAGTCCCCGCCAGATCGTAGACAGCCGCTACGAAAAGTTCCGTCGCATGTGCCAATTCTTCGACCTCGGCGCTTAACCTCAACTCACTAATCGCTCCGCCACTACCCCGTGGCGGATTCGCCACATGCAAAGTGACTGCGTCGTTGTTCGCATCGTGTCTACCAACTACTCTGAGAGTGCATTCGCGCAAGCATTCAGGCCCAGGGAACCGCGCAGCACCACCATCCGTGGATAAAGGACAGGCCATACCATGTCGGAACCGTTTCGCCCCTATGAGAAGCTCGTCGACATCTCCATCATGGGCAAAAAATTTCAAGTCCCGGAGCGCAACTCACTGCTGCGATGTTTTCAGTTCATCAGCCCGGAAACAATTCCGTACGGGCGTTTTTGCTGGAATCAGGATTGTCAGTATTGTCGCGTAACTTGCCAATTGCCCGATGACGACGAGCCCCGCGAAATGTTGTCCTGCAAATTCATCGTCATGCCCGGCATGGAAGTCACCGAAATGAGCCAGGAACTGAAGTGGTGCCTGCGCTCCAAGCTCCCCACCGACACCACCGTCAACAAGTAATCTTCATCGAACGCTAATCGGCCTGCAGCCAACAGCTTACATCCGCCACAAGCTTCGCCCGACTGGCGAAACTTCCCGGATTCACTTGGGTTTAACGCCTCGGTACCTGTCGGTTGCGTGGCCATAATCACCCCGATTACCATCCCGGCCACGCAACCGTTCATGTTTCAATCACTTAGGGTAATACTAGGCCTGTTCCTTTTCTGTACTTGTCCTAACTTGCTTGCAACCGGCGAATCCTCTACGCTTCTCTTGAGTGACACCGTCTACTCACATTTTGACTTGCGACGGATGCGGCCAATTGGCCGCTCCAGAGCATCTTGCCGCGCGATTGGCCCGCCTGGAACAGGCCACGCGCTACCGTCCTCTTCACATTCAAACTTTGCTCTTAAGCGCCTTCGCCCCCGCGGCGCCAGCCCACTTTCTGTACTCTGCCGAAGGCCCCTTCGAAGGGGAAGCGGCGCAACTGCTCTCCGCCTTGGAAATCTCCACAGCCGGGAAGTCTCGCGAAACGGTACTCACCGAGTTTCAAAAGCGCGGCTTGTTGCTAACTCACATCATGGAGTGTCCCCCGGAATCCAACAGTGATGCTGAATCGGTGCAAGCTCTCCTGGCATCACAACTTCAGGTGGCGGTGGTACGCATCCGACGCTCCCTAAAGCCCAAGCGTGTCGTGGTGATCTCGCACCGTCTCGATTTACTGATGCCCAAGCTCAACGAGGCGACGCTTGGTTGTCCGGTCGCACTGGGCCATTTAGACGCGGACTCAGACAAGGCAACAACCCAGTCCGGTTCACTTGGCGAACACAATAGGAACACATTTCGGGAAGCTTTTTCGGCCCCCGGCGTATCTTAGAACACAGGGGTCTTGTGACAATTGTCACTGCGAAAGGTGACGTGTTAACGCAAACTAACCCTCGCAGCTACAGCTTTTTGAGTATGATAGAATTCATCTGATTCAGGCTCCGTAAGGGGTGCACTGTGAAGACTCGAGCAAAATTCGGCGTCGGTATAACAGTCATTTTGTTCTCGCTGGTATTCCTGGCGTGGCTAGGTTACGGCGAAAGCAAAACCTACTACCACACCATCGCTGAATATCAGGGATTGCAGGGCTCCGATCGTACTCATCGCATGCGCATCGCCGGTACCGTGGTTCCGGGCACCATTCAATATCTCTCCGGCCGCGTCAATTTCAGTCTGGAAGAGCAGGGAAAAACTCTGACCATCAGCTACGTCGGAACCGACCCGCTTCCCGACACCTTCAAAGACAAGGCACAAGCACTTGTCGAGGGCCGTCCCGATGCTAATGGGCGATTTGTAGCCGAGCACGTTCAGGCAAAATGCGCTTCGAAATATGAAGCGGCTCCGGGCGGATCAGGCGCACCGGCAGGCATGACGCAAAAAAGTAGCATGTAGGTAGCGCGCCCGCGGCACACTCACGGGGGAGGGCGTAGTTCATGGATGTATTTGGATCATTTTCGCTCCTGCTCGCATTTGTCTGCGCGCTGTACGCCTTCATCGGCGGTATCGCCGCCATCTACACCCGTCATCCGCTGCTAATCAAGAGCACTCGCCAGGCTGGCATCGTCACCTGCGTGCTGATTTTCTGCGGCACTATCAGCTTGGAATATCTCCTCTACACTGACAATTTCTCGATGGCCTACGTGGTGGCCCACAGTAATCGCAATCTCTCCAGCTTCTACAAATTTGCCGCGCTCTGGGCCGGCCAAGAAGGTTCGCTGCTGTTCTGGAGCTGCCTGCTCTCCGTCTACGTCATTTCAGTTTTGATCGCCTACCGCAACAAGAACGGCGAATTGATGCCGTACGTTGGAGTAGTCCTCGCCGGCGTGCAGATTTTCTTCCTCACGCTGAACAACTTCGTGGAAAGCCCCTTTAAAGCGCTGGGCACGGTGAATGCCAGTGGCGCTCTTGAGATGGTGACGCGCTCCGACGGCAACGGATTGAATCCGTTGCTGCAGTATCCGGAAATGGTCATCCATCCGCCAAACCTCTATTCCGGCTACACCGGCTTTACGATTCCGTTCGCGTTCGCCTTGGCGGCCTTGCTCGCGCGGTACCCCGGCGAAAAGTGGATTCACCTCACCCGCAAGTGGACCATGATTGCCTGGTGCTTCCAGTCCATCGGCATCATGCTTGGCGCGCATTGGGCCTACGCAGTTTTGGGTTGGGGCGGCTATTGGGGCTGGGATCCAGTCGAAAACGCTTCGTTGCTTCCCTGGCTCACCGGCACCGCCTTCCTTCACTCCGTGATGATGCAGGAAAAGCGCGGCATGATGAAGGTCTGGAACGTATGGCTGGTCTTCTGCACCTTCCTGCTCTGTATCCTTGGCACATTCCTGACGCGCAGCGGCGTGGTCAGCTCCGTTCACGCTTTCGCCAATTCGCAGATCGGCCCGTGGTTCGTCGGCTTCATGGGCGTGATCTTGCTAGTCTGCTTCACCGCCTACTTTAAGAATCGTGATTACCTTAAGAGTGAAAACCAACTCGATTCGATGGTTTCGCGCGAATCCAGTTTCTTGTTCAATAATTTGCTTTTCCTCGTCGCGTGCATCGCCGTTCTCTCCGGCACGCTCTTCCCGGTATTTTCCGAATGGTTCTCGGGCTCGCGCATCAGCGTCGGCGCGCCCTTCTTCAATAAAGTGATGATCCCCATCGGCCTCGCCATTTTGTTCCTCACCGGTGTTGGTCCGTTGCTGGCTTGGCGCAAGACTTCGGTCGAGAGCATGAAGCGCAATTTCGGTTGGCCGCTGGTAGCAGGCGCCGTTGGCGGAGCGGTTTTCTTCGCCCTCGGTTATCGCGAAGCCGCGTCGCAAGTTTGCCTGTTCCTCTGCGTCTTCGTCACCGCAACGATTTTCATGGAGTTCTATCGCGGCGCAAAAGTCATCTCCGCGCGCACTGGCATGAGCATGATGATGTCGGCGCACGAACTCGCCATGCGCAACACCCGCCGCTACGGTGGCTACGTAGTGCACTTCGGCATGGTCCTGATCTTCATCGGCCTGGCTGGCGCTGCCTTTAACAAAGATGTGCAAAAGACCATGAACCTGGGCGACTCCATGCAACTCGGACCGTACACCCTGGTGCTGCAAAGCGGCGACACCAAGGTGGAACGCAACTACACCGCAGAGCGCATGATCGTTGAAGTCCTCAAGAATAATAAGCAGATCATGATGCTGTACCCGGAAAAGCGGAAATTCTCCGGCAACGAACAACAAGCCGGCACCATGGTCTCGATTTATTCCACACTGCGCGACGATTTGTACGTGGTCTACTCCGGACAAGATCCTGACACCGGCTTCCCGGTAATTCACGCCTACCTCAATCCGCTGGTGAAATGGATTTGGCTTGGTGGCGTTTGGGTGGTGATGGGCACGCTGCTGGCGCTGATGCCGAATCGCAAGGCCACGTTGGTGCTCGCCGCTGTTCCGGAAACTTCGCCTGCCACCGCCGCGCTGCAGCAGACCCTGAATCCTAGCGTGTCGCTACGAGAAGGTCATGACTAAGCGTAAACGCTCCATATTTCTCATCATTTTGCTCGGCCTGGCAGTCAGCCCGCTGCTTACCATTCGCGTCGCTGCGCAGTCCGATCATGCCAAAGCGTTCGGCATGAAGCTCAAATGTATGTGCAAGGGCTGCGACATGACTGCCGGCGGTTGCTCGCATCCGGGCGGCGCGTTCTCCGGTCCCTGCGAAACGGCCAAGGGCATGCTCAAGGAAGTCGACCAGCACATCGCCAAGGGCGAATCCGACGAACAGATCATGCAAGCCTTCGTGCAGGAATATGGCTCCGTCGTGTACGTGGAACCGCCCAAGCATGGTTTTGGTCTGGTTGCCTGGATCATGCCGTTCTTCTACATCATTCTCGGCTTGGCGCTAGTGGTTTTCTTCATCAAAAAGTGGCGCAAACAGGCCATCAACGCGCCGGCTACCGCGCACGCTCAGGCCGCCATCAACCCGACCGGCGAATTCCAGCGCGCACGAGCGCAAGCCGATCGCGAGACTGAGGAATAACGAATGTCGTCTGCGATGTTCTCCATATTGTTCGCGGGATCGATGGAGTGGGCCGTACTCGGCGCCTGCTTAGGCCTCGCCGCCGCGGTGTTCCTCTTCATTTTCTATATTCAGCCAGATGCTTCCGACCTTGCACCTCATCGCACCAAACTCGACCAATTGCTCGAACGACGCGATACAATCTACGACAACCTGCGCGACCTTAAATTCGAATACCGTGCCGGAAAATACTCGGAAGGCGACTACGAATTAATGAAAAACTCGCTCGAATCGGAAGCGGCTTTGGTCCTCACCGAAATCGAACAGGTCACTGAATCGCAAATCCGTCGTCCTCGTCCCACATCCCGTCCGGCTGCTGCGGACCGGAGTGCTCGATGAAGGCTGTTGGTCCCCGCCTCCTCTCCATTGCACTTGTCGCACTGCTCGCCGCCACCGCGGCGGTAGCCGGCACCGTCCACGGGACGGTCATGAATCGCACCACGGGCAAGCCTGCGGCCAACGTCGAAGTCACTCTGCTCAACACCATGGCCAACATGGCGGAAGTTGGCACCACCAAGAGCGACGCGCAAGGCCAATTCACTTTCGACAATCCCAACATTGGCATGGGCCCCATGTTGCTGCGCGCCACGTATGCCGGAGTAACGCTGAACACCTCGCTACCCCCAGGACGCTCTGACGTTACTGTGGAAGTCTTCGATGTCTCAAAAGATCCGAAGACCCTAAAAGTCGACTCCCACGTCGTCATCTTCGAACCCAGTGGAGACAAACTGATTGGCGCCGAAGAATACATCGTCAAGAACGACTCGCAGCCGCCGCAAGCTTATTTCCGCACCGAAGGCAATTTCCAGTTCGCGATTCCGGAAAACGCCAAGCTGCAACAGATCGCTACCACCAGTTCCACCGGCATGCCCGTCGTGCAAGCCCCGATCGAAAAAGGAAAGGGACTGAACGCTATCGCCTACGCCTTTCGTCCCGGTGAAACCAGCATTCGCTTGTCCTACGAACTTCCGTACACCGGCACCGCCACGGTGAAGCTGCCGGCCACCTACGAAAACGTGAAAATGCTCTTGGTCGCGCCTCCGGGCATCACCGTCGCCGCCGATGGTTTGCAACCCGGTGGGCAGGAGCAGGGCATGATGGTTTACATGCACCCGGCGATTCCCGCGAAATCGGCGCTTACGGTAAATATTTCTGGCACCGCCGCGCCACAAGCCGCTGATGCTGGCGGCGGTGGCCAAGGGCAGGGCGGCATGCCTCCGCAGGAAGGGAATTCACGCACCGGTGGCGGCGACATCTCCGCAATTCCTGGCCGGCTCGATGACTTCAAATGGTATTTGCTAGGCGGACTCGCGGCGCTCTTCGCCATGGGCGCGATTCTGCTTTCGCGCAAACAAGTAGTCGTGTCGC
>Ga0210396_10002340_pt1 | contig 19425 bp, 16 predicted proteins | sample IncBWH17OmetaG_FD_155466 | JGI IMG/M metagenome (GOLD analysis project Ga0210396, IMG submission 155466) | Forest soil microbial communities from Barre Woods Harvard Forest LTER site, Petersham, Massachusetts, United States - Inc-BW-H-17-O ... | reverse complement strand
GTACGATTACCGCTCCTTCGGACGCTTCACCCGACGCAGCAGCCATAGAAGCTGCGTATCAGGTGCTCAGCACCTACTTTCCCGCCAGCCAAGCGATTCTTTATGCCGCGTGGACGAACTCGATGCAGTCCATACCCGACGGTCAGGGGAAGACTGACGGCATCGCGGCCGGGGATGCCGCAGCGGCGGCCATGATCGCTTTGCGAACGAATGACGGGTCGTCACCTGCGGAATTCTATACACCGGGCCCGCCCGTTCCGGGGTCGTGGCAAGCTACGCCGAGTTGTCCGATCGTGAATGGAGTCGCAGTTGGAACCGTCTTTCAATGGCAGAACGTAACTCCGTTCGGCATCCGCAGTGCGAGCGACTTTCTTCTCGATCCGCCGCCGGCGCTCACGAGCAAGGAATATGCCAAGGGTTACAACGAAGTCATGACGGTGGGTGGCACAAACAGTACTCAACGACCTCCCGACCGGGCAAATGTTGCGCTGTTCTACGCAGCGTCTTCGCCAACTCAGGTCTTCAATCAAGTGGCCCAGCAGGTCGCCGCAGAACAGGGCCGTTCGCTGTCGGAGAATGCGCGCGCTCTTGCCTTGATCAACATGGCGATCAGTGACAGCCTGGTGGCGACATTCTTGAACAAATATGAGCACACCTTCTGGCGTCCGGAAACGGCGATCCATGCGGCAGGTAATACAACCTGGACCCCCTTCATCACGACTCCGTGCTTCCCCAGCTATCCCTCAGCCCACGGCAGTGCGGGCAACGGAGCGGCCGAGGTGCTGAGGCGTCTTTACGGGGAAGCCGGACACGCGATCACGCTGACCAATCCTGCCGTGCCCACCATCATCTTGCAATACGAGTCGTTTAGGCAGATTACCCACGACATAGCTGATGCGCGTATTTACGGTGGGATCCATTATCGCTTCGACCAAAGTGCAGCCGCACGGCTCGGCCATGCTGTCGGCCGCGAGGTGTACAGAAATAACTTGCGTTGCATACGCGACGACGAGTGATTGGCTATGACGATAAAGCCTAATTACGCAAAAATCCGGCGCTGCCACTTGAGCGAAGTCGCTGGGTGTACTTTACGTTCCCAATGTCCTAGACACGAACCCGAGTTCAAGCCTAAAAACAAAGGAGAATCAAAAATGAGCAAGTTCGGAAAGCATTTTCTTCTCGTGACAGGTCTCGCGCTCCTCGCGACTTTTGCTTACATTCCGGGGGCTGTCACCAACGTTCATGCCAAAGATTGCGCCTGTAGCCTTGCCAGTCTCAAAGGGACCTATGCCTGGCACAGGTCGGGCATGAACAAAAACATGGGTGGCCCGGTTGCCGAGATGGGCCTCGACTTCTTTAACGGAAACGGGACGCGCGGCATCACTCGCTCGACCGGAACCAGCTACCCCGAATCCTACGACTGGACCAATGTCCCGTGGCCGAACGGAAGCTACACGGTCGATCCGGATTGTACCGGCACGCTCTCCAATGCAAGTGGCACAAAATTCAGCAACATCACCGTCCTTGACGGAGGCAAGAGATTCTCCATGATGAGTTTTGAGCCGGACAAAGTTGTCACGGGAGAGGGACTAAGGCTGGAGGAGGAAAAGGACTAACGGTGCGCTGACTAGGTTGGATGCACACTTCTCCATTTGAAGCGGTTGTGTGGGATCGTTCGCCCCCAGGATTTTTCCACACCTCCCGTGTGACATCTGACCTTGTGTCGTCCTCGAAATCGCGTAATCATGGTCGAGGCCGTGACGGTCGGGTGAACCCGCGTCGTCGCGCCTCTAAGTCCTTTCTTTCGCGGATTTTAGTATCTAAGTTCTTTGACATCCGGATTTTACCGATAATTTCCCGGTGACGTGATGATTCCAGTGATGGGAGGGGGGAGGGGGATACCCCGATTCTGGTCCGAAACGCACGCAGAGGAATTCCGAATCCACCAACCTCATTGAATTTATTTTGAGAAGAAATCCACGAGGGACTAGATCGACCGACCCTCACGCGTTCCCAAACTTCCGTTGGAGCATTTAAGAACCATTTCCAGCGCGAAGATAAAGCCACCTCCAAGAACTGGCCACTGCCCGCTAGCCACTGTGAACACAGCGACAACCACCGACTTTCAACCCCATGCTAGACTGCCCTCAGCAACGGCACCCGCATGCGGATTCTTACCCGCTACATTCTCCGCGAAGTGACCTCGCACGCCCTGATCGGCGCAGCGATCTTCACATTTGTGTTGTTCACGCGTGATCTGGGGCGAATCCTCGAACTAGTAGTGCGGGCCAGCGCGCCGCTGCCCAGCGTCGCCCAAATCTTCTTCTACACCGTGCCCTTCGCGCTCACCTACACCATCCCCATGAGCGTTCTGGTTGGGATTCTGATTGGACTGAGCCGTCTCGCAGCCGACAGCGAAATCACGGCGATGCGCGCCAGCGGCATGGGAGTGTGGAATTTTGGGCGTGTGCTGGCGATTTTCGTCGTCGCAGCCTGGCTGCTGGCACTGGTCAACGGGCTCTATCTGGCGCCGTGGTCGCTGGCGTCGCTGGGACGCCTTGAGGATCAGCTCAAAGGCGCGCAAGCCTCTTATGAAGTGCAACCCCGCGTGTTTTACGAAGGCTTTCCTAAGCTCGTGCTCTACGTGCAAGACGTGCACAGCGCCCAGGGTGGCGCGGTTTGGAACGGAGTGTTTCTCGCCGACATCTCGGATGCTTCCAATCCGCGAATCACGCTGGCTAAAGAGGGCATCCTTGTGCCGGAAGGAGAGGACCGGCTTCATCTGCATTTGAGAGACGGTTCCACCCATGAAACCGATCCTTCGCAGGTTGACCATTACCAGATTTCCACCTTCCAGCAAACCGACATCCCGATCGAGCTGGCGTCGTCGGAGAACAAAGCAGACGAACAGACACCAGTTAAAGCCATCAGCACATGGGATCTGCATGGTCGCGCGTCGAGTGCCGATCCCGTGTCGGCGCGCTTGTACCGCATCGAGTTTTACAACCGGTTCGCCTTACCCACAGCGTGTCTGGTGCTGGCCATGGTCGGAATTCCGCTGGGACTTTCCTCGAAGAAGAGCGGCAAGTCCGGCGGATTCGTGCTGACAATCGTGCTGGTCTTCGTCTACTACTTCATTTCTCTGATTGGAGTTTCGCTGGCCAAGCAGGGCCGTGTTACCCCCGCATTTGGAGCGTGGCTGGCCAACCTTGTATTCTTCGCCGCGGCGCTATTCCTGCTGTGGCAAGCGGAGCGTCGGCCTTTATCGCTGTCCGCGATCCGCCCTGTATGGAAGCGGGACAAAGTTCCGGGAAATGCTCCCGTACACGACCGCAGGCAAAGGCGTAGAGACGGCAACGCTTTCGAGCGCATCTCCACCCGGCGGCGAGTCTTCAGTGCCAGCTTCCCTACCCTGCTCGATGACTACGTGCTGCGCGATTTTTTCCTCTATTTGGGAATGATCGTGTCTGCCTTCCTCGTCCTGCTGCTGGTGTTCACTCTGTTCGAGCTGCTGGGGGACATCCTGCGCAATCAGACACCTGCAATTGTGGTCGCGGAGTATCTGCTCAACGTTTCTCCCTACCTGCTCTACAGCGTTGCTCCTCTGATCATGCTGCTGGCGGTGCTGATCACTTTCGGCCTGATGAACCGGTCCAATGAAATCACCGCAATCAAAGCGACCGGAACCAGCGTCTACCGCATCTTCACGCCCGTGCTGGCCGCGGCCGCAGTGCTCTCCGCAGGCTTGTTTTTTGCCGACCAGTTCTACCTGCCTCATACGAACAAACGCCAGGAGGCGCTGCACAACCAGATCAAAGGTAAGCCTCCGCAAACGTATCTGCGTCCCGACCGTCGCTGGATTTTCGGCCGGCATAGTGACATTTACTACTACCAGTTCTTCGACGCCGACCGCGATCAGTTCGCCAATCTCACCATCTTTCGAATCGATCCCGCCAGCTTTGCCATCACCGAGCGCATCCATGCCGAGCGCGCTCACTGGGCCGAAAACCTAGGACGCTGGGTCTTTGAACAAGGCTGGCAGCGGTCTCTGCACAGCGCCGCCATTGCCGGCTTCCGCACCTTCGACGTCTCCACCTTTCCCGAGCTCAGCGAGGACCCGTCCTATTTCAAGAAGGAAGTGAAGCAATATTCCGAGATGAACTATGAGGAACTACGCCGCTACATCCGGGACTTGCAGCAGAGCGGCTTCGATGTGGTGCGGCTCAGGGTACAGCTGAATCAGAAGCTTTCCTATCCGCTAATCACTCTGATCATGGCTGGGATCGCCATCCCGTTTTCTCTGTCAGCGGCCAAGAAGGGTGCTATCACGGGAGTTGCCGTGGCGGTGGGAATTGCCGTGGTCTACACCATTGTGTCGCGCTTGTCCGAGGCGATGGGCGATATCAGCCTGTTACCCCCGGCATTGGCCGCCTGGTCACCGGACCTGATTTTCTCTCTGGTCGGCGCTTATTTGATTCTGAAGATTCCGACGTAATCGCGCAGGCCCCCAGTCGAAGCAACGGATCACGGCAGAGGAGACCGCGTCACGGCCACTCCTGAGGGCAAATTGAAGGTGCTAATCGGCTGGGGTGCCGGAACCAGAGCACCCGTGGAAGGGGTGATGGCGAATTGCGAGAGGGTCGCAGCTGTGATGTTGGCCACGAACACCCAAGTGTCGTCACTGCGAACCGCAATCGAGTTCGCGCCCTGGCCAGCTCCCACAAACGGCGGGGTCAGCGGCGTCAAACTGCCCGTGGTTTGGCTTAGTCTGAACTGAGAGACGACGTTCGATCCTGTATCCACCACGTACAAGTAACTTCCGTAGGCGTCCTCCGACAATGGCCCGGGGCTGTCGCCAGGGGAAACCGCAAAGGGCGAACCTTTGACGGGCAGCAGGCTGTAGTTCGCGGTCGGGCAGTTGGGTAGCGAAACCGTATAGCAGACCGTATATGCGCTGACGCTATTTCCACCGTTTGCCGGACCCGAGTTCGCCACATACACGAACCGGTTACAGGGATCGACCGTTACGCCGGCGGGTACGGGGCCAGTCGGAACTCCTACAGTCGACGAAGTCGGAACCGGGGTTAATGTGCCAGTTGACGAAACCAGGTAATTCAGCAAAACGTCATTGACGGAATCCGTAACATACAGGTTCTCTGTCGTAGCAGAAGGAAACCCTGAACAATAGGAAAACAGCAATGGGTAAGTGGTTGGAGTCACGGCAAGGGCAGAGGCACTAGCGGTACTGGCGTCCGGGTCCGTCGGAAGGGCGAACGGCGAGCCGGGTACTTCGGTCAGAGTTCCGCCGCTCACGGCAAACGCCGACACCGTTCCTGGCACCTGAACCGTGGAAGTCACCGTCGCACCGTTGCAGGTGTACGGCTGGGTTTGCCCAGATGTGGCTACATCTGCCACGAACAGGAATTTTCCCGCGGAGTCAATCACCAGCGAATTCGGAACTACGGGCGTCGGCAGCACTTGAACCATCATGGTCTGCGGACCGCCCGGTGTGACGCAGACAACCGCCACCGTGGGGGCCGTCGTGTTCAAAGTCGTCGTGGTTCCGGTCCCTAACTTGCCATCAGAGGCCACCGAAAAATCGGCAATCCCGGTGACTCCGCCGGGCGCCGCCGGATTCTGCGTGACAATCACATAGGCGTTCACGCCTGCCGGATCAAGAACGACAGCCGTTGGCAATCCCGGCGTCGGAGGGCCATTGACGTTGTTGATCTGCGAAACATGGCCGTTCGCCAAGTCGAGGCTGAAGCTTTCCATTACCGGCCCGAATTGTTGGTTATTATTCACCTGTGGGCCCCCCGCCTGGCTGGGAACAACCACTAAACCATTGGAGGAGGATGAATACTTGGTGCTGCAGGCCATCAGGGCGCCGATTAATACCAGAGCCAGAATCGCTACAATCCAGGCAAGCCTTGTCCGCATTCTTCGCTTTATCTCCTATGAACGTGCTTATGCATTCCCCGGCCACACAAACCGGGCGTGAACCCTATTTGAAGGCGTGAATTGCCATCCATTTATGTATCAGGAATGCGCGGGAAGAGCAAACCCCCGGAACTGTTGGAACCGCAGATGGGGCTGGGAGTTGCCTGGAATCAGTGGCCAGTGATCAGTGAATAGTGATCAGGCTATTCTCTTTGGCCACTGACCACTGGCCACTGCTCGCCGGCCGCTGGAGTTAGAGCTTCCTCCGCGCTGGCGGCCCCTGGCATCAGAGGCAGGTGAATCTCGACCATGAGTCCGCCTTCGGCCCGGTTGGTGGCAGCAACGCTTCCGCCGTGGAAGCGCACTGCTCGTTCGGTAATGGCCAGGCCCAGGCCGACGCCGCCAGTCTGCCGGCCGCGAGCATCGTCCAGGCGGTAAAACGGCTGAAACAGTTTTTCCAGCGCATCGGCAGGCACGCCGGAACCGCAATCAGTGACGCTGACCACCGCCTCCTCGCCACTGGCAATTCCCTTCTTTTCCAGCTCGATCTCAACCGTCGTGCCTTCGCGAGTGTAACGGATGGCGTTGCGCACAACATTTTCGATGGCGCTGTGCAGCAGCGAGGGATCTCCGCGCACGACCCAAATTCCCGCAGGAATTTCGCTGCGGACATGGCAACGCCGGGCCTGCGCTTCGAACTCCGCGTCTTCAGCCACGTTGAGCACCACGTCATCTAGTGAAAACAGTGTCGAGGGCACGTGCTGCTCGCCATCTTCAAGGCGCGCCAGAGTGAGCAGGCGGCCAATGAGTTCATTGAGGCGGCTGGCTTCCAATTCAATGCGCTCCAGCATGGCCGCGGTTTCCGGTCCGGAACGCTGGCGCGCCAGGCCCAGGGCCACATTCAGCCGCGCCAGGGGTGAGCGCAGTTCGTGCGAGATGTCATTGAGCAGACGGGATTGGGCTTTGACCAGGTTTTCCAACCGTTCCGCCATGCCGTCAAAATCCCGCATCAAGCCAGCAACCTCATCGCGTCTGGTGACATTGGGAGCACCAGCCCGGGCGGTGAGATCGCCAGCGGCTAGTTGCCGCGTGGCCGCACGCAACCGCACGATCGGCATGGTCAGGAACCACGCCAGCAGGTAGCAGACGAGTCCAGAGGAGATGACGGCGATGATGAGGCCAGGAACGGGCAATCCCCGCGGACCGAGAAACAGCCGTGGCCCGGGTGGAGGAGACAGCACCAGAGTGTAACGATGCAATCCGTCAGAGGATGCGCGCGAATCGCGCAACACCGGAGGCGGGGCGGGAAAAATGAAGCCCTCGTGGGGCACCCGCGGCCCTCCCTTCGCCACACGCAGCGCCCATTCTGGTGCGCCTCGGTGCAAAATCTCCTCCATGTTTTCATTGAATAGATAGACACGGACGTGCTGCGTCTTCTCCAGATTGTCGAAATATTCGCCCAACCCCGCCGTGCCTCTCTGTTCGTAGGCATTCACCGAGTCGTTCATCGCGGTCGCGAGAAGACCTTCCCAACTTGAGGTCCTCGGACGAAACGCCAGTGTGACCAGGATCGCGAGAACGAGAAACAAGGCAAAAGCCATCCAGAAGGAGAGAAAAATCTTGAGGAAGAGACTCTTCATGAGGTCTTCACCTTTTCCCCAACCTTCTCCCGGGGACGGGCGAAGATGTAGCCGACACCGCGGATAGTCTTGATATGTTCATCAGCGTCGGTATCGCCGAGTTTCTTGCGAACCTTGCTGACGTGCATGTCGATGCTGCGGTCAAAGGGCGAGAACTTGCGGCTGAGCACAGCGTTGACCAGGCGCTCGCGCGGAACCACGCGGCCGGCCTCACGCAGCAGCACTTCCAGAAGGTTGAATTCGACCGAAGTGAGGTCGACTGGCTGGCCGTCGCGTCGCACGCTGCGCGTGGCCGGATCAAGTTCAATCTCACCCACGCGGACGATCTCCGGCGCGGAGGGAGCCGACTTATCGCTGCGGGTACGGCGTAGGATGGCTCGAATACGAGCCACAAGTTCCCGCGGATTGAAAGGCTTCGGCAGATAATCGTCGGCGCCGATCTCGAGGCCGACAATGCGATCCACATCTTCTCCTCGAGCGGTGAGCAGAAGCACGGGCAGCCGGGAAGTGGCACGGATCCGCCGCAGCACCTCGAAACCGTTGATGCCGGGAAGCATCACATCCAGGACTACGAGCAAGTAGCCGCCGCCGGTGGCGCGCTGCAGCCCGTTCTCGCCATCATGCACCGATTCGACTACGAATCCTTCGGCCTGCAGGTATTCGCCCACCAGGGTGCATAGTTCGACATCGTCGTCAATAACCAGAATTCGTTCCATCTTGGCAGGTTTCATTGTGCACCAGACAGCAGGCCGCAGCGGTAAAGAATTGTCAAACCCTGACACGCTAACCCGTTTGTTCGGCTGTGCGTTACCGTCTTTGACAAAACTTTACTCGCATTGACTGACTTTTTACCACTTTTCCGCTGGAATCGTGTTTCTATAACTGTACGCAAAAGCCTGAGTTCCCCGACAGGCGAGTTAGGTGGATGGAGCCGGGGTTGAAGGAGCAAAAAACCTTATGAAGACGATTCGTTTTCGCTTACTCGTAGCTGCTCTGGCGGTGCTGTTGTGCGGTGCCATCGCCAAGTCGCAAACCGCGGATGCAACTGCGCCCATGCACGGCGGTGCCTTCGGCATGCGAAGCCCTATTATGATGGGTTTCTTCTCCAAATACCTCGATCTAACTGACACTCAACGTGCGCAGATGAAGACCGTCTTGCAGAAAGAGCACGCTGCCATGAAGCCGCAGATGCAGCAGCTTCACCAGATGCAGCAGCAACTCAAGCAGTATGAAGAAGGCACCTATGATGAAGCGAAGGTGCAGGCTTTAGTCGCGCAGCAGGCGCAGACGCTGGTGCAACTCAAGGTGCAGGAAACCCGCATTCACAATGAGCTGTTCCAATTGCTCACTACCGATCAGCAGGCAAAGATGAAGGAGTTTGAAGCGAATCGGGAAGCACGCATGCAGCAACGCACGCAAGATGCTTCCCCGGCCTCGGAGCAGTAAGGCGCCAGCTTCTACTTGACTCGTTAATCGCTATTTGAATCGCGTTGATTGGTTTGCTCATGGCGGCGCGGGGTTGGGCTCTCCAGCCTGACCTCGGCCGGACCCACCAAGGAACAATGCCATGGATCTGGCTCAGGCCTTCATCTTTTACGCAGGATGGATCTTCTCCGTCGCTTGGGGAGCACTTCTTGCAGCGGTCAGCGTCGTTGCTTTCGGGCGCGATATTGTTCCGGAACCGCATCGTGTAACCGCCGAGAAAGAGCGTCCCTTGCACTGAGAGTGAGTTAGGAACCCGCCCGGGGCACGATCGGCCGCAAGCTTGTCTGGCGCCCGTCTCTCACGCGCAAAACTTGCACCCCGCCCTGCTAGAATTTCATCTAGACAACCTGGATGATTCCAAAGAGCATGCGTCCGCTCCTGCCCTACCTCAAGCGCTACCGCTGGGGCTTTGTGGCGGGCGTTTTCTGCATTTTTCTGAGCAACGGCGCCTGGGTGCTGCTGCCGCAGGTGATCCGCCACGCGGTGGATGATCTCAACACTGGCGTCACGTCCGCGAAGTTGCTGCACTTTGCATGGCAATTGCTGGAAGTCGCCGCCGTTCGCGGAGTCTTCTTGTTCCTCACCCGCTGGGTTGTGATCGGCATCTCGCGCGACATCGAATTCGATCTGCGCAACGATCTTTTCGCCCATCTCGAAACGCTTTCCTATTCCTACTACCAGCGGATGCGGACCGGCGACATTATGGCCCGGATGACGAACGATTTGAATGCGGTGCGCATGCTGCTGGGCCCGGCGATCATGTATTCGGCGAACACGTTTGTGTTCACCGCCGCTGCGCTCTCGTTTATGTGGCGCATTAGTCCCAAACTGACGTTCTACGCCTTCCTGCCGCTGCCGGTAGTCAGCGTCGTCATTCAGTATTTCGGGCGCCGTATCCACGAGCGCTTCGAGAGAATTCAGGCAATGTTCTCCGACATTTCCGCCCGGGCACAGGAGAACTTCTCCGGAGCGCGCGTCATCCGCGCCTATGTGCAGGAAGAGGCGGAGATCGCATTATTCGAAGGTGCCAACCAGGAATACGTGGCTCGAAGCCTGAAACTGGTGCGGCTCATGGGCATGCTGTGGCCGACGCTGGAACTCATGCTCGGCCTGGCCGTGGTACTGGTGCTGTGGATCGGCGGAGGCGAAGTCTTAGCCGGACGCATGGAGATTGGGGGCTTCGCCGCCTTCAACATCTACATGCTGCAGTTGACGTTTCCCGTGATCGCGTTGGGGTGGGTGGTCAACATTTTCCAGCGAGGAACGGCGTCGCTGGTTCGACTGAATGAAATTCTGCACGAACAACCAGAGATCAAGGATGGGACGGACGCCGCAGACCGGCAGGTGGAAGGCGAAATCGAATTTCGCGGGCTGAATTTTGCCTACGAGGGCAAACCCGTGCTGCGCGACCTGAATCTGCGAATTCCCGCCGGCAGCAGCATGGCGATCGTGGGACCTACTGGTTCGGGGAAGACAACTCTGGTCAGTCTGATTCCACGCATTTACGACGCGGCGCCGGGGATGGTGATGGTCGACGGGCGGCCGATCCGGGAGTACTCCCTGGAATCGCTGCGCAAGAGTGTGGGATTCGTGCCACAGGAAACATTCCTGTTCAGCGACCGCATCCGGGAAAACATTGCCCTGGGAGTGGAATCGGCGACAGATCTGCAGATTCACGAAGCGGCCCAGGCGGCCAATATCGCCCAGGATATCGAGAGCTTTCCCGAGCAGTATCAAACCATGGTGGGCGAGCGCGGAATTACGCTTTCGGGAGGACAGAAGCAGCGCACCGCGATTGCCCGTGCGCTGATTCGCAACCCCCGCATCCTCGTTCTCGACGATGCGCTCTCCAGCGTTGACACGCACACAGAAGACAAGATTCTCAACCACCTGCGCGAAGTGATGCAGGGCCGAACCACCATCTTCATCTCCCACCGCGTTTCCACCGTGCGCAATGCCGACCGCATCGCCGTGCTGCACGACGGGCGCATCGTCGAATCGGGCACACACGATGAACTGCTCGCCTTGAACGGCTACTACAGCGACCTGTATAACAAGCAGTTGCTGGAAGAAGAGCTGGCCGAGGTCTAGACTTGGGCCGCTCCGCAGCCGCATCCAAAATCCTGCATGAGGAAGCAAACACCTATGCGATTCCGCGCACTTGCTTTACCGTTCTGTGCATTGGCCTGTGCTTCTCATTTCCCGGCGTCGTTTGTCGCCGCTCAGACTGTTCCAGCCACGCCTCCCGCGCCTCGAGCCATCACGGTCGATGACGCCTTTGAAATCCGCGCAGTTGGTGATCCTCAAATCGCCGAGGACGGCAAGTGGGTGGCTTATACGGTCTCGACTGCGTCGTTGAAGGAGGACAAGACCGAGACCCGCATCTGGATGACGTCGGTGAGCGGCGGCGACCCAGTCGTCATGACCGCCGAGGAGGTTTCTTCTTCCCATCCCCGCTGGAGCCCGGATGGGAAGTTCCTCGCGTTTCTATCCAAGCGTGGTGAGGGCAAAGGACAGGTTTGGCTCCTGAACCGCATGGGCGGCGAGGCGCAGAAGCTCACGGATACTGTTCAAGACGTCGAGGATTTTGCCTGGTCCCCTGACAGCAAGCGTCTGGTCCTAATCCTGCAAGACCCGTCGCCCGAAGAATTGGACGAGGCTAAAGCCAAAGGAAAAGACAAGCCGGGGAGCGGCGATAAAGACAAAGACGCCAAGCCGAACAAACCAAAAGCTCCTCCACCATTCGTTATCGATCGTTATCGCTTCAAGACCGACACGGTGGGATACCTCGACCGGCGACGCACACATTTATATGTGTTTGATGTTGCGACCAAGGCGGTCGTACAGATTACGTCGGGCGACTTCGATGATGAGCAGCCCGCGTGGTCTCCGGACGGCAAGCTGCTGGCGTTTCGCAGCAACCGCTCCACTCCCGACCCAGATCGCACTTACGATACCAACATCTGGGTGGTCGCGGCCGACAACACCGACAAGGGCGCACACCTGACGCAAGTCACGACCAATCCTGGCTCTGATGGCTCGCCCGCTTGGTCGCCCGATGGCAAGTGGATCACCTACGTCACACAGCTTGATCCGAAGCTCCTCGTTTATGCGACCCACCACGTCGCCGTTTCTCCGGCCGCGGGAGGTCAAGCCAAAGTTCTGACGCTAGCCTTCGATCGCTCGTCGAGGTCACCGCGCTTTTCGCCCGACGGGCAGTTCATCTACTTCATTGCCGATGACGACGGAACGCAGGACCTTTTCCGCATCCCGGCGGAAGGCGGGGAGATCACGCGAGCGATCTCCGGGCACGTCGTAGTTTCGAGTTACACCATTGCCAAGTCAGGAGACCTTGCCGTCCAGATCACTAGCATGGATCGGCCAGCCGAGATCTTCACCACAACCGCGTCAGGTGGCCCCCTTACGCGCATTACGCATGTGAATGATGCGTTCATGGCGAAGATCAGAGTGGTCACGCCGGAATACGTCAAGTTCAAGAGCAAGGATGGCACCACGGTTGCGGGCTATCTCTACAAGCCGCTGGATTACACGGCGGGGAAAAAGTATCCCACGCTTCTGATCCCGCACGGCGGCCCCGTGGGCGCTTATTATGGCGATTTCTACCATTTCTGGCAGCTCCTTGCCGCCAACGGCTATGTGGTGCTGGAGCCGAATCCACGCGGCTCGTCCGGCTATGGACAGGATTTCTGTAAGGCCATCTTCGCCGATTGGGGGAACAAGGACTATCAGGACGACATGGCCATGGTTGATTACGCCATCGCGCAGGGCGTAGCCGATCCCGATAAACTGGGCGTCGGAGGCTGGTCTTACGGCGGCATCTCGACGGATTTCATCATTGCGCAGACCACGCGCTTCAAGGCGGCGATTACGGGCGCTGGTTCAGCCTTCTTCGCCTCGTTATACGGGCATGACCAGTACATCCTCGACTACGATATGGAACTCGGTCACCCGTGGGAGAACCGCGCAGCGTGGGACAAGATCTCGTCGTTCTACAGGGTGGCGAACATCACCACGCCCACCCTGTTCATGGGCGGAGACGTCGACTGGAATGTACCCATCATAGGCGGTGAACAGATGTACGAAGCGCTGAAGAGCTTGGGACGCGAAACCGAATTAGTGGTGTATCCGGGCGAGTACCACAGCTTCAAAACGCCCTCTCACATCAAAGATCGGCTCGAACGCAACCTTAGTTGGTACGGCCACTACGTGAAGGCGGACGGCAGCCCCGCGCGCCCAGCGGCGAGAGCAAATTAGCGCGTGCGTGATCTCCTTTCCATGCAGCGAGTCGATGCGCCGGAGATTCTCGATTCTGATGCATGCTCTCCCGCCGACGTAGAGACTACGCTCCGCGATATCGGGCGGGTCAACCGCTGGTTCGGAGGGGTCGCGACTACACAGAGGATGGTGGAGCGCGCGGCTCAAGTTTCTGGCACGAAACACCTCTCGCTGTTGGAAGTGGCAGCCGGACCGGGAGAGGTTCCGGAGTTGGTTCGGCAAAACCTGGCCCGTCGTGGGATCACATTGGATTTGACGTTGCTGGACCGGGCGCGTTCTCATCTTCCCAGGGGAAATCAGGCCAGCACAAATCACGCTGGGCGGAGTCCAGGGGTCGTAGCCGATGCGCTAGCCCTACCTTTCGCCGATGGAGCCTTCGACCTGGTAAGTTGCAGCCTTTTTGCCCATCATTTGGACGAACAGCAGCTGGCACAATTTGCGCGCGAAGGTCTGCGGGTGAGCCGGTGCGCTCTGCTGATCAATGACCTCATTCGGCATCCCCTGCATCTGGCTTTGGCATTCGCTGGATTTCCCCTTATGCGCAGCCGGGTAGCTTGGCTGGACGGGTTGACCTCGGTGCGGCGCGCTTATGTCCCTGACGAGATTCGGAGCATGCTGGCATCTGCTGTTTCTGCCGGTACAAAGACCCAGATAGAGATCTCGCGCAGTTATCTCTTCCGGATGGGAGTGATAGTGTGGAAAAGTCAAGTCGAGCAGACGCGTGCTTCTTAGCGGACTACCAGCACTTCACGGATATTATCCCTGGCAAGAAAGAATTTGATGGAAGCGAAGTCGCGGAACAGGGTTTCTATATGGCGGTTATTGAATACGCGCTGCAGCTGGAAACCATCTGAGATCGCGGTGTGGACAGCCCCCGTAGGACCTCGCCGGGCTTCGCGCCGCAACAAAATCTTCTGCATCTCGAGGGTGTCGGAGCTGACGATGTGGAAGCGGTGGCAAGGCGAGTCCGGCCCGGCGTCGCGAGTGTGGAAGAACGCAAGCAACATGCCTCCGGGTTTGAGGACGGACCACAGCCGTCCCACGACCGGCTTCACCAAACTCTCATCGAGGTAATCCGGCAGATTCCAGCACAGGACGACGTCGAAGCGAGCGGCTGGATAGACAAGGTTATCCGCAAGAAACTTGCGGCTGTCGAGGGCAACGCCTCCATCCTCGTTCTTGGTTAGAAGCTCGGGGTCGGTCGAAGCTGTAAGCAGGTCTTCACTGTAGATGCGGTGACCTTGTTCGGTGAAGTGGCGAATGTTGGCAGGTGAAGTCGATCCCAGATCCAGAATGCAGAGGTCTTCGGCGGACTCCCAGATGCGCGACAACTCTCCCAAGCCGCTGGAGCGGCGGGTCAGCTTTTGTAAGCCCTGCGCGGGGATGGTTTCCGTTCCGGATGAACCACGAAAAAGTTTCATGAAAGTCTGTGAAACTGATGACATCCTGACTTCGTTACTACTGAAATGAGGCCCTCAGCCATGGCGGCCGCCTAGCGCTTTAACAACCCGGTTAGACCTGAATAAAGACCGGTTACCGGGCGACCGCGACTTACTTGTCGGTCCGGTGAATGTCAACCTTGCCCTTCAAATACGCGCCTTCTTCAATAGAAATGCGCTGGGTAGTGATGTCTCCGGTAACGATCGCGGACTTACGCAATTCGACGCGGTCGCTGGCCTGAATGTTGCCCTCCAGTTTGCCTTGTACTACCACACCCTTGGCGTCGACGCTGGCTTTAACCTGGCCGTTGGGGCCAACCGTCAGGCTATTTCCTTTGAGGGCGATGCTGCCCTCGACCTGGCCATCCAGGTATAGATCTTCGCTGCCGGAAAGTTCGCCCTTAATGAAGACCGACTTGCCGATTTGTGCCAACCCAGTGGCGGGTGCGCTCATAGGACGATCTCCTGGTGCGACGGCATCCGTGACGGTTTGCTCCCAAATCAGAATCCATGAGGCAAAGACGGGACTCCACGCACTACAACGACTATACGCAAGGCACGGAGGCTGCGGCAAGTTCCGGAAAAGGTGCACTTCGACAAGAAAGCCAGCCAAATGCCCAAAACTATCTTGTTACACTAGAGGTGTGCTCGAGAAAATAACACGGTCGAAATTGATTCGTGTCGCCATCTTGCTCGGCGTCCTGCTCGCTGGGATTGACGTGGCTTCTCTCGATGCCGGAGCGCCCTCAAAACTCCTTCTGGACGGGCGAGAGTCTGTCCTGAGCTTGTTGAAACGTGCGCGTCCTCAAACGAGCCACGTGCCGGATTCACCTTCTCCGATCGAACTGGTGCGGACCGCGGTCGCGAATGAAGTGACGGCAGCGAATGACGATTCGATCAAACACATGTTCCGGTCGCGCAAGCAAACTCCGCAGGGCTCACAAACCAGGCTCTATGTTGAAACCCGCAGCGCCATGGCCGGCATGACGATCGCCTATAACGACCAGCCGCTTACGCCCGAACAAATGCGGGGCGAGGAAAACCGTTTGGCAGGTCTGGTAAGCGATCCTGAGCTACTTGGCCGCAAGCATTCACAGGAACAGCAAACTGCCGAGCGCACGCTACGCATTGTGAAGGCCTTACCTGACGCATTCCTTTATGACTATGACGGCGAGGAGCGGGGTGCAGCCGACCTTGGCAAGGACGGGGCTCGTCTGGTGCGTTTGAGATTCCACCCGAATCCGGACTACCAACCGCCTTCTCGTGTGGAACAGGTGCTTGAGGGCATGCAGGGATTTCTTCTGATTGACTCCACATCGGGCAGGATCGCCAGAATCGACGGGGCTCTGTTCAAAGAGGTCGGCTTCGGTTGGGGCATTCTAGGGCACCTCGACAAGGGCGGCCATTTTCTGGTCGAGCAGCGCGATGTCGGGGATGGCTCATGGGAAGTTTCGCGCATGTCTTTGGGTTTTACGGGAAGGATTCTTCTGTTCAAGAGTATTGCGATTAAGTCCGAGGAAGTGTTAGGCGACTTCCGGCGCGTGCCCGCTGACACTACGTTTGCCCAGGGCGTGGAGATGTTGAAGGCGGAAGAGGCGAAGCTCGCGGACAGTCACAAGGTGGAAGTGCCGGCGACGGACCCGAAGTCGCACTAGGAGACATTGGAGATCGATGAGTGTAATAGCGATTCTTCAATATCGGTAAATCAATCGGCGGGGCAGGACTACGAAGCCGCCGTGGGCGAACTCGTTCAAAGTAGTACCACAAGCTCGAAAAAGGTACGAACGCCAGCCAGAACAAGGGCCACGGCTACTTTTCTTCGTGGAATGCCACATACATCATCCAGAACGATCCCAGGGTCGCCACAATATCGGCGGCGACGAATATTGCAACAGCAATTGGGTGAGCGTGCGTTACGACAATCAGCCGGAACGAGACTAGGGCGATACCAAGCCCGACAAGCAACCACATCCAGAGCTTTATTACGTTCCCACTGTTTCTCAGCGCGATCATGCTCCTCCGTCAACTGTTGTTAACTGGAGACTCGCAACAACTATTCGTGACACGCCTCCAGCGTTCACAATCCAGCCCGCAGCGTTTCCTTCCTTACCGTCAGCTTCTCGATGAGATCCTCTTTAACGCGATAGCCAGTCCCGGGCTGGTCGCTGATCGCAATCATCCCCTGCGGTGAAACTTGCACCTCCGGATCGATAATGTCTTCCTTCCAGTAGCGCTTGGAAGCGGAAACGTCGCCGGGCAGGCTGAAATTCTCGAGCGTGGAAAGAGCGATGTTGTGAGCGCGGCCGATGCCAGATTCGAGCATGCCGCCGCACCACACCGGAATCTTCTGGGCGTGGCAAATGTCGTGAATCTTCTTGGCTTCGCTGAATCCGCCCACGCGACCAACTTTGATGTTAATGATGCGGCATGCGCCGCTTTCGACCGCAATGGCTGCAGCGCGCGCGCTGACGATCGACTCATCCAGGCAAATGGCGGTGCGCAATTCTTTTTGCAGGCGGGCGTGGTAGAAAATGTCATCGTCCCAGAGCGGCTGCTCGATCATCAACAGATTGAACTGATCGAAACTCCGCATGTGTTCGACCTGATCGAGCGTGTAGGCGGAGTTGGCGTCGCAACTCAGCGTGATATCAGCCCAGCGCGAGCGGACTTTCTCCAGCACGTTTACATCCCAGCCCGGCTTGACCTTCAACTTGATGCGCAGGTAGCCAGCGGCCAGTTCAATCTGAATCTTCTCGAGGAGTTGCTCGATGGAATCCTGAATGCCGATGGAGACTCCGCAAGCGATTTCAGTCCGCGTGCCGCCTAGCAGCTTCCACAGAGGCTGGCCTTTCTGCTTCGTTTCGGCATCCCAGAGCGCGTTTTCGAGCGCCGCCTTGGCCATGCGGTGGCCGCGCACTCGGGAGAAAAGAGCCGCGCAGTCGCGTGCCGATTCGAGGCTGCGGCCGAGCACTGCGGGAGCAAGATATTGAGTGATCGTAGGCCATGTGCTTTCGGTCCACTCGCTGCTGTAAAAGGGATCTTCGCCGGCGACGCATTCGCCCCAGCCGTTGACTCCGTCGCAATGGGCCGTGAGCAGCAGGATGCGGCGGCTGTAGGTGCGTCCGAAACTCGTCTCGAAGAAGTGGACGAGTGGCATGTGAATCTCGCGGAGGGTGATGGCTTCAATCTTCATAATTTGTGGGCTTCGGCTTTCGGGCTTCTGCCAACCCAGAATCCTGTAGCTTCTGACAACTCTGGCAGACTGACACCGCACCTCGCGTTAGGAGATTTTGCCGAAGCCCGACGCCCGAAGGCCGAAGCCCGCAATCATTCTTCCGACGCATACGACCGCTTCTCTTCCCAATTGCCAAGCAGAAACTCGCCGTTGCCTAGGGAGTCGCGCTTATACCCTAGCAGAGCCAGCCCGTCACCGAAGGCCCGCAGAAATTGCTCGCGGTTACGTTCCTGCACCTGCTGCGCCCTACTTCGAGTTTCCGGCGCGGCCTTCCACTCGTAAATCTGCGCCGGAACCTCAATCGCAGCCTGCTGGTCGAACGGCGGATTCTTCCCCGTCGCCAGCAGCGTTTCCACGCGCCCGGACCTCAGCCACCACTCCGCAATAAGCCGGTCGCTGGGAAGCCCGCCTTGCAACGGCGACGACGTGATTCCATATTGGTTGATGTTGTAACGCCGACAGATGGCTCCCAGTTTTTCGATATTCAAATAGGAGTTCTTGATCTCAAGCGGATCAAAGGTCCATTCGATGAGTTCAATGCCGCGAGCCAGCGCGTCTTCGCGCTGCAGCAGCTTGAGGCGGCGGCCGAGCCCGCTATTGCGAAGCTCTTTGCGGACGGCAAGCATGTGCGAGTGGAGATAGACATGCCCCGATCGCGTGCCCGGCACTGAGAGAGCGAAGCCAACCATCTTGCTGCCGTCGAAGGCACCCATCACCTGTCCGCCGACCTTTTCGGCTACGACAAACATGCGCAGCGGAACCAGCTCAGCGTCGCTGAAGTTCCAGACCTCTTTTTGCAAAGCCACGCAGGCCCTAAGCTCATCGAGGCCATGACAGTGGCGAATCACAATGGCGTCCGGGCTCACGCCGGTTTCTCCTGTTGTTTGGCCTGCCGCCAGAGCGATTCGAGTTCATCCATCGACGCACTTTCGGGAGTGGTGCCAGCTGCGTGCAGGCGATCCTCCATCCATCGAAAGCGGCGGCGGAACTTGCGATTGGTTTTTCGCAACGCGGATTCAGGATCCAGCGACAGATAGCGGGCGATGTTAACCAGCACGAAGAAAAGATCGCCGACTTCGTCTTCCAGCCGCGCCCGCAGATCTTCGGGAATGATCTGCCGTCCAGAACCGGCAACGCCTCGGCCTTCGGGGTGCGGACCGGGGGCGGGAAACTCCCGTAGATGCTGGCGCAGTTCGTCAGTCTCCTCGGCGAGTTTGTCGAACAAGCCCTCGACGTCAGGCCAGTCGAAACCAACCTGCGCCGCGCGCGAACTGAGTTTGTGGGCCTCAAGCACTGCCGGCATGGAGGAAGAGATTCCCGCCAGAATCGATGGTGCAGCCTCCGCCGACGGCCTGTCCGCTGCTCCCCCATTAATCCCGCTGACACGCCT
>Ga0210396_10002339_pt1 | contig 19429 bp, 15 predicted proteins | sample IncBWH17OmetaG_FD_155466 | JGI IMG/M metagenome (GOLD analysis project Ga0210396, IMG submission 155466) | Forest soil microbial communities from Barre Woods Harvard Forest LTER site, Petersham, Massachusetts, United States - Inc-BW-H-17-O ... | reverse complement strand
CTTGCTGTAGCCGGCCACCTTCCGTCCCGCGGCGTCGCCCATGCGGACCAGATCGATCGCCTTCGTCGCCAGCTCCCGGCACCGTGCCGATGAATAGCCGAAGAGTCTCAGAAACGAGTAGACGAACTGAAAGCCGGTCAGGCCTTTGACGAACGAATCGAACTGCGTGGAATATCCGAGCACGCGAAAGAGCTCTTCCGGCTCGGTCGGCAGAATCCCCAGCACGCGGACTTCGCCGCGCGTCGGTCGCACCAGGCCGCTCGTCAGATTCATCAGCGTGGTCTTGCCCGAACCGTTGGGTCCGACGAGGCTCGTGATGCCCCGCGGGATCGAGAGGGTGACGCGGTTCACGCCCAGCACTTCGCCGTAAAAACGCGAGACGTTGTCGAAGATGATCCGGCCGTCGCTCACTTCACCACCTCGAAGGCGCGCACGCGCCGGGCCAACAGCACCAGGCAGAGCACGCAGGCAACGCCCAGCACCAGCCACGCATCCCACACCGACATCTCGGTTCCCGAATCGAAGTGGAGCAGGTCCGCCTGGATGGTGTGTGCCACTTGCGTGAGATCGATGAGCGCGCCGTAATTGGTGCGGAGGACGCTGTCGATGGCCGATCCGAACCCCGCGCCGGCGAAGAACACTCCGAGCACCATGGCGCCCGCGGCGATCTTCCATTTGACCCACGCCGACAGCGCCAGCCCGATCAGCGACAACACGACGATCCACGCCGCCAGCCCCAGGAAAATTCCCCATGCCATCCACAGGTTTTCCCAACCCCAATCCCAGCCGGAGACGCTCGTCTCGATCAAATACAGAAGCAGGCCCGGCACCCAGGTGATGAGCGACAGCAGCACCAGGAGCACGCTCAGTTTCCCCGCGACGTACTGCGCCCGCGAGAAGGGCCGGCAGAGATAGAGCGGCAGGGCACCGTTCACCAGGTCGGGCGACACCAGGCTCGGCCCCACCAGCGCCGTCAGGAGATACGCCATCGCCCCCTGAACGATGCAATAGTAGTAGAAGAACCGGCCGTTGATCGCCAGGAGTTGTCCCTGCGGCATCTGCAAGAGCACCAGGAACTTCTCGTTGTGCGAGAGGTAAATGAACGCCGCACAGCCGATCGGGTAGAACAGGCACGCCGCCAGGAAGATCACCAGGAACCGCGACTGAAACAGCCGGGCGTAGCTGTAGCGCGTCAGGATCAGAAAACGCGGCCACGTCGCGGTCAGCGCGCCGCAGTAGCCTTTGTAGTTGCGCTTGTAGACGGCCATCGTCAGTCTGCCATCGCCTTGAGGAAAATGTCTTCCAGCGTATCACGGCGGTAATTCAAGCGGCGCAGCTGAAGGTCGCGGCCCGCCGCCAGACGATAGATTTCCTTCAGTTCAAACTGCGCCGGCACGATCATCTTGAATCGCCCGGGGGCGACGGCTGTGCATTCGCAGCCGATCCGGTCCAGGTCCTCGGCAAACCCCGTGTCGTTGCCGGACGTCTCGATCTCCACAAAGCGCTTGTCCGCACTTCGTTCTTGCTGGAGGTTCGAGTAATGGACGATCGTGCCTTTTTTCAAGATGAGCACTTCCTCGCAGGTCTCCTCGACGTCGCGCAGGAGGTGGGAACACAATAGCAGTCGCATCTCGCCCGAGTCTTTCATGTCGCGAATCAGCCGGATCATCCGCTGCCGGGCCGGCGGGTCCAGGCCGTTGCTCGGTTCATCCAGGATCAGCAAACGCGGCCCGTGCACGATCGCCTGCGCCAGCTTCGCCAGCTGCTTCATGCCGAGCGAATAAGTCCCCAGCGGCCGGTAGCGCGCCTCGCCCAGCCCGACGTAGAAGAGCACCTCGTGCGCCCGCTCCAGCGCCGCCTCGGGCGGGAGCCCGGACAATTCTCCCATCATCCGCACGAACGAAACCGCCGTCATGTTGGCGATCAGGGCGTCGTTCTCGGGCATGTAGCCCACCAGCGCCCGTACCCGGCTGCGTTCCCGGGAAATGTCGTGCCCCAGCACCCGCGCCGTTCCCGCCGATACGGGACAGAAGCCCAGCAGCGTCTGGATCAAAGTCGATTTCCCCGCGCCGTTGGGCCCGAGCAGCCCGACCATCCGGCCCGAAAGAGAGATATTCAAATCCCGGAGAATCTCGCGCTTGCCGAACCGCACGCTCAGCCCAAGCAGCTCGATGACAGGTACGGCGTCTGTTTGTGTCACGGCACCAGTGTGCTGCGTAGCCCCTCGGATAGCAACGATGTTGTCGTACAGCCGCCCCGGCTGTGTTCCGCTCAAGGCGGAAGGCCTTCGACCGATAACTTCGACCTGCCGGCCGAACACAGCCGGGGGCGGGCTGTGCCACATTGTGGGGGGCCGCGGTTCAAGCGCGCCACGTTTGCCACATTTGTCTGAATGCCGATTCGATATCGCGCGCGAAACGCGGCGCGTCCATCAGCGCGGACGCGAGCATCCGCCGTCGCAACGTCGAACGGATCGCGGCCAACACAGGTGGGTCGGACGCCAGCGACACGGCGATGTCGATGTATTGTTCCGGCGTGCCGGCGACGAACTGAGGCAGGCCGACGTTGGAAAGGATGCTCAATCCGCCGCGGGAGACGGCCGTGGCGCCGGCCAGCGTGATCGCGGGAACACCCATCCAGAGGGCGTCGAGCGTCGTCGTGCCGCCGCTGTAGGGAAACGGGTCGAGCACGATGTCGATCCGTTGGTAGGTTTTCAGATACTGGTCCAGCGGCAGAAAGTCGACGAACTCGATTCGATCTGGAGCGACTCCCTCATCGGCAAAAACGGCCCTCACGTGATCCCGATGCCTCCCCTGTGGCGCGTGCAGGACGAGCTTCGAGTCGCGGACCGTCGCGAGAATTCTTCCCCATGCCCGAAGCGCGTCCGATGAAACCTTGCTGAAATTGTTGAGGCACCCAAACGTGACGCGGCCGGCCGCGACTGACGGCGGGGCACAGACGTCTGGTGCGCCGGGCGGAGGCTGGTAACACCAATACGTTTTCAGACGGATCGATCTCTCGGTATAGGGCGATTCGTCACATCCTACAGGGTCGAGAAACGAATCCGTGAATCGGTAATCGATGGCGCGCAATCCCGTCGTGCCGCAGTAGGCCAGGTAAGTAACCTGGATCGGCGCGGGCTTCCGGGCAAATGCCAGCAGGCGGCTGCCGTCCATGTGCATGGTCAGATCGACCAGGATGTCGATGCGGTCGTCGCGGATTTGCCCAGCCAGTTGCTTGTCGGAGAGCGCTGCGGTGTCACGCCAGATTGCGGAGGATTCTTTGGCCTGTTCTGTGAATGCGTCGGGGCTGGTGACGCCGCTGTAGCAGACAACCTCGAATTCCTCACGGTCGTGATGCTCCAGGAGCGGCAAGATCAGCCGGCCGACGGGATGCGAGCGGAAGTCGGGGGAGACGTGGCCCACTCGCAGCTTTCGATCCGGCGTGCGATCATTGCCGTGCGGCCGGGAGAGTTTTGCCAGCGGATCGGCCACCTGCTGCGCCCATCGTTCATGTTCCTGGCGAATCCGCGATGGCGCGTAACCGGGATGGAAATGCAGCGCGTAGAGCCGGTTGTGCGACGCGACGGAAGTGGAATCGACTTGCTCGGCGCCGGAGTAGCAGTCGATCGCCTCCTCGATCCGCCCGGCGACCATGTGCGCGTTTCCAAGGTTGATTTGCGCGGGCACGGAATCGGGCTTGGCAGCCAGCGCCCGTTGGCAGGCATCGATGGAATCATCGAGGCGTCCCGCCTCGCGCAAAGCGATGGCGAGGTTGTTCAACGCGTCGGCGTAGCGCGGCTGGATCGACACTGCGCGGACCAAGCAGTCGGTCGCTTCGGCGCGGTTTCCCGTCGTCCGAAGTGCGATGCCCAGGTTATTCAGGGCCTCGGCGTAGTCGGGCCGCAAGTCGATCGCCCGGCGGTAGCTCGCGATCGCTTCCTCAAGACGGCCTTGCAACTGAAGTTCGTTGGCGCGATCGAATTCCGTTCTGGCAAGATCGGAGGGCCGCGAGCTTTTCTGCTCGCACCAGGTTCGCCATATCCGCCGGTACGCGGCTTCAACGTCGCGGGCGAAGGCCGGCGCGTCCATGAGAGCGGAGGCTCGCATGCGCTCGCGCAGGCCCGATCGCAAAGATTGCAGCCGCGGGAGGTCATCGGCCAATTGCGCGGCCCGTTCGACGTATTGCTCGATATTCGTCGTGACCAGGTCCGGGAGTCCGAGATTGGACAGAAGGCTTGCCCCGCCCCGGCTGACCGCCGTGTGACCGGCGAGCGTGACGACCGGAACTCCCATCCAAAAGGCGTCGCAGGTCGTCGTCCCGCCGCAATACGGGAACGGGTCCAGGGCGATGTCGATGCGGTTGTACATTTGCAGATACCGCTCCATCACCAGATAACCGGCAAACTCGATCCGGTCCGGTCGAATGCCCCGCTCGACAAAGCGCCCGAGGATTTCCCGGCGGTGATTCCCTTCGTGGGTATGAACGATGAACCGCGATCGCGGCACGCGGCGCAGCAGCTCGCACCATGCATCCAGAGCCGGGGGAGAAACTTTGCTGAAATTGTTCAGGCAGCCAAAGGTGACGTGCCCTGAGCCGAGCGCCGGCAAGGGACCGACCGGCGGCGACTCGCGCGGCGCCGGGTAGCACCAGTAGGTACGGAGGCGGGCCGATTTCTCCGAATAGAACCGATTGTCTTCCTTTGGATCCAGATAGGAATCGGTGAAGCGGTAGTCGATGGTTTGGACGCCCGTCGTGCTGCAATACGCGAGGTACGTGACCTGCACCGGTGCGGGCTTGCGGGCAAAGGCAAGCTGCCGGCTTCCCTCCAGGTGCATCGTGAGGTCGACCAGGATGTCGATCCGATCGCGACGAATCTGCCCGGCCAGTTGCTCATCCGAGAATCCCAATGTGTCGCGGCAGACATCCACGTGCCGGCGCAACACCGGCGTCAGCGCTCCGGCGACGCGCACATCGCAGTAGCTGAAGATCTCGAACTGGCCGTGATCGTGGTTGGCCAGCAGCGGGAGCATGAACCGCCCAACCGGATGATCGCGAAAATCGGGCGTCACGTAGCCGATGCGCAGGCGGCGGTCTGGATTCGGATCGTTCTGGTGCGGGGCGATATTCGCGGCCAGCGGCCGAACGAAACGCTCGTTCCATTCCCGATGCTCTTTCCAGATTTCCGCCGGGCCGTAGTCCGGATGAAAGTGGAGCGCGTAGAGCAGGTTTCCCGTCATCCCCGCGTCGGGCTTGAGCCGGGCCGCCTTGCGGTAATGGGCGATCGCCTCCTCGGTCCGGCCAACATCCTTGAGATAGTTGCCCAGGTTCAGATGGGCCGAGGGCAATTCGGGATTGATCTCCAGCGCCCGCTCAAACGCGGCAAGGGCCTCGTCCACATCGTCCCGCGCAGTCGGCGCATTTCCAGGACCGTCCGGCGCGTCGGCCGATGACTTGAAGGTGGTGAGCGCGTCGACGTAGAGTCCACGCGTGCGATAGGCGGCGCCCAGATTATTGATCGCATCGGCGTAGTCGGGACGGAGGGCGACCGCCTGGCGGTACGACGCGATTCCATCCTCGATTCGGCCCAGGCTGCTCAGCGTGTTGCCGAGATTGAAATGCGTTTCCGGGCAATCCGCCCGAAGGCGCAGGGCCGCACGATAATGCTCGATCGCCTCTTCGCGCCGGCCCAGCTCCGCGAGCGTGTTGCCCAGGTTGTTCGACGCCTCGAAAAACTGTGGCTGAAGCCTCAGCGCCTGGCGGTACGCCCCGACCGCCTCTTCAAGCCGCCCGAGCTCCTGAAGCAGGTTCGCCAGATCGAAGTGCTGGCGCGCTGTTCCAGGTTTCAGCGACAGCGCCCGCTGATAAGTTTCAGCCGCTTCGGCTTTGCGGCCCGTCGCCAGAAGGACGTTGGCAAGCGCCTGCTGCGCGTCGGCGTCGTCCGGACGCAGCGAAACCGCCTTTCGATATTCCACGATGGCTTCATCGAACTGTTTGGCGTCGAGCAGGGCGGCAGCGAGGTTGCGATGCGTCTCGGCCTCGGCGGGCGCCAGGGCAACGGCGCGGCGATGGGCCGCGATGGCGTCATCCGGCCGCCCGCTGCGGGCCAGAAGCACGCCCAGATTGGTCAGGATTTGCGAGTCGTCCGGTCGGATGATCATCGCGCGCTCGATCAGGTCGATGGCTAGGTCGACGCGGCCGCTCTGGCCTTCGACGACGCCAAGCAGGTGCAGCGAATCGGCATGGTCGGGCTGATATCCCAGGAGCTGGCGATACAGCGACGCCGCAATCTCCAGTTGCCCGGCCTGATGGTGCTTGACCGCCAGATCGAACAGCTGTTGGAGCGTGAGATGGGGCATCGGATCGAATCATTCATCACGAAGGCACGAAGGAAGTAAATGACGAAGCACGAATGACGAATGACGAATCAAACTCGAATGACCGAAATGCAAATGACGAAACGAAGAGCCCGCCGGGCATCCGTTTCGAGCTTCGGTCATTCGTATTTCGAATTTGATTCGTCATTCGTCATTCGAATTTCGTCATTCCCTATTTTCGTGTTTCATCGATCTCATGCGAACTTCTTCACGATGATCGAGTCGTTCTGCCCGCCGAAGCCGAAGCTATTGGAAAGCGCGACGTCGATTTGGGCTTTGCGCGCCTTGTTGGGGACGTAATCCAGGTCGCACTCGGCGTCGGGGTGGTCGAGGTTCATGGTGGGGGGCAGCACCTGGTCGCGGATCGCCAGGACGCAGCAGATCAGCTCGACGGCGCCGGCGGCGGCGATGAGGTGGCCCATCATGCTCTTGATGCTGCTGACCGGACAAGCGTGGGCGCGGTCGCCGAACACTTTGCGGATGGCGCCGGTTTCGTTGCCGTCGTTCTCGCGGGTGCCGGTGCCGTGGGCGTTGACGTAGTCAATGTCGGAAGGCTGGAGGTTGGCGTCGGCCAGGGCCGCCTGCATGGCGACGACCGCGCCCATGCCCTGTGGGTCCTGGTCGGTGATGCGGAAGGCATCGGCGGTCGAGCCGTAGCCGGCCACCTCGGCCAGGATTTTGCCGCCGCGCTGCTGGGCGTGCTCGAGGGTTTCGAGAATGACCATGCCGGCGCCCTCGCCCAGTACGAACCCGCCGCGTTGGGCGTCGAACGGTCGGCTGGCGCGAGGGGGATCGTCGTTGGCAGTCGAGAGGGCGGTCAGGCGGTTGAAACCGGTGACGCCGAACGGGTGGATCATCGAGTGGGCCCCGCCGCCGATCATCACGTCGGCGTCGCCCCGGCGGAGGATATCGGTGGCCTCACCGATCGCTTGCGTGCTCGCCGCGCAGGCGGTCAGGCAATTCAGCGCCGGGCCGCGGGCGCCCGTGAGCAAGGCCAGGTGCGAGAGCGGCATGTTCGGCTCCTGCTCCAGCTCGCGCGTGACGTTCATCAGCTCTGTGGCAAGCTGGCCCCATTTCACCATGTCCAGTGCGCCGGTTTCGGGTTTCCAGGCTGCGAGGGCGGCGGTGGTGAAGGCGTCGAAATCGAGCGAGCCTTCGCCGCTGCCCAGGTAGATGCCGACGCGATCGAGGTCGAGCTTCGCGCCGTCGAGTCCCGCGGCCTTCCACGCCTGCAAGCACGCGGCCAGGGCGAACTGCGTATTCCGCCCGACGCCCTTGTGGGCGTCGCGGTTGGCGACGTGATCCTCAAACCGGAAATCCTTTACCTCGGCGGAGATTCCTGTGGGAAATGTGCTGGCGTCGAAGAGCGCCGTGCGGGCGATGCCCGATTCCCCCGCGACCAGCCGCGGCCACACCGCCTCGATGGAATGCCCCATCGGCGTGATCCAACCCATTCCCGTGATGACGACTCGGTGTGACATTTCTATCTTCTTGTGACACGGGTTTGTAACCCGTGCTGACGACTCGCTACGACGAAAACTCGACCTTGTGCGATTTTTCTACTTCGCATGCCGTCGGCACGGGTTGAAAACCCGTGTCACGGGGAAACGTCACGGCAAGCACTTCTTAAACACCAGCGCCGCGTTTTGCCCGCCCAAACTGTAGACGCTGCTGACGGCGACATTCACCTGGGCGTCGCGGACCTCGGGCGATACGTTCAGATTCATTCCGTCGATAATCTTCCGCGAATTGATCGCGGCGGGGATCCGGCTGTGATGCAGCGAGAGGACTGCCGCGGCGGCATCGACGCCGCTGCCGGCGGCGATATTGCCGGTCTGCGCCTTGATCGGGGCCAGCGGCAGGTCGCTCAGCCGGCCGTTGAATGCGTTCTTCAGTCCGGCCAGTTCGGCGCGGTCGTGCGAGGGGATGCCCAGGCCGTGTGGGATCAGCAGGTCCACATCCGTCGCATCGACCTTCGCGTCGCGCAGGGCCTTGCTGATCGCCATTCCATAGCTGTGTCCGGACGGATCGGGACTGGTGACACTGAAGGTGTCCTGGCTGGCGCCGAAGCCGACGAGTTCAGCGTAGATCTTCGCGTTCCGCTTCTTCGCGTGACCGAGTTCTTCGAGGATGAACAGCCCGCCGCCTTCGGCGACCGCTGTTCCCGTCGCATCGGCATCGAACGGTCTGACCGCCGTCTCGGGCGAATCGTTGTGCGAGTCGGTGACGCGCCGCAGCAGGATCTGGCGGACGATGCTCATCGGCACGACCTTGCATTCCGAGCCGCCGCAGATGGCGCAATCGGCGTCGCCGCGCTGGATGGTGCGGAACGCCTCGCCGATCGCCAGGTGGCTGCTGGCCTCGGCGCAGGTGATGGTGTTGCTGGGGCCCTTGAGCTCGTGAATGATCGTCACGTGGCACGCCAGCATGTTCGGCAAGTACTTGAGCAGCCAGAGCGGGGTGAGCTGGTTCATTCCCTCGCGGCCCCAGCGTTGAAGGTCGAGCTTATTGCCGTCGCGGGCGGCGTGCATGGCGCCGGTCAACTCATTCAGATCGACGCTGATCAACCCGGCGCCGATGTTGCAACCGAAGCGCGTCGGGTCGATCGTTGGGGTGTCCGTATAGGCGCGGGATTGAAGGCCGGCGTCCTTGAAAGCGTCGTCGGCGGCAATCACCGCCAGTTCGATGTCGCGGGCCATCACCTTGGTGGCTTTGCGGTAGCTCTTGGGAACGTAGTCGCCGATCTTGTAGGCGGGGATTTCACCGGCAATTTGCGCGGGCAGCCCCGAGGGATCGAACGATGCGATCCGCCGGACTCCGATCTGCCTGGCCAGCAGGTTGGTCCAGAACGTCTTGGCGCCGATCCCGATAGGGGAGATCACGCCGATGCCGGTGATGACGACACGTCTCATTTGGGTCACTGGTCACTTGTCATTGGTCACTTGTCATTGGTCATTGGTCATTGGTCACTGGTCATGGGTCACTCGTAAGTGGGTATTTCGTGACAAATGACAAGTGACAAATGACCAGTGACCAATGACTATCTTAGAGATTTACCGGCGCATTCAAGCGGTACGTCTTGAGCAGGTCGAGAAACTGGTCGGTAAAGACGAAATTATGCTCCGGAAACTCCAAGCCGGCCAGGTTCTGATCGATGTGGCTGAACATCAACTCGATGTCGGCCACTTTGTCCGGGCCGGAAGTGACAATACCGCTGATCGAGGCCCCTTGTTCGGAAAGCTGCTCGATCTTTGCTCCGTACTGAAGCGTCTCGCCCGGACGCACGAGGCGGTGAAACGTGGCGCGAGTGATCTTGGCGAGGATCACCTTCTCGGCGAAGTTCCGCGCTTCGCCGACAAGAATGCCGGACGTCTGGGCCATGCCCTCGATGATCAGGCTGTGCGGGACGATCGGGAAGCCGGGGTAGAGGTCGTGCAGATGCTCTTCGGCCATCGTGACGTTCTTCACCGCCGTCGCCGAAACCCGCGGCGTGAACTCAACGAATTTGTCGATCCAGATCCAACGCATTGGGATTGCCGATTGCCGAATGCCGAATGCCGAATGCCGATTTTATTCATTCGGCATTCGGCATTCGGCAATCGGAACTCCGATCTTCACCCGTTCAACTTCGACGCCACGTAATTGGTGATCATGTCGACGGTGATCAGGTCCTGCGCCTTGTCGACGCGCGGGTCTTTCTCGAATTCGGTCAGGTCGGTATACGGCATCCGCTTGCGCAGCTCGGCCAGACCCTCGGGGGTGATTTTGCCGTCAAGGACGAACTTGGGGTCGTTCTGCATCGACTGTAGGTCTTCGGGAAAGAGTTCGCCGCGGGGGATGACGAATTTTTTGGCGGGGTCGGTGGTGAAGGCTTTCTCCAGCCGGAAGACAATGTCGAGGTAGTCGATGCTCTCGGCGCCCAGGTCGGTCGAGAGCCTTGCCTGCGGCGTGACTTCTTCCTCGTCCACGCCCAGCGCGTCCACCAGTACGCCCCGCACCTTCGAGTAGATTTCGTCTCGCGATAGAGCCATGAGTCCTTCCATGCTTGAGAATGCTGAATGCTGAATGCTGAATGCTGAACTGGGGATACCGTTTTTGTCTTTGATTCAGCATTCAGAATTCAGCATTACCTCTGTTCCCGATCCCGCCGGGCTGGCTGCCCAAAGCAGTTCCCAGCGGCGGCGCTGTTGTTCGATCAGCCGGGCGTCGGTCTCGGCCAGGGCCGGATTCTTGTCGCCCAGATTAAAATAAGCCATTTCCAGCCGCATCTGCACCGCCTGGGCGTCGCCGACGGTGCCGATGGCCTTGAAGCTCGCCCCGGCATCGGTCGGCTTGAGCAGCTCGACCTCCATCCGCAGAAAATTGCCCGGCGCCACGAACTGTCCGTATTTCACGTTCCGGGCTTCCTTCAGCACGGCGATCGACTTGGCAAACTGACTGCGGTGATGCAAAAGCCAGCCCGCCGCCTGCACCGCCGCCTCCACCATCAACACGCCCGGCAGCACCGGAAACGTCGGAAAATGGTCCGCCAGGTACTCTTCAGCCAGGCTCACGTTCTTGACTGCGACGATCCGCTGGTCGCTGAGCTGCTCGATCTTGTCGATCAGGTTGAACTTCACGCAATCCCTGGGGCCCGATGCGCGGGCCAAACACCATCAGTCAAGCTTTTATCGGCCGAATTGCGCGTTTGCAAGGCTCGGGGGTGCCTTACTTTGCCTTCCTTTGGCGTGCGCAGCATTCCTTCTCGGTCAGCTGCGTATGCTCCGTGTACCCTCTTTTCCTGGTATTCTTCGCGTCCTTCGAGCCTTCGCGGTTCTACTCCCCGGACGCGCTCCCTGGAAGACTAACCGCGAAGACGCGAAGGACGCGAAGGACGCGAAGAGAATCCTCTTCCGGTTTCCAGCCCATGAACCCGGAGCACGTTACAATCCGTGCGATGCCGCTCGACTTTCAATCGATCGTTGCCCGACACGGGTTCAGTGCCGCTGCGATCACTGTCGCATGGGAGGCGCTGTGCTCTGGTGGCGGCTCCATGGCCCAGTTCAATCATCGGGAACTGGGAGGCGGCGGCCAATGGATGCCGGGCATGGTGATGATCGGAGACATGTTCAACCACGATCTCAAGGCTCGCGTCGACCGCCTGTTCCTCGATCTGAGAAACCAACTCGGCCCGGCTGACCTCCCGTCGCATGCGTCCGTGACCGGCGGCCCGAGCCTCCACTATGGCTCTCCCGAATCGATTCGCAGGACATGGTATCCGCCCGACTTGGGCTCGCCATCGATCCACGGCTCGCAGAATGACGTCCGCTACGCCTACTTCCCCGATACCCGCCGCCTGGCGATCGAGCTGCACGGCAAGCTCACGATCTACGACACCGCGTATCACACCATCACCGCGGTTTCGCAAGCGCAACAGGGAGATGCCGGCACCATCACTTTCACGAGTCAGTCAGGCGTAATCCCGATCGCCGCGTTGCGAGTCGTGGGAAGCTGACTCGGGCCGCTCGGCGCGGTATTCTTGCGCCGACCGGGCTGAAAAAGCTGTTCACAGGCGTATCTATGGGCCCGCTTGTGAGCGGAGCTGAAACGCGGTTCCATGACTGACTGACCTTCTGTGGTGGTTCAGGAGCGCTGCGGGGGAATCGGGACGGCGACAGGCGCGTTGCACTTCGGACAGCGGTCCCTCAGTCCCCGAATTTCGCTGCTGCATGCATGGCACTCCCGCCAATCGCGACGATCGAACCGGATGAGCGGCTTTGCCTGCTTTATTGCCTGTCTGAACCGCTTTTCATTTCCGATGAGTCTGCGATCGAGCAAAACGCGCGACCCGTTCCGCAGGAGAAGCTCAAGATCGGTTCGTCCGTCATAGTTGCCCGGACGAAGGTCTGTAATCTGCTCGATGTCGGAGATCTGCATGACGACCCAGCCGCGGTCCTGCGGGCGGTGAAAGCTCAGCGCCATCCCCTCGACTCTGCATTCCCACGTCCCGCGCCAGATTAGTGAGATCGCATATGCGACAGTGACAGCCAGAATAGAAGCTGCCACGGCCACCGCTATCCCAAAACTGGGTGCCCGCGTAATAAAGAGGACAGCCAGGAACACGACGCTCATCAGGCCGATCGCCACCGACGCCTCCCATGGCGATTTTCTGAAGCGGTAGTTTTGCGGTGCGTAGTTGAGCCGATGGGATTCGATGGCGGTATTCTATCGCGATCAGCTCGACCACCGGCAGGCCTTCGCGACCTTGGCCTCGTTCGCCCCGTGGCGACCTGAACTGTATTGTCGTCCTGATCGCGAACGCCCAAGCGGCGAACACGGGGGTCCGGGCAAACCCGGCGAGGGGCAGGAGCGGGCGCTAATTGCTGAGTCAGGCCGATTGGAAATCGCTTCACCGCGGCAAGACAGAGCTGGGATTGGTCAACCCAGCGAATGTTAAGCAATAAATTGACAAACACTCCATTTCGCTCGAAAAGTGGAGTGTTTTGGAGTGTGTGGAGCATGCCCGCGCAACATGCTCGTACATCTTGACTTGCGGCGCATCATCTCACCGAAATTCGCGAAACGTGGGATCTGAAAGATGTGGGGAGTTCGCGAGGGTGGCTTCTCTGGTTTCTTTACCGGCGCCAGGAGATCGGGGGAATCGTCCCGGTGTGCGATCTGGGGAATGTCCCATTTCACCCAAAACGTGGGACATTTCGGGACATCCGCGACATCGGCGGTAAGTGCAGGCGGATGCCCGGTTTCGGGAGCTTTACGCCGATTCCTTGCGGCGTTCGGGTTTGAGCTCGAAGAGGTGTTCGCGGCCTTCGACGACGGCCTCGGTGATGATGAACTTGCCGCCGTGGGGTTGGTCGGGGAGGCGGTACATCAGATCGAGCATGATTTCCTCGCACACGGCGCGGAGGGCACGGGCGCCGGTGTCGCGCTTGAGGGCGCGCTCGGCGATCATCTCCAGGGCCCGGCGGGTGAATTCCAACTCGCAATTCTCCATGCGGAAGAACCGCTGGTATTGCTTGACCAGGGCGTTTTTCGGCTCGGTCAGGATCGAGATCAGCGTGTCCACGTCGAGCGGCTCGAGGGTGGCGCTGACGGGGAGCCGGCCGACGAACTCGGGGATCATGCCGAATTCGACCAGGTCCTCGGGCTGGACCTGAGAGAGAATGTGCGAGCGTTCGTCGGCGGTTTCGGCCGCCGAGGCCTCGGAGTTAAAGCCGATCTGCCGCTTGCCCAGACGCTTGCGGATGATGTCGTCGAGGCCCACGAAGGTTCCGCCGCAGATGAACAGGATTTGGCTGGTGTCCATCTGGATGTATTGCTGCTCGGGGTGCTTGCGGCCGCCCTGCGGGGGGATGTTGGCGATGGTGCCTTCGAGCATCTTGAGCAGCGCCTGCTGAACGCCTTCGCCGCTCACGTCGCGGGTGATGGAGACGTTGCCGCTGGTCTTTCCGATCTTGTCGATTTCGTCGATGTAGATGATCCCGCGCTGAGCGGATTCCAGGTCGTAGTCGGCGTTTTGTAGGAGCTTGAGGAGGATGTTCTCGACGTCTTCGCCGACGTACCCGGCCTCGGTGAGGGTGGTGGCGTCGCCGATGGCGAAGGGGACGTTGAGGATGCGGGCCAGGGTCTTGGCGAGCAGGGTTTTGCCGCTGCCGGTGGGGCCGATGAGTAGGACGTTGCTCTTGTCGATCTCGACTTCGGAGCCGGCGACAGCCGAATTCTCATCGCCAGTATCGACGGTGGTGGTCAGACGCTTGTAGTGGTTGTGCACCGCGACGGCCAGGGCCTTTTTGGCGTACTGCTGGCCGACGACGTACTGGTCGAGAAATTCGTTGATCTGGCGGGGCGACGGGATGGCGCCGAAGTTGGGGGCACTGGCGCTGCTGAGTTTCCGCTTTTCCTGGCGGATGATGTTGTGGGCCAGGTCGACGCAGTTAGCGCAGATGTAGACGTCGCTGGGTCCTTCGACCATGGGTCCGACGTCGCGGGAAGATTTACCGCAGAAGCTACAAGTGGTCACGCGGCGGCCTCGGAAACCTCCACCGGGCGGAGAGCCGGATCCACCGTTGGGCGGGTTTTGCCCGCCGTTACCGCCCGGACGATTCGTGTTCGCCATCGATCAACCTTCCTGCTCCGGCCATATCAGGATGTTACGATACAGCCGGCACTTAAGCAGCCCCGAATGGGACGGATTACACCGCGTCAGCCGCCCAAGGGACCGCGCCCCCGCCAGATGGCCGCACGTGGTTTCTATCGAACTTCATCCACCGCTAACTTAATCAACACACCTCACAGAAGGTGAAGCGCACGGCACACTTGGGTCAGAATCATCTTACCCCCTGTCGGCGAGAAAGGAAAAAGGGAAAATGGGTTGGCGTCAGCCGATAATGTTCAGTCCGATAGGTCCCGCTCATGATGAAGGCGGAAGATAGATGTCTGGGGGTTTTGTCTTGTCCGCATTCTGCCCAGTTCCCTTCGTCTCGGCGGCCCGCTGGGCGGCTTGCACGATGGCGAGCTTGGCTTTCTCGAATTCTTCCGTGGTCATCTTGCCGCTGCGGTGCATGGCGCGGAGGTCTGAGAGGGTGAAGCCGGCGCCGGCCGGCTCATCGGATTTAGTGACCCACCTTTTGACCTGCACGACGGCGTAGAACCCGACCAGCACCACGCCGACCAGCACCAGGGCCCACCAGGTTGCGCCGTACATGCGGAAATTCCTATCACGGGCCAATTGCGCACAGCGGCCCAGTCGGTAGATTATTGCGCTCTTATGTGGTTTGACCACGTCACAAACGAAAGACGAGGCGGAGTGCCATGACTTGCAGTCTGACTTTCGGCATAGGGGCTTTGGCATTGCTGGCGACGATGGCCGCGGCCGCCGAGCCAGCGCATTCCAAGATGCTCATCGAATTTGGCTGGGATGAGCCGGGAACGGCGTTCATGCGAGAGCATGCCGCCCAGATGGAGGCGACCCCGTTCGACGGATGCGTCTTTCATGCCGATGCTGTCGACGAGCAGGGAAAGCCGCTCGCTTTCACCTGGCAATGCTGGGGAAAGCAGACCTTTTCGGACGCAGCGTCGGCGGTGGTGAACAACGCGAAGCTTGCCGCAACATTTGCACGTGCGGGCGGCTGCGCCGGAATCCTGTTCGACATCGAGCAGTACAACCAGCCGCTGTTCAATTACCCCAAGCAGCGCGACGCGAAGACCAGGTCGTGGAGCGAGTATGCCGCACAGGCGCGGAAGCGCGGCCGCGAGGTGATGGAAGCCTTTCAGGCGGCCGATCCCGACGTGACGATCCTCCTCACCTACGGCTACTCGCTTCCCTGGCGGCAGGCGCGCAGCGATCCAGCGAGGCTCTCGTCGGCGGCGTATGGGCTGCTGGCGCCGTTCCTGGACGGAATGCTCGACGCAACCCGGGGCAAATCGCGAATCATCGACGGTTACGAATCTTCGTACGGCTACAAAGACACGACTCGCTTTGCCACCGCCTACGAGACGATGAGCAAGGGCGTGCTTCCGATCGTCGCCGATCCGGAGAAATACCGGCAGCATTTTCAGTTCGGCTTCGGCGTCTGGATGGACAATAATTCCCACCGGCAGAAATGGAACCCACAGGACTTCTCCAGAAACTTCTACATGCCGGCTGCCTTCGAGAAGACGGTGAAAGAGGCGCTGGACCGCACGGATGAATACGTGTGGATTTACACCGAAGAGCCCAAGTGGTGGACCGCCCAGGGACATTCAGACAAGCTGCCGGATGCATATGTCGAAGCTTTGAAGAAAGCCGCGGTTCGATGAGCCGCGGACGCTCGTTTGACGGGTTTGCCCTTGTTGCCTGTGCGTTTCGGGATGTGCCGGCGATCTGCGGGCGTGAGAGGAAACGATGGATCTCCAACTGAAAAACAAACTGGCGCTGGTCAGCGGCAGCACCGCCGGTATCGGGCTGGCGATTGCCGAGGCTTTGGCGCGCGAAGGGGCGCGGGTGATCGTCAACGGACGATTGCAAGCGTCCGTCGATGAGGCGGTCTCGAAATTGAAAGCTGCGACCGGTGGCGACGTGCTCGGATTCGCGGGCGATCTGAGCAAAGCCGCTGTGGCGGAAGAGCTCGCACGGCGTCATCCTGGTGTCGAAATCCTGGTGAACAATCTCGGCATCTTCGAGCCCAAGCCGTTCGAGGAAATCCCCGACGAAGATTGGCGACGATTCTTTGACGTGAATGTTCTGAGCGGCGTACGCCTCGCCCGGCTTTACCTGCCCGCGATGAAGCGGAAGAACTGGGGCCGCATCATTTTCATTTCCAGCGAGAGCGCGGTGCAGATCCCTGCTGAGATGATCCATTACGGGATGACCAAGACTGCGCAAGTTGCCGTGGCGCGGGGCTTGGCCGAAGCAGCCGCCGGCACCGGGATCACCGTCAACAGCGTCCTGCCCGGACCGACCAAATCCCGCGGCGTGGTCGATTTCGTCGAAACGCTTCCACAGGCCGCGGGCAAGTCATTTGGCGAATTTGAAAAAGAATTCTTCGAGAAAGTCCGGCCGACGTCCCTCATCAAGCGCTTTGCCACGCCCAAGGAAGTGGCGTGTCTGGTGGCCTTTGTCGCCAGCCCACTGGCATCGGCCATCACCGGCGCGTCGCTGCGAGTCGAGGGGGGCGTCATCAAGAGCGCTTTCTAATTTGCGAAGCGGTCTGTCTCCCTCCCGCGTGGAGCGAGAGGGAAACAGATCTGTGCGAGCCATCAATGATGCTCCTCTTGGTGCTCGTCGTGATCGTGCTCATCATGTTCGTAATGCGGATGCTCGCGCGCGTGCTGCTCGTGTTCTTCACGCGCTTCGCGATGGTAGCCGCCTTGGGGGTCTCTCCACTCCCAGTAGTCGTGGTCGTAGTGGCCCTGGTAATAGTGAGGATCGGAGTAATAGACGTAGTGTTCGGGAACCGGCTCGTAGGCGACGGGGGGCGGCGGCTCCTCGTGGTGATGGACCTCGCAGGCCAGCGTGGCCAACGGCAGCAGGCCGGCCGCGGCCCAGAATTTCCACGTTCGAATCATTCAGTTCGCTCCTCATTGACCACTATTGGTCGCGTCTGCTTCGAGCAAAGCCGATACCGGCTGGCGCAAATGCAAGAAACTTTTTACTTGCAAATTCCAGCGCGGGCAAATAACGTTCGGGCGATGATCAAGCGGCTCAAGTCCACGATGAATCGCATTCACCTTGACGGGTGAGCGGGCTGGCCGCGAGGGTTTATCCAACGCCTACCAGTGCCCGCTCCAACCGAATGTGAGCGGGCCTTTTGTTTCCACCTATTATCGCAGGCTCGCCCAGCCGGGAAGTGTATGAGGCTTGGTTGGCTTTGCCGCGCGGGCAATTTGGCGCGGGACGAGGAGACGGTGTGGCAAAGCAGAATAAAACCCGGACGTTGTGGCGGTGGATGGCCGGGCAGCGGGGGCGGTATCTGGCCGCGACCGCCGCGATGGCGGTGGGGATCGTGCTGCTGTATCTCTCGCCGCAGATCATCCGCGGGGCGATCGACGGGATCATCGACGGCAAACTACGCGGGCAGGGCGACTTTGTCGTTCGTTGCATCCGCTGGCTCAGTGGAGACGATCGTCACCGTGCGCTCTGGGTCGCGGGCTCACTGGTGATCGGCACGACCGCGCTGAGCGGATTGTTCACCTACGTCAAGGGACGCTGGGCGGCGTTTGCCAGTGAGTCGATCGCGCGCGATCTCCGCGAACGGCTCTACGATCACCTTCAACACCTCCCCGTCTTCTACCACGACTCAGCGCAGACCGGCGACCTGGTGCAGCGCTGCACTTCCGACGTCGACACCATCCGCACGTTTTACTCGACGCAAGTGGTCGAGATCGGGCGGGCGGTGCTGATGCTGGTAACAGCGCTGCCGATTCTGATCGTGATGGACTGGAAGATGGCGCTGGTGGCGACGGCGCTGATGCCGGTCATCTTCGTCTTCTCCATGGCCTTCTTTTCGCGAGTGCAAAACTCGTTCAAGGCCAGCGACGAGGCGGAAGGCAAGCTGACGACTGTGCTCCAGGAGAACCTGACCGGCATCCGCGTGGTTCGCGCCTTCGCCCGCCAGACGTTCGAGCGGGATAAATTCGAGCACAAGAACGAAGACTACCGGCGGCTCAATTTTCGCCTCTACGTCGTGATGGCATGGTACTGGGCCCTGAGCGATCTGATGGTCTTCTGCCAGACGGCGGCGGTGTTGTTCGTCGGGGCATCGCGGGTTTCCCACGGGTCGATGAGCGTCGGGACACTCGTGGCGTTTCTGCAATACGAGGTCATGGTCGTCTGGCCGGTCCGGCAGCTCGGGCGAATTCTCACCGACATGGGCAAAGCCGTCGTCTCCCTCGGACGGGTCGAGGAGATTCTTGCGCAGGAACGCGAAACGGAGCCGGTCAAGACTGCCGGGGACGTTCCCGAGCGGGTGCGCGGCGAGATCGTGCTTGAGGATGTCAGCTTCTCTCACAACGGCAAGCGGGTTGTGGATGGCGTTTCGCTTCGGATACCGGCCGGCCAGACGCTGGCCGTGCTGGGGCCTTCGGGTTCGGGGAAATCGACCCTGGTGAACCTGCTGCTTCGTTTTTACGACTACGACGCCGGATCGATCACGCTCGATGGACGGGAACTGAAGGAACTCGATCGGAAATTCGTGCGATCGCAGTTCGGCGTGGTGATGCAGGAGCCGTTCCTGTTTTCCAAGACGCTGCGGCAGAACATCACGCTGGGCCGGCACGCGGCCGAAGAGCCCGAGACGGTCGAGGCGGCGACCGCCGCCGCGATTCATGAGTCGATCGAGGGCTTCGACCAGAAGTACGACACGCTGATCGGCGAACGCGGCGTCACCCTCTCCGGCGGGCAGCGGCAACGCGTCGCCATCGCCCGCGCCCTGCTGCGCGACGCGCCCGTCCTCATCCTCGACGACGCCCTTAGCGCCGTCGACACGCGCACCGAGACGTCGATCCTCGACGCACTGCGAGGCCGTCGCGGCCGCCATACCACGATTCTCATCGCCCACCGCCTTTCGACGCTGGCG
>Ga0210396_10002338_pt1 | contig 19436 bp, 18 predicted proteins | sample IncBWH17OmetaG_FD_155466 | JGI IMG/M metagenome (GOLD analysis project Ga0210396, IMG submission 155466) | Forest soil microbial communities from Barre Woods Harvard Forest LTER site, Petersham, Massachusetts, United States - Inc-BW-H-17-O ... | reverse complement strand
TTCGTGGGGGTTGCTGGGGATAGGCTGTGGGTATGGTGAAGCGGTCGGTGGAGTCGGAACGGCTGCTGGCTCAGCTTGATTCGGAGTTGGTCGAGTCGGCTGAGCGGGCGGGCATGAAACTCACGTGGTCCGCGTGCGACCGTGAGCACTTGGACAGGATTGCCGCCACCATTGACCGTCGCGTACATCTGGCGGGTCGGTATGAGAACACCGACCCGACTGGGCGTGTGGAAATATTACCGATATGACGATCACACAGTGCAACCTCGACGGGTACGGAGCGCCGACGATTGAATGGGCCCGCGTCAAAGCGGTGCTGGACAGTCAGCTGACGCAGGCGCCAGGCACCGGTGGTCCGCAACGCCACACGACGTGGCTCACGACGATCAATCCCGATGGCAGCCCGCATGTGATGCCGCTGGGGGTGGTTCGGCGCAGCGGCAGCTGGTACTTCACCTCCGGGCCGGCGACTCGGAAATCTCGCAACTTGGCACGCGATCCCCGATGCGTGGTCAGCGTCGCCACCGATCCGTTCGACCTTGTCATCGAAGGCGCCGCTGATCGGGTTACCGATGCGGACGAATTAGCTTGCGTTGCAGAGACTTTCGTCCGTTCCGGATGGCCCGCCGAGGTCGCGGGCGACGCCCTCACTGCCGAGTACAGCGCCCCGTCGGCCGGCCCGGCGCCGTGGTATGTCTATCGAGTGAAGCCGTCGACGGTGTTCGCGCTTGGCACGTCGGAACCGTTTGGCGCCACCAAGTTTCAGTTGGACTCGAGCTACTAAAGCGCGATCGTGTCCGTGCTGATATTCCGTTGAGTCGTCGAACCCGGACCATTAGGACGATGTGTCCGCGATCGAGGGGTGCAATTCGGGCGGCTGCGATGTTTGGTGCCATGGCAATCGCCATCTTCGGCACGCCCGCTTTTGCGGTGCACGCGGCGATGCCGTCGTGGAGCGGCAAATACTCGCTCGTGCGGTATGCCGCCGAAAAGTCCGGTACCAGCGTGGCCGCCAGCCAAACCGAGCCCGCGTTCAGCGCCGACTACGTCTTCGTGACTTCGTGTTCGGCAGGCAAGTGCATCGCGACCGCCACCGATGGGCCCATTCCCAAGAACCCGACCCTGCCGACGCCGTCTCACTACACCTGGGACGGCGCCAGGTGGGTTGAGCATTTCGATTTTCAGTGGGATTGCTATATGGGAGAAGGGGTTCCGAAGGTGTGGGCACCCGCGAAGTCGTGGGCCTTCTACACGCCTCAGCCGGACGGGTCGTTGCGCGGTACGTGGCACACCGACATCTCCGGCGGCCCGTGCCGTGGATCCGTCGAAATGCCGGTGGCGGCGCTTGCTGCGGGCCCTCGCTGACGGCGGCCCGCTTCCGGCCTTCGCTGATTGTCCAGGGCTCAGCGTGTTGCGGCTATTCGCCAGTGTCGAGCTGGCTCTAGGGTCGGACGCGACGACCGAAGGGATGCCATGGTGGTGTTCGGGGAAGATGTGTAGGCGAAAATCCGTGCAAATAACCGCAACTGGGATGCTCGGGCACCGATCCACGTACGCAGCCGGTTCTATGGCATCGGCGATCGCGACCGGATGAGCTGGTTCGCTCCGTTTGAGTGGCGCGATCTCGGCCGGCTCGACGGCCGCGAGGTCGTACATCTGCAATGCCACCTCGGCGTGGAGACGATGGGATTCGCACTCGAGGGCGCAAGCGCTCCGGAAAGCCCGCTACCTTGCGGCCGCGCTGAAGCCAGAGAGACCGTTCCGGATTCCCCGATCAATCTGGTCCCTCAAAGCCGCGCCGGAGGCTGGAGCTGTGCTTTGGCAGCCGCAGGTGAGGCTGCCGAACGGGTTCGGGTGGGTGCTGGATGGGTTCGGGTCGGCGCTGGCTGGTGCTGCTGCCACTGCACCGGAGCCGAGAACGATAACCGCGCCGACAATCAGTTTCGTGATGAACATTATGACGCTCCCTATTCCATGCAACTTGCACTTAGAGCGTATCTAACTTGTATCTCAGATCCAAGGGTGACGCCTGCCACTCCGGTGCTACGGCAGGTCGGCAGCGATCTGCTCCAGTGCGGCGAGGTGGTCGTCGACAGCCGCCAGGCCGGCGCTCATGGTGTTCACCGACAGGTGAGTGGCCCCGGCGGCTTTCCAGGTGGCGATGTCGGCCGCGGCCTTGTCGCGGTCGCCGATCCAGTTGACCCGGCCTTCCATGCCGAGGCTGTCGGCGTCGCGGCCCGCGGCCACCGCCCCGCGCTTCACCTGCTCACGCGCGTGGTCGAGGCCGGGCCCGGGGCCCACCATCGGGAACCAGCCGTCGCCGAGTCGTCCGGCGCGCTCAAGGGCGCGGTCGGAGGCCGCGCCGAACCAGACCGGGATCGGCCGATGGTTGGGCATCGGCGCGAGGCCCGCGCCAGTTACCGTGTGGTACTTCCCGTTAAAGGTGACCGACCGTTCGGTCCACAGCCTGCGCATGACCTCGACCTGCTCCTCGGAGCGCTTGCCGCGGTTGGTGAAGTTCTCGCCGAGCGCCTCGAACTCGACGGCGTTCCAGCCCAGCCCAATGCCTAGCCGGAACCGCCCGCCGGTGAGCAGATCGACCTCGGCGGCCTGCTTGGCCACCAACACCGATTGTCGCTGCGGCAGGATGATGACGCCGGTGACGAGTTCGAGTGAGGTGACGGCGGCCAGGTAGCCGAACATCACAAACACCTCGTGAAACGTTGTGTCGATGTCGTAGGGGCCCTGCCAGCCCTGGTGGACGCTGGGATCGGCGCCCACGACGTGGTCGTAGGCAAGGATGTGGGTGAAGCCCAGTTCTTCGACGCGCTGCCCGTAGGCACGTACGACTGCGGGGTCTCCACCAAGCTCGGTCTGCGGGAACACGACTCCAATGCGCATGCCCGAGGAACAACGCGGTGCGGCAATTGCTTCCCGGACAACCAAACCGCTCGCACGGATTTCAGCGGGCCAGCGGGCTGTAGAAGACCAAGCCGTTGCCTTTGTTGTCGTAGACCACGGCACGGCGTTCGTGTGCGTCGTCGTACGGGCCTTTCACGATGCCGCCACCGCTGGCCTCGACGGCCTTCGCCGCGGCGTCGACGTCAGCGGTCTTGACGCCGATGACAACCTGCCCGGGCATGGGGTGGTCCACTGCGGTCGCCAGCGCGATAGTGACCGACCCACCATCGAGGGCTGCGAAGTGGGCTCCATCGCGGAACTTCAGCGACATCCCCAACGTCTCGCTGTAAAACCGGATCGATTCATCCAGGTCGTCGGTCGACAAGATGATCATCCGTACGTCATGCTCGCTCACTGGAGCCTCCCGAAAGGCGATGTCGCAGCCTCCGGCCATGGTAGTCGCACATCGTCCGAATGGGTTGTATTGCAAGTGGATACGTTTCCTGGTGACTTAGGAGATGATGGCAGCGTGACGGTGAAGAAGACCAATGACGTGCTACGGATCGGCGAGTTCGAGCGGACATTCGAAGCCGAGCTGGGGGCGCGCTACGAAACCCCCAAGCTTCCGGACGGTCCGCAACGGGCCGAGTTTCTCGCGGAGCATGCGGCCGACATCCGCGTGCTGGTGACGTCGGGCTACCCCGGCGTCGACGCCGACACCATCGCGGCGCTGCCCAACCTGGAGGCGATCGTCAACAACGGGGCCGGCGTGGATTCAATCGATCTGGAGGCGGCGAAGCGCCGTGGTATCGGCGTGAGCAATACCCCGGACGTGCTGTCGGACACCGTCGCCGATACAGCACTGGGGCTGATCCTGATGGCACTGCGCCGTTTCGGCGCCGCCGACCGCTACGTGCGGGCGGGTCGATGGGCGCGCGACGGCCAGTTTCCTTACGCCAGGGACGTCAGCGGTCTTCAGGTCGGGATCCTGGGCTTGGGCCGGATCGGCTCGGCTATCGCGACCCGGCTGCTCGGATTTGACTGTGCCATCGCGTATCACAACCGCCACCGGATCGATGGGTCGCCATACCGCTATGCGGAGTCGCCGGTGGAGTTGGCCGAGTCGGTCGACGTTCTGGTCGTCGCCGCGACGGGCGACCACGGGACGCGCAATCTGGTCGACCGCACCGTCCTCGAGGCGTTGGGCCCCGAGGGGTACCTGATCAACATTGCGCGCGGCAGCGTCGTAGACCAGGACGCGCTGGTGGAGTTGGTCGCCGGCGGCGGGCTGGCCGGAGCTGGGCTGGACGTCTTCGCCGATGAGCCGAATGTGCCTGCCGAACTGCTCACCCTGGACAACGTGGTGCTGTTCCCGCACATCGGCAGCGCAACAGCACGGACCCGTCGGGCGATGGCGCTGCTCGCGATCCACAACCTCGACAGCTACCTCAACACCGGTGAGCTGGTGACACCTGTATTGCGACCTCGCAAATGACACTGACTTCGCCCAGTGTCTTCCGCTCGTGATTCATCCCAGTAACCGCGCTACAACGAAGGCGAAGAACGATGAAGACACCGACCGCAGTCCTGGCGGTGCTCGCTGCGACCGCGTGCACGCACGCACCCCCGCCGCCCAGCACCCCTAACGCCGCACCGGCATCGCCGACGGTCACGTCGGCACCACCGCCGACAGTCGAGCTAAAGCCCGCAGCGCATTCCGCGCTGGCCGACGTCGATCTCCCAGCCGGCGTAGCTCTCGCAGGTAACAGCTCTCTTGAAGAGCGCTGGAACTACAGCGCGCCCTACGACGACACCGTTGAGTTTCTGAGGGAGCAATTCGCCACCGGGCGCAAGTACGACACGCACGGTGCGACGTGGTGGCGGGGCTTGCCGCCCTGCTACAGCGACACACGCCACGAAAGTCCGCCGGGAGGTTGGGTTTCGGAGAATTCCACACTTTGGGTGTGGGCGGATGCCAACACCTCGCTCTCCGTTGAGGTTTTCCGTCCGAGCAGCACGGTCACTCCCAATGAAATCGTGATCGACTACATGGGCCGGGACAACTCGTACGTGTGTAATCGGCAGTAGCAGCCCGGATCGCGACCCACCCCGGTAATCCTCGCCCCGTCGACGCTGTAGGCAGCTAACTGGAAAGACCGGCAGCGGCACGGATCTGTCGGCGCGTCGCCGCCCGGTCAGTGTCGGGAAACATGTAGTGGCTCGAGGCGGTTCGCGCAATCGCGCCGGCAAGGTCGACGGGGTCCACCGCTGTGGCGAAGGCGTCCTCGCGGGCGCAGCGCTGCAAGACCACCATCAACACCTCGGTCAGCATGGGTAACGCTTGCGCCATTTGTTCGTGCGCGAACCCCGGCTCGAGGTCGAGCAGCCACCCGGGCGGTTGATCCTCGACAAAAGTCGCGACAACATCGACCGCGGTCTCCAGGCGCGCGATTCCGACGACTCCGGACATCGCTTTGTCCATCGCGGCGCTGAAGCGCCGGCGTTCGCGTTTTCCCAGCGCATCGATGAGTTCTTCTTTGGACACGAAGTAGCGGTAGATGGTAGGCCGTGACACCCCGGCCAGGGTCGCCACATCCGAGAGCGACATCTTCCGGGCGCCCGTGCGGAACACGAGTCGCTGGGCGGCGTCGAGGATGCGGTCGCCCAAATCTCCGTGATCTGAGCCGGATTTGCGCGATCCGACGATCGACACGACGGCCGCTCCTAGAGTCTGCCGAGTTCGCGCAGCCACGTGATCAGCAGTCGCAGTCCGTCGTCAAACGACATGGGCTGGTAGCCGAGGCGCCGGGTGGTCAGGTTGTCCTTTGCTCTGGGTTTGCGCGCGCTCTTGGCCGCGGCTTCCGCGATGGCCATCAAGGTCGGCCCGAATTCAGCGGTCAATGCCTCGGGATCCGCGCGGTAGTCGAGATCCTCGACGTGGTGGTCGATTCCGGCAATCTCGCAGGCACGATTGATGCCGCCGGCGGTACTGAAGGTGTCCTCGGGCCGGCCGACCAACAGATAGCGCTCCCCGGACACACCTTTGTCCAGCGCGGCGATCGACCCTTTCGCGACATCCGCTCCCGCCACCCACGTCACCGGAAAAGCGAGATAGCGCTTGATCTTTCCGCGCATGCCCGCCAGCAGTACCCTGTTGAAGCTGGTGCGGTGCAAGGCGCGTTCGACCACCAGGCCAGGACCGAAGATCGCGCCGGGATGGCACGTCAGTACGTCTTGGCCCGCGGCAGCGCGCTGATGTGCTTCCAAAAAAGCGGCGAGCTTGGTGACGGTGTAGGGGTCGTTGGGCGGGTTCTTGAGAACGGGTGCCTCTTCGAAGTCGACGCCGGTGCTCAGATTGAGGAAGGTGGCGGTGCTCAGGGCAACCACCCGACGCATTTCGTGGGCTTTGGCCGCGTCCAGGACGTTCGCCGTGCCGACCATGTTGACGGCCTTGAAGTCTTCCAGGTCCTGACTTGCGCCGCCCAGCAATGCCGCACAGTGGATCGCCGCCTCGGCGCCCTTGGCCGCGCGCAGCACATCGTCGGAGTCCCGGATGTCGCCCTTGACCAGTTCGACACCGATCCCGGCCAGCGCGGCGGCTTCGTCCGGATTGCGGACCAGGGCGCGAACCTGGTCGCCGCGCTTGATCAACTGCTCGCAAACGTTGCCGCCGGTCTGCCCGGTCGCGCCGGTGACGAAGATCGTGCTGGGCATGGCAGGCCCTCCCAGGTTGTTACATATCGAACAGATTTAGTGAAGACTGTAAACCTTGAAGTCGGGATTGTTCTATATTCGGCGTCATGGCACTCGATCCCTCAAGCGTTCTGCTGACCGACCGCGTCGCGGTCGTCACCGGTGGCGGCGCAGGCATCGGCCGTGGCATCGCGGCGGGGCTGAAGGCATTCGGCGCGCGGGTCGCGATCTGGGAACGCAACCCCGAGTCGTGTGCGTCGGCCGCCGAGGAGATCGCTGCGCTGGGTATCGCCGTCGACGTCCGGGACAGTGCCGCCGTGGACGCCGCGTTGGCGCAGACCTCCGCCGAACTCGGGTCGGTGACGATCCTGGTCAACAATGCCGGCGGAGTTTTCTGGTCAGGGATCCTCGACACCAGCGAAAACGGTTGGGACGCACTGTACAAGTCGAACCTGCGCCACGTGTACCTGTGCACGCAGCGGGTGGCCCGCATTCTGGTCGAGAAGAAACTGCCGGGCAGCATCATCAGCGTCACCTCGATCGAGGGGGTCCGCGCCGCACCCGGTTACGCGACCTATGCGGCCGCCAAGGCCGGAGTCATCAACTACACCAAGACCGCGGCACTCGAGCTCGCGCCCTACGGCATTCGGGTCAACGCGCTGGCGCCCGATATCACCCTGACGGAAGGCATCAGGCAAATTGCGCCGCCAGGCTCCGAGCAGCGATTCGGGCTCACGGTCCCGATGGGGCGCGCGGGTCACGTAGACGAGATGGCCGGTGCCGCAGTGTTTCTCGCGTCGGATATGTCCAGCTACATCACCGGACAAACGATCCACGTCGACGGTGGCACCCAGGCCGCCAGCGGCTGGTACCACCACCCGGAGACGGGCGCCTATTCACTCGGGCCGACAAATAGTTGAGCCCATGGTTTCGCACAACTTAACAAATTATTCGGCAGCCGACGCGCTGCGATACTGGCGTGCCAAAAAATGGTGGGCGACCGCATTGCACGACCGACTTGCTGGCGATCTAATCACCGCTGTTTAAGGTGACGTGGGCGGACATTCCGCCGTCAATCGAAATCATTTGCCCGGTGATGTAGCGAGACTGCTCCGAAGCCAGGAAAACGACCAGGTCGGCGACGTCTTTCGGTTGTCCGAGGTAGGGCGTCAGGGTAGCGCGACCAAGGCCGCTGATGATGTCGTCGGATAGATGAGCGCGTACGGCGTCAGTGATGATCAACCCGGGCACGATGGTGTTCGCCCGCACGCCCCGCTTGCCCTCGCTGGTGGCCACGTACATCGTCAGGGTGTGTACCCCCGACTTCGACACCCCGTAGGCCAGACGGGTCCGGTCACCCGAAAACGCCGCTCCCGACGACATATTGACGATCGAGCCGCCACCGTTCTTCAGCATTTCGGGGATGGTGTGCTTACACATCAGCAGTTGACTGCCGAGGTTGACCTCCAACGAGCGCTGCCACACATCGAGCGACATCTCGCACACCGTCGTGTCGCGGGACAGGAAGCTGCTGGTAGTCAGGGCCGCGTTGTTGTGCAGAACGTCGACGTGGCCGAACTCGGCCACGGTGGATTGCACCACGGAGTGTGCCGCATGCTCCTGCGAGAGATCGCCACCGAGCGCAATTGCGTGCGCACCGTTGCGGCGGATTTCTTCGGCGACTCCGACGGCCTTCTCCTCGTCGATATCGACGACTGCGACAGCGGCGCCTTCGCGAGCCAATTCACGCGCCGTCGCCGCACCAATCCCGCCCGCACCTCCGGTAACTATGGCGACCTTTCCGGCAAGTCTGGACATCGAGTTCTCCCACTTCTTTTCAGTGACGCACAAAAAAGATAGCCTGATTCGATGCCGCGTATTGCACCAATCCCCATGGAAGAGCTCAGCTCACACTCACGCGAAATCGTGGAGGCAGGCGTCGCCGCCGGCCTCTACGCGACCCCGGTGCCCTTACAGATCTTCGCCTACCGCAGCCCACAGCTCGACCAGGTCAATATGGCCAGGACCCACCTCGGTGCCGGAACCCTGCTCGGCGGCCGGATCCTGGAGTTACTGCGCATACGCAGCGCCCAACTCGGCGAATGCGAACCCTGTAGCCAGTCGCGCAAGCATGACTCGATCACCGATGAGGATGTCGCATGCCTGCTCGCGCCGGGCCACGACACGCTCACCCCGCAGGAGCAGATGGCAGTCGAATTCCTCGACCTGCTCTCTGCCGACCACCACGCCATGGACGATGAGTTCTACAAGCGATTGAGTGAGCATTTCACCGCCGCGCAGATCATCGAGCTCGGGTTCACCTGCGCCGGCGTGATGGGATTGCACCGCTTCATCCACACCCTCGACGTGTACGGCGAATCCCCGCCCGTCATCGAATACGACCAGGATCAGGTCGACAGCGCGAAGCCGGTGTGATACGAAGCAGGACACCGCTTTCGGCGGTCACGTCATAGCCTCAGCCATCGCGATATGGCCTTCAAGGCCAGTCGAACCCGCTTGCGTTCGGTAGCGGTCCCGCCACTCGTGATAGCTGTGCTGATCGCCGCGGCAACGGGCGAGTAGCGCCCGCATCCGCAACAGCGCCACCTCATTCACAACGAAGTCCGGCTCGGTCGGGACGGCGGCCAGCCGCTCGACGGCAACCTCGGCCTCCCGCGGGTCACCATCGGCGGCGCGGGCAACCAGCGATTCGACGAGAACCGCTACCGCCGCCGCGCGAAACGCCATCTCGCCGGAGTCGTATTCCTCCTCGACGATCGCCCTTGACGATTCGATCGCGCCGGCGAGATCGCCCGTACGGAGCTTCTCCTTCGCATAGTGCAGCTCAATGACCGGTCGCATGGCGAAGCTGAATTGCTCGCGCAGAATGGCATCATGTGCCTGGTTGAGCAGTTCGAACCCCGCCTCTCGCTCCGGACCGTCGTAGTGAACAAGAGCAAGACCCCGCACGAACCGTGCGGTGGCAAGAGGGAAATCGTCGCCGGAGCGTTCCGCGGCGTCGAGCATCTCAGCCGTGTCGCGCAGCGAATCGGCATCGACACGGAGCGCACCGTTCACGAGGGCGAACCCGAATCCGTACATCATCACCAGCGAGCGCATCGTCGGGTTGAACGTGCGGGCCATCTCGAAGGCCGTTTTGAGGTCGGACTTCCACCCCGGAAGCGCCAGACAGCACCGTGCGGTGCCGCGGAATGTGATCGCGGCAGCTAGCGGTGATTCGAGTATCAGATTGCCCTTGCGAACGTCTCCGTCAGCGAGGTCAATACACTGCTGCGCCAACCGCAGGATCTCGGCCGTCTCGCCGGTGAAGCGCTTGACGGCCATGGCCGCGTACAGCAGCGCGAGGGTCAGTGTCGGGTCGCCAATGGACTCGATCAAGCTGACGTACTCCGAGGTCAATAGATCCGCTTCGCGGAACATCGCGCGGATGGCAAGCACGGTCACCTGCCCGGCCATTCCAATGGCGAGCGACACTTTGTCGCCCGCCTCCGCGGTCAGTTGCCGGAGTTCCTCGAAACCGGTGTTTTCGATCTTGTCAACGACCCTCCAGGAAGTCCCACACACCAATCTCAGCGGTGCAATACGCATCGACATTCGGGCGGGGTCGTCGACGGCCAGCTGATCGGCTACCTGGCGCGCACGCTGCCAACTCATGCGGGCGGCGCGAATATCACGGCTGATTGACCACGTTCCCGCACGCATATGCCAGTCGAACGCCTCGTGCAGGTCACCGGCGGCTTGCAGGTGTTCCGCGATGAGCGCGGCGTTCTCGTCGAGCGAGTCCGGATGCTCCTTCCGGATGATGTCCGCCAAACGCCGGTGCAGGTCCGCGCGTTCCGATTTGAGTTGTGATCTGTAGGCGACGGTGCGGATCAGCGGGTGACGAAACGAATATTCCGCGCGCGGCGTGAACATCACCTGGTCAATCAGTTCGGCCTCGATGAGGCCGGTCAAGGCGGTCGTGTCGGCGAGATTGCCCAGCAGGCCGGCGCCGAACCTCTGGCCAATCACCGAGGCGGCGTAAAGCGTGCGTTTGGCCGCCGGTCCGAGCCGGTCGATGCGCGCTGCAATGGCCACTTGCAGACTAGCCGGCACCTCTACCTCACTGGCGCCACTCGGGCAGGTGTACGCCCCTGGGGCACCCTGCAGCACGCGTCGGTCGGCGAGATCACGCACGATCTCCTCGGCGAAGAACGGATTGCCCGCGGCCCGGCCGGCGATATGGGCGGTGAGCCCGCCCAGGGAGGGATCCGTGCCGAGCAATTCCGCAACGAGCGTCCCCGTCTGGTGATTGTTCAACGGCGCCAACGCGATTGTCTGGCCACCGGGAGTCCGGCTCAATGGTCCGCTGTATTCGGGACGATAGGTGATGAGCACGAGAGACGGGGTCTGCGGAATCACCGACAAGAAGCCGGTGAGCAACCGCTCGCTGCTCTGATCGATCCAGTGCACGTCTTCGATGACGTAGACGACCGGGGTGGTGCGAACTAGGGACGCCGAATTGACCAGCGCGGTCAACCGTCGCCGGCGGGCATCGGGGGCAATGTCCGGTAGCGGCAGAGTGGTGTCACGGATGCCGAGCACGTCGTCGAGAAACAACAGGTCTGTGGGCTCGGCGTCGGGAATTCGTACCCGCACGCGCGCCCTGGCGTCTTCTTGTTCCAGCCCTTCGACGCCCAGCACTGCCCGCAGAAGCTGAGCCACTGTGCGGAACGGAATCTCGCTTGCGTGCGACTCACAGAATGTCGAAAACACCTCCAGGTCAGACTTCGCCGCAACGGCTGCGATCTCAGCCGCGATGCGGCTCTTGCCAATGCCAGGAGGACCGACGACACCGACTACAAACCCGTTGCCGTTAATCGACCGATCCAGCATTCCCGCAAGCGCGCCCATTTCCCACTGGCGCCCAACAAGAGTCGATTCGCGCCTTCCGCTGCGCCCGCGCTGCAGCTCGACGCCTAGAAGCTGGCGCACCAGCACGCGGTCATCCCTGCCTTTGATGTGAACCATCTCGGGTTCGCCGAGGATTGCGGCATGTTCCACCAGCCGCGCCGTGTATTCGGCGAGCATAATCCCGCCGGGTGGCGCGGCGGATTCCATCCGCTGGGCCATGCCCACCTGAGCGCCGATCGTGGTGTAGCCGCGAGCGCCGGGACCTCTCTCACCGGTGACGACTTGCCCCGAATTCAGACCGATCCGCACTCGTAACTCGACGGCATCACGGGCTAGGACCTCGCCCGCTAAGCGTTTCGCTTCCTCCTGAATACCCAAGGCCGCCAGACACGCCCGAAAAGCGTGATCTTCGAGAGCGGCTGGAGCACCGAACACCGCCATAATGCCGTCGCCGGTGAAACTCTCGACCATGCCACCGTAGCGCCGCACCACGACAGTTGCGCTGCTCACCACGTCGGCCACGATCTCGCGTAACCGCTCCGCGCCCACCACCGGAGCGATACGCATTGACCCAACGATATCCGCGAACAACACCGTCACCTGCTTGTATTCAGCCGGTTCGCTGGCAGAAATGGCTGCCGCACCGCATGTGTCACAGAACTTCGCGTTCACTCGAAGCTCGGCGCCACACGACCCACACGCAACTTCGGCCGGTGTCATGTCATCGCCTCGGCGGTTGTCCTGTGTCCTTCGAAGCCGAGGGATGTCGCCATCGCGGGGAAACGCGTTGAGTAACCCTGCCACGTCGCTCCTCTGCGTCCCCCGCCCGACTCCGCAAACAGAACGCGACTGACCGGCGTGCCCATCGACGGGCCATCAACGACACCTCTCCGCCGTTCAACGCGGGACCTGCCAGGCAGCTCGTCACCGGAACATTCTTGCACTGTGCATACCGATTACGCTGGCAAAGCTCTGCGAGCACTCGATGATCGACCTATACGCCCGCGCAGCGATGTTTGCGGCTGGAAGGTCCCGTGCGATCTTGATGTGACAGCGCCGCAGTCGCCGGACCCCACATCGAGTACCTCGCCGATGGAGGGATCTTGAGGCCTGGGAGGTGGGACTGTGACACGATGGAGTTGTCCATCCAGCTCGGCAGGACGGTTCAGGGACGTGCACCTCAGTAGTCATCACCGAGATACTGTCCGGAAAATCTTCAGCCATCCGACCAGCGGCAACATCGAGTGGCGTGACGTTCTGTCGCTGCTCGAATACGTCGGAACGACTACCGAAGAGCGCAACGGCAAATTCAAAGTGACGTTGGGTTCGGAATCCGAAGTGCTCGAGGCGCCGCGTGGGAAAGACATCGATGAACAGATGATCGTGGACCTGCGCCGAATGCTTAGGGAGGCAGGCGTCTCACCGGACGATGGAACGGCCGACACCGGATGAACGCCGCCGCAAGCGGGGGTGGGCACCCGGAACATGCTGCTTCGCTTGCGGTTTCAGACCCGGCGATCTGCGGACTGGGCAACAGCGGGTATTCACCGCCGCCCGTAGCGGATCTGATCGACCCGCGTGCCCCGACGGGCCGGCCGCCTCGGCCTTGCTCCTTGCTCGATAGATTACTGAGATGACAACCACCATCCTGCTCAGCATCGCCGTGGTCGCCTCCGTCGCCTTGACCATCTGGTTCACCCAGCGGGGCGGTCGCAATCGCTGAGGGCTGCTGTACGGCAAGCAATTCTGTGATTGGCGAACAATCTGGAGCGGCCTGATTTTTCGGCCGTGACGGCTACCGGGTCTGCCGGTGGCGCTAGGGCTACGCGGCCCTAGGACCACGCCATGACGCGTGTGGCGAAATCTTTTTCAGGTCGCGTTGATCGGTCAATGCCGGGCGAAGATGGGTCACGGAAGCCATTTCCGCGTCGCTTCGTGCGAGGTTTCTCTCGAAGCGATCCTCAACTCCGGATATGAGCCACCACTCCGTGATCGCGACCGCGAGCGCGACCGCCAATCGCGTCAAACCGCCCCCAAGGGCGATCACCGCGGCGATCCCGGCGACGATCCAGAACGCAGCCATGACCCAGTACGCGGCGGCGACTGCGTGGTGCGTGCCACGGTCTCCGTTGATCCTCGCCTGCCACATGTCTGCCTCGCTCGGAGTTTGGGTCACCGCTGATGCGTAGGTTGTGTTGTGGAACGTCTGAGCAATGCAGGGTCTGCCCAATCTGCGGGGATGGTGACCTATTTCACACTCAGTGGTGGCGATCACTGGTTGCGTTGCGAAGCCAACTGATGGACGGATTCCTGAAACCGGTCGTAGCGGCGCCACGGGAAGTTCGGATCGCGATTGACCCAATCAGCCGGTTTGTGTTGCCCGTTGTATCAATCGCCAGGCCTTTATCAGCACGAGATTGAGGGGCAATTCTGAATGGTCTGTTACTGGCGCGAGGCGTGAGCTACGGCGCATGCATCGACAGGACCGATCTCAGGCAAAGGATCACAGGCCAAGGGAAGCAATTTGTTGAGGAGCAATAAGCTTAGGATTACTGTTTTCAAAATCTATAGAGATTACAAACGTCTTTGGAACACTTGGCTGCTCTATATCAAATGATAAGGCTAATGTCGTAGTTCCAATACACGTTAGAATTTTGCTATGAAATATTGATAGCTCTTTCTGGTCCGGGCTCACAATCTTCACCTCAAAAAGCGTAGTGGCGGGTGGAGGTTGTAATGCATAGATTTGCATGTACCACTGTCCTGTGGCGGCATCTCTACCCCACTCGATCGTGTCTATTGGATATTCAACGACCTCACCGGGTGGGGCCACCGCCCTTACAACAATTTGCGTTCTTGGTGTAGGCATCGCTTCCTCCCCACTTAACTTTTGGCCCTTGAACCTTACATAACCCCGCTACCCCTCTCCGCGGACAGCAGCGGCGTGTAGTACACCACCCCTCCCAGGCCAAGTTTCACGCGCGCGGTGAAGTCGACGGCCTGCTTCTCGCACGGCCGGATCTCGGCGGACAGCTTGACCAACGCCGTCGGGCGCGCCTCAGGCTTGCGGACCAGCTCGGCCCGGTAGAGCGCCGTCATCTCCTCGGCGCGGTCGGCGCCTTCCCTGGTCGATGACGTGGCGCTCGGCCTCGTCGAATTCCAGTTCGCGGCCTAGCTCTGCGCTGGGGCGGTCACCGCTCCCTATAGGATGTGGCGCCTCGCCTCCTGGTTCTGCCGCTCAAGCTCGCTCAGACGACGCTCGATCCCCGGGAAGTTCGCCCCCTGGACGGCTATGCGGATCTCCCCTAGAAGTCGGCGAACCTCCCCCAGTTCGGCCATTACCGCGCCTATGTCGCCTCTCGTCGCGGTCTGCTGTTCATGCGGAAGCGGGGCAAGTGGTGGAGCTGATTCCCCGATGGGGTTTGGGACCTGGCTCACAACTACCGACCTTGCCACACCTTTGTCCCATTGGGGACAACCTCCCAGGAAGCTGGCAGGTCCACGGCAGAACCCGTCGCCGTATCTTGACCGATATGAAAACGGGCGACTGGATAAGGTTGGCCGGCGACGAGCAACAGAATCAACGGCATTAACTCAAAAGGTTGTCCGGGCACATCAGATCGCATCTATCGTGCTTGTATGTCACTGTCCGCCCCCGACCAGGACGCGGAAGCCCAGCGCGCAGAAGCCCTGCGCAAAGACGAACTAGCCCTCGTGCACGAGGTGTTCGCTGAGGAACATGAGTCGGCCGCGGAATCACTGTCCGGCGATCTCGCCGAGGCTCACCGCGGCGCCGCGGACAAGCACCTGCAGGCCGCTGACGAGGATCGCAGCCAGGCGCAAACGGCCCGTGAGGCAGCCGACGCAGACCACGATTGAAATCGCTTCGGGCTCGGCATCGGCCACCCTCCGTCGCTCAAAGGGCGTCGGGGCAAATCGTGAATTGAGCGGCGGAAACCAGGTTGCCAGCCTGCTTGTCGGTGATCTTCGGCATCCCCCGGTAATACATATTCGTCGTAGCCGTACCAGAGACGTTTGCGGAGATGTGCCGGAATCGCCTGTGAGGATGCTGTGACAACGCAATGTTGTCATCTTTGGGACTGCTTTCGCAAAAATGCAATGTTAGGTTTAGCGCGCACCGGCCAGCGCACACCGGCCAACGGATAGCCCATTGGTCGGTCCCTCAAAACGTCACCGGCCCGCCACCAGAAACCACCCCTTGGCGGCGGGTCGGTGGCTCAGGTGGCTCTGTGAGGCCCGCTGGCGGGCCAGCCACGCATGCGTGGTGCGGGTTTGCTTGGGTGTGCCACCTGGTGGTCGCTGAGAGCCGCTGGTCCGGGTGGTCAGCCGGTGGGCCACCCGCCGCAGCTCTATCCGTCGGGCTACAAGCGCTGGGAAGGGATAAGCGCAATAGCGCAAGGCACATGCCCAGCGATTCGCCCGAGGCCATGCGATGGAGCAAGTCAAAAACGGCGACCTTTTGGTGACGTGACGCCAGCCGCGCACGGACTTACGCTCCGCGCGTGCGTGACCTTGAGACCATCGACGCCGCAGGGAACCAGATCGCGCTAGTCCGTGTCTGACTAGTCGATCTGGCCGCCCCTGCTCTCCTCGGGGCGGCCCGGTTCATCGTCACGAGCAACCCTCAGCGCGTTTGCGCCCCCTGCTAGCAGCGGTGTCGCCGAGGCAGGCAGCGCGAGCGAACGGGGATCGTCGAGTCTCGTCTTCGGCAAATTTCTGGCGCTGTCAGCCACTTATCGGAGCAGGATTACCTTCGATGGCTCCGACGCGCGGGTCATATGCGCCCACCGAAGCCACCACCGCGAGCGCGATTAGCTAGGAGGTTGTGCAGCAATGGATTTCGCGATATTGCCACCGGAAATCAACTCTGGGCGGATGTACGCCGGTCCCGGGTCGGGGCCGATGCTGGCCGCCGCGGCGGCCTGGGACGCGCTGGCGACCGAGTTACAAGCGGCGGGGGCCTCTTATGGATCGGTGAGCTCGCGGCTGACCGCTGGGCCCTGGCTTGGCCCCGCATCGGCGGCGATGGCGGCCGCGGCCGGTCCCTATGTGGCGTGGATGAGAACCACCGCCGCGCAGGCCGAGCAGGCGGCCAGCCAGGCCAGAGCGGCGGCGGCCGCCTATGAGGTGGCGTTTGCGGCGACGGTACCGCCGTCGCTGATCGCGGCCAATCGAGTCCAGCTCATGGCGTTGATCGCCACCAACGTTTTCGGGCAGAACACGCCAGCAATCATGGCTACCGATGCCGAGTACAGCGAAATGTGGGCCCAAGATGCCGCCGCGATGTACGGCTACGCGGGCGTGTCGGCGTCCGCGGCAACTCTGACGCCGTTCACCCCACCACCGCAGAGCATCAACCCCGGCGGGCTGGGCGGCCAAGCCGCGCTCGCCCAAGCCACCGCCACATCGACCGCGACCAAGACACAGACGGTGCTCTCGCAGCTGACCTCGGCCGTGCCCACGGCGCTCCAGGGGCTCGCCTCGCCCTTGCCCTCCACGTCGGCGGCCGCGCCGTCCACGTCCGGACTCCTCGCAATCCTGCAGAGCCTTGGCTTGATATCCCCTTCGACCATATTCGAGCCCGCGAGTTTGGGTCTCGGGTCGTCTGAATTGAGCACGGCGTCAGGGGCATGGGCGTCCGCATCGGACGGCGACACAGCGATTCTGGCCGCCGGCGGTGAAATTGCCGACGACCAGGAGCTCCTTACCAACCAAATTAGGGACACGGGGCGTCAAATAATGAGCCGGTTCGACCAGTTGGGCGCGGTGGGGCCGGCGGGCTCAGCGGGCTCAGCGGGCTCAGCGGGTCTTGGTCAGGCGGCCTCGGTCGGGGCGTTGTCGGTGCCGCCGGGCTGGACCACGACGGCCCCGGCGATCAGGCTGGCCGCGTTGGCGTTGCCGGTCACCAGCCCCGGCGCCGCCCCAGAAGTCTTCGCTTGTAGCCCGGGAAGCCTGTTCAGTCAGATGGCCCTGGCAAGCATGGCCGGGCGGGCGATCGGCGGCCCTGTTAGCCCGGGTGGCCGCGAGCGCGTCGGGGCGACTACTCGTGCATGCCCGGCGCCGGCGCCGCCGCCCAAGTCACCCGGCGGTCCCACTTTGGGAGTCGCCGAGATGCGCGAAGTCGCTGAACTCCTAGGCAAACTCGGCTCACTCCGCGACTCGGGGATTCTGACCGGCGAGGAATTCAACGAGCAAAAGCGACGCCTTCTCGCTACCACCCCGGCATCCATCTGACAATTCGTTTTATATCCGCGAGCGCGCGGCGACCCGGTGGCGAGTTTGCTTAACGCGGCGGCGATCTGGGCTGGAATCGAGTCGGTCAAGACGAACGCTTCGAGCGCTACCGTCGTAGACCTGGCCGAACGGGAACCAGCACACACAACTAGCCCCCATCGCCGGTCAGGTCACACGTTAGGTTTACGCGGCGCTAGGGCCACGCCATGACACGTGTGCCGAAGTCTTTTCGAGACCGCGTTGATCGGTCAATGTCGGGCGAAGATGGGTCACGGGAGCCATCTCGGCGTCGTTCCTCTCCACGCGATGCTCAACTGCGCTTAAGATCCACCACGGCGTGGTCCCGATCGCGAGCGCCAATAGCGTGAATCTTGCACGCCGATCTGCTGCCGCCACGATTGACGCACGCTGGTTGTCGAGCGGTGACACGATATTGATGTGAGCGGCAGCGGGGCTCCCGCGTGAGATGACAGCGACGGAGCTTTCATGCGGATCTTGCGGCACCGAACTGAGCGAGAATGCCAAGTTCTGTAGCCATTGCGGTGCGGCCGTTTCGACGGGCCGGAAACCGGCCGAATACAAGCAGGTCACCGTCTTGTTCGCCGACGTGGTGCATTCGATGGAGATCGCCGCGGCGGTGGGTGCCGAGCGGTTGCGCGAGATCATGGCAGAGCTGGTCAACCGCGCGTCGGTGGTGGTGCAGCGGTATCGCGGGACGGTGGACAAGTTCACCGGCGACGGGATCATGGCGGTGTTCGGCGCTCCGGTGGCGTTGGAGGATCACGCTATTCGTGCCTGTCTGGCGGCCTTGAGCGTTCAGGAGGAGGCGAAGCGGCTTGCCGTCGGCGTCCAAGAGCGCGACGGTGTGGACTTCCAGTTGCGCGTCGGACTGAACTCCGGTCAAGTGATCGCCGGTGAGATCGGATCGGGACCGTTCGGTTACACCGCCGTCGGTGAGCAGGTCGGCATGGCGCAACGGATGGAATCGGTGGCCCCTCAGGGTGGGGTGATGCTCAGCGCGTCCACGGCGCGACTTGTCGAGGGCGCTGCGACTCTTGGCGAGCCCGAACTGGTTCGGATCAAAGGCGCTGATGAAGGCGTTCCGGTCTGCCGCCTGCTGGGGATGCGCCAGGATCGGACCGTCGGGCGCGCTCAGTCGAATCTGGTCGGTCGGCGATGGGAAATGAACGCCGTCGAGGGGTTATTGGACCGTGCCATCGACGGCCATGGTGCTGTGGCGGGCATCGTCGGGTCGCCTGGTATCGGGAAAAGCCGTCTAGTGCGCGAGCTTTCCGCTATGGCCTCTGCGCGTGGGGTGCAGGCTTTCGCAACCTTCTGCGAGTCGCACACCAGCCAGATTCCCTTCCACGCCGTCGCTCGGCTCTTGCGCGCGGCTACAGGAGTTGAGGGTCTCGAAGCGCGGGCCGCCCGCGATCAATTGCGCGACCGGGCTGACGCCGATCCGGAGGACTTGGTGCTATTCGATGACCTACTGGGCATCGCCGACCCCGATATGGAGCTGCCGAAGATCGATCCGGATGCCCGTCGGCGGCGGTTGACGGCGCTGGTCAATGCCACATCGCTGGCCCGCACCGAACCGGCGGTCTTTGTTATCGAGGACGCGCACTGGATTGATGAGGTCAGCGAGTCGATGCTGGCCGGGTTCCTCACGG
>Ga0210396_10002337_pt1 | contig 19452 bp, 24 predicted proteins | sample IncBWH17OmetaG_FD_155466 | JGI IMG/M metagenome (GOLD analysis project Ga0210396, IMG submission 155466) | Forest soil microbial communities from Barre Woods Harvard Forest LTER site, Petersham, Massachusetts, United States - Inc-BW-H-17-O ... | reverse complement strand
CATGGAGAAGATGAAGTACGACATGGCCGGTGGCGCCACGATGATTGGCGCCATGCGCGCCATCGCGCTCCTGAAGCCGAAAGTGAAGGTCATTGGCATTGTGTGCGCGACTGAAAACATGCCGTCAGGGAAGGCGCAGAAGCCAGGCGACGTGCAGATCGCAATGTCAGGCAAATCGATCGAGATCATCAACACCGATGCGGAAGGTAGGCTGGTGCTGGCCGACGGTCTCTACTACGCCCGGCAACTCGGCTGCACGCACCTGGTCGACGCAGCAACTCTTACCGGCGCGGTCGTGGTCGCGCTCGGATACAACAACGCCGGAATCTTCGCCAATGATGACGACATGTACGACCGTTTCCATGCGGCCAACGCCAAGGCCGGCGAAAAGATGTGGCGGATGCCGCTAGACGACGAATACAAAGAGCAGATCCGATCGTCGATCGCTGACATCGTTAACTCCGGCGGACGATGGGGCGGAGCGGTCACGGCTGCTATGTTCCTGAAAGAGTTCGCTGAGGACACGCCGTGGATTCATCTCGACATCGCGGGCACGGCCTGGATGGAAGAGCAGAAGCCCTGGATCGCGAAAGGCCCGTCAGGAATCGCGTTACGCAGCCTTGTGGAATTCGTGAAGAGCTTTGCATAAAGAGTTGTTCAACAACTTTCTTGAGTGCACGGATGGAAGACACATTGTCAATCGTGCAAGTCGGTGGCGTGCTTTCTCTAACGCATCGTCAACGTTGAGGGAAATAGAAGCGATTGCTATAATCGAGAGCGTTCCATGCGCATTCCGTTGGGCTTCAGTCGTTCCTCCCGCCAAACGGGCTGAAGCGGAGAGTTCGAGCAGGCCTCCGCCAGCGGCTCTGGAAACGTGGCCAGGTAGCTCAGGTGGTAGAGCGCAGCCCTGAAAAGGCTGGCGTCGGGGGTTCAACTCCCTCCCTGGCCACCAAAATCATTCACCGTCAATAATTTACACATTATTGTTAATCCGATACATCGCGTCGATATTCTTGTAAATCGATGATCTTCGATATTCATAATCCTCTGTCTCCCTTAGGGTTAATGAGTGGTAGAGCGCAGACCAGGAGGGCTTGGCCTCTGCGAAATAAACCTCCTACGAGCTCTTCGATACGTCGCTCTTATGATTATTTGATTATTGACGCGGAAGTTCGACGTCGCACGTAGGTTTCGGTTTCCCGAAAGAGTCGAAGGTAAGAAACGCAGAAGCCTGTCTCACAAGAGACTCGTGGAATTGAAAAAGTGAACCGGTGCCACTGGGCTGCCTGGTGCGGTTACTTGCCGTTTGCCGACGACTCGGGAGTTATCCCGCTCAATCCGCCGAAAATGAGCCGGCTAGCGCTGCTGCTTTCGCGAGCAGATCGTGAACATCAGCTGATGCAATGCCCTGGAGCCATCTGAGTTTCTCTAGCGTCTCTGCGGCTAACTGTTTGGTGAGTTTCGCTGCGGGAAGCTCGCGATTTAGACGAGCAGCTTGGCCCGACCACAATGGAGTGAAATCAGCGGATCCCGCCATCTCGGACTTCGCCCGCAGGGGGGCTAGAGCAGCAGCTGCCAGTGGAAACTCAGGGACAACATCGGACATTGGCCCGATCTCGCGCATAAAGTGATTCACGATCCCTCGCGCTGGACGGCCCGTGAATACATTTGTGATTGCGGTCTCGTTGTCTTTTGCATCTTTCAGCGCCTGACGATAGAGTGGGCTGATCCGCGCCTCAGGACAGAGCAAGTAGGCTGTGCCGATCTGCACTCCTGCTGCGCCAAGAGCAAGAGCCGCCGCTATGCCACGCGCATCGGCGATTCCCCCTGCGGCGATCACAGGCACTCTCACTGAGTCAACTACCTGTGGCACCAGAGCCATTGTGCCGACCTGCGTAGAAACATCTTGCGTGAGAAACATTCCCCTGTGCCCACCGGCCTCATAACCTTGGGCGACAATCGCGTCGCATCCCTGATCCTCAAGCCAGCGGGCCTCGTCTACTGTAGTCGCCGAGGAAATGATCTTCGCACCTGCTCTGCGAACACGTTGGAGCAGATTCTTATCCGGAAGACCAAAATGGAAGCTGACAACCTCCGGTTGCAACTCCATAAGAAGATCACACATTTTGTCATCGAAGGCAGCACGGGTGGAGGTCGGCACGAGAGTGTTGTCATCGACTCCCAGTTGGATGTAGTAGGCATCCAAACATCTCCTCCAGTTATTTTCACGAGCCGGGTCGTTGCGAGGCTGCTGGTGACAGAAGAAGTTCACATTGATCGGGCGCGATGTCTTTCGTCGAATGGTTTCAAGCTCCTTGCGCGCCTGTTCAACGTTCAACAGGGCACAAGCAAGGGAACCGAGCCCTCCAGCCTCAGAAACGGCGACCGCCAGATCCCAAAACGCCGATCCAGCCATCGGCGCCTGGATAATTGGTAACTCAATGTCGAATAAATTGATCAAGCGATTATCAGGCCACATGCGCCCTCCTTAATAAGGTTGATGCACTCGACTATTCTGGGATCTACTCCATCGTCTCTTCAAGAACTGAGTGGAACACCTCGTCCTCGCTTCCCACCTTCTTTAAGAACGCTGTCGCTTGCTCACCGATCACGACGCACGGCGCCATCGTGTTACCGGTCGTGACGCGTGGCAGAATCGAAGCATCAGCGATGCGGAGTCCGTCTACGCCGTAGACCTTAAGCTGGTCATCGACCACCGACATCTCGTCACGGCCATTTTTGCCGTGCCCGATTGATGCCAGAATGTGCCAAGCCCATCGCGAAAGAACCTCTCCAGCACTGGGCCGCTAATCGGGCCCGGCACAACTTCGCGCCCGGTAAACGGCCGCAGGGCTGCGGAGTTCCCAATGGCTCGCGCCATGCTCAATCCGGTTGCCAGATCCTTAAGGTCTTGAGGATCGCCTAGATAATTTGCATCGATCTTCACTGGGTCGTCAGGATTTTTTCCCGTCAGATGGATCGTGCCGCGCGGCTTTTCGGTCGCATGCCGACCGCCAAAGACCAAGACGCAGCCGGAGGCTTGAAACGCTCAGCATTCTCGGGCGTTGTGTCGGGTCCTTGGTGCGAATAGCAATAAAAGTTGGGTGCATCCAATTCTGGGCTCGTTTTCCAAAAGCATGCAGTTTGACTTCTCGGAATAGGAGCTGGCTTTTTGTCCGCGTTCTCCCAGCTGCATCCGAATGCAACGTGATCGTGGAGATTGCGCCCAACTCCTGGCAAGGCTTGAAACACCGGGATATCGACGCGCGTCAGCTCAGCGTCATCTCCGATGCCGGATTGCATCAATAACTTCGGTGTGTGAATGGTGCTCAGAGAGAGAATGACTTCACGTATGGCTTCGGCCTGAATCGTCTTGCCCTGATAGCGGAACTTAATGCCGGTTGCGCGGCGGCGATCGAATAGAATTCGCAGCGCCAAGGCGCCGGTCAGAACTGCGATATTCGGCTGGTCCATCAGCGGGTACACGTAGGATCGAGAGATGGACTGTCTTTTTCCGTTGCGGACCGTTTCATCGACGAGCGCACGCCCCCGATCAACCTCCATCATGCAGCCATTCGGATCCGGAAAACGGTGGATTCCGACCGATTCAGCAGCCTCCAGGAAAGCGAAGGCAAACGGTTGAGGATCTGCAGCTGGCTGCACATGTCCGGTTCCATGTATACCGCGATAATCCGGATCGGCCTTTCCGGCCCACGCCTCGATTCGGCGTCGATACAAGTCGAGAATGGCTCGATAACTCCACGAGGGAATCGCCCGATTCCTCAGTATAGAAGTCCCAGTCGGCTTGATGTCCCCGAGACCAGGTCGAGACGTTAATGCTCGATCCGCCTCCGAGGACTTTGCCCATCGAGTAACGAAGGGATCTGCCATTCAACTTCGGATTCGGTTCCGTCATGAAGCTCCAATCGAGTTCGCTCCCGAGCGTCATCGGCCAGCGGTTCGGATTGGTGATCAATTCTGTATCGTCGCTCCCGCCTGCTTCGAGCAGCAGAACCTGCGTGTTCAAATCGGACGCAAGCCTTGCCGCTACAACCGAGCCAGACTTGCCTGCGCCGACCACGATGTAGTCGAACTTCGTTCTGAGTTCGGAAGAGTGTTTTTGCTGGTTTATGCGGATACGCTCAGCGAACTCTTTCGATTCGCTTTCCATTAAACCTTTCTTCGTGTTCGTCATGTTCTTCTCCTTCTTTTGTCAGTGGCGCATTGATGGTCAAGCCGTGGCAGCCAACTAGCGACGCGGAAGCTGGGTGAGAGGCATCCCTAACCTCCCGGCATAGAAGACAATCAGTACGACAGGGTCATTTCCCGCCACTCCTCTATGGAATGTGTCGTTCGTCTCGGAAACCGCCTGCCCTGCGGTAAAGCGTTGTTTCTTGCCATCTCTTTTTCTCTCAAGGGTCAGCTCTCCAGCGACGATGTGGGCAGCACTTGGCATCCGATGACTGTGCCATTCCAGTTGAGTGTGTGACGCAAGTGTAATTTTCAGTACTGACAGCTCCGGCTGGCCCGACGGGTACGACTGATATGGTTCACCATCCCATGAAGAACTGGCGCTTAGCAGGATCTGCGTCTGTACCTCTGGTTCCTTATTCCGCTGAGCAGCGGCCTTCTGCACCAGCGTTATCGCAAATGTCGCGACGAGGAGTGTTTCCATACTCCTCGTCGTCATCGACGAGATCACAGCCACGGCCAGATTCCATAGACGATTGCCGATCATGCCGTGGAGCAATGGGACGCCGAATTGAACCAGTTTTGGCATGAGTCAGCCGAAAAGGATCCCGTACTTGGCTGCGAGTTCATGAACCTTCTGAACCGCAACTTTCGGTGGCTCCGTGGGAGCAACGGCATTGTCGGGCGCAGGCACCGCTGTCGCCGAGATGAACTCCTCGAACCCAGAAGGCGAAAACAGAAGTAGAAAGTGATTCTCGCTGGTGCCGGAATTACGCAGCTGGTGAGGGACGTCGCGCGGGGCCAACAGAGCATCGCCTGGCTGGAGAACAAAAATCTCCTCTCCGACAGTGGCCTCAAGTTCTCCGGCAAGAACGAAGTACACTTCGTCCTCCCGCGTGTGTGTATGACGAGGCACCGCCATCCCGGGAGCGAGACCCACCTCCAGCAGGCAATAAGCTCCTCCTGTATCTTTGCCCGACAAACATACGGAACCGATGCCGACATCAAAGTAGTAGCGTTTGGCTCTCGGCTGGTGTCTGATTGACGGGGCTCTGCGAACTGATGCTTGACCGTCAGGCGCTTGTGATTGTCTTTCTTCTAGTGCTGTCCTCATAAGAAATCTCCTCAATACTGAGTTTCGTTACCAACTCAGACAGAAAAACAGATCGAGAAGATCGGCTTGTGCCTGAATCCGCCCTGTTGGGTCGAATCCTGCGGAAAATCATAAGAGTGAGAGGATCGTGACCAGGCGCTGATGCGTGAGTTCAAATCTCGACCGCGACTCATGTGGATATGCGTCGCTGCTCCTGATGAATTGAGCAAGATTCGACCCAGAAGTGCAGATAGGGATACGACTACATGTTCGCTTTACGGTCCACTGAAATGGCTGAGAGGTTGGGGACGCAGGTCTCTACTTCGGCCATTACAGAAAAGAGAAGAGACTCATTGATGGGAAAATATTTGTCGAGAACTTGCTGCATTGTGGGAGGCGGACCGGCCGGAATGATGCTGGGATATTTGCTGGCGCGCGCCGGAATCGAGGTCCAGATTCTGGAGAAGCACGCTGACTTTCTGCATGACTTCCGTGGTGACACGGTTCATCCCTCGACTCTTGAGTTGATGCATGAATTGGGTGTGCTGGAGGATCTGCTAACGCTGCCGCATCAACGCGTTACAAAAGTCCGCGCACGGATCGGAGGCGACGAAATCGTGTTGAACGACATGGCGTACCTGAGAACAAATTGCAAGTTCTTAGTGCTTATGCCGCAGTGGCATTTTCTCAACTTCCTTGCGACACAAGGATGCCGCTATCCCACTTTTCATTTGCAAATGCAAACAGAAGCCAAGACGCTCATTGAGGAGAACGGCCAAGTCGCAGGCATTCGGGCGGTCGCTGCCGATGGGCCAGTGGAAATACGGGCTGACTTGGTCGTGTCGGCGGACGGCCGGAGTTCGGTCCTGCGCGAGCGCGCTGGCTTGGTGGTCGACGAAATGGATGCTGATATTGATCTGCTTTGGATGCGACTCTCCAAACACCTCGATGATCCCGATTTTTGGATTCATGCGCAACGTGGCAAGGCTCTTGTCACGCTGGATCGTGGCGAGTATTGGCAATGCGGGCTTGTGATCCCTAAAGGATCTGCGCCGAAAATGCAGGTTAAAGGTGCAGAGGGGCTGCGCGCGTCAATCGTCGAAAGAGCTCCCTTCTTGTCCGACCGTATCTCTGAGGTGCGCGACTGGAACGATGCGAAACTGCTTAAAGTAAAAGTGGATCGCCTTCGCCGCTGGTATCGTCCGGGATTGATTTGCATCGGCGATGCGGCGCACGCCATGTCTCCGGTTGGAGGCGTCGGCATCAACCTTGCCGTCCAGCACGCCGTCGCTGCCGCCAACATACTGGTACGACCGCTTCGCGAAGGAGCCCTTCGCACCAGTCACTTGGCGAAAATACAACGCCGCAGGGAGTTTGCAGCGAAGCACACACAGCGGGTGCAAGGTGTAATTCTCCGCCACCTTACAGCAGATCGACGAGCTCCTTGGCCCGTGCGGCTGTTGGAAGCCACAACTCTGCCGCGCTGGCTCCGTACCCGCTTCGTCTGCATCGGAGTTCGGCCAGAACATGTGGAGACGCTCGATGCCTTCAAAGTCAGCCCCTTCGGAGGGCGTTCTCAACAGGTTATGGCGGCCGAGGGTAAGGAGAAATTAAGAGTGTGAGTTCACTTACTCTGGGAACTCGCGGGCAAGCGAGATGTTTTTTCGATTTTCACTCCTTGCCCGCGGTCGCACCGCCGCAGTTCGCTTCCAAAGCCCGATCAAGCGCGACCGCCAATAATGATCCAAGAGGTCTATGGGCAAGGTACGTGGCGACTGCCTTGGCAGTGGCATCCTGGCACGACGCGCTCGTGCGGATATCTTTGGTTTCCACTAATTCGGCGATCAAAGCTGCTTCTACTTGATCAAGCTGCGGACGAATATCGTCGGTCAGGCTGACCGGGGGATGTTTCGGGGCTCCGCCGGCTCGATGCCATGCTGCCAACAGCGAATACTGGACCAGTTTATTGGCTTCAATCTGCGCTGCGAAGAATTTTGAAACGAATGTCCGGTCTAGGCCCTTTAACTCTCCGTCCTTGGCGGCGGCTGTTATGACCTGTGCTTCGCGGGTCGGGTCTTCGACTGGAGCTCGGCTATCCCATTTTGCAAACGCAACCTGTTTTGCCAGGACCAACCGACGCGCCGACGTCTCTACAAGCGGTTGAAGTCGGTCAATTGTGCTCTGGCCCCACATCGCGCCTACTCCGACAATCGTGAAGAAAGGAATGATGAGTTTCGTCGTAGATATGGTCACTGGTCCGCATTTTCTCCTTGGCAAAACACTCCTCCAAGCACAAGTATTTGCTGAAGCAAAGATACCTTTGTGCCTAAATCCGCCCATTTTGGGCCTAATCTTGCTGAATTCTTAGCGACAATCAAATCATCCAATATTCAGTTTTTGCGAGGGGCTGGCTGACAAAATGAGAGTAGCCGTAGATGTGTTTGCGCTCGCCGGAGAGCCGAGCGTGCAAGTGCAATATGACCATGTTCTCGGCATGATGTTGCGTCCCGGCTTCGTTGAAGTCGGCTTACAACGTTCCGCAATGCGGCGAGTAAATTTCCAAGCAGGGGAAATGGGATTCTTCCCTCGTTATATGGAACGATGGGTTGGAAGCGGTCACCAGGAACGATTACTCCTCCTCATCTCCGATGCTGCCCTGCTAGCGGCTCGCGAGGGAATAAGCGACACGGGTGACCTCGACCATCGGTGCAAAATGGGTGACGTACGACTGGCTGCGCTGGTCAAGGCTGTGAATGCCGAACGAATTGCGGGGTTTCCGAGTGGACGATTGTTTCTGGATTCCGTCGAGCAGGCGATTGCTGCCGCACTGGTCGATGCATTTGCAGGTCGGAGTCGCCCTGGCCCACCGCTGCGAGGCGGACTCGGCCCTGCGCGCTTGCGGACGGTCAGAGAGTTGGTGCACGCCAGGATGGAAGACGACATAACCCTCATTGAAATGGCACAAGCCGTGGAGTTGAGCCCAACTTATTTTTCGCGGATGTTTCGCGAGTCAACAGGTGAGACACCGCACCAGTTTGTATTACGCAACAGGATAGAGCGTGCGAAGGAGATGTTGCACGAGGCTGAGGTGCGGGTTCTGGATGTCGCCGTCGCCTGCGGATTCAAAACGCAGCAGCATTTTGCGCGAGTGTTCCGGCGGATCTGCGGTACCAGCCCTACGGAGTATCGATACGAAGTTGTGCGCCAATAGCCTATCGATCTGTTTCTGACGGCGGATTCCAACCGCCGATCTGCTGCATCAGCCACAAGAGATTGCCGACGCCCCAGTGGTCGGTAATCTTGCCGTTCTGGACTCGCATGACGTCGACCGCCTCGAAATGAATCTTGCGATGAGTTGGCGCGACTCCTAGAAACGGTCCTTGGTGGGTGCCGTAGTACGTCTTGTAGGTAGTCACTCGATCGCCAGCCGCAAGTTGCCAATGGATCTCCGCATGAAAATCAGGGAATGCAATACGAAGGTAGGTGTAGAGTTTTCGCACGCCGGCTTTGTCGGGGGTTGTGCCCGGCTGGGGAGTGTGGTCGATGAAATCGTCGGCGAAGAGTTCTTCGAAGACCTCGAAGTTTCCCCTCCCTTGGACTTCTTCGGTGTTTCGGCGGACGATCGCTTTAGCTGATTCTGAAGACGCGATGCTGCTCATCTGATGGTTCTCCGCGATTGTCCCGTCCTAAGACTGCTCTCTAACCGATTGTCGCTGCGGTCGACTCATCTCCGCGCCTTTTTGCGATTCCCAGCAACTTCTTGGCCTGTTCGATCCCGACGACCGGCAGGCTTGCTGGGTCCAGCAACCCGACTTGCACGAGCAGCGAGGCCTGGTCCCACCAGACGTGCTCATGTGCGACTTTCCCATTCTCGAATTTCATTACTACGACGTGGGGAAGTTCGACTTTCTTCCCAGTTGGTGGGATCCCGGGCAGCAGGTAATCCCATTGTGTATTGTGAGTGAAGCTCACAATGAGTTCGTCCACCACTTGGTCTTTGCCGACAGTGCGGGAGATAGGCGTCACCTTCGCATCTTTGGGAATTTGATTTATGAAGTGCTCGCTGTAAAAGCGACGGACTTCCTGGCCGCCGAAGCCCCCCGCGAGCGTAGCGACGCAGTGCACATAAGGCTCGGCTACCATAGTTTCCATTGTGGCGTCGACATCAAAATCGGCAAACTCTCTTGCGATGTGCCCGTCGAAGAGCACGCCGAGATCGAAATTCGAGTTCGGGGCTGAGATGGGCTTTTCTCCTATTAGTGCATTTTGAGTCTTCATGAAGATGTTCTCCTTGGAGAGTTCCCGGATCGGTTCTTTGTCCGACCCTTCGGATCTGACAAACTCATTCAGTGAACCACATGATCGATATTGAGTTGTGTCTATATCTATTGCTTTGGACTGAATCTTTTGGAATCGTTCGCCATCAGCGATCTATGATGTCGATCCCATTCTGCTGACTGATGCCGAATGAGCACGAGATGACCGGTCTTCAAGGACTCTTGCCTGCGACTAATGGAGGCAAGGGCCGCGTCACGCAACACGGCCCGGCCTCGAACCTACGGTCAGCTAAGGAAGAACGACTACCTTTCCTCTCATGCCCAGACCATCGTGCAGAGCGCAGATGTACGGATAAATCCCGGGCTTACTGAATGTGACTCGGAAGCGAGTTACTCCCGGCGGCGCTTGCGCGAGCCCGACGCGGTCCTGGGGAGCTGCCTGGAGAAAGCCCGAGTGCGCACTATCGGACGGGGCATTGAGAACGGCGTGACGCGCACCGTCGTGGTCGACGGTTACGTTGGGAGACGGAGGAACAAGATCCTGCGGTTCGGTCCCGAAGGTGACGGTGTGTGTCGTCGCCGAATCTTCGTTCGTCCATTCCAGCGTGTCGCCCGCGTGAACGGGATCGCTGAATCGCATCACCGAGAGCGTGTCCGTGCCGGCGCCTGTGGCTACTACCTCGCCGCCACCGACTGCTACGCCGTTTTTCGAATGCAGGTGCTTCGGCTTCGTGGTATCCCGATCGGCGAGCAACGCTCTGGCCTCTGTCTGCGCCATACGATCGTAAAACTCTTGGTCGTGGGGCAGGGGCTGGGACGCTTCGAGAACATGCACAATGCTCGTCATGTCACTGTGGATTAGGCAAACCAGTTTGAAATTGCCTGCTACTGGAAAGGTGACGGTGAGCTTCGCATCTTTGAACAGAATCGTGCTGGTGATGCAGCTGGAGCCGTCGAAGACTGCCGACCCCTTAGAGAATCCGGGACAGCCCACATTAAAGGGCGGACGTATCTGACCATCGGTCAGGAAGGTGACAGTGTGTGGCTCTGTGGCCTCCACGGTCCAGGTGATGGAGTCACCCGCGTGAATCCAGATCTCGTTTGGCAGGAAGGCCAGGCCTTGTCTTCCGAAGTCGCTAGACTCGGCCCCAACCGTCGCGTTCCATTGTGCTGCCAATAGCTGCGGAAGCAGCAGGAATCCTGCGACGAGAATCAGGTGCAGCTTGCTAAAGATGTTGAAGAGGTGATGTGTGGGTAAATGTCGTACGGAAGGCTGTTGCCGAAGGTTAGGTGCCATACTGCTCCTTTGAGTGATTTTGCTTTACAGCACCATCAGGAAATCAAAGAAGGAGAATCGCCTTGTGTCTGAACGTCCTACTCTGGGTCCGTTCATGAGGAATTCTTGCTGGCGAGACTGTGTCCCCGGCCCCTTCGGGTCAAATACGAGGATGTATGGACTGTAAGGAAAGAAAGGTCTGATACGACATATTAAACGCTTGTCTTCAGCTCATGTCGCTTCTAGAAAGCCATTCCAGCCGGTATTCGGTAGGGCTGGCTCCGCACATCCGTCGGAATATCCGTGCAAAGTGTTGCTGGCTTTTGAAACCGCAGGCGACGGCAACATCCAGGACCCGCGCCTCGGAGGTGCGCAACAGTTCTTTGCCACGCTCTACCCGATGTCGCAGGACAAACTGATGCGGTGTCTCGCCCGTGGACATGCGAAACATTTGCGAGAAATAAGGGGCGCTAAGACCCGCTGTCTCTGCCATTTCAGCGAGACTTATCTCGTTCTCGATTCTTGCTTGCACTAACTCTGTGACCCTTCGAAGGCGCGCAGGACTCATTCCGCCGCGGTATGCCTGGACAGAGGAGTGCCGCACTGCATGGTTGTTGACGAGCGCCACGGCCAGCGCCTGTTCCACAGAAGTAAGAAATAGCCGCCCACTCGGAAAGCCCGCAAGCCTTTCCGCATTTACCGCCGCGACTAGCGCCGCTACCCGGGCATCTTCTAACTTGGGCGTGCTGCGCAGTTCTATGTCGCCAGACATTCCATTGCTGGCAGCTCTTAGCGCAGCGTCCGAAATGCCAATTGACAGATAGCGCAAGCCATCGCTGCGAGCCCAGGTTTCGCCATGACGGCGGGACAGGATAATTTCTCCAGCACCGTAAGCGAATCTGGTCAGTACCGATCTCCGCCAGCCCATCTCGATGGAGCCCGGCTCCAGCAGCATAGCGAGTCTTTGCTCAGGGTACAGTCGCAGCTGTGGCTCTTGCGAAGATGCGAGTGCCTCGACCGCAACCCTCATTCGTCCTTCCCTCCTGCCCTGATTTGATGCTCTGGCGATGAACAAGAATTCCGAAAGATTCGGCCCAGTGGAATGTGTTTTGACACAACTCAGTCAGTAGGACGTGGTCCCTTGGAGCTGGTAAGGAGACGAGCATGAATCACACACAATCACAATCAAAAACGTTCAAACGAACTACATCGCTGGAGCTATCCAGGTGGTACATGGGAATTGTGCTCACAAATCTGGTGCAAAAGAAGGACAGCAACGGAGCCTTCTCTCTATTGGAGGCAACCTTAGTACCCGGAAATGAGCCGCCTCCGCATGTGCACACGCGCGAGGACGAACTCTTCTACGTTCTTGAAGGAGACTTCGACGTGTATGTAGGAGAGGAGGCCTTCAACGTCAGTGCGAGCGAATGCATCTTCCTCCCCAAGTTCAGACCGCATGCGCTTGTTATTCGGTCCCCCCGGCTTCGCGTACTCATTCTGTACACCCCCGGCGGATTGGAAGAAGCTTTCACCAAAATGAGTTCGCCGGCGCAAAATCTGGAACCTCCGACTGATGCACTCACGTATTCGCAATCTGATTTGGAGCAAACAGCTCGACGATTCGCTGAGTATGGCGTTCAGATGCTGGCTCCGGAAGAGGTCGCGGAGCAATTGCCCTTATATCCCAAACCGCTTCCACGCTCCGGGAAGGCCGATTTGATTGAACGTGCTGGCTGAAAGGAAATCCAATGCCTAATCATGAGTCGAGAGCCAAGCGTTTCTTTGATCTGATCATTAGCTCCTTTTCTATAGTAGGTTGCGCGCTGGCGCCCCCACTCAATCCTTGGGCCGCAGTTGAGGTATCGCCTGTCGAAGCTCGGGCTATAGCTAAGGAAGCTTACATTTTCGGCTTCCCGATGGTGGACGGCTACCGCATCCAATACGCCTACTTCGTCGACCACGACAATGCCGAGTTCAAAGCGCCGTGGAACCAAATCCGGAACGTGCCCCGAGTCTTCACGCCCGATGACAAAGTTGTGCAGATCCCCAACTCGGACACGCCTTACTCGACGCTCGGTCTGGATCTCCGAGCCGAGCCGATGGTAATCACTGTGCCGCCCATTGAGAAGAGCCGGTACTATTCCGTTCAGCTGATTGATCTTTACACCTTTAATTTCGCCTACATTGGCAGCCGTACTACCGGAAATGACGGCAGCAGCTTCCTCGTCGCCGGTCCCACTTGGAACGGCGGTTTGCCGCCTGGGATCAAGAAAGTGTTTCGCTGCGAAACGGAATTTGCCCTGGCGGGTTTTCGCACCCAGCTTTTCAATCCCGGCGACCTCGAAAATGTGAAGAAGGTCCAGGCTGGCTACAAAGCGCTGCCCCTTTCGCAATTCCTCGGGACGCCCGCGCCTCCCGGCGCGTCAAAGGTTGATTTCATCAGGCCGCTCACCCCCGAGCAACAGCGCATTTCACCGGAGTTTTTCAACATCCTGAACTTCGTCTTGGAATTCTGTCCCACAAATCCATCTGAGAAGGAACTCATGGCCCGGTTCGCCAAGCTCAACATCGGCGCTGGAAAGAACTTCGAAGTGGCCAAACTATCGCCCGAAATGAAGAAGGCCATCGCGCACGGCATGGCCGATGCTTGGGAGGCTCTCGCGGAGGCAAAAAAACAAGTGGATACAGGGAGAGTGACAGCCGGCGATTTCTTGGGGACGCGGGAACACTTAAAGAGCAACTACCTGTATCGCATGCTCGCCGCCGTGCTCATCATCTACGGTAACTCCAAAGAGGAAGCGATGTATCCGGTTTATACCGTGGATGAAACTGGCCAGAAGCTGGACGCGGCGCAGAACCGTTATACTTTGCGCTTCGCGCAAGGCCAATTACCGCCTGTCAACGCGTTCTGGTCGCTGACAATGTACGAACTGCCGTCGCGTCTGCTTGTTGCGAATGCCCTCAACCGCTACCTCATCAACTCGCCGATGCTGCCCGATGTGAAACGCGATGCTGACGGGGGCCTGACTCTGTACATTCAACACGATTCGCCGGGCGAGGACAAAGAATCCAATTGGTTGCCGGCTCCAAGCGGGCCGTTTCTGATGTTCATGCGCCTCTTTTGGCCCAAGCCCGAGGCGCTAGACGGCGAATGGAAGCAGCCGACCTTGCACCAAACTCGGCTGCGAGGGCACGATCCTCAATTGCGAAAAAGTGGCAGGCTGGTCGAGAATTGAACTCGGATTTGCGCCTTCGGACGACGCCGTGTTCATCCGTTATACTGGCCGCCCACGTGGGACCGTGCCGGGAATCCGCCCCGGATCTCTTCGTTAGGACCGACGCGTCATCATGCATTAGATGTCCCAATAATCTGTTGGCTCGTCCTCGTAATAGGTAATCAGAAGCGTTCTTGTCGTTACGATATAGCATGTTGCTGCTGCGCGTCCTGCAAGTCAAAGCTTCCCACGTACTCCCCCCAAATGACAATTGTCATCTGAGGGCCGTGATCATCGGCACTGGCACAGAGAAGCAACTGACTCATCATGCCTTCTGTGGAGCATAGCAATGACCGTCTGGGACGCACGCGATTCAAGAGCCAACGAAAACTAGAAATATTTCGTTCCAAAGTGTCGAAAATTGCACACCTCGTTCGTCTAAGGATTGAGGGGCTGGAAGCACGAGGTAAGCCACGAGGCTACGTAGGAGATCTTATGTCGTTTTACATCAACACGGACCAGATAGGTGATGTGGCAGTACTGCAGTGCGCCGGAAGAATGGTGCGTGCCCAAGGACTCTCGCTTCTGAGAGACGCCGTAATCAGTTTGTCCCAGTTGCGAGTTATCGTGCTGGACCTGTCAGAGGTGGACATGCTCGACGCTGGCGGCCTGGGCCTGTTGGTCTCTCTGCATAACTGGGCTTGCGAGAACGGTATTCAGCTGAAGTTGGCAAATCCTTCCAAGCTGGTGCGCGAGATGCTAGAGCTAACCGGCCTGGCGTCGGTGTTGCGCATCTCGTCGGTCGACGACCTCATAGAGATCTTTTGCAACCCGGAAGGCTTCCAGCATTGCCATAGTCGAATCGGTATTTGCGAGACTCACGATGGACACAGTGCACAACACTAAACTCACGAAGACGTGTATGGTGCGCGGCACGATAATCTTGCTCATTGTTAACTCCTGTAGCGCTGAAAATAATGACTCGGCAAGCCTCGCCACGGCCCGCGCGACAGCGACGAGTCTTCAGGACCGCCTAGGTTAGCAGTGTACTTAACTCCCGAATCTTGCGACGATCACCCCGATGATTGTGCCACCCACTGCGCCCAGTCCTATGATGGGCCCGTACGCTTTCGTGATGATCGCATCTGGAATGCTAAGCAACAGGCCGAAGATCAGTCCTATGAGCCAACCGGGCCACGGGAGCCTGGCGGCACCGATTACAAAGCCGATCCCGAATCGGGCAATGAATGCAGCCGTGAGTGCGGCCGTTTTATCAGGCAACGACATCGGAAGCATGATTCCGACATCCGCAATTCCGAAAACCAAGCCACAAATTGTCCCGAGCAGAACTCTCGACATGACATCCCCTCAGAAAATGTGCAACCGGACATGCATACCATCTGATTGGCCGACGGGCAAACCCGAAGTAATGTTGTAGCACTAGTGAAGTGCTTTTCCGCTTGCCTCAGACGGTAGGCATTGTGCCACCGTCAATGATGTAGTCCGCCCCGTGTATGGAAGCTGCACGATCAGAGGCCAGAAAAGCGACGAGTTCCGCAACCTCTTCCGGTACAGCTGGCCGTCCAATGGGAATGCCGCCGATCATGTTCATGATTTCCTGGCGTGCCGCGTTCTCGCTTATGCCCCGGCTTTCTGCGAGACGCAGAATCATCCCGTGTGCGCCCGAGGTCTCGACAAATCCCGGAGAGATCATGTTCACCCGAACGCCCTTCGGGCCAACCTCATTGGCTAGCCCTTTGTTGTACGTACTGAGTGCGCCTTTTGCGGCAGCGTAGGCCAGAGTCGCATCGTAAAGGGGAAGACGATGCTGAATAGATGAGATGTGAACAACGACGCCGGACTTGCGTTCGATCATTCCCGGAACAAACGCACGATTTAGGCGAACCGCCGTCAACAGATTTACATTGAGAGCTCTTTGCCAATCGTCGTCCGTGAGCGCCCGGAAGCCACCATTCGGAGCCTCCGATCCGCCAAGACAGTTCACGAGAATATCCAACCCATGCCACTCCTGCCGGATGTGCTCGACAACCTTCTTGACCCCCTCTGGAGTGCCGATGTCTGTTTGCACGAACAAGGATGGGTTTTGTCCCTCCGGCAACGGGGAACGTGCCGTCGTTGCGACCGCCGCACCGCTTAACAAGAAGCGGCGCACGATCGCCTCTCCCATTCCCTTGGTGCCACCAGTTACCAGAACCCGCTTGTTTTTGAACTCATCATTTGAGACAGCGAATGGATACGTTTGCGTCATCGAATCGAACCTCCAGCAAGGCAATCGCCGAATCGACTTGCTCAAGTATGAGGTTGGCACGATACTGGTAAAATGGGAAGTACGCACTAAAAAGTATGTTAGGAGGGCAAATATGGCAAAACGCTATACGCCTGTGACTGCCGCTGCGGACCTGGAGAAAGCGCTGCGCCTTCTCGAAGGACGGTGGAAGTTGGTGATCTTATTCCACCTGTTTGGGGGAAAGATCATGCGATTCTCCGATCTGGAACGAGCCATACCTGCCATCACGCAAAAGATGCTTGGGCAGCAGTTGAAGGCCATGGAGGCCGATGGCATTGTTCTACGCACAGCCTACCCGCAAGTGCCGCCTAAAGTGGAATACAGCCTGACATCATGGGGGCAATCCTTATGTCCAGCGCTTGATGCCATCCTGGAATGGGCTGACCGCCGTCCGGCGTATGTAAGGAAAGGTAGCGAGACCCGCAGAGCAAAAGCTGCTTCATAAACTTCACCACGACCAGCCTGGCCAAATCGGTTATCTCGGCATGTCGCCCGTTTTACGGGCAGGGAAAGGATCGGATCACTTCTTCTTTGCCGATAATACTGCATTCAAACAGCGGATCGACACTGTACCATTCGCAGGGTCCGACGACACTCAGGCTGCTTTTGACGATGGAGTGAATGTCGCCGCATTTTTCCTGACGAACTCTTGCACAGTCAGTGGCTCTTGCCCCGCCAGTGTGCACACGTCGTCCGACGTCCGGTCGAAGCGCCCCGCGCGATGCAGATCGGCCAATGCCGCCAGGTGGTTCACCACGTGAACCGGCCAGCGCCGATTGAGCAGGTCGTCCCGCCACGGCTCGACGGGAATGTCCCGATAAGTAATCGTGCGGCCCAACGCCTTCGAATACTCCTGGGCAAAGAAATGCATGTTCTCGGACTGCGGACCAGTCAGGTGAAAGATCTTGCCGATGTGCGGCTGCGGATTGGCGAGCAGCGCGGCAATCGCACGTGCAACGTCTTCCGCTGCCACCGGCGAAGTCTTGCCCTCCCCGAAGGGTAGCCTGATCTGGTCGGACTCCCTGACTGAATCCGGAGTCAAAGTCAGGAAGAAGCCTTCGAGAAACACTGTCGGCCGCACGTGCACAACCGGCAAACCGGACCAGTTCAGCGCTTGCTCGGCGAGCCAGTGCAGCTTGTGCTGCGGGCTCGGAGTAGTTTCGGTAATGCTCATCTGAGACACCGTCATCTGCGACATATTGATGAACGCCTTCACGCCATGATGCTTGGCGACGGCGGCCGCATTGACGGTCGCGGCTAGGTAGGCATCCGAAACCGACATGCTGAAGTACATCCTTTCGCAGCCGGCAATCGCCTTGTGCATCGAATCGAGATCGAGCAGATTTCCGACCACGACTTCTGCACCCATGCCGCGCAACGCCTGCGCGCGCTCGTCCTCCGTTCGCACCATCGCCCGCACCGCTTTGCCTTGTTTCAACAGCAACTCGGTGACCGTGCGTCCTACCGCGCCGACGCGGCCAGCCGCGCCAGTAACCAGGATCGGATTAGGCATGTTTTGCCTCCTATGGGTTCAGTAAATCGAAAGACAGCTTTGTTGAGTGCGGATTTCGACCAACCGCGTATGCGCTGTCAACGACGATCACGTCTGAGTTCATTCATCGCGGCAGATCTTCGCCGGTCTGCCTGCCACCATATTTAGGCCGCTGGTTTCACAATCTTTGCGGTTCCCCAGAGCGAACCTGGATTAACGCGATTTGGATGCAACGTCAGCATCTTCTCGTAGAGTTCCATGGCGGTCGACGTAGTCGCCACGCTAGCATTGAAGTCGCGAATGTAATTTCGGGTTTCCCCGATGTGACGGGGAGAACTATCGGGGTCGAGCACGCCATGTCCGGCTACCACTACTCGCGGATGCAGGGCTTCGATCTTATCCAGCGCGCGCAACCATCCACCCCGGGCCTGTTCATCGCACTCAGCGAGGTAAGGGTGGGTGTTGTTGTAGACCGCATCCCCGGATATCACCAAACCAATCGAAGGCACATGCAGCGCAGTGGTGTGCTTGGTGTCGGTATGGCCAAGTTCTACTACTTTTAATTCTTCTCCCTCCAGATGTATGGTGTCGCCGTCGAGAACCTCTGGCGCTACCAACTGCGATGGGACTTGGCCAGGAAAGCGCGGCTCCCAGAAGGACTTTATGAAATCCGGGCTTATCTGGTTTTGCATGGCGGCAATAGAGGAAGCGGTGGCAAATGCTCTTGCGTTGGGAAACCTGTCGAGCAGGAGTTTCAGGCCGAAGAAATGGTCACCGTGAGCATGGGTGATGTAAATGGTTGTGAGATTCCTGCCGCTCTCGGCGACCCAATCTACTAGCTCCTTCGAATGTTGCACGGACAGAAACGTGTCTACAAGGACGGCATCGCGTTCGCCGTAAATGAGCGTGACCGTATTGGTGACCCAAGCCAAATCTTCCTTGCCGGGTGGAAGGCCCTGGGTCGAACTCCCCCGTTTTTTGGTCAGAAGCTTCCAACTCAGCTTGGACATAAATTCTCCCTTCGCAGGTGAATTACACTTCGCCATGATGCACAGCTCCACGAAGAATACCGATGTGCGATCGTGATTCAAACTTGCGACGCCAAAATCACTTGATTGATCCGGGCGGCGTAGCTCCTCTCGCCGATGCTGAAAGGGCGGCTGTAAGAACGCGGGCCCCGCAGTCCAACGAAGCCCGAAGCGAGGCGATAGGCATTGTAGTGCTCATAGTCATGGTTATCTCGTGCTACGTTGGCTCACCATCCACTGCGAGTAGCAGGGCTCCTGGTCAAGAGCACCCAGCTCACGACCATGCCCCACACCACGCCGATGGCGGGCCAGACGAAACGCGAATAGACTCCGTCCGGTGCCCAGAATCCGCCGGTCAGCCAGGTGGTGCCGCCCAGCAAGCCGAGCACGACGGCAGCGACCCCGGCCGCGAACAGCGCGTTCGAGATCAGCCGGGCCCGCCACAGCCCGAACGCCGAGGCCATGACAAGCATCGCCCGCGGGAACGAAGTCAACACGAAGCCTGCCCATACGAAGTCGTTCAGGCCCGATGTAAGCACGTGATTTCCCGAGCCGGCGATGGAGTACGCGAG
>Ga0210396_10002336_pt1 | contig 19457 bp, 14 predicted proteins | sample IncBWH17OmetaG_FD_155466 | JGI IMG/M metagenome (GOLD analysis project Ga0210396, IMG submission 155466) | Forest soil microbial communities from Barre Woods Harvard Forest LTER site, Petersham, Massachusetts, United States - Inc-BW-H-17-O ... | reverse complement strand
CGTCTTGATGTGCGGAATATCGGTGAGCGTACTATTTGCGACAATCACTCGGCTCGTCAACCGGGAAGGGCGAACGTTGCAGTGATTTACGGTCGGTGCATTGGGTCAAATCGGCCTTCCCGGGCAATTGGGTATTAACTTCGACGTGTCCCGGTTGCCAACGACACACTTTCCCTGGGCCTCGATCCGTTTGCCTGGCCCTAGCCCCAGGGCCTTTTCACCAGTTTCAGCGATATCTACGACGTATGCATTTTCCCTGAGCGTACGAGCAATGAAGGTGGCAATTTCTTTTTATCTTCAACTTATAAAACGCGCATAAAACCTTGCCAACGGGAAGTCTAAACCAGGCGAATAGGATCTGGCCCACCCGGCAGCACTGCAGCGGCTACTTAATATCGTTCCGGATGACTTGACCGCCCTTCATGACAAAGCCCACGCGTTCGAGCTCAGTAATATCTTTCAAAGGGTCGCCTGACACCGCCACGATATCTGCAAACTTGCCTTTATCAATGGACCCGACGCGATCCTGCCAACCCATCATTTCCGAGGCGACCGTGGTTGCCGATTGAATCGCTTGCGCGGGAGTCATGCCGTACTTTACCAAATATGCAAACTCCTTAGCCTGGCTTCCGTGGGGAAATGGTCCGACTCCACTGCCGAAGGAAATCTTGAGCCCGCGGGCGATGGCCAGGCGTCCACTTTTTTCCCTCATGGCCTCCAAACTGTATTTCCCGCCGGTGGATTTCGCATCCTTTTCCGCATATTCCGAGAGTGAGTAGTGATACGCGGTGAGTTCGAGGTAGATGCCCTTCTTTTTGATCGCGTCCGCCAAGGCATCGTCTAATTCAATGGCGTGTTCAATGGTGTCGACTCCCGCCTCGATACAATTCCTCAAACCCTCGCCGCCGAATGCGTGGCAAGCCGCCTTCTTCCCGTGACGGTGCGCTTCATCAACTATGGCCTCGACTTCTTCTTTCGTAAAAGTAGGGTCGCTGAACAACTTACCGTCGGGCTCAAACTCATAACCAGCGGTAGAGTGAAACTTGATCCAATCGGCTCCGTAGTGAATTTGCTCTCGCACGGCTTGACGTGCAGCCCACGGGCCGTCGACAGTTTGATAGTTGCGCGGCAAATTCACTTCCGGGGAACCTGTTATTCCTTCGCCCGTGGCAACCAGGCCCATCGTCGAAACCTGCATTCGAGGTCCGGGGAAGATGCCGCGGTTTATGACTTTCTTGATGTCTACATCGGCATAGCCACCCCCGTGACTCATCAGGTCTCGCAGCGTAGTGAAGCCGGCGCGCAAATCTTTTTGCGCGTTGGCCAATGCCAGGAGCGTGCGCAACTCGCGAGTGTCGTTGACAGCATTGGCAAAGGGCGGCCCGCCCGGTTTGATCCCATCGAGTCCAAAACCAAAAACATGGGTGTGACCATCGATCAGTCCCGGCAACACCGTCGCTTTGCTTAAATCAATTTCTTGTGCGCCCTGTGGAATGGTCGTGCCGTCAGCGGGACCGACGGACTTTATTTTCTCTCCTTCTATCAGAATGATCTGGTTCTCCAACATCTTGCCGGCCTTGCTGTCAAAGAGGTGTCCGGCGCGAATGGCCACAGTATTCACCTGCGCGTTAGTGGCAAAAGCGACTGCCAAAAGCAGCGATAGCAGCGGCAAACGTAGTTTCCAGGAATTCAATGGAGTTCTCCGCACACGAAATTTAGCTGTACCAATACTATGCAGTTAAGAAAAAACGTGAAGCGCCTATGGGTAGGGCAGAGCCGAGCCTCATTTCCGACCAAAAGAAACTTCTTCTGCTGACCTCTTGTGGCGCAGTTTTTTGTGCGGCGTGTTCCTGCTTGAAGAGTCGCGATTCGGTTTTTGGAATTGCGTAATGGATCGGACTTCCATATTCAACGGGCAACGGAATAATAAATCATTCGCGGTTTTGTGGACTTAAAAGAAGATTAATTTTCATTTAAGTCGAGACAGGCATACGCGCACTTTTGCGGACAATACTTGGCAAATCCTCATTTTTTGACGCTCGCGTTTCTATGGCTGGTGCCATCCGGCATTGACTTGACATTTCTCACGACGTAGCATTCGGGCGTCTTCGGCATTCAAGTCACTAAATTCCGACAGTAAAACGTGTGCACCCAAGACAGCAAGAAAAATAAGAATTTAATTTGGGTAGTCGCCGGGATTATTTGCCGTCACGCTGCAGCGATCGGCCGGCGTTTCGTTATTTCTGATTTCCACCTCTTCGCGGTTCAGGAGAGCCGTTGGCGCCGACTACGATTACCGCGCGCTTCCTTCATTCATCGCCAAGTGCAAAACTTCGGCCAAATGCATCGCGCTTCTTCCCGTGGCTTGCCTGATTTGCTCGCGGCAACTGAAACCATCGGCAACGATTAACGTTTCCGCGGACTCTTGACGTACGGCAGGCAGCAACACCCGCTCTCCGATAGCCTGTGAAACATCGTACTTATCTTTATCGAATCCAAACGCACCTGCCATGCCGCAGCATCCCGCATCCGGCGAACGGACTTCCGCTGCCACTTTTCGCAGTAACGACATTTCATCGGTCATTTTCATTAATGCTTTATGGTGACAGTGGCCGTGAACCAGAATGCGGCGAGCCATCTGATAGGGCTTATAGCCAGGAGCGTGATGCTCCAGAAATTCACTGAGAAGGAAAGTCTGAGCGCGCAGCTTTTTAGCGCGGGCGTCATTCGGCAATAAATTAACGAGTTCATCTCGAAAAACAGACGCGCAGCTCGGCTCCAGCACCACAACTGACATTCCTGCGTCGATCTGAGGGCCGAGCGCTTGCAGAATACGGATAAGATAGTTCTTTGCTTCATTGAGCATTCCGAAATCATAAAGCGGGCGCCCACAGCACAAATGTTGTCGTGGTGTCGTCACGAGAAATCCGGCGCCCTCCAACACCGCCAGTGCTGCGCGACTCGTTTCTGGATGGAAGTAATTGTTAAAGGTATCGGCCCAGAGAATGACTTCCGGCTGTCCCGCGCACGCCGGAGATGTTTTCTGAATGTTCGCTGCGACGACCCGACGATTTCGCATCCAGTGCTGAAAACTAACAGCGGCGAATTCAGGAAGTTCGCGCTTGAGGGCCAATCCAAGAAGTCGATTTACGATCGGTCGCACCATGCTGCTGCGGTTCACAAAATTTACCAGTGCGGTAATCGGCGCGGCGATTTGGGCCCAGCGATCAATTCTGCCAAACACGTGCGCGTGCAAGGGTCGCGTTTTGCCTTCGTAGTAATGCGACAGAAATTCCGCGCGATAGGTGGCCAGGTCCACGTTCGCGGGGCATTCCGATTTGCACGCCTTGCATGACAGACACAGATCCAGTGCCTTTTTTACATGCTGGTCTTGCCAACCTTTCCTAACAACTTCTCCCTGCAACATCTCAAAGAGTAGATGCGCACGTCCGCGGGTGCTGTGCTCTTCTTCGCGGGTCACCATGTAACTTGGGCACATTGTCCCGCCATCTTGCTTGCGGCAGGCCCCCAATCCAATGCATCGCAGCGTGGCTTTTGCGAAGGAGCCATCATCCGCGGCAAATGCAAAATGAGTTTTTGGCTCCAGCGGCTTGTAGTCCGCGCCCAGCCGCAAATTCTCTGTCGGCAAGTACGCGTTTACAACTTTGTGCGGGTTCAGTTTATTGGCAGGGTCCCAAATGGCTTTGAATTCCCCGAAAGCTTGCATCAGTTCGGAACCAAACATTTTTATGAGCAGCGCGCCCCGCGACTGCCCGTCGCCATGTTCCCCGGAAAGCGAGCCGCCGTAGCCGATTACCAAATCGGCGGCACGATCAATGAACTCGCCGTACTTTCGAATGCCGTTTTCACTTTGAAGATCGAAACTCACACGCATGTGAATGCAACCATGCCCGAAATGCCCATAGAACGAGCCGCGATAGTTGAACTCGTTCATCAATTTTCTAATGTCGCGTAAATAGCCACCAAGCTTTTCCGGCGCGACCGCGGAGTCGTCCCATCCTTCCCACTCGGCTGCTGCGCCAGGGGCAAACGCCGCCGCGCGCGGACCTGCTTCCCGTAGGTGCCATACATGGCGCGCTTCTGGTTTTGTGTAGATCCTCAGGACTGGAGTTGCATTTGAAGATTTCAAGCGCTTGACCAAGCTGTTTGCGGCAGCTTCAGTTTGAACGGGATCATCGGATCCAAATTCCACCAGCAAAATTCCGCCGCCTTCGGGTAACAGATCGACATGCGGCGCGCCCTTGCTTTTGAGCGCATCTACAATGCTTCCTTCAAAACCTTCGAGTCCGATAGGGTGAAACTCAAGAATTTCGGGCACGTGATCCGCGGCCACGAAAGCGTCTTCGTAACCGATACCGACGAGAGTTCTATGTTGCGGACTGTGAATTAATTTCAGCTTAGCTTCCAGAACAATCGCACAGGTGCCCTCGGTTCCAACCAGCGCGCGAGCGACGTGGAATCCACGTTCGGGGAGGAGTTCATCGAGGTTATAGCCGGACACGCGACGAGGAATTTGCGGAAAGCGCGTCCGTATCAGGGAGCTGTACCGATCGCGGATGCTCCGAAGGTTGGTGTAGATTTCAGATTCACGACCACCGTCACGTGTTTTTGACTCAAACTCTTCGTCACTGGTCGCACCTACCGTTAATTGCGTGCCATCGTAAAGCAGAATCTTCAGTTGCTCTACGTTGTCGACGGTTTTACCCCCAAGTAGCGAGTGTGTGCCGCACGAATTGTTGCCGATCATTCCGCCGATGGTACAGCGATTATGAGTTGAGGGATCGGGTGCGAAAGTCATCAGGTGCTTCTCTGCCTGGTCGCGCAGAGTATCCAGGACGACGCCTGGCTGAACGCGTGCAAATCCCTGCTCAATATTTATTTCCAGAATGTTATTCATGTACTTCGTAAAGTCGAGAATCACCGCGACGTTGCAACACTGGCCAGCCAAGCTGGTCCCCGCTCCCCTGGCTAATACCGGCGCGCCGTATTTTCGACAGGCCGCGACCGTGGCAATTACGTCTGCATTGTCACGCGGAACGACCAGCCCGATGGGAATTTGCCGGTAATTTGACCCGTCGGTGGCATACAACGCGCGACTGCCGCGATCGAAGCGCACCTCCCCCTTTAATGTGTCCTTCAATTCCTTTTCCAAGTCAGCAGCTTGACCAAATACATCCATCGGTTTTGCGTGTGAGCTTAGCGGTAAGGGAGAGAGCGGTTCCATGATTAGGCTAGTGGAATTCAACGAAAATAACTTCGACGATTAGATTTCCTCTGATCGCGAACATTAGACCGCCGCACTCCTAGGCGCGTAGTCCAGCAACTCCGCCCCGGAAAGGGATTCTTCAGGTTTCATCCAGAAAGCTAGAATAGCTCCCAAAAGCAACAGTCCAATACTTCCGATAAAGGGAAGATCCCAGTTGCCTGTTTTGTCGATCACAAATCCGAAAACCAGAGGAGAGATGATCGCCGCGAATGCTGTTCCAGTATTCATGAGTCCACTTGCGGAGCCCGCGAACCGGGGCGCGATATCCATGGGAATGGCCCACAGCGGTCCGATGGTGAACTCTGAGAAGAAAAACGCCAGGCTTAGACAGATCGCGGCCCAGGTTAGATTTTGCGAGAACAGCAGAGGCAGCATGCAAGCCAGCGAACAAAGGAAACCAAACACCACCAAATTTCTGCGAGCTTTATTTCGGCTTCCGGTGCGGGTCAGGATGTGGTCACTGACCACTCCGCCCAAGGTGTTGCCAACAACGCCTGCAAAAAACACGCCGGCTGAGAACAGCGCCGAGTTCTGCAGCTTCAGGCCATAGCTATGAAGAAAATACGATGGAATCCATGCCAGATATAGCCACAGGGTCCATGCGTAGCAAAAATACACCGCTGTGACCGGAAACATTCGCCACATAAGACTCATCCACGGCACAGACTTACTTTTGCTCCTTTGTTTTGCGGAATAGTCAGGTAGTTTTTCCAATTCGCTGCTAGTGATAGCGGGGTGGGATGCGGGATCGTCGCGAAAATATAGTCCAAAGGCGACAGCCCACGCCAGACTAATAATTCCTAGAATGATAAACGAGCCCCTCCACGTGACGGATGCGATTAACCACGCCACAACGGGCGGAGTGAGAGCATTGCCGAGTCTCGCGCTGGCGTGGGTAACGCCCTGCCCAAATCCGCGTCTTGCTACTGGCAGCCAATCGCTCATGACCCGCGTTGCTGTTGGAAATGTTGCGCCCTCACCAAAACCCAGCAGCAGCCGAGCGCTCACCAAAGCTGTTAAGCCGTTGGCTTTGCCGGTTAACAGGGTCGCTGCTCCCCAGATGATGGCGGAAACCGTCAGAGCCATGCGCGCACCGAAGCGGTCGCTGACCCAACCTCCAACAATTTGAAAAATAAGATATGGATAGGCAAACGCAGAAAAGACCAGGCCCACTTGGGTATTCGTGAGATGCAAGTCTTCTTTGAAAACAAATGACGCAGTGCTGACATTATTGCGGTCAATGTACGTCAGCGCGTACATAATGCACAGCAGAATCAAAACATTGGTCGTTGCCGAGAGAATTTTTGGGCGCGAGCTCGCCGCGCTCACTTGCGCACCAGGCGAAAGCATGGCGGCAGCGCCATTACTATGCCCGCACAGCTACGGGCTTGGACTTGGGCGCCAAGGAGTCGAGTGCTGCCATGACTCCGCCCTCTGTGTGCGGTATGCCGCTCTGGCGGAGTCCCATCTCGACTCCGGCCAACGTTCCGGCCAACATCAAATCGTTGAAGTGCCCAAGATGCCCGATACGAAAAGCTTTGTTTGCCAGCTTGGACAGGCCGGCACCTAAAGACATATCGAAGTTGTCGAGGATGGTTGCTCTTAATGCGTCGGCGCTGTGTCCTTCAGGCGCGAAGACCGCTGTTACAGTGTTGGAATATTCGGTGGGCTCTTCACAAACAAGTTCGAGACCCCAGGCGCGAACGGCAGCGCGAGTTGCATGTCCGTGACGCTGGTGCCGCGAAAAAACATTCGGCAAGCCTTCTTCCAATAACATTTGAACTGCTTCTCGCAAGCCAAAAATCAGGTTGATAGAGGGGGTGTACGGGAAGAAACCGTTCCGACTCAACTCCAGGACCTCTGGCCAGTCCCAATACGATCGCGGCAATTTGGCCGTTTTATTGGCAAGCATCGCTTTTTCAGAAATCGCATTGAACGCGAGACCGGGAGGCAGCATCAAGCCTTTTTGTGACGATGCAATCATGACGTCGACTTCCCACTCATCGTGGCGATACTCAATCGAGCCCAGAGAAGAAACTGCATCGACCATTAACAGGGCCGGATGTCCCAGACGGTTCATCATCCGGCGGATTTCAGATATTTTGCTGGTTGTCCCCGTAGAGGTCTCGTTATGTACCACCATCATGGCCTTATATCGGTGCCCTTTGTCGTCAGACAATTTAGCTTCGATATCCGCGATTACCGCGCCTGTCCGCCAAGAGCCAGGCAGATAATCGACGTGAATTCCAAATCGCTCAGCAACCTGCCGCCACAGGCGCGAGAAATGTCCGGTCTCAAACATCAGCACCCGGTCGCCAGGCGAGAGGGTATTGACGATGGCCGCTTCCCATGCTCCGGATCCAGAAGCTGGATACATGACGACCGGGCCGCGGGTTTGCACAATTTTCCGGATGCCCTCCAACGATTCTTTTACGATGGAAGCAAATTCCGCTCCGCGGTGATCCATCACCGGGCGATCGATGGCGCGCAGGACGCGATCCGGCACGTTGCTGGGGCCAGGTATTTGAAGAAAATGCCGACCTGTGTGGATGACGACCTCCGGAACTTTACACCTGCAAAAAGCTGATCAATTCGATAAACGTCACAAAGCGACTGACGGAACACGTCAAGCGAATTTCTCGGAGAGCATACTTCACGGCGCTATCCTTGCACTTAAAACCCATATTAATTTATGTTTAGCATCAGAAATCGGATGAGGCTTCCTCAAATTCAAGAGCGGGGCCATACAGTCTGTGTCAACCAACTATGGGAGCTCCACGGTTTCCGGTGGCAACAAAAGCTTTGATCTTTTTTCCCAATTAGTCTCAACAGCCATCTATGTTCGTGAGTGCCGCCGTCAGTGTAGACCGGGCGGTTCTTGTCGCTCAAGATAACTGAAACTTAATTTAAGATTTATCACTAATCGCAGTACGATTGCGCCGCAATTTGTCTGAGAATGCCCCTAGCGACATGAAACTCACTGCAGTCGTGCGCACCGCGCGGATTGGTTGAACTATGCAAATACATAATCGTCAGAGATTTAACACCCTGTTGACGTGTATTGCCGCGTGCACCGCTGTACTTGTCGCTTATACACCAAGGTTTATAAGCGCTAACGAAAAGCCATCAGCGCCAGCGCAAACCTCATCTCTGAACTTTAAAGCCTACCGCGCGCAGATCGAGCCCATCTTCCTGAAAATGCGTCAAGGTAACGTGCGCTGCTATGACTGTCACTCCGTAATGAACACGCGTCTGCGATTGCAACCACTGACAGCAGGGGAAACAACATGGAGCGAGGAGCAGTCGCGCCAAAACTTCGAGGTAGTGTCCCGGTTGGTTACGCCCAATGAGCCCATGAAGAGCCGCCTGCTTTTGCATCCGTTGGCGCCGGAAGCTGGCGGAGATCCCACTCACACCGGCGGCAAGTTCTGGGCCTCGCAAAATGATCAAGAATGGCAAATGATCGCTGCATGGGTGGGAACTACAGCCAGCTCCGTAACGACGCAGCCGCACGATAGTAAAAACGGAGGCGACCCAGCGAGCTTCGAGTCTTTTAGAGCCAACGTCGAGCCTATTTTTTTGAAAGAACGCCCCGGACACGCCCGGTGTTACGGTTGCCACTCAGAAGGCAACCGACCTTTTCACCTCGGAAAATTATCAACCGGCAGTACGATCTGGACAGAAGAACAATCGCGGCTCAACTTTCAGAATGTTCTGCAATTGGTTACGCCAGGCGAGCCCACGTCAAGCAGATTGCTGATGCATCCGCTCGCACCCGAATCCGGAGGAGAAGCATTTCACTCCGGAGGCCGGCAATTTGCCTCGCAGAACGATCCAGACTTTCTAAAAATTGCGGAATGGGTGAAGAGTCTCAGCCCAACCGTTATAGCGCCCAAAGTACGCCTATACGTAACGAATAGCGCAGGCAATACCGTTGATGTTATCGATCCCGCGACCAACAAGACGGTTCAAACTATTGATGGCATCGAGCTTCCGCACGGCGTGGTCTTCAGCCCCGACGGGTCCCGCGTTTACATTAGTAACGAATCGGAAAGTGTCCTCGATGTGGTAGAAGGCAGCACCGGACGTATCGTGGAAAAAGTGCCGCTCAGCGGCCACCCGAATAATCTGACCATCACCAAAGATGGCAAACGGGTGCTTGTGGGAATTCGCGAGAATTCTGGATGGCTTGAAGTCATCGACGCGGCATCGCTGAAGAAAATCAAGAACATCCCTGTGGCTGGCCCGGTGCACAACGTGTATGTGACTCCCGACGGCAAATACGCGGTTGCGGGTTCCATCGACGCAAAGAACTTAACGGTAGTGGATATGGAAACGGAACAAGTCGTCTGGGATCTGAATCTGGGCAGCGGAGTGCGCCCGATGGCCTTTGAGACGAATCCTGACGGTTCGACTAAACGGATTTTTGCGCAGCTATCTGGCTTCAATGGGTTCGCGGTCGTCGACTTCGCGAAACACTTCGAAGTTCAACGAATTAAGTTGCCCGATCATCCGGGCGGTTACGGCATTGCTGAAGGCAGAACGGGCACGCCTTCCCACGGCATCGGTGTGGCTCCGGACAACAAGTCGCTATGGATAGCCAGCACCACGGCCAACGCGCTTTTTCAGTACGAGCTGCCTTCTCTCAACCTCCTCGGGTATGTAGAACTGCCACGTGTTTACCCGCAGGGTCAGAAACCTAGCGGCTCTGTTCCCGAGTGGATCACCTTTACACCCGACGGAAAAACACTCTACGTTTCAAACTCAGGAGATCGCTCAGTGTCCGCCGTAGACACCGAAAAGCGCCAACTCTTGGCCATCATTCCCGCGGGAGAAGTGCCCAAGCGGATTAACATGGCCGTAATTCGCTGAAGTTTTTTAAGTTTTTACCAAGTAAAAGCCGCCATGCGCGGTCCTCGGCTCGTTTTCAACAACACATCGTGCGAGTGAAGTTCTTCCAGTGCGACTGCACCCGGCGGCCCCTCAAGAATCACGTCGAGCCGCGCCGTACTTTTTCTCGCCGTATCGCTGACTGCAGAAAGTAACAGCCGATTAGGCGGGACTTCGCAGCGAATTACAACATCAACGTCACTTTCAATGGTTGTCACCCGCAAGCCCGTCGCAAGCTGGTATCCAACACTGCCCACCGGTCCCCACACGAATTTTTCTCTTTTGCTGAGCTCGTCAAACAATGCTAAAGCCGCGCGCAGGCGTTCGGGAATTACCGCAAAGTTCTCACACCAACTGCGTTCTGATGCTAATGATTCAGGGCTTCGAAGATTTCTGACATCCCTCAATTTTACCAGCGCTGCAAAACGCAGTTCTCGTCTCGCGCCCCTGATGCCGACAGCAACAAACCCTGGCGGTGCCTCCGCGCGCCGCACTACAACAACTGGCATTCGTCTCAGAGCGTCACGCGCCCAGGCTGGCTGAAGCTCCCGGTATAGTTCCGCATCATCCGCGATCCAGAGAAGGTCGTGCGGTCTCACAATTCCATCGACCATTGCGATTCCAAGATTCTCCGCACTTCGAGTGATATGGTTCGTGATGCGCGTCCTGCAGGCGATTCCAGACGCGCCCGCGGACTCTTCGCATCGGCGCGAGCTCTTCGAATCGCTTGCAATATTTCACTGCGCACTTTTTCAACGGATTGCGCACTTGGTTCGTCAGCATCATTTACCTTCAAGAGACGACTCACGCCTCCAAGGGCCGCAAACGAGTGCACATCCCGCGCCGTCGAAGGAGCGATCCGCGCCAGTGCTACGACTTCCCCTAGGCTGCGGCGCGTTACTCGTGACACCGATGCTTCCGACATCACATGTACCTCCACGCCATTGTCGTCCAGCGCAAGAATTTCGCTGGCTTGCAGTCCATGCGCTAGAAAAGCTCCTGAAATTGCTTTCCCGACGATTAGAGCGACGACAGGATGACCAGATTCCCTGGCTGCGATGTGCGCATCCGCAGCAGCAGCCAACGAGAGATGGATTCCCAGTTGTTCTTCATGCAATCCAAAAGCCTGCCCCGGGACATCAACGATGGCCACGATCGCGCGCTCGGTTTTTCCAGCCGCGTTATCGCTGTCAATTGCGTCCCAAACAGCCCGAGCAATTCCCCACCCTTCCTCCACTCCCATTTGTCCCTGTCGTGCGCGCGGAAATCGGGCCAGCGGGTTTGGGACCACACTGATCGCACGGATCGTCTCCGTGCCCCATTGTGCGTCGCCAACGAGAAGTGATTTGCCCTCCGCATGTTCATCCGCATTCTCCATCAGCGCGTTGTACCATCGCCGCCCGCGTCCAGAAGAAGACGTCTTTGCGTCGCCAGGTTCCAAATCCGCCGTCGCATGATCTTGGATTTTTTGGGTTTGCGCCGCGATCGCGCGCGTCCTTGCGACCGTTCCGCGCTGTTTTTTTGTCACTCCAAGATTTATCTGCGTGGCTATGCATTCTTTTATGGCGTCAACCGAATCGTCCACCAACAAATCAATTTGACCCATCGCGAGTCTTCGACGACAGCCCAATGTCTGCCAGATCAGCACTCGATCGTGTGCGTCAAACTCGTTCGTCCCGGCCTCCTGCTCGATCACTTCAGGCCCATTAAGTCCGAGCCTCCCTACCTCGCTTCCGATGAGGAAAGTGGAGAGTGCGGCCGCGATTGCCATTCCACCAAAACAACCAACACGCCCAGCGATCACCCCGATCACCGGAACAAATTCACGCAAGGCCACCATGGCAGAGTGAATTTCGCTTATCGCCAACAATCCGAGGTTGGCCTCTTGCAAGCGAATGCCGCCAGTATCGAGAATCAGCACGGGGAAAATCCGCTTGCCCTCACGGGCATCCCTCAGTGCTAATTCCAGTGCGCCGGCAATCTTCGCGCCGTTCACTTCGCCGACTGAGCCACCCTGGAAGCCGCCTTCCAGCGAAAGGACGAGAGCATTTTTATCGCTGAGCTTTCCTCGTGCAATGACTACTCCATCGTCGCTTTGCGGAACTATTTCTTGCACCGGCAAGTGCGGGGATTCAAGTCGCGCAAAGGGGTCGAGCAATTCGCGAAAAGTGCCGGCATCCAGCAGAGAACGCGCGCGATCTCGCGCCGTCTTCTCCGCAAAGCTATCCGTTTTCATTTTCGCGATTCTTCCAGCGCTTGTTCCAGGCGAAGCAACACGATAGGTGGTGAAGCCCCTCCATCATTAATTTCGATTGCTGCGGCGACATCGTGGCGTCCAAAAAAGGTCCGCAGAATCGCCATCCACTCATCTCGGTAGCCATCCACGCTGGTACGCACACGAACTCTCGACACCGGAGAAAATTCCGGTTCAAGCAGCACCTCGAGATTTCCCGAGGCCACCACTCCGACTTGTACTCTGCGCTGGATAAACTGACGCCCGGCGCGAAATTCAAAATGCAACGTTTCCAATTTGTACTCTCTTTAAATCGAAACTGCGCTCAATAAAATCGAGGAAAAGCACTCCTGCCAACAAATCTGCACTGCCGCCTGGAGATGCGTTCAAACGCAGCAACTTGTGATCCAGATCGTATAACGCGCGAAAACCATCGGCCGTCGAGGTTCCTCCAAGTTGCAAGATTATCTTTGCGTCGGCCTTGGCCAAGGCCAACGCCGTAAGTCCGCCACGATGCAGCAGGCAGGTGTCATCCAGGTCGGCCATGATCGCGACGAGGGCGTTGATTCTCGCGAATTCTTCCGTGAGCCCTTGTGATCTCGAGTTCCTCAGCATAGGCAAACCGATTTCGACAATATGAGGGAAGCCCTGCTCCGCTTCTCCACGCGCGCCGCGCACTCCAAACCGTTGATAAGCTTCCTGTCCGTGAGATTTTTCCGGAGATGTGTAGGAATCGGGGAGACGCGCGATTCGTGAAGCTCGCTCACATATATTTCCAGCAGAGTTTCGCTTTTCCGGCAACATGGCAGCGCCCGCGCATAACAATCCCAGCGTCCATATTGCGCCGCGGTGAGTATTCACGCCGCGTGTCGTACGCAACATGTTTCGTTCGCCTTCGCGACCCAACCGCGACAACCTCTTCCGCAGATAAGTACTTTCGGTAGCCTGCCATGATTCGCCGGCAATGCCCGCGAACGTTCCCCACAGAGAACGTGCCGAACGATGGAGCATTTCGAGACTCATGTCGCAGTGAGCGCCACAACCGCGCGCATCCACCAGGGCCGGCTTCGGCGTAAGACTGGCCTCGTCCATCAAGGACCATACCGCGGCGTCAGCGAGAAACTCCGCCGATGAGCTGCGTTCGCAATTTCCGGCCAGCGAAGTGGTGGAAGGCGAAATGTCGACCTGCGCACAAACGCTCATCACCAACTCCGAAATTTCATCGGCGGATTGTATACACCGCCCGACCATTCCACGAGTTCCTTCACGCTGTGCGCAGCGAGCAGTGACCGGCGAGCATCCGACCGGCGGATTCCCAGATCCTCAGGCAACGCTACGATTCCTCGTTTCCTCAAATCGTCAGTGGCCTCAAGCGAACTTTCCGCGCCCAAAGCCGTCACTCCTGCTATCGCGGAGAGCGCTGCGCGTCGCTCTCGCAAACTATCAACTCGATATAAGTACGCAATGCCTTCTTCGGTCACCACATGTGTGACGTCGTCGCCATAAATCATGATTGGCGGGACGCCTAATCCGGCGTCGCGGCCCACGGCGATGGCATCCAGCGTTTGCACAAACGAAGGCTGCATTCCTTCGCGGAAAGTTTGCACCAGCTGCACGACAATTTTCCGCCCGCGAACGAGTTCACGACCCTCAGGACTCATTTCCAGCCAGGCAGGGGTGGCGTGCCGGCGCCCTCGGGGATCGCTGCCCATATTGGGAGCCCCGCCAAAGCCGGCTATTCTCCCGAAAGTCGCCGTAGACGAATTCGCTTCGCCGTCCATTTGCAACGTCGACCCAATGAATAAGTCCGTCGCGTACAAACCCGCCATCTGGCAGAAGGCCCGGTTCGAACGCAGTGATCCGTCGGCGCCAGTGAAAAAAACATCGGGCCTTGCCGCTACGTAGCGCTCCATACCGACTTCGCCTCCAAAGCAATGCACACTCTCCACCCAGCCGCTTTCGATTGCAGGAATTAGCGTCGGATGCGGATTGAGAATCCAGTTGGTGCAGATTTTTCCGCGCAGTCCCAGCGACTCTCCGTATGTCGGCAGCAACAACTCGATGGCAGCGGTATCGAAACCAATGCCATGATTCAGGCGGCGCACTGCATGGCGCTCATAGACTCCCCGGATCACCAACATAGCCATCAATATCTGAACATCTGTAATCAACGCAGGATCCCGCGTGAATAAAGGTTCGATGGCATATGGGCGGTCCGCGACCACTATCAGGTCTATCCATGAACCGGGTATATCGACTCGCGGCAGGCGCTCGCGAATTTCGTTCACCTGCGCCACCACAACTCCGTCCCTGAAGGCAGTGGCCTCCACGATCACCGGTGTCTCTTCCGTGTTCGCACCGGTGTAAAGATTCCCCTCTTTATCCGCGCAGTCAGCGGCGATAAACGAAACGTCAGGGGTCAGATCAATAAAGTAACGCCCGTAAAGTTCGAGGTAAGTGTGGATCCCGCCGATCCGGATTCGCGACTTGGCGACCATTTCGGCCAGACGGAAGGCTTGAGGCCCGGAGAACGAAAAATCCACGCGGTTCGCGATTCCACGCTCAAACAAATCCACGTGCTCCGGACGGCTTAGTACCGAGATTAAGAGATGTAGGTCATATATTCGCTCTGGATCGACTTGCGCCAACTTGCGGGACAGAAAATCGGCTTGCTTCTGATTGTTGCCCTCGAGGCAAATCCGGTCGCCCGGTTCGACCAACTCTTCTAAGGCCGCGATGATTTTCTCGCTGTCTAGCACACGATCGCTGCAGTACCTGGCGACCCGCCGCAACCTTCTACTTTTGCGTTCCCTTCGGGTCGTCCATGATTTTTGGGCGGAAACCTCTACGACGTTCATGGAAGGGTCACTGCTCCGGGTTCAAAATTCGATCACTTTCATCGCTCGCATAATTCCCTGAATTGCGAGCAAAGCCGCAAAACTCTTAGTTCGGCAAAACTTGCCCACGCGTCTCTTGCGCAAGAGGGATGATCAGAAGCCCCAGTCCAAAAGCCACCGCAGTGTACGCGACAGGCTTCCCGATCGTTCCAGCGTGACGCACCATGGCGCCGATCATGAAATTAACTCCGGCTCCGATGAATCGTCCAAAGGAGGTAACGAATGCGAATGCTGTCGCGCGAACCGATGTTTCATACTGCTCGGGAAGCCACAAGCTGAACAACGTAAAATTCCCTCCAAAAAATCCCAGAAAAAATAGACAGGTGATAAATGTGTTCAAACCGTTGTCCAGATAAAATGCCCAGCCGAAACTCAGCCAGATGAACAGGCTCATGCCGACAAAATAGATCGCCAGAGTTTTCTTTCTCCCCAAACGTTCCGCTAACTTGGGCGCCATCAGGCAGCCCAGGATTGTTCCGATAGAAAGAATCGCTGTTCCCACTGACGCGGTCTTTGACGCCTGCGCCAGCGACATGCCGGCTTTTTTCGCCAGAGTAATAATCGATGTAGGTTCGTAAACTGCTCCAGCCCACAGACCAATGATTGCCACCGTAAGCAGTGCTGCATTGACGATAGTTTTCCGGCGATACTCTGCCGAAAAAATTTGAGCAAGTGATCCTTGACGGCGAGGCTCTGCGGCGCTCTTCTTCCACCGTTCCGGCTCTTTGACACGCATCGTGATAAGGACAGAGATGATCACTGGAGAGAGGCCGCAAAGAAACATCGCGCGCCAACCGAATCGCGCGCCAACGGTGTAGTTCAGGGCCGCAGCAATGAAAAATCCAAAGTAGTAGCCGGTCTGCAAATATCCGGCGCCCATTTTCCGGCGGTCTTCCGGCCATGCTTCAGCAACGTAAGTTCCAGCTAACGCCCATTCGCCGCCGATGCCGATGCCCGCCAACAACCGGAACAATCCTAATTGCCACACATTCGCCGCCAGCGCTGCGGCGCCAGTGAACACCGCGTACGCCAAAACGGTGGCGGCCAATACCCGTGTGCGTCCGAAGCGATCGGCGACAGGTCCCCAGATAAACGAGAGCCCCCAGCCCACCAGAAATAAGGCGAATAAAATCGATCCGGCAAGGCCGACATTTTCAGGTGTCTTGGCTATTCCAGATTTTGGTAGCAGTTCTGAAAGCGCCGGACTCAAGACCAACGCATATATAAAGGAGTCCATGCCGTCTAGAGTCCAACCGCACCACGCACCCCAAAATCCGGTGATCTGCGCCGATGTTAGTCTCGTCTGTGGCATGCATTTCGCGACGCAGCCGTCTGTAGAAATTACGCAATTAAAGGAATGTCGAACGCTACAAATCCCACTGATCTAAAGGCGAAGGCGCGACACCCGGCAGTCTAGCTTCTTGCTGTCGCGCATGAGTTAAACCATAGTTAATTTGCGTTCATCTGCATTTCAAACTTCCTGAACTTCTCCGCATTCCGAAGCGAGGAGCGAAACAAAATGGTACCCGACGCTCATACGTTACTCGGCTGAAATAAAATTAATGTTGTTTTCAGCCCGTCCGCTTGCTCGCTGACATACACTACGTCGTCGCAAATTACCGCGAACGTTTCATAACACGCAGTTCAGCGAGTCTAAGAAAAAATTACGGAGTGAAAGATGAAAAGCTACCTGGTCGCCCTTTGTGCTTTCTGCATTGTCGCAACTGTGCCCGCTCACGCTCAGACCAACCAACCCATGAAGCTGGTGCAGACCATTGAACTGCCCAACGTCGAGGGATACTTTGACCACATGGCCGTGGATATCAAAGGCCAGCGCCTCTTCCTTCCTGGCGAGAATCAGCGCACCATCGAGGTCATCGATCTTGGCGCCGGAAAAGTAATTCACACCATCACCGGTTTCGGCGGCGACCCGCGCAAGACCATTTATTTGCCGGAAACAAATCAAATCTGGGTGGATGATGGCGACTCAACGGTCAAAGCCTTCAGTGGGGATACTTACGAATTGGTGAAAACCGTTCCTTTGTCCGGATCTGATAAAGATAAGGACTCCAAGAAAGTTCCGGATAACGGTGTCTATGACCCTGCCACGCATCTCTTTTATCTGGGCGATCGCTCGGACTCCACACCGAACGCTGGGCCCAAAGGTTCCATCGAAATTGTCGATCTAAAAAACGGCACGCTGGTCGGCTCTATCGATGTCGATGGCAAGAATCCAGCAGGTCTGGTCCTCGATCCTTCCTCCCCCAAACTTTATGTGGTGATGGGTGACACCAGCCAGGTGCTTGTCATTGATCTGCAAAAGCGCGCAGTCACTGCGTCATGGCCAATCACGGGAGGCCCCGAGCCCCACGCCGTCGCAATTGACGCGCCCAACCGACGCTTATTTATCGGCAGCCGCGTGAAGCGCAGCCACATTTACAAACCCGGCAAGCTGGTGGTGATGAATGCGGACACCGGTAAAGTAATCGATGCCATCGACACCGAGGGCGGCGTGGATGAGGTCGTCTGGGAACCGCACACGCGCCGCATTTATTACACCGGAACGACTGGCTTCGTGGAAGTGTTCAAACAAATTGACGCGGATCACTATCAGAGTTTAGGGAAAGTTGCGACGGGCGTACTAGCAAAGACTTCTTTGCTATCTCCGGAACTCAATCGCTTCTACGCCGCTATTCCGAAGCACGTAATTCTGACGCCGCCTGTTCCACAGGCAAAGGAAGCAAGCATCGAAGACGCGCACGTGATGGTCTACGAAGTATTGCCGTGATTTTCATCCGGCTTTCAATCTGGGGGATCGATCTCGCATGAGTCCCCGATGGGTTTTGATCGCTTCACTTTTATTTTTTTCGCTGGCAGGTGCCGCGCAAGAACAAAGCGTCGTCCCACTTAAGTTGGAGCCTCATCATCACCTCGTCCTGCATAACGATTTCGTGAATGTTTATTCTGTCCGGGTACAACCGCAGGACTCCGTGCTACTGCACAAACATGATTTCGATGCCATCGGAATCATGTTGAGCGACGCTGAGATTACCGTCAGGGTTGCTGGTAAACCTGATTCCCACCAGAAAGTAGTCGCTGGCCAGTTGCGGTTGCAGCAGGCAGGCTACATCCATTCGACAGCCATCGACGGCGACACTGTTTATCGTAATGTGACGGTTGAACTTCTCCTGCCGCAACTAGAGCGCCGCAACATTTGTGGTGGTGTAATTTCCGGACAGCCCCTGAATTGCCCATCGGCGCAGACCGATAGTTCAGCCCCGGAACAACCGCAATTTGAAACCAATCAAACCAGGATTACTCTGATCCGCCTTAAACCGCAGCATAGCGTTACCTTAGATGCCTCGGCTCAGAGCCGATTGATTGTGGCGCTCGATGACACCGCCGTTGTAAGCGGTGCAAACAGTCCCCCGAAAGCATTGCGAAGCGGAGATATTTTGTGGCGCGACAGTAATAGGTCAAGAGAAGTTGTCGAGAATGCCGGCAGTAAAGAAGCGCGTTTGATTATTTTCGTTTTTACAAACGAACACTCTGCGAAATAATATACGTCAGAAATATTCTTATTTGGCGGTCTCGAATAGTTTATTTTTTGATGGAATTTGTTGCGCCAGTTCTTCGCCAACCTGTTTACCCAGCTTGGCCGCTTCGGCCTCCTGGCCATCGGTGTAATTGAAGCCCACGACGATTAGTCCCACCGTACGCCCGGAGCTGTCCAGCAGTCGCTCCAACACGGTCGTGGACTTACCCTTCATTTCCATTACCGGGATGCCTTTTTCCACGACGTGCAGGTCCGCGCAGGAAGATTTCTTCCCGATCTTTCCGGAGTCGGTGGAGGCGAAAATTACACTCTTTTTGGATTTCGGAGTATGGCCATGCAAACCCAGGTAAATCAGGTCCGGCTTGTGCTTTGCGGCGATTTCATCCACCAATCGTTGCCCAAGAATCTTTTTACTCTCCTGGTCCTGAGCCGACAGTGGTCCCGCCAATATATGCGCGAGAGCTAGCGCAGCGATTGCCCCGAAAGCGCGGGTAACCAGATTGCCTTTAATCGGTGATGGCATAATTCCGCTTCGTACGTGTTGTAGCAAAAACATTTCTCGGGCTCCTCAGTTTTTTTATGTTTTACAAATAG
>Ga0210396_10002335_pt1 | contig 19458 bp, 13 predicted proteins | sample IncBWH17OmetaG_FD_155466 | JGI IMG/M metagenome (GOLD analysis project Ga0210396, IMG submission 155466) | Forest soil microbial communities from Barre Woods Harvard Forest LTER site, Petersham, Massachusetts, United States - Inc-BW-H-17-O ... | reverse complement strand
ACCGTCATGTTCATCGCGCCGATTGCCCTGGTCTACCTCGTGTCCCGCATCATTCTCTCAAGGCCATGGTCGCGCGCGTCGGTGCTCAAATCCGTCTGGCGGCAGGCGGTGATCCTCGGGCTGCTCATGGGCACCGCGATCGTCGCGACCGGCCTGCCCGCACGGCCCTTCAACAACTACGCGCCCAATTTCCTTGTGAGCTGGAAATACATCCTGCCGCGCAGCCTGGACCTCGAGCACGCCGGGGCCAATATCCACAACTGGCCGGACGACGGCCGGCCTCCGCTTGTTTTCGGTCACGACGAAAAGCTGGTGTCCGGCGTCAGCGTGGAAACCCTCAGGCGGATGACGAAGCTCGCCTGTGCCGTCTGGCTCGCGCTGGCGCTGCTGGCAGTCGCCGGACGCGATCCCAAAGCGATCGGATTGCTGTGCGGCCCCATGCTTTTGCTGCTCTGCCTCTGGCTGGCCGACCGCGGACCCGAAGCCTTCCAGATGACCGGCTATCTTTATCCGACGACGCTCTGCGGCGCCGCTCGATTGATCGACAACGGGCGATCGCGCCGGCGCGGGCGTGCCGCCGCCTGGCCCATTGCCGTCACGGCGCTGGCTCTCATTTGCATCGCCCTGCGGGCGCCGCGATTTGCCGGATCGGTCCGGCGCTACGCCGGCAGTTACATGCCGACGAATCAGGTGTTCACGTTGCGACAGACGGATCGATTGGTGAGCGAGATGGGCTCGGCACCCGTGGAAGTGGACATTCCGTCACTCACGCACCTGCTGTTTGTCGTGATCGAGATCGGACACCGCACCGGCGTCAATCTCCAGTGGACCCCCGAATCCTTCCACGCGGCCTTCGCCTATACCCACTGGCCGCCGCCCGCGTATCCCCCCGCACAGCGACGCCTGGTGATGGCCACCGAGCCCGTCCCACCCGGCTGGCGCATCACATTCCGCGCGTTCCCTTATTTCCTGATCACCCGCCAGCAATCGCCCCAATGATGACGTACGGCTCCGCCCCCGATGCAACCTTCTGTGGCAGCGGAGCGTCCGGAGATTCGTGCGACAAATCCTCCTCGCAGGCAAAAAACCGAACCAGAGGACGGCGCTGCTGCGTGACGTGATCCCGGATGGTCCCGCACAGCATGGGAAACTTAGTCTCCATCGCCGTCAGAACAGACCGCTGGGTCACCGGTGCCGGGACATCCAATCGAACCTCACGGTCGATGCCGGCCAGGGTGCGAAGATGAGCAGGAAGAATGACGCGGATCATGAGTATCAGAAGACCCCTCACCGTGACACGGCTTTCTAAGCCGTGCTGACGGCATGCCAAGTATAGAACCGCTCCAACACGAGGTTCTTTTCTTTCAACGCCGCCAGCACGGGTTGCAAACCCGTGTCACAACGTCTGCACTTCGACCGACAACACCGCCGGCAAATCCCTGACGATCGGCGCCCAATTCTCCCCCGAATCCGCCGAGGCATATACCTGCCCGCCGGTCGTACCAAAGTAGATCCCGCATTCGTCCATCCTGTCCACCGCCATCGAATCGCGCAGGACGTTCACATAACAATCCTTCTGCGGCAAGCCCTTGGTGAGCGGCTCCCATTCGTTCCCGCCGGTCCGGCTGCGGTAGACCCGCAGCTTTCCCGCCGGCGGGTAATGCTCGCCGTCGCTCTTGATGGGCACGACGTAAACCGTCTCCGGCTCGTGGGCGTGAACGTCGATGGGGAAGCCAAAATCGGTCGGCAGGTTCCCGCTCACCTCGCGCCAATTCTCGCCGGCGTCGTCGGTCCGCATCACATCCCAGTGCTTCTGCATGAACAGCGTGTTGGGCCGGCCCGGGTGCATGGCGATGCGATGGACGCAATGACCTACCTCGGCGGTGGGATTGGGAATGTACTGCGAGTGGAGCCCGCGATTGATGGGCTTCCATGATTTGCCGCCGTCATCGGTGCGGAACGCGCCCGCTGCGGAGATGGCGATGAAGATGCGGTTGGGATTGCTCTCGTCCAGGACGATCGTATGCAATCCCAGTCCGCCGGCCCCCGGCGACCACTTCGCCCCCTGCGCATCGCGCAGTCCGGCCAGCTCGTGCCAGGATTTGCCGCCGTCGGTGGTGCGGAACATCGCCGCGTCTTCGACGCCGGCGTAGCAGGTATCCGGGTCCGTCATCGACGGCTCCAGATGCCAGACGCGCTTGAATTCCCAGGGATGCTGCGTTCCGTCGTACCACTGATGCGTCGTCAGCGGCTTGCCCGTGGCCGGCGACGTGTCGTAAACAAACTTGTTGCTCTCGCCCTTGGGCATTCCGCCCGGGCCGGTGGTCGCTTCGCCGGCGGGCGTGCCGGGCTGGTGCCAGGTTTTCCCGCCGTCGTCCGATCGCTGGATGACCTGCCCAAACCAACTGCTCGACTGCGACGCGTAAATCCGATTGGGATCGGCCGGCGATCCCTTCATGTGATAGATCTCCCACCCAGCAAAGAACGGGCCGGAAACCGACCAGTTCCGTCGCTTGCCATCCGACTCCAGAATAAACGCGCCTTTGCGCGTGCCGGCCAGAACGCGGACTCTACTCATGGGTAATAATCCTTCCTACTAAAGATTCTCCGCTTAATTGGTATTGTGGCACAGCCGCCCTCGGCTGTGTTCCGCCAAAGGCGGAAGACCTCCCCGCCCATTACTTCGACCTTCGGTCGAACACGACTCGACTGAGCTCGTCGAAGTCAGTCGAGGGCGACTGTGCCACACAAAACGGAACTCGCCCTCCCAAAGGTAAGCAATTGCCTTGCAGGATCAATTCATCTGCGGCGTGAAGATCGGTTTCCTGCCGGCGGCCCTTCGGCAGTCGGCGACCTGCCCGCGATGGCTCATCTGGTGCATCGCGATGGTCAAGAAGGCCTTGCCCATCGTTGCAAGCGCTTCCTCCAGTCCCTTCGGCGGCGCCACCGTCGGACGATCAAGCCCCTCCTCGCCGAGATCTTCGAGGATCTTGAGATTCCGCGCCCGCAGATCGCGATAGGTGCGCAGCACTTCTTCAAAAGGCGGATACATGCTGGCGTCGGCTTTCGGCTCGGTCCCGGGCGCAAACAGCGGCGCCCATTTGGCCACTGGGTTGGGCTCGCCGAACAGAACGTGCGGGACATTTCCCTCGACGAGGGTAATGTGACCCAGGACCCAGAGCGGATGATTCCCGCCGCGAGGCGTGGGCTGTGTCACGGCGGAATCCCGCATGTCCTCGATCAATTGCAGCGTCGCCTTGTCGGAAACCTGCATGGCATGACGAATGAGATCAATGGCTTTCATCGGCTCTCCTTTTGGCTTGTCTGACGTCGACGGTCGGCCAGCTCCCGGATGCGCCCGATCTTGTAGTTCCACCCCATGTCCATCCCTTTCATATGGTCCTCGGGAATCAGCCCGAAGGATTTGTGCACGAATTTGAGGCGCGTTCCGCCGGCCTCGGCGGCCAGGCGGTATTGCGCGTGGTTGGCCGCCGGGTACGACATGAACATGGGGCCGCATATTTCCAGCAGCGTGGGCGGCTTGATGACCTGCACGTTGCCCCAGAAGTGCCCGGCGTTATTGCCCAGGTCGCGAAACCAGCGGCCGCCGGGCCATGGCTCCAGCTTCATCGGCATGCCGGTACCGTCGGGCATCTGGCTTTCGGGCCCCAGTTCGTCCAAGACCGCCTGGAACACGATCTCGATCGGCGCCTCGATCATCTCGTCGCGGACAAACTCAAAGGTCTGAACCCCTTGATCGATATTCGTCATCTGCATGGTCATTCCTTTCCTTGTTCGGATTTGCGGTGTCCCTGCTGGCGGGCCGCGTTTTCGGCCCGCGCCTTGATCCGGTCGAGCTGGTTATTCCAGAATCGCTCGTAGTGTTTGACCCAGTCGTGCACGGGCTTGAGCTCCCTGGGATTGAGCCGGTAAAGCCGGCTGCGCCCCCGGCGGCTGACTGACACGAGCCGCACGGTCCGCAGCACGCCCAGGTGCTTCGACACCGCCGGTTGCGGCATGCGCAGCGTGCGGACCAGGTCTCCCACCGCCTGCTCCCCGCCCCCGGCCAGCAGCGCGATGATCTCCCGCCGCCGCGGCTCCGCGATCGCATTGAACACATCCGATGTCGTCGCCGCTCGCGCCATGGCCGAATATGATATTCCTATAACGGCATGAGTCAAGGGCAAATTTTTCAGTGGCACGGGTTTCTAACCCGTGGACAAGAGGGTCGTTCAAACGATGCCGGTCTTGGTGTGGGAAAACCACCCTGACTTACCGAAGCGTTTCTGCCCGAACCCGGAGAATCAGTCGTCGGCTTCACCACGGAGGGCGCAGAGGGACGCGGAGGGTTCCAGCTTGTTGACCATCCGCTTGAGACCGTCTTTGAGGTGAAGCACGTTGAGGTTGATCAGGAGCCCTACCTTGATGCCGCTCAGCTTCAGATACGTCAGAAGTTGTGCCCTTATCCGCAATCCTCCGCGATCCTCCGCGGCCTCCGCGGTTTGTCTTTCGAGCCTGACATATACCCAAAACGCCCGCGGGGATTGTGGCGCACACCCGATCGTCGACAAGTCGTTCCATGGGTTCTTCCTGCGCGCCGTCTGCGATAAGATGAGCGTGAGCTTCCGATGAAACCGCCGAAAAACATTGAGGTGCTGTTCGTCGCCGGCTTCGGCCCGATCGTTCGCGACCCGGCGGCAAGCCGCGTGTTTTATTGCCAGGCGTTGGGACTGCCGTTCAAGGAAGACGCCACCGGCTATCTCTATACCGGCGGCCTGGACGGCACGAAGCATTTCGCCCTCTGGCCGCTGGCGCAGGCGGCTCAGTCCTGCTTCGGCACGGATCAATGGCCCGCCGATCTTCCCGTGCCACAGGCATGGATCGAATTCGACGTGGCGAATATCGAAACCGCCACCGCCGAACTGAAGTCGCAGGGATACAAGCTTCTGGTTGCGATGCGCAAGGAACCCTGGGGCCAGATCGTCACGCGGCTGCTCGGGCCGGAAGGCCTGCTGGTGGGCATCACCCATACGCCGTCGATGCGGAAGTGAACGCTCGCCGCCGCTCCGTGCGCGAGTTCACGCGTCAGAACTGACCGATTTTGACAGCGGCTCCGCGTTTTTTCGTGGCACGGCTTTCTAAGCCGTGGACAAGGGGGAAGAAAGACACAACACGGCATTGGTGTGGAAAGGCCAAGATTCACAGCGCGAAAAACTCCTGCTTGCAAGCACGCCGGCTCATCGACGCCTCGCCAATCTGATGACCAACAGGACGATCATCGCGACGACGCCGAGGGCGATCAGTGAAACCCACCACGGCCAGTGGATGACGTACATGTAGGCTTCGGCAAATATCGGGGCTCACTCCCGCCATTGTACCGCCGGGCGGCCCGCCGCTGGCGCGCTAATACTGGGCCGTTCCTCCGGGGACCGATGACGTGCCGCACCACTGTTCAAGCTCGTCTTGCATCAGCTCGGTCCCGGCTCGGCGGGCTTGCGTCGCCGGATCATCAGAACAAGACACGTCGCAATGGAAATCGCCAAAAGACTGAAGCCAACGATAGTGAGAAACTCCCGCGAATCCCGAGCGGAAGCGCCGAGAACCAATCCAGCACCAGTGCCGCCAAACCAATTTGCGAGGTCCAAAAGCCGTTGCCGGTCAGTCGGTGTCATTTCCCGATCTTATCCGCCGCGATGGAGGTTGGGAACGCACCCGATAAGCCCCCGCCGCGAACATCTTGTGGTGGGAACGGCCCTATTTCACCGCTCGGTCTCGTCAGTTGCTAGCATACGCGAGCGTGTGGCACACGATTAACCTCGTTCTATGGCTCATCATGGTTGGCGAGGTTTTCCATTCCACGCATGACGTAATCGCGAGGTCGATTGCTGTGGCTGGTTTGGTCGTCGCCGCTTTGTGGGAGCACGCCGCGGTTCGCGGATTCCTGAAGCGCAAGAAATAGAATCCCTGAGATTATCAGGCCGGAGGCTATTTTTGTGCCCGCGAATGGTGCCCGCCCGCCGTTCCCAACCCTACGCCTCGCCCAAGAGTCGGGGTAGAATGATCGCGTGAGACGCCGCCGATTGTTCACCGCGTCCGCCGCCGTATCAGCGCTGCTGTGCGTCGCCACGATATTGTTGATGGCCGCGAGCTTCGTCATTGATTTTTACGCGTCCACTGTGCAAATTGCCCCGCTTTCTCCGGGGGCGCCCGGACCAACTGGAAAAGTCACCCAGTTCTATACGAGCATTTCGGCTACATCAGGGAGACTCCAATTCGTGAAGTCGCAACGGGCCACGGCGGTGCGCGCTCAATGGGGATGGACTTGGAATGTAACCCTCAACAAGGGATCGGGACCTCCGGGCGGGATCCTGGGATTCTGGTATGATCGCGGTACGTACCGGGGCGATGATCGGCACGACCGTCGGCATTCGTATTTTCTACCAGTCCGCTGTAAGGCGATTCCTTGAGCAGGAGTTGGAGGCTATGGGTCGGTGCCCATCGTGCGGCTATAACCTTCTCACTGGCAATACCAGCGGCGTCTGCCCCGAGTGCGGCACACGGATTTCCCGGAAGCCGGAGGCTGCGGCGTGATGGCGAATAAGCGAGTGGAGAATCCGGGGCGGCGCTTGCGGCTTTGCCCCGGCGTGGGGTGCGCTGGCCGCGGCTGCCATGTCGCCCTCTCTAGCACCAGATTTAGCAAATTTGCGATAAAGCGACGGCTGTTTTTACAGAACGGTCCGGTCGTAACTCAAATTCAAACCGAGAGTAACAATCGTTACAATTGTTGCTAATTCGCAATCAGCAATAATTTTACAAACACTCCATTTCGCTCCACCTTTCGAGCGAAATGGAGTGTTTGGCGGGTCCCGCGCGTAAACCGTGTGGCAGAGCGGATTTCGAGGCGGGCGGGCATGGCCTATCTTCGGGACATGTGGAGCGATCGGAGGGCTCGCGCCGCTAGAGCGCCTTGAGCAGGACCCGGGCAACGCGGTTCAAGCCGCTTTTGGCGCCGGTGACGAACTGGGCGAAGATGCGGTTGGTCACTTCCATGAACTCTTCCATGCCGGCCAGGCGCTGGCAGGTGAGTCGCACCGATTCCTGCTGGGCGGCGTTTTTGCCGAGGGAATCTTCGCCGAGCATTTGCTGGCATTGCTTGATGGTTTCCAGCACCGGGTCCATCTCGCGGCGCTTGCGCTCGGCGGCGATGATGGAGAACATCTCCCAGACGTCGGAGAGGCTCTCGAAATACTCCCGGCGTTCGCCACGTTTGTGCAGGCGGTGGATGATCCCCCAGTCGCACAAGGCCCGCAGGCTCATCGACGCATTCCCCCGGCTGATGTTCAATCGCTCCATCACGTCATCGGTGCAGAGCGGCGTGCCGCAGATGTAGAGCAGCGCGTGGATCTCGGCCATCGTGCGGTTGATGCCCCAGGTCTGGCCCATCTCGCCCCACCGCCGGATGAACAGGTCCTGGGCCACGCGAAGCTGCTGCTGGACGGCGGGCGCCGTAGTAAGGGGTGGCGGGGTGAGGATCGCGGACATGAGGTGCTCCTTCCGGTGCGACGCCGTGCCTGCGACACGCTCGTCGCAATAGACCTTTGAGCACGGTCGCGGGTAAGTCAATCCCCCCTGTCGTCATGCGTCGAAATGCCGCATGAGATTCAGCCCTTCCATTTCTCCAGGGTCAGGCGCCGGCGGGCGCGCTGGGCGTCCGGTTCGGGGACGTGGTGGCGCTGCATCTCGGTGGCAAAGGCTTCTTGGGCCATGTGCTCGAGATGCCAGATGACGATGTCCATGCTGACGGGTTCCGCTCCGGCCGGTCCGTGATACTCGGCGAGGCGCTGCTCGACGCGGGCGAAGAGCTGGTCGGCATCCGGCTTCCAACTGGCGCGGATGGCCTCGGCGGCGGCGAGGATTCCCGGGGACCAGTCCGCCGACGGCTCGATCGCCACGACCAGACGCGCGTCCACCAGCCGTTTCACCGCCGCGTCCACGTTTCGACGGGCCAGTTCCTTGGGCAACATCAAGTACCTCTCGATTCTCCGCCCGGCCTGGAGCGTCCCAAAGCCGCCTGCAACACGGAGGCGCTCACGACGTGACCCTTACATGATCCGCGCGCGAGCCGCCCAAGGCAAGACAATTGCGAGCGAGGTGACGAGTGGCGGTTGGGCAGTCTCAGTTGGCACATGTGTGAGTTCCCAATGCGGATATGGGTGTTTTACCCTATACCGCTGAGAGCCGCGGTTCGCTACGATTTGCCTGTCGGCGGTCCTCCCCGGCGAAGGCTCCCCCCCTCCTTTGCCACCCGCCGACATTTTTTTTGCGCACTCCGGCGCCTTTATTGCGCCCGCGGCGCCGGGTCGACCGATCGTTCGGACCAACCAGCAGCCGCTGCCTGGTTCTGCGGCACCAGAGACTGACCGGTTTCGTCTTCCTTCCGCGTCTGCACCCACTGCAAATACAATCCGTGCGGTGGCGCCGTCGGACCCGATGACTTGCGATCCCGCGCCTCCAGCATTTGCGCGATCGAATCCGGCGGATAGCGGTGAATCCCCACCTGCACCAGCGTCCCAACCATGATCCGCACCATGTTCCACAAAAAGCCGCTCCCCTCGACGCCGATGACGATCCTGGGCGCGCGGAGGCTCACGTCGCAGGCGTGAACGATGCGGATCGCGTTTTCGCGCCCGTGGCCGGGACGGGCGAAGCTGGTGAAGTCGTGACGGCCAACGAACTGGCTGGCCGCCGCCTGCATGGCCTCGATGTCCAGTTGCTGCCAGCGATGCCACGCCAGGTCGTTGAAAAACACCGGGCGGTCATAACCGTTCCAGATCAGATACTGGTATCGCTTGCTGACCGTCGAGCGTTTGGCGTCGAACGTGTCGGCGACTTTCTCGATGTGCCGGATCAGGATGTCGCCCGGCAGATGATGGTTGGCGGCTTTGCGGATGTTGTCCTTGGGGATCTGGATCTGGTCGGTGTCGAAGTGGGCGATCTGACCTTTGGCATGGACGCCGGCATCGGTGCGGGACGAGCCGACGAGCTGCACCGGATGCCCGACGACACCGGCGATCGCCCGCGCCACTTTTTCCTGAATGGTGGGAATCCCCTGGCCGTCCGGGGGCGGCGGGCCGGTGTACGTCTCCATCGCCGGCTGCGCCTGCCAGCCGTGATACCGCGTCCCTCGGTAGGCGATCGTCAGCTTATATCTCTGCGTCGGCATCCGGTGTCGCGGCTCGATCAGTCGCGGCCGAAGCGGGGCATTACGTAGCATACGCCGAGTAGCGCATCTCGCTCCAGGCCACGTCCGCGATTTTAGCACCAGTAGGCCGCCGATCCCCAGCCCGGATGTCCCATGTCCCATGTCCCCCCTCGCCGGAGGGGACATTATGGGACATTATGGGACATTGGCGATTTGCGATCGCCGATGCCGATTTGCGGGAGCGAAAGCACATCCCCGACGTGGCGCAAATGTCGCACATGTCCAACCCGCAAAAAGTGCGACATTTCGCGACATTCGCGACATTTGATGCACTCCATTTTGCAATTGCCGATTGCCGATTGCGATTGAAGCACAGGCGTCAACCGGCTCCAAGGCAAAACCGCGGTCGGCACCGAGGAAGGTCTCGTCCAGGCGGTCCCGGCGTTGGTTCCGACGTTCACCTCGTCCGTCAGTCGGCTCGCCAGGTCGTAATAATCCGCCGAGTAATAATCGCGCGAAGCGAGGTTGCCGCCCGACGGCCCGGCCAGGTCGCCCACGGCAGTCGTCGGATCGTTGTCGAACCGCAGGCGCGTGTTCGTCTCAATCGCGTTTCCGTCGGCGTCGTAGGTGTACAGCATTTGCTGGAGGACGACATCGTTGGTGGTAACGATGGCGTTGTTCCAGGTCTGGGCGGCGCCGTTGATGACGCCACCGTCAGTTATGGACTGCTTGGTCATCCTGCCGGCCAGGTCATAGGCATATTTTGTGACCTGCCCGCCGGGGCTGAAGACCGCCGCCAGTTGCCCACCCGCTCCGTAGTAGTAGTTGGTAGCGAGATTCGGGAGGGCGAGTATCTGCGAGTCTGTCAGGCCCGAGGTGCCGCTGGTCTGGTTGATGTTGTACACCTGCGTTCGATACAATCGGTGCAACTCGTCAAAGCTGTTGACCGTCAGGGCGCGCGCCGACGAGGCGTCGACGGTGGGAATGGCGTCGATGCCAGCGGCGCTGCTGAAATCGCTCAGTGAGATGCCGTCGCCAGAATAGCGATAGGTGCGGACGTCCTCGCCAAGGTTGTCCAGGACGTTGTAGATGATCGGGCGGTTCGTGCCGTCGCTCTCGCTGGATTGAACGCCGTCCTTCTCGGCGATCTGCCGGTCGCGGAAATCATATAAATAGTCGGTCACCCGGTCGTCGGAACTGCTGGTGTCTACGTGGGCCGTGACCTGTGTCAGATTCGAGTCGCCGACGCCGCCGGAATCGTAGACATTGTCCTGCACGTCGACCATGTTGCAGGGGCTGGAGTTGTTGGTCGGCGACCAGTTCAGCCACGTTTCACCGGTCGGCGAATCAAACGTACCCGTCCACTGACTCGTAGGGCGTCCGAGCACGTCATAGAGCGTCCGGTGGATGGTGCCCGTCGGGTCCACGATGCGCGTGAGCCGGCCGTCGCTGTCGTAACCATAAATCGTTGCGGTGTAGTTTCCGGTGGCGCTGTTGTTGGTGGCCACCGCCCCGCCGAGCTGCGCCGGGCCGACCTCGTAGATCAGGTTGGGGGAGTAATAGACGTCGGTCTCGTAGACCTGGCCGATAGTGTTGTACAACTGTCGCGTCAGACTTTCAATCGAATTGAAATCCTCGTTCCCGTCGGGGATGGAAGTGGTCTCGACCGGCGGCGCGATCGTCATTGTGTCATATTCCTCCGCAACGTATGCCGTGCCGTCATCCGTGAGAAATTCGCGGGTGATAGTCACCGGGCCGGTGGTTGTGTAGGTCCCGCTGGTGCCGATCTCATGCCATCCGGGATAGGTGCGAACCTCGTTCCGCACACCATTCTGGTTGCCGATGTCGTTGTAGACGACGTAGGTAACGTTCCCGTTGGGGTCAGTGATCGTGGTTGCCCGGCCGAGGGGGTCGTTACCATATGTCGTCGTCAGATTGAGATGGCCGGTCCCGGCGTCAACCACCCGCTGTGTGACAGCGCCGGTGGCAATGTCGTAGGAGGTCGTTGTGGTGCTGCCAGTGGCGGTGACTTCGGCGGAGATCAGATTGTTGTATTGGTCGTACGTGTAGTTCCAGCCGAAGCTCGCTCCCGGTCCGTTCTCACCGGTCGTCACAGACGGCGAGCTGACCAGGACGACCTCTGGCTGATTTGTCCCTGAGAACCACGTGTTGTATTGATAATCTGTGGATTCGCCGCCCGTGCCATCGGTGTTTCGATAGACTGTATCGGAGCTGACGGGATAAATGGTCACCGAGCCGCTGCTGTGACTCGTATAGGCTCTTTCCCGCTGAAGTATTGGCGTACCAGTTTCACCCTGCTCGACCTGGGCGTCCTCGTAATAGCCTGCAACGCCGCCGCTGCCGGTGCTTGCGTAGTAGTCCGTCAGGTAGATAAGCCCCGTGGTGTCATTCAAATACTGGTAATTGCCGCTAACGTTATGCAGCAAGTCGACATACGCTTCGAGCGTACTGAGGCTGGTGGGGAGCGATACCGCCGATGGCATCGCGGTGAGAATCAGCTGGCCGTTTGAATTGTATTTGTAGAAGGTGCCCCACATGTTGCCGCTGGTGGGGTCGGTGGTCACGTCCAGCATTGGCTCGCCGGCGTAGTTGGAGTACACGGTGTCGGTGCTGGCGTCAGGTTTCGTGACGACTGCCTTTGCGGACCAGTGGTTGAAGTCAGCGGTGTTAGAACTACTTGCATAAGCGAACGTGAACGTACCCTTGCCGTTGGTGGCGTCCCCGCCCAGCCCGTTTGCGATCTGCTGGTACACTCGACCGCTGGAGTCATACGCGAAATAATCATCGGCGTAAGCAGCGATGGTGGATTCGCTTACACCGCCGCCCCCGCCACCGTACGCCATAAGACCGTCCATTCGTCCAAAAGCGTCCCAGCCAAGCGCGTACTTGAGCGCGCCCGCGGGCTGTAAAACGGAGTTACTCCCCTCTGTCACGTGCTCTGTGCCGAGCCAATACCGGTAGGCGGAAGTTTCGATCGCATTCCCATTGGGGTCCTCGACAACGGCTTCGGCGAGGTCGTTGGCATTGCCGCCAGCGTCGCCGGCGATGTAGTAGCCGTACGCGACCTGCCGGGCGATCGCCCACGTGACGCCGTCGTCGGTGCTGCGGCGAAGCTGAACGTTTGTAATCACGGACGCACCGCTGGCGGTGGTCGAGAATGTATAAAGCCATGATTCGATCGTATTGCCGTTGCTGCGCCTTATTTCCGTGATTTGGCCGTTTGAATTGACGCTGGTTACCTGTGTGACGTTACCGTATGGATCGTGCATGCTTCGGAACTGTCCCTCCTGTGCGCCGTTGGCGGAATTGAAGTCGTAAAAATGCGTTTGTGTTCCCGTGCTGTCGGTGAGTACGAACACTGTGGCGCTATCGGGATCGGTGGTGGACACCAGGCTGTCTTGACCGCCGTATCGTTCAACCCAGACGCCGTTGCCGTTCGAGTCGAACCATCGCTGATCGGTCGCGCTCGACACTTCGATGATCGTCTGCGAGGCCCAGCTCGGCCGATTGGGGTCGGCGGTGCTTTCCTGGACGAGTTGCGGGGCCTGATTGAGATACCAGTGGTTACCCAAGGTCCCGACGCCCTGCATGTCGGGGCTCCATGTCCGGGTGACGCCCCATTCGCCGCCGAAGCCATTCGATGACAAGTCGGTAATTTGGTAGGTTACCTGTCCATCGAACATCCGAACGTTTCCGGCTGAGAGCGCTGCGTCTTGCGTGCCGGTCGCATTCGGATTGGCCCTGACGGCCTCGGTACTCAGGTTCGCAGTCGAGAACGGCGCCTCATCGAAATAGTGGGAGCCATTCCCGAACGGATCGGTCGCGGCAAGCAAGACACGTCGTTCGAGCGGTTCACAATCCGAGGCGCGCTGTCGTGAAGTTGCGCAAATCGAGAGATAGCGGCGCAGGGATGAGGTCGCGTGGTTGACCGCGCTGCCGAGACGGCTGCGGGTAGTGGTTCCGAGAGGGCGCATGGATCCTCCATGCAAAATGTCAATGAGCGAGAGACGAGAGGCGACTCCCCGCGGGCACCCCCGCTGGGAATGAATGGGCGTCCTTCTAAACAGCGACCTCAGAACCTGTCAAGGGAAAAATCAATATTTATTGCTCGTGAAGGGTCGCAGGTGTTTGCCGCTGGTTGGGCCTGGTTGATGAAAGACTAAATAAAGTGACGCGAGATTAAATATAAACATAAATTAGCGCCGAGCGACGAACACGTGCATGCGCGCGACCACGGCTGGAACAAGAGTTGGATGGTCGTCGTTCCGTACTGGTCGGCGGCGGCACTTTCAACGTTTTCCTTCCGCCGCGGGGTGCTTGCGCGCAGGGGCAGGTACTGGGAACGGCGTGGCTGCTGCCGGAAATGCGGGTATGATCTCAGGGCCACCGCTGACAAATGTCCTGAATGCGGCACGCAAGCCCCGGAGCGCGAGGCGCGATGTCGAATGGGCAGGTGAGGAGGCGCACGATGAACGGAATCAATCAAGGATTTCAGGATAACGGCGATTCTCTGTGGATCGGTACGGCGTTCGATCTCGATCCGTTTGAGGTGCGACCGCGGCCGCAGGAGATTGCATGCGCGGATCCGGAGTGGTCGGTTTGCTTTGGCCCGGACGAGTCCGCGTGCGACTCTGCGCGGGCGCGCGACCAGTGACACACCCCGCGCGTTCATTCGGGCCCGAAGCGAGGCATGACATAGCAGTACGCTGTGTACCGCATCTCGCTCCAGGCCACCTCCGCAGTTTTAGCACCGGGATACAGCGGGATGCGAACCGGCGTGAACTTCACCCGCACGCGGATCGCCTCCCTTCCGGCAGTCAAATCGCGGCCGATCAGGAATTCGTCGTCGCGGAACCGGCGATCTGACGTCTCGACGACATGCTGGGTTGCGCCAAGCTCGCCTCTGGGATTTGAATAGACGCAGGTATTGGAACCGGCCAGATACCAGATGCCGGCGGGCTTCCAGATTCCCGAAACTTCGCCGTTCCCATCGACTGCCGCGACGGAAACTTCGGTGCGCTGGTTGGGAAACTGGTAATCGAGCTTTCGCCGAAGCATCACGCCGAGATTGTCGGGCCGGAGCCGGAGGGTGAATTCGGAGACCCCGATGGTCGTGCGGCCGTGGTCCGTTGTGGCAGGAAAAATCTCCCGGTCCTTCAGCTTGTCGACTCCCCACTCGTAGCGCGAGGTCAATTCATACGGCTGCGACGCCTGGGGTGAAGAATAGTGGTGCACCTTTTCGCTTTGTTCGTCGCCGATCGAAAGCTCATCGGTTTGGATCAGTGACGGCGCGGGGAGTGCATACCAGTAGGCGATGGTTTCATAGTGCTCGACGGATTCATTGGTGCCGCCGTGCTCGAGGGTGATGCGGGCGTTTTTGCCGAAGGGCATGAGATCGGCCAGGAGGAACCGATAAGCGGATTCGATCTTGTCAAGATCGTTTTTTGCTTCCTTCGCGTTTTTCGCGCCGCACGGATGGCCGGCAAAGGGCAAGGTCATATTCTGCCCACCCCAGTAATCCCCGCCGCCGGCCCATTCCTCCGTGCCGGTGCCCTGCGCCTGCGGCGTGAAGCTGTCGTCGAAATAAAAACGCGGATCGCCTTCCAGCGTGCCGAGGTTGGCGTTGTGGGAGAAAATGAACGAGGTGCCGATGAACGAGCCGGACCAGTCGCCGCCCCCTTCGGTTTGCCGCGTGTCGAGCAGGACCAGATCGGCGCCCAGTCGCGGGTGCGGGTGGTCGCGATAGGTCGCGTGGAAATAGCCGACGTGATTGGGCGGCTCCAGACAGGGCTGATACCGGATCGCGTAGGAAACGTCGATCTGCCGGTCGCTGGCATTGTCCAGCTCGATTTTCGCCGAGCGGAAAAAGGGCATCGGGAAGAAGCAGTTGAGAACGACCCGCTCGCCCTGTTCGCGCACGCCCACCGGAAACGCGCGAACCAGCTCGCGGCGGCCGTCGCGGTTGTAAAGCGTGCCTGCGCCGAAAAACAATGGGATCGGCACGTCGACTGACGGCTCCGCGCGATCGTCCCACCAGATCCGCAGCCGCACCTTCGCCAGATCGATCGCGGCGTCCTTCGGCGCCGTCAGCTCGATGTCCCGAATGACCTTCGCGCCGGCAAGCTGGAGCAGTTGTCCGTGGCTTTGCGGGCCGGCAGAAATACTTCCGCTTGCCGACGACACCGACAGCCCCGCCGTCAGATCGGTGCCGGCCTTATCGAGCAGCTCCAGCACGTCCTTGTCCGGCGGTGTCTTTCCATCCCACGTCCGGATTGGCTGCGACAGCTTCGTGCCGGGCACGAACTGCTCGTAAATGTAATAGCCGGTCCCGTAGTGTGTGCGCGCATAGGCCATCTGGAACGAATTCTCGAATCCGATGGGGACCCAACTGAGATCAGCGCCGCGGGTGTCGGCCCAGGTCCAGGCGAGCGGACGGGGGAACATCTCGTGCGGCTCAAAGACGGCATTTTTGGCGGGGTGAAGAGGATCAGCAGTGCTGGTCTCGCTAACCACGTGATCGGTCCCGTCGACGACGTAGTGCCAGGGGCTGCCGTGCCAATGGTTGTAGCGCACGAAGCACAGCAGTCCCGGGCCCTGCACGTCGAGAGTGACGTTGAAATCGTCTCGAAGCTGATAGAGGAAATGGCTGGCGTCGGCGCCTTCGTTGCCTCCCTGGCGGTCGTAGGTGCCGCGCATGTACGTCCGCTGGCCGATCCGCTGCTGGGGCCAGCGATCCCACATTCGATAAGCATCCAATCCGACAGGAATGACCGGCGGCTCGTCGGCCGCCGCAGCGGAGCGAGCGATCAACAATGCGATCAGGTAAAATGCGACTTTGGTTCGCATGTCATTCGTCCCGTTGTCCGTCCCAAGTCCAGAGGATGGCGTTCTTGACCAGCGACTGTGCGTAGCCGGGATCGTAACCCAGGATTCCCCAGGTCTGGGTTCCCAGCAGGCCAGTCGTGAGATCGAGCGAGGTGAAAATGACGTGGCCGCGGCCGGACCGGAGTTCTTCAGGAAAATCGGCGCGGGCGCCGAGCGTGTCGACCGCGAACAGCCGCAGGCGCGGATGATAGAGGTCTTCCATCCCTTTATTCGTGGGTGTGAGCAACGGGTGGGCCGGCGTGATGAGGCGCGAGGAGCGGTCGGAAAAGACTTTGTAAAACAGAGCGCTTTGCAGCCCCTGGGCAAAGGGCCCGGTTCCGCCCGCCGTGTCGATCAGCAGGACGCCTCCGGCGTCGACATAGGCCCGGACGGCGGCGGATTCGTCGTCGGTCAGGTCGTAACGCGCGGTGCCGGTCAATGCCGCGAATGGAACGTCGCCGGGTCTCAGATCGCGCAACGGGTTCGTCTTGATTCGCAGACCATACCCGGTGTTGAGCTGGAACCAGCGGGAAAATCGCTCCCATGCCGCGGGCTCGGGATCCCAGTTGCCGGCGTAGCTCAGGCGCGCGACCGGGAAGACGGCCGTCGGGGCGGCGGTCACCTTTGGAATGTAATCCGACACCAGGCGGTTGCGAAGATCGCGCTTGCCCGCGGCGTAGATGAACAGGTTCGCGCCGAACTGAAACGGCATCGGCTTGTTCCTGTCATCCCGGATTTCCCAGTAGCGGGACAGGTCGGCGCTCGAATGCAGCATCAGGATGCGCGAGCCGTTGCTCACGTACTTCAATCCCGGAATCGGCGAGAGCTTGAACATCGTGCTGTAGAGCAGGTGATTGTCGGGAAGGTTCTGAAGCTCGTAGCTGGGAAACAGCGTCTGCGCCAGGTGCGCTGCAAATTCGTTGAAGGGTTTTGAATCGCCATCGGCCTGCGTGAACAGCAGGCCGCCGTTCTGGACGAAACTGCGGATTTTGTCGTATTCCTTCTGTGAAAACACCAGCTTCTGGTGGCTGGCGAGGTAGAGGATGGGTGAGTCCATCCAGTCGGTCCAGTCGTTCTCGAGGGAGACGGCCTGCCAGTTGAGCGGCCGCTCGAGCTGCCGCGAGGCGAAGCGCGCCAGGTTGGCCAGGTCGCGCGGGCGGTTGGCCCAGAAGCCGTCGAAGCGCAGCTTGTTCATGAGGATCGGGTGGCGGCCGCGGGCCAGGAACAGCAGGTCATAGGCAGTATCAACGATCGGCCCGTTGCTGGCCATGAACCGGGGCAGCCGACCCATCGGCCCGAAGCCAAACCCGTCGCCCCCGGGCGCAACCGGCTGGCCCTCCCAGTGTCCGTCGCCAAACTGAAGGTCGATGGTCGACGCGGCCAGCTCGCGATACCAATCATGGGTGCCGAAGTATTTAAACCCCGACGCCAGGCCCACGCGCTCCAGGCCGTAGAGGTCGTAGGGGCCGTGGTCGAGGTTGATGCAGTTGTCGCCGTGCTCGAGCCATTTCAGGCCGGCGGCGATGGCGGGGGTAAACGGCTCGCGGCCGACGTTCCCATCGAAGCGCGCCGGCTCCAGCCAGTCCTGGGCGACGAACAGCGACGCCAGGCCGGCGCAGGTCATCGAGTGCGTGCCGCTGGTGCCGCCCTGGTAGTAGTCCCACTGGCCGTTGGCCGCCTGCGACTGCTGCCAGTGATTTCGAACCGCCGCCCAATAGGCGTCCGGGACCTCGCGGCCGGTCTCGGCCGCCGACCACACCCCCAACACCCCGTACTGCGAATTGGAGTTGTCCCACCGGGAGAATCCCGACCGGTCGGTCCGCCGCAGCGTGTAGGTGTACCCGCCCTGGGTTGACCCGCGGATCAGCGCCGCGGCGTCGGTCGAGAGGATCTGGCGGTCCTCCGGCCGATCGTAAACCGCCAGCGCCGTCGCCCGCAGCGCCCGGGAGTAGGTCTCCCAGTGGTAAGTGGAGAGCGGCAGGCTCTTCATGGCATTGATCATCCCCTTGATCAACGGTTCCTTGGGGTTGAGGCGCGGATCATCAATCGCCTGCCCGGCCTGCAACAGCGCGTAGACGCACAGCACGTCCTGGCCCATCGCCAGGCTGTCTGGATTGGTCGCCACGCTTTCGAGCAGGCCGGTCCGCGGATCGAATTGCCCCAGGAGATAATCGACGCCGCGTTTGATCGATTCGCCGATTCTCGCATCGGTCAGACTCGTCGAGTGTATCTGGATGGGAGCGATCGGCGGACGCTTGGCGATCGGAGCCGCCTTGGAATTTGACGAAACGATCGCTCGCGGCTGCGTGGTTGACGCCGATTGTGCGACCTGGGTTGTCGAACGTGAGGCGGGCAAGGCTCCGGTCGTCGAGGCTGCCGAAGACGGACGCGAGGCAGGTCGAGTGAGCTGGGTGGTGGCAACTGAAGTCGCGTAAGGCGACGAGACTTTGATTGCACGACCCACTGGGGCACTGGTCGGCTGCATCGGGTCGGGGGCCAACGCATGCCCAGCTCGGGCGGCGACGGACGCCACCGGAGGATGCCTTGCATCGGAAAGCGCCCGACCCGTCAAAACCGCGCCGACCACCACACCAATTCCGACCAACGTGAGCAAAATCACCATGGCCGCTCGAAACCAGATGGATCGGCGTTGGCCAACCTCGCTCGCGGCGGCGCCTCCTGAATCTGGATCGGTGTTGGCAACTGCACGCAGCCTGGGAACCGTGTATCGCGCCCCACAGGCGACGCACACGACCGGAAAACCCGCCTCGCTCTCCGGCATCCGGGTGATCTTGCTGCAAGCGGGGCATCGGACATTCATCGGAGCTTGATCCTTGGTGCGTAGCTGCACAGGATTGTACAGTCTTTCAAGAGAGGCGGGTTATGAGGGAACGGTTATGGGTGATGACGCTTGTCATCTCGACGACAACCGCCGCCGTCCGCGCGCAACAGTGGGACTGGGGCGCCGCCACGCCTGAAAGCCAGGGCATGAGCTCGGCGGCGCTCCAGCAGGCGTGGGAGCAGCTCAAGGCGCGCTCCACAACGGGATTCCTGGTCATTCGCAACGACTGCGTCGTCTTCGAGCACTACGCCCCGGGGTGGGATCGGCACAGGCCGCACGGCACGGCCTCCATGGCCAAGGCCCTGGTGGGCGGCACGTCGCTGATGGTGGCCATGACTGACGGCCTCATTCGCCCGGATGACCCGGCCAAGAAGTTCGTCCCGCAATGGCGCGACGTCCCGCGCAGGAAGGACATCCTCATCCGCCATCTGGCCACCCATACGTCCGGCATCGAGGACGCCGAGCAGGACGAGCTTCCTCATGACCAGCTCACCGGCTGGAAGGGCGATTTCTGGAAACGCCGGCCGGC
>Ga0210396_10002333_pt1 | contig 19474 bp, 11 predicted proteins | sample IncBWH17OmetaG_FD_155466 | JGI IMG/M metagenome (GOLD analysis project Ga0210396, IMG submission 155466) | Forest soil microbial communities from Barre Woods Harvard Forest LTER site, Petersham, Massachusetts, United States - Inc-BW-H-17-O ... | reverse complement strand
CCGGATTGGTCTCAAAAAAGTGATAGTGCGAGCCGACCTGAATCGGCCGGTCGCCTGTGTTTTTGACTTCCACGACCGCCGTCGGCCAGCCCGCGTTCAATTCAATGGGCGGCCCGTCGAGCAAGTATTCACCCGGGATCATGGTCGGCTTCCGATGGCGGGGTTTGGATGACCAGCGTTTTTAGCGGCGGCAAGAACGTCGGGCGATCAGTTGATCGGAAAATGCACCGTCACCAGCTTGGTGCCGTCGGGGAACGTGGCCTCGACCTGGATCTCGTTGACGATATCGCCCACGCCCTCCATCACGTCGCGCCGCGTGAGAATCTTGCGGCCGGCCGACATGATTTCAGCGACGCTCTGGCCGTCGCGGGCCATTTCAAGCAGTTCGGCCGTGATCAGCGCGGTGGCTTCGGGGCAGTTGAGTTTCAGTCCGCGGGCTTTCCGTGCCTGGGCTAGCTGCGCGGCAGTAAAGATCAGGAGCTTGTCCCGCTCCTGCGGCGTCAAATGCATCGTGGGGATCCTCGTTCGCTCGGGCCGACGAGCGGGATCGCGCGAAATCCACTCGGTGCGACGGCCGACGCAGTTGAAGAGCTTAGAGTCGCGAAAGAGCGAAAACAAGCGCGCGGCGCGGGGCATTTCGGGGCCGACCGCGTCGCTTCGAAACGAGCCGAGCCTGGCTCCCGATCGGTGGATCGAGGAGCCAGGCTCGCTGGTTCGGGCGCGACGGCTTCGTCGCGCAAACTATCCTTGGACTAGAAGATCAGCTGCATGCCCGTCCGGAAGATGTCGACGTTGCCGCCACCTTCGACCTCGCGCTGTCCGTAGAAGCAGTCGAACCGCGCGTTGTGGCCTTTGATGACGTACTGGAAACCGGCGTCCCAGCCTTCCTTGAACTCGCCGGCGGAAGCAGCGAACTGCTCGTCGGAGTAGTCGTACTTCTGCCATCGGGCGTACGGGCGGATGTAGCCGCACACGCCGCAGCAGCCGACCTGTTGGGGCAGCATCCAGCCGACAAAGACGAAGCCCGCGTTGCCGGCAATGCCGTTGGCGACGTCGCCGCCGACGTCATAGTGGTAGTAGGCAGCCTCGAACGTGCCCGAACCCCATTCGCTCATCTTGTTTTCGAGCAAGAAGTCGAAGTTGTAGGCGAAGAACGTGCCGACGTGGCCGTTGATGTCTTCTAGAGCGTCGGTCTGGTCGGTGAAGCTGAAGCCGATCGCCGCGATGTTCTTTTCGCCGTAGTACGTGCTGGAGTTGTAATATCCCGGTTCCGGATCGAGCAGGTTGAGCACGACGCGGGCGACGAGCTCGGGGTTGCCGCTCACGTTCGGCGAGGTGGCCGCGTTCGCGACGGGCCAGTCGTTGCCGCCGTTTTCCCGGCCCTGGCCGTTGAAGAGGCCGATCTGCCACTTCAAACTGCCTCCGCCGTACTGACCCCAGTACGCGACACCCGTGTCACGGCCTTCAAACTGGCCGGGGTAGTTCGAGACGAAGGGGTAATCCCAACCGTTGATGAAGAACGGTCCGTCCAAGTCCGAACGGTCGTTCGGAGGCAGGAACCGGCCCATCCAGAAGTTGACGAAGTCGTTGAACTCGAACTTGACGATCGCGTCCAACAGGTGGATCGAGTCCTGCAGGTTGACAGTGTCCGAGGCCGAGTCGGTGAAACCGCGGCCGCCGGCGCCCGAGATGTCGGTGTTCAACTCGAACCCGATCACCTGCGTGACTTTGCCGGTGAAGAACAAACGGGCTTCGTCGAGGGCGAAGAAGTTCTTGTCGTTGACGTTGTCGCCCTGCTCGTGGTTGAAGCTGGTACGAATGCCGACGCCGACGTTGCACCACTTATCCGGGGCCCATTGGAACGTGGCACCGCCGCCGCAGCCGTTGCAGAGGCAACAGGGTGACCAGATGTTGCACGGCGCGGTCGCCTGCGCGCAGATCTGCGCGGCCGGTCCGGCAGGCGGAGCACAGTTGGGATCGGCCAGGATCGAATCCGTCGAGATCAAGCGGATCGGGCTCGAGACGCTGGCCGTCGGATCCGTTGACGGAATCGGGGACGCGACAGAGGCCGCCGTTCCGTCGGCAGGATTGCTTTCCGGTGTTGGTCCATCCGCCAGGGCGACCGGGCCGACCGCGACGGCCAGCACCAGGACCGGCACCTTGCCGATCGATTTCCAGAATCCGTTCTTCATTGCTCTCACCATGGGAAAATTGATTGCAGATACCGTGCGCGAGATCGGCACTCCCGAATCGCGAGCGTCCCAATCGACGCCAAAATTCGTGTTCGACCAGCGGTTCGACGGAAACGGGGGGAGCAGTACCGACAGTCGTAGAAGCTGGGAGCAACCGCTCAGTCGTCGTAGCGCTTGGCGCGTAACGCGTGCGACGAATAAGCGATGGGTTCAGCGGCCCGGCAGGACCGACATTCCGAGAGCAGGCGCTCCAGCCTCCACAATGGACAAACCGCGTATACGCGGCCCCTTCATCGAATCTGTCGCGTTCATATTCGGCGGGTGAATCGAAAAAACTTATACGACCGGTGCTTAAGACAAGCGAAGTTCGACGGCCAAAGGCGCTCACCACTGAAAAATCGATTCAGCCGTCATTACCCGTTCCGGGACAACCGCGCAGGTCCACAAACTCCGCCGGCTCTCCGCGCGCCAACAAATGCCAATTGATGGCAAAAAATTGGCACTATGAACGGCTGTGCGGCGGGGGGACTGGGCGCAAGGTCAGCCCAAACGAGCGTTTGCTGAAGACGGGAATGCCCAAACTGCTGATGCAACTCGGGATCGATAGAGGCGGAAGTCCCGTCGCTGCGGGCGCTCAGCCGTTGCGGGCCACGAGCGGCGGCACGCCGTATCGGCGGCGCTGGTCGCGCATCACCTTCTCGAACCTTTGACGGGCCACCGCCCAGACGCGCGGCTTCAGCGGCACGTCACACGCGCCCCATCCCCGGCATTCGTTCAGCCCGGGCGCATCGCCACAGCCGCCTTGACCGCGGCAATCGTTATGGCCCTTGCAGGGATGGTAGCGGGCCGTGGCACACGTCCCCGTGCCGGCGCACGAATTACGCCGCGTGACGTCCTTACCGCGACACGTATTCAGACCGCGGCAGATATGCGGGTCCGAAAGCATCGGATCCTGGACCGTGCGAGCGGGCACCGATCCGGCGAGCGCATGGCTTCCTGCCGACAAACCGGCGAGCGCCGCCAGCGTTAGTTTGGCGAAATCCCTGCGACTGAAATCGACTCCGTTGAAATCGACTCCATTGAAATCGATTTGCTCAGACATGCGTTCTCAACCTTGGGACGAGCCCGAACTGGGGATGACCCCGAAACCCGCCCTCCAGACTAGCAATCTGCGAGCCGGATTTCGGAAAAATTTGCCCCGTGTTCCCCGAACGTTGAACGTAAACATCCTTAGGCAAAAGGCTTGCGGCGCGGCTCCTAACTTACCAGCGGCTGGGGCTCCGGCCGCAAGCTGGTCTCGATTCGCTCCGGTTTGTGGCGTCTGCCGCAGGCAAACAGGGAGATCGCAACGCACAACTTTGCGGCCACACAACCGCTGCCGGCCAGACTCGCCCGTGAAGCAGACTCGGTGGATGACGCACAGGCGCGAACCTCGGTTTCCGGACGCTGAAGATTATCACACGTTGCAAGCCCCGTCGCAAAACTGCACGTCGTCTCGCGAACCCGCAAGCGCTCCGAAACGCGGAATAGTGATTGGAGCCGTTGCGCGGGATTCGGATTGCTGCTTTGCTGGAAGCGGCGGCTTCACGCCTGAAAAACTCAAGTCCCTGCTAAACTGAATTCAATGGCTCGCGGCAAAGCGAAACAACCCGGCAGTCCCCCGCTTTCGCCCAGCGCAGGCCAGGGCGACGGGCTGCGGCTCGTTGGAGCGGTGGCCGCGATCGCTTTGGGCACCGCTCTGTGCGCGGCGAGCGGGCAATCGATGCTGGGCTCCCGGATCGCGTCCGGGGCGCTCGCGTCGCACGGCCTCATGAATCGGCTCGACGGCTGGCTGGGAGCCGACCCCTCCTCGGCCGCGCCCGGCGGCGAGCCCGCCTTGCCGCCCTACGCGTCTCTCTTCTTAATACTGGCGGCGGTCAGCGTCGTGACCTGGCTGGCCGGCGCCGCCTGGATGGCCCGGCGACAGCCGCTCTCGTTCGCCGCGGCTGCCGCGAGCTGGGGTTTGAGGGGCTGGCTCTGGTGGGTGGGCGGCGGGAGTTGGGAACTGGCCCGGTTGTCCACGTTCGCGGCCGGCTCCGAGGGGATGCAACAATTCATCCTCTCCAGCCCCAGCTTTTGGATTGCCGCGGGCGTAGCCGGCTGGGTGGCCACGTTCTTCGCCCTGACTTTCAGACGCGCAGCCGCTTACACAGGGACGGAGTCGGAGACGGCCGTCGCGCGCGCGAAATCGAGCGGGCTACTGGTCCCCGCTGCCGAAGATTACCGCGTGCCGCTGGCCGTCGGGCTGTGCTTCGCGGCGTACGTTGTCGTCTTCGTCGCTATGAACTGGCAGTTGTACCGCAGCCTGCGGTTGCCGCACGGCGACTCGGCCATGTACGAGGAGCACCTGTGGAATCTGCTGCACGGCAAGGGATTTCGTAGCTATCTCGATCAAGGCATCTTCCTGGGCGAGCACGTGCAGGTCATTCACGTGCTGTTGGTCCCCCTCTATCTGCTCTGGCCGTCGCAATTGTTGCTCGAGTTGTGCGATTCGTTGCTCTTGGCCGCTTGTTGCTTCCCGGTCTACTGGATGGCACGACGGCACACCGGACAGTCGAAGCCGGCCGTCTGGCTGGCCGCCGCGTGCCTGCTCTACTTTCCGTTGCAATTCCTCGACATCGGCATCGATTGGAAAACATTTCGTCCCAACGGCCTGGGGATTCCCCTCCTGCTCTTCGCGATCGATCAGCTCGAACGGCGGCGCTACAAAACGTTTTGCCTGCTTGCGGCCGTCGCGCTCAGCTCGCAGGAAGACTTTGCAATCGTGCTCACTCCGCTGGGAGTTTGGATCGCGCTCGCGATGGGCCTCCCCCGACAGTCACCCGCGCTCGCCGGCGGCGACCAACCGAATCGCACTGCTCCGGTGGCGGATCACGCGACGGACTCACGCGTCAACTGGCGGGTTTTCATTTTCGGGGCCGGGCTGGCGGTCGTTTCGGTCGTGTACCTGATTGTGTCGACACGAGTTGTGATGGCCTACTTTCGGCATGGACAGGAGATTCACTATGCCGGCTACTTCACCCGCTTCGGCAAGACGCTGCCCGAGATTGCCCAGACGATGCTGACGCGACCGGCCCTGCTGTGGGAGGCCCTCGGCAACTCCCACTCGGCCGAATACGCCTTGTTGCTGCTCGCGCCGCTCGGCTTCTTGCCGCTCTTTTCCCCGGGACGGTTGGCCGTGGCGTTGCCCCTGTTTCTCACGCTCTGCCTGAACGAAGTGATCGACTCGCCCTTCCATCACGTGCACGCGGCCGCCGTGCCAATTCTGCTCTGGTCGGCCGCGGCGGGCCTCGGTGTCGTTTCTCGCCGCGCGATTCGCCGGCGCGCGGTCGTCGACGAACCGTCCGCAGATGTCGACTCGAACGCTACGACGGAATCGCAGGCCCTTTGGTGGGGTCGCTTCGCCGGCGTCAGCGCTCTCGTGACCGGCGCATTCTTCGGACTGAGCCCCCTGTCGATCAATTTCTGGGATCGCGATTCGGGTTTCTATTGGCGCGACCACTACGTCCTCGACAAGCGGGCCGAGGTCTTCGACCGTGTGCTCGAGGAGATTCCGCAAAGCGCCCGCGTGGCCTCGACCGACTTTATTCACCCGCGCTTCACGCATTACGAGCGCTCGTACGACTACAGCGACTATCCGCGGGCGGTCAACAATTATCAGCCGGGAGTGCCGCCCGACACCGACTACATCGTGATCGATACCCACGGGCCATACAGCAAGATCGAGCGACCGGACCAGGTGCCCGAATATCGCGACCACCCCGACCAGTGGGAATTACTTCCCGACAACACCGACGGCTATTTCATCGTGCTCAAACGGAAACATTCGGTCCGCTGACCCTCAGCAGAGTGATCTGTGCTCGTCCTGTATCTTTCGTCCGGATACCTGATCAGCATGGCGATCTGGATCGTCGCGCTGGCGCTGTTAGTGGCAGCGCTGCTTCGCGTGCGGCGGCGATCGCATCAGGCGCCGCGGCGGATGCGGGCGGTCAACGCCGGCCTCTCGCTGGCCATGCTGCTGGCGACGCTCACCGCGGCGGAACTGGCGTTTGCCTGCTTCGCCGACTTCAGCGACACATTTAATATCTCCAATGTCTCGAAGCGCTGGCTGGCCCTGCACATCGACGCGGAAAAAAACCAGAACGGCTTTCGCGATCGCCAGGAGCTGACAACTTACGTTCCTGGCGGCAAAAAACGCATCATCTTTCTCGGCGACAGCTTTACGGCCGGCCACGGCATTCCGCGGATGGAAGACCGCTTCACCGACCTCATCGCCGCGCGGTTCGAGCGCGAGCAGCCGGGCAAGTTCGTCGTCGCGAACATGGCCCTCCCCGCGTACGACGCGCTCATGATTACGCAGCTCGCGCAGGACGAGCTGCTGCAGAAGCATTACGACATGGCCTGTTGCATCTACGTCTATAATCTGAATGACGTCGACACGTTCGACCCGCGCACCGCGGCCGCGCTGCAAACGATTCAAAGCTCCGAACCGACGTTCTTCCTGTTCCGCGACACGTACCTGTTGAATTGGCTCTATTTTCGGTTCGTGGCCGTTCGCAGCCAGGGAGCCCAATCGTATTACGAGAGCTTGCGGCAATCGTACGAGTCGGAGCCGTGGGCCAAGGTGCGGGGCCTGCTGCAGGGCCTGCATCAGCGCTGCGTCCAGCAGGGAGTCGATTTCCGGATGGTGATCTTTCCCTTCGTGCGGGAAGTCGGCGAAGAGTATCCGTTCCGCGCCGACCACGCGCGGGTCGTCGAATTCTGCAAAGCGGAGAAAATTCCCGTGCTCGACCTGGAGCCGGTCTTCCGTCGCTACGCGGGCGAGAGCCTGGTCGTCAGCCGATTCGATGCCCATCCGAACGAACGGGCGCACGCCATCGCGGCCGAGGCGATCGAACGCGACTTGCTCGCCGACTTTTTCCAGCCGGCGCGGCCTGACAAACACGCGGGAACCTGACGAGGGCCGAAGCGGTGCTGGTGCTCTATCTCTCTGACGGATACCTGATCGGCATGGCCGTGTGGCTGGTGATTCTGGCCGCGCTCTTCTTCGGCGTGCTGTGGGGCCGTCGGAAACAACGGGCCCGCGCCGGCGGATTGTTCCTGCCCAACCTGGGCCTGTCGCTCTGCATGCTGCTGGCCGTGGTCACCGCGGGCGAGCTGGGGTTTGCCTGCTTCGCCGACTTCAGCGACACGTTCAACATCACGAACGTCTCCAAGCGCTGGCTCGCGCTGCACATCGATCACGAACGGAACAACGAGGGCAACCGCGACCACGAACCCTTCACGAAGTACGTTCCCTCCGGCAAGAAGCGGATCATTTTCCTGGGCGACAGTTTCACCATCGGCCACGGCATCAAGCGGATGGACGACCGCTTCTCCAACCGCATCGCCGAGTGGCTCGACGCGAAGGCGCCCGGCCAATACATGGTGGCCAACCTGGGCGATCCCGGCCTGGAAACGTCGCAAATTGAGTCACTCGCCGCGGGCGTGATGTTCAAGATGCAAGCTGACGTCAGCATGTTCATTTACGTGTACAACCTCAACGACATTGAAGGTTACATGGATCTGGCGGGGCAGAAGCCGCTCGAGGGGATCTACACGGCCGGGCCGCACTTCTTCTTGTTCCGAGACACCTACTTGCTCAACTGGCTCTATTTCCGCTTTCGACAGTTTCAGGGACGCAACAACCGGTATTTCGACAAGCTCGCGGCGTCGTATCAGACGGAAGCCTGGGATGGCCTGCGGGCCAAGCTGGCCCAACTGGACCGCGAGTGCAAACAACAGCACGTCGAGCTGCGAATGGTGATCTTTCCCTTCCTGCACGATTTGTCGGGCGAAGACTCGTTTCGCGCGGCGCGGGCCCGACTCGCCGACTTCTGCAAGTCGGGAAAGATCCCGCTGCTCGATCTCGATCCGATCTTTCGAAAACACGCCGGCGAAAACCTGATGGTAAGCCGCTTCGATGCGCATCCCAACGAGCGGGCGAACGCCATTGCGGCCGAGGCGATGGAACAGGATCTCCTCTCCGACCTCGTCCGCCCGGCGAAGCCGTGATCCGCATGAATCTGCCAACGACATGACATCCCGTGCGACAACTCCCGGCACGACATCTCCCGGCGCAGCCTCAGCAGTTTCGCTCGGGCGGCGCTCGCTCGGGCGCTTCTGGCTGCCGGTGGCTGCCCTGTTGGTCGTGCAAGCGGCGCTGGGGATCAGCGCCGCCGGTCAGCTGACGCCGACGCACGACGAATACTGGCACCTGCCGATCGGCCTGTTGAATCTCAAGACGGGCCGGTTCGACTTCGACGATCTCAATCCGCCCCTCTGCCGGATGCTGGCCGCCTTGCCCCTGACGTTGACGTCGGCCCAAACAGGAGCGATCGGCGAGTACCACGACCCACAAGGCTGGGGCGACGTGTTCATTGCCGAAAATCGCGAGCACTACCAGCGATGGTTCACGCTCGGCCGCTCGATGATCGTGCTGATCTCAGTGCTCGGCGGCCTGGCGCTGGCGCTCTGGGCAAGGGAGTTATTCGGCGACGGGGCGGGAGTGCTAGCCGCCCTCTTCTGGGCCTGCGAGCCGAACCTGATCGCCCACGGCTCCCTGGTTACGACCGACATGGGCGCGGCCGCCTTCTTCGTGTTCGCGCTCTATGCCGCGTGGCGATTCGCCCGGCGGCCGAGTTGGGGACGCGGATTGCTCTGCGGCGGCCTGCTGGGACTCGCGCAGCTGGCCAAGTTCACGGCGCTCGTGCTTTATCCGATCGCCGTGCTCGAGTTTGTGCTCGTCGCACTCTTGGATTCGTCGACGAAGCCGGACGAATCTTCGCCAGCGGGCGCGACAACAGGTCCGCGACGGCCGGGGCTTTTCAAGGTCGTCGCAATTTGGATCGCCGCGCTCGCGCTCAGCCTTGGGATCTGGAACGCGGGCTATCTCTTTCGCGGTTCGTTCGCGACGGTGGGCAGCTACCAGTTTCAGAGCGGCGCGCTCAAACGGATGGCCGCCCGCTTGCCGATGCTGGCGCGGCTGCCCGTGCCGCTGCCCCGCGATTACGTCGCTGGCCTCGACCACCAGCGACAGATCATGGAGCAAAAGCACCCCGTCTACCTGGACGGGCAGTGGAGCGAAGACGGCTTCGCCGGCTATTACGCCTGGGCCCTCCTCTACAAGTTGCCGCACGCGCTGCAGCTTTTGGATCTGTTTGTGCTGCTGTGGCTGGTGATGCCCGCCGGGCGGCCGCGGCGCTGGGCGAGGCAAGCCGTCATCCTGTTGCCGGCGCTCGTCGTGCTGATCGTGGCCGAGACGTCGCCCATGCAGCTCGGCATCCGCTATGTGCTGCCGGCGATTCCGTTTGCGATTCTCTTCGCCTCGCAGGCGGCCGGCTGGTTCGACTGGAAACAGTTCCCCGCCCGCACCCTGGCGACGACCGGCTTGGCCGTTCTGATGCTCTTCTCGGCCCGCTTCCACCCGGAGCACCTGTCCTATTTCAACGAGCTGGCCGGCGGTCCGCTCGGCGGTCGCGAGCACCTGCTCGACTCGAATCTCGACTGGGGACAAGACCTGGGCGGACTGAAAAAGTATCTCGACGAACAAGCCGGCGGGCAGCGAACCAGCGGCGAAATCGGCCTGGCCTACTTCGGCACCGTGCCGCCCGCGGCGCTCGGCATCCGCTATCGCCTGCCGCCGGGAAATGCGCCGCAGCCCGGGCGATTCGCAGTCAGCGTGAATTTCGAGCAGGGAAGACCGCACTGGGTGCGCACGCCGGCTGGCACGATTCAACCGGTCAACATCGGCCAGTTCGAGTATTTCGGCTTCTTCCGACCCGTCGCGCGGATCGGCTATTCGATCGACGTCTTCGAGCTGACCGAACGCGATGTGGCCGAATGGCGGAAGCAAATGGCGGAGGCGCTGCGGCGATAAGCGCCGGTCGCGCACATCCGAGCCGGGGCGTGAGCCCCCGGAGATCATCGATTAACAGTGCGTAGGCGGCGCCATGCGATCGATCGCGACATACGCGTCGATGACGGCCCGTTCGCCGGGTCGCCCGGCGAGCGTCGTCCCGTGCTCCATGCCGAGAGCTCCCCGGTAGCCGACGGCGTCGAGCGTCCCCAGCAATCTGCGAAAATCGAGCTCGCCCGATCCGGGTTCTTTGCGGCCGGGATAATCACCCAGCTGTACGTGCCCCAGCACGTCGCCTACGTCGGTCAACAAGGCCGGCACATCTTCGCCGGCGACCGCTTGCTGATAAACGTCGATCAGCACGCGGCACGACGACCGGCCGACCGAACGGCACAAGGCCGCCGCATTGCGGGCCGATCGCAGAAAGAGCCGCGAATGACCGGGCCCGTAGTCGATGGGCTCGAGTAACAGCGTGACTCCGTGCGGCTCGCAGACATCCGCGCAGCGGTGCAACAAGTCGAGGGCATGTCGCTGCTGCGTGCTCGGATCGAGGGCCACTTCCCGTTTGCCCGGCACGATGCTCAGTTGCCGCGCCCCGACCCGTTCGGCAGCCTCGATCGCCAGCCGCAGGTCACGCAGGACGGCTTGCCGCAGCTCCGGTCGGCCGGAGGCAAATGTGGGGCGACCGAACTCGGCCACGCCGGTGAAGCAGACCAGTGACAGGCCGCGCCGGGTCAGCTCCCGGCCTATCTGCCGCTGCAACGCGATCGGCTTCGCCCGCAGACCCGTGTCCTCGAGCGATCGAAAGCCCTCGTCGGCGACAAACCGAATTTGTGCGAGCGGATCGAGCCCCGCGTGATGGCGAAACAAGCCCAGATGCGGGGCGTAATTGCGGCCGAATCGCGACCCGTTTCTCCGCTCGCTGCCAGCCCCTGCCGCCAGCGAGAGCGCTCCCACGGAACCGATTTGCAGAAATTCTCGGCGATCGAGCATCCGACTGTGGTCCCTTCGCCTGCTTTCGACCGTTCCCCGCCGGGCTTTCCCGCAGAGCCGGCCGTCATGAGAATTTAGCATCCAGGTTCGGCCCGCGTCTTGCAAGACCGCCCACGCTCCAGCCCAGTCGACGGTCGCCTGGCAACAAATGCCCCACAGCCTCAAAAATCTTGGTTTTCCGGTTAAGGCTCTCGTCCGCTTGCGGTTTGCTGGGAGGAAGGAGAAAGCCGCGATGCGCGCATCCGTGAGACGTCCCAGCGTGGCCCTGGCAAAACTGTGCGAGTGCGACCTGTTGCCCGCCGGCGAAGAACGGCGACTGTTCCGGCACCTCAAAGAGGCGCGGGAAGCATCGGTCAGACGGGGCGAGGACGGTTGCCGGCGAGCAGGCGACGGCCGCCACTCCCATTCGACGGCGCGGGCGACGGCGATCCGCAACCGCATCGCGCTTTCGAACCTGCGACTGGTCGTCTCCGTTGCCAAGCGTTTCGCCAGCCCGCAACAGTCGCTGGAAGACCTGGTGAGCGAGGCGTCGATCCTGTTGCTCCGTTGTGTCGAGCGATTTGACGCCGGCCGCGGCACACGCTTTAGCACGTACGCGACGCGGGCATTGACCCATCATTTCGTGCGGCTCCGCAAGCGCGAGCGCAAGAGGACCATGCAGTCGCTGTCGCGGATGCTCCCGCACCGACTGCCGCTACCGCCGCGGACCGAAGCTGGCGCCGCGCTCGTCCAGCGCGAGGAGCTGAAACGGCTCGACCAGCAGCTGACCGCGCTCCCATGTCGCGAACGGGCTTTGCTCGCCGCCCGCTTCGGCCTCAATCAGCGGGATCAGCCACAGGCTTTTCGCGAGCTGGCGTCGGCGCATGGTCTGAGCAAAGAATGGGCCCGCGTGACGACAGCCGGCGTGCTCGCGCGATTGCGGCTTTCGCTCGACCCAACGTTGGCCCAGGAGTGCCCTCGATGAAGCGTCCTCATGCAGGCGCCTCGATGACGTGCCCTCAATGAAGCTTGAATCGTTCGTCTCTCGTTCGCGCCTGCCGGCGTCGGCCGCCGACGTTTACGCCTGGCACATGCGGTCGGGGGCCTTCGCGCGGTTTGCGCCCCCCTGGGAGCGAATGCGGCTTGTCTCGGATGGCCAGCCGCTCGGCGAGAGGTCGCGGGCGGAAATCGACGTGGCGGTCGGCCCGTTCTGGCGGCGTTGGACGGCCGAGCATCATGGCTTCGTGCCCGGACGCCAATTTCGCGACGTCCAGGTTCGCGGCCCGTTTGCCCGCTGGGAACATACGCATACAATCGAGCCCGCCACTTCAATCGAGCACGCAGCCGACGACGCCTCCTGGATGGAGGACCGGATCGAGTACACCCTGCCGTTCGGCCTCGTCGGGAAGTGGCTGGGCGGCCGGTTCGTCCGACGCAAGCTCGAAGCGACATTTCGTTATCGGCACCAGACGCTGGCTGCCGATCTCAATGCACATCTCAAAGCGCGGGCGCTGACGGGGACGGATTGCATGAGAATTGTCGTCTCGGGTTCCGGCGGCCTCATCGGCGGATCGTTGATCCCCTTTTTGACGACCGGCGGCCACAGCGTCACGCGGCTCGTCCGCCGCGACAGGGCGAGCGGCCCCGCCGTCCGCTGGGACCCGGTGCTGGGCACCATCGATCAGGACGGGCTCGAAGGGCACGACGCCATCGTCCACCTGGCCGGAGAAAATATCTCGTCCCGCTGGAACGAGCGGACCAAGAAGCGAATTCGCGACAGTCGCCTCGACGGCACGCGCCTCTTGTGCGACGCGATCAATCGCCTGCAGAAACCGCCGAAGACGCTCGTTTGCGCGTCGGCCATCGGCTTCTACGGAGACCGCGGCGACGAATTACTCGACGAGCGGTTCGAAGGGGGCAGCGGATTTTTGGCCGACTTGTGCAAAGACTGGGAGGCGATCACCGAGAGCGTGCGACCGCGCGGTATTCGCGTCGTCAACGTCCGATTTGGCATTGTGCTGTCGCCCGCGGGCGGCGCACTCGCCAAGATGCTCACACCGTTCAAGCTCGGTGGCGGCGGCGTGATCGGCAGCGGCAGGCAATACATGAGCTGGATCGCCATCGACGACGTCGTCGGGGCCATCCACCACGCAATCACCTGCGACACGCTCAACGGCCCGGTCAACGTCGTCGCGCCCAATCCGGTGACCAATCGCGACTTCACGAAAACGCTCGGCCATGTCCTGCGGCGGCCCACAATCTTCCCTTTGCCCGCCTTCCTCGCGCGATTAGCCCTAGGCGAAATGGCCGACGAGCTGCTGTTGGCGAGTATCCGCGTCGTGCCTAGCAGGCTCGAAGAAACGGGCTACCCGTTCCGCCATCCCGAGCTGGAATCGGCGCTGCGGCATGTGTTGGGACGCTAGGGGCGGCGATCCGTCTTCCCCGGCATGGTGCCATAGCCTGGGTAGCGGTGCGTCTACCAGTAAATGTCGGGTGCCATGCCCACCGGTTTCGGTGGGCATGCGCGATTCGCAGGGGAAAACATGCGAGCCGTGGGCATGGCACCCAACGCCGTCCACGATTTTTCAGGCGGCTTTCAGGAGTCGTTGAGCACGTTGGCGTTGGGACAGGGTGAGTTTGAGGATTCGTGGGGGTTGGATCGGCGGATCGTGTTTTTTGTGGGGCCAGTCGCGGGCGCGTTTGGGGCGTAGACGCAGGTAGCGGTCCTGCACGGATTGCGCGAGTTGTTCCCTCCAGGGGCGTTGGCGTTCCGCCACAGAGCTCAGCACATGACGCAGCACCCGTCGACAGGCATCGCGCGCTCGAGCCGGTGACCAGGCGCGGGGATCGATTCTCTTTCGTGAGAGTTCTTGCAGGCTGATCACTTGGAGGATCCAGAATCCCAGCAAGGTTCCCTGGTGTTCGGCCAGCACCGTGGCGGGTGTGCGGCTGAGCCAGGCGGAGCGATTAAGTGTCTGCTTGACCGAGCGATACGTGACTTCAATTCCCCAACGACGGCGATAGATCTCCCCAGCTTGAACTCGTGTCAACTTGGAGGCCTCCAACACATTGGTGACCAGATAGATTTCCTGAGGGCCCCGCTTCAGACGCAGCAAACGCAGCACACACGGAGGTGCACTCGATTGGGCCCTGGGCCAGAGCCAGATCCGTTCGCCGTCGCGTTGAATGCGACTTTGAGTCTGTTCGGCCAACAGCGTGATGTTTCCTCCAACTCGCAGCAGAAAAGAGATCCCCTGAGCGGTCAGCTTTTGACAGAGCTCATAGCCCAGGAAGCCGCCATCGGCTGTCACGAGGCTTCCGGGCGGCAGGTCCCTGGCCATGTCTTCCAAATGGCGTCGCTCGCTGTCAGTTCCCGGTCCGCAGCGGAAATCCCAGATGGAATTCGTCCCAAGATGCAGCAAGGTGGTCTGAAAGATCTGGGGAGCGGTGCGGCTTTTTCCCGCACACCCCAACCCCTTCTCATTGGCGTGCGTGCGCGGGGACTCAAAGCGCGAACCATCGGCGGCAAAGACAATCCAGCTCGCGATTCGCCATCGAGGACCGGCGAGCCATCGCACACGGGCTTGCAACACGGACTGCAGCCGAGTGACCAGCAGATGAACTTTGCCAGCCAGGGCTGTGGCGTATCCGGTGTAGGAAGCCGGTGCCATCCATCCAGCGTAAATTACCTCCAAGAGTTCACGCACATGCTCAAAGCGGCTGGTCAGCGTCTGGCCCTCATGCCAACTCATCAGGAGGCAAGCGGCTAACAGTTTCTCGGAAGTCCACTGAGCATTGCCGTGCACCGCCATCGCTTCCGGGAGCCGCGCCGAACGGGACAAATCTGCAATCGCATCTCTGAGCTCTAGCGCATAAGCTACGCGGACTGGCCTCCGTGCCATGTTCGGGTCTCCTGTTGGGTCTTGAGTGTGGTAACCCAATCCCTAACGGAGACTCGAACTTCTACCAAGCTCAATCCTGTCCCCAAAAAATCGTGGACGGCGTTGCATGGCACCCATACCTGTCAGATAGCGATGGACGGACCAATAGGGCACGCTGAGCGTCCCGTCCCGGCTTCTGTCCGAACCATCGGCAGGCACAACGCCCGACAAAACTGTCGCGGCTAGTTTGCCAGCGCCGGCGATACGACTCGTGCTTGCCGGAGCGTGTCCCGGAGCATGCGAATCGCTGCTGGTGTCACGTCCGTATTGTCTAGCTGCAGAAACTTAAGCTTCGGAAGCTTTTTCAGTGCGTCGACGGCCCTATCACCGATCCGACATCCGTTGAGCGAGACGACCTCCAGCGAGGAAATTCCGGCAAGGGGGGCCATGTCGGTCGCCCGCAAACGCTGGCAGCGGCTGAGATTCAGCAACTTGAGATTCGTGAGACCCGCGAGGTCCGCGAGCCCCTTGACGCTGATCCACGTGTGCGCCAGGTCAAGCTGCTCCAAAGTGACGAGCTTGCCGATTTGCTTCGCCCCGTCGTCGTCAATGCCCGACCCGGCGACGCGGAGCATCCGCAACGTGGTAATGTCTCTCAAGGCCTCGAAACCGGTGCCATGCAGGTTCCGGGCGCAACCGGGCAGTGACAACTCCGTGAGTTCCTTCAGCGAGCCCAATGACTTGAGTCCCCCATCGGTGATCGCCCCGCTGTCAAAGACCAACTTTTCGAGATGAGTCATGGCGCAGATCGCCCCGAGAGCGTCGTCGCCGGCGCTGGCGTCATGAATCGCCAGCGCGTGCAGCGATTTGAGCGCGACTAGGCCGCGCAGCTCCTTCGTCCGGACCTCGCCATACATTTGTAGCGTCTGAAGTTGAGTCAGGTCGGCCAGTCTCTCGAAGAAGGAAGCGGTTATGGGCAATCCCTTAGAGTCGCCCGGCTGCCCGAACCGGAGTTTCTGAATGTGGAAGTTGATTGGAGGGAGATCGCTCGTTCGAGTGATGGTGAGCTTCGGATCGACGTCGACGAACACCTGGCAAGTGAATTCCTGCGGATTGGCGTTGAGCAGCCAGGTGGCCCAGTCGACATCGGACGACCCAGGTTTTGGCCCGCGGGTCCGCGAGTTGCCGAACAGCTCACGCCGGTCGGAGATCTCATTCTCAGTTTTGCCCACGATCGCCGCCGGCCGAGCGGGCGAGCGGACTTGCGAGTTGTCAAAATGCGCTGAGTTTTTCCCTGGACCTCCGGGAGTCGCCTGGATCTGGACACCCGCCGGTGAGACGCGCGTCCTCGGAATCGTCCGCTGAAGTTCACGAATCACGTCAGACGACATTCCGGTTCGGTCGACATTCAATGTCCGCAATTTGGTGAGCTTTTTCAGCGTGTCGGCCGCCTCGTCGTTGATGCGGCAATCGGCCAGCGAGAGGTCTTCGAGCGCCGGCAACTCGACGAGTGGAGCGAGATCGGCGGAGCGCAGGGCCCGGCAGAATCTGAGGTTCAGGGACTTGAGGTGTTTGAGTCTGGACAACTCCGCCAATCCCTTGCCGCTGATGACGGTTTCGGACAGGTCGAGTTTTTCCAGACCGGCGAGCTGCGCGATGTGGCGGACTCCGTCGTCATTAATGCCTGCTCCGCTGAGATTGAGATTCCGTAGGGTCGTGATCCCAACGAGGGCCTGGAAGCCCTTGCCGTTCAGGTTGTGGGCGTGACCGTCGAGCATGAGTTGCGTCAGTTCCTTCAGTGGGGCCAACGACTTAAGTCCCTGATCCGTGATGTCGGTCCCCCGGACGATGAGCGCTTTCAGACCGGTGATCGCTGCCAGCGGCTGAAGGGAATCGTCGCCGACGTTGCCTGCGCCGAGCTCGAGCATTTGCAGCGACTTGATGGCCGCCAGCCCGCCCAGGTCCCGCGCCATCACTTTTCGATCGATCTGCAGGCCCCGGAGGTGCGAGAGGTCGCCGAAGCGTCGAAACAGGAACGCATCGAGACCGGAGCCATACTCCCCGCTGTCGGTTGGGCCGAAACTGATCCGCTCGATGTGAAATTCAGTCGGCGGCAGGTCTTGGATCCTGGCGAAGACCCTGCCGGGATCGACATCAGTCGATGCCTTGCATCTTGGGAAATGCCTCAAGATCCATTCCGCCCAAGCGCGGTCCGAGGAGCCGGGCTCCGGTGGAAGGGGCAGATTGGTCAACCCTACGCCGGGATAAATGTGCGACGCGTAAATCGCGCAGGTCGGCAGGAACTTCTGGAGCTTGAGCAGCCCGGCCTCCGTCGTTTGCGTGTTGTCGAGCACGAGCGAAGGAAGTGGCCTTCCGGAACGTCTCAGTCGGAGCCAGTTTTTGATGTCGCCTCGGTGGATACTGCGGTTGGCATCGTTGAGCGATTTAAGGACGGCCAGGTGCTTGAGGCCGGCATCCGTGATGCCCCCGCATCCGCTCAGGTCCAGGCTCGAAAGGTGCGTCATTTCGGCCAGGGCTGGCAAGCACTCGTCGGTCACATTTGCGCCCGCCAAAGAGAGACCTTCTAACCCTTTGAGTCCTTTGAGCCGCACGATAAAAGCGTCGTTCACGGTGGCGCTTTCGAGACTCAGCCATTTCAATTCGGACAGTGAAGCCAGGCGGTCAACGTCTGCATCCTGGTACCTGATGGGAATTTTTTGGGGCACCCCCACGAAGATGGCCTCAATCGGACGGTTGCCGGCGGGGAATTGTTCGATGCTCTGGATCGGCCTCGCGGGCTCGCGCTGCAGAAAGATGAGCGTCCCCGGAAAGCTCAGCAGCCATTGCGCCACCTGCCGATCGACACTGGGCACGGAGGGTCGAGGTCGCGGGACGACGAAGCTTTCCGGTCCAGCTCCAGGGATTTGCCTCGTTTGGGCTCCGGCATCGGACGAGGCCCGTCCGAGGCCCGACTGCGGCAACCGAATGGTCGGATTCACCTGGGTTTGGCCCGCAGGGCCTGCGGTGCCGGAATGGCGCGGGAGCGTCCGCTGGAGTCCGCCGATCGCGTCTGCCGACATGCCCGTGCCATCGACGTTCAATGTTCGTAAATTCGTGAGCTTCTTCAGCGTGTCGACAGCGGCGTCGTTGATGCGGCAGGCGGTCAGCCTGAGGTCCTCGAGCGCGGGCAGCTTGACGAGGGGGGCGAGATCGGCCGAGCGGAGTCGCCGGCAAAACCTGAGGTTCAACGACTTGAGGTGTTTGAGTTTGGACAATTCGGCCAGCCCCGTGCCGCCGATCCACGTCTCGGCCAGGTTGAGTGACTCAAGGCCCGTCAGGCGAGCGATTTGACGCGCGCCGTCGTCTTCGATGCCCGCTCCCGTGAGATCGAGGCCGCGGAGCGCGGTGTTGCCGACGAGAGCTTCGAAGCCCGTGCCGCGCAGGTTGCGGGCGCGACCGTCGAGCACGAGCTGCGCGAGGCCCTTGAGCGGGGCCAACGACTTGAGCCCTTCATCCGTGATGTCGCTCCCTTGCACCGTGAGCGTGGTCAGCCCGGTGAGCGCTGCCAGCGGCCGCAGGGAGTCGTCGCCGGCACTTCCGTCGCCGAGCCCGAGCGATCGCAACGACTTGATTGCCGCCAGGCCGCTCAATTCGCGCCCCGGCACCTTTTGGTCAATCTGCAGGGCGCGGAGGTGCGACAGTTCGGCGAAGCGCCGAAACAGAAACTCGTTCAACACAGGCACCACGAAATCGGTCGCCCCAAAACCAATCCGTTCAATGTGGAATTCGATCGGCGGCAGATCCTGTGGCTTAAATACGGCGGTATCGGAATCGAGATCAGTGTAAATGCGGCCGTTCATGTAGTGGCTCAAGATCCAGATCGCCCAGTCGCGGTCGGAGGAGCCGACTCGCGGCGGAAGCGGCAGACCGGCGACGCTGCTTCCCGGATAAATATGCGACGCGTAGATGGCGCAATTGGGAAGTGCTTGCTGGAGTTTGAGCAGCCCGGCTTCCGTTGTCCGTGTGTTATCGAGCACAAGACTCGGGCGGGGCCGCCGCGCGATTTCCATTCGCAGCCAGGGAGGCAATTCGCTGCTGCCGCCCTCCGCCGCTGGATTCGGGGCGTTCAACGACTTGAGGGCGGCCAGATGCGTCAGGCCTGCGTCGGTGATTTCTTGAGCGCCGCTCAAGTTCAGGCTCGACAAGTGGGTCATGCCGGCTAGCGCGGGCAAGCACTCGTCCGTGATCTTCGCCCCCTCCAGAGTGAGCCCTCTGAGCGCCTTGAGCGGCTTCAGACGGACGACAAAGGCATCGGTCACGGTGGGACTGTCGATGCTCAACCACCTTAATTCGGAAAGCGCCGCCAATCGCTCGACGTCCTGCTCACTGTAGCGAATGGGCCTCGCCAGTCGCCTGCAGAAGATTCCCTCGATCCGCGCGTCTCCTTCCGGAAACTGTCGCATGCTCTGCAGCGGCGCCTGGACTTCTCCGTG
>Ga0210396_10002332_pt1 | contig 19476 bp, 12 predicted proteins | sample IncBWH17OmetaG_FD_155466 | JGI IMG/M metagenome (GOLD analysis project Ga0210396, IMG submission 155466) | Forest soil microbial communities from Barre Woods Harvard Forest LTER site, Petersham, Massachusetts, United States - Inc-BW-H-17-O ... | reverse complement strand
GGAGTAGAAGCCGTTCTTGTCGGGCCCCGACATCCGGGTCTGGTCTTTCTTCCAGCCGTTGAACGAACCGGCGAGGTACAGCGACTTCGGCGGCTTCGACGGACGGTAGCGAAAGACGGCTTCGTAGCGGTCTTTGCCCTTCGGGGTCACTTGCGGAAGTCCCAGCGTAAAGTCCTGATTGGCCGGGCAGTAGTAGAACGAGCCGACCATCATTTCGTCCCACGTCTGATCGCCCCAGTGGACGGAGCGCATCGGATCGGGGTTCGCGAGGTTGTCGGCCGAGTTGTCGAAGACGGCTTCGCAAAGCAAGTGAGAGCCAGCCGGCATCAGCTTGGGCTCGGCCAGCCAATACACGTTCTGCCAGTTGAAGTCGTAGTGCGGCACGTCCAACAGCACTTCCCGCTTGCCGCCGGGGTAAATGGCCGTGTAGCGGAACGCTTTGCCGCGAAAATGCATGTGAGGCAGCATGGCGTAGATCAACGTGTCTTCGTCAAAGTCGTCATCGGCGTCGAGGCGAAAGTCGTTGGCGCCCGGGGGAATCAGGAACTGGAAGTTGACGATGGCCCCCATCTTCAGCTCTTTGCGAATCCTGGTCGGGTCGTCGAAGACCAAGCCGACTTCGCTCTGATCCCACTGCTCACTGCCGTTCGGCGTGTAGTGCATCTGGAAGACCAGCTTCGAGCCGGCCGGGATGCGACGCGAAACACCGTCGGGTGGAACCATCGCCGGGGTGCCCGGAGCGAATGAGCCGATCGTGCGAAACAGCGGATCCTCGGGGCGCGGCTCTTTCTGCTCGGGCGGCACGAAGAACAGCACCATGTGGTGCACGACCGACGCGTTGCCCGCGTGGCCTTCGCTTTCGCGAATCCAGACGTCGTGCTTAAAGCCGGGGTCGATGGTGAAGTACTGGTACTGCACGATGCCTGTCGCACGCACTTTGAACGGCTTGGGCATCCGCACAACCAGGTCAGGCTTGGAAATCCGCCAGCCACTGGCAAACGCCGGCTTGGGCGACTCGTGAAGAGCGGCCGACGGCGTGCCTTCGCGTGTGCCCTCGGGGGTTCCATTGTCGATCCAGGTGCAGAGCAACTGGCGTTCTTCGTCGGAAAGCCGGCAATCGTTGGAGAACTTGCCGTACTGCGGATTGGCGAACCAGGGAGGCATCCGCCGGGCTTCGACCACTTCGCGAATGGTGTCGGCCCAGCCCGATGCGTCGGCATAGGTGTTGAGCGCGAATGGGGCGATCTCGCCCGCCTGGTGACAGCTCACGCAGCGCGACTGCAGGATCGGCGCGACCTGCTTCGCGTAGGTCACGTCGCCTTTGGGCTGGCGGTTCACGCGACCGATGCGACAGCCAACCGATTCGACCGCCGCGGTCTGCACGTTCCTGCCGTCCAGCACTGCGTCGAGCGCGTCTTCGAGCCAGCGATGGACCGGTTTGTTGCGGCCGTAGCCGATGCCGAACTGATCGTCGATTCGTCCCCAATACCGCACAACGTGCCCGCGATCGAGCAAAAAGATCTCCGGCGTGCGCCGCGCGCCGAATTCGTCGGCGACCTTGGTGCCCAGATCGCGCAGGATCGGGAACCCGACTTTATGCACTCTCTGAAAGTGTTCGAGCTCTGCCAGCGTGTCCTGCGGATTCGCGTCGATGCCGACAAACTGCACCCGCTTGTCGGCGTACTTTTGCGCCATCGCGTCGAGCTTCGGTGCGTACTGCCGCGCTAGCGGACACTCGGCGCACAAAAAGACGACGACGATCGCCTGCTTGTCTTTCCAATCGTCCAGCGATCGAGGCGCTCCCAGCACGTCGCGCAGGGCCAGATGCTCGATCCGCCGGCCGACGGGCGAGGTCTGCGTTGCCGACGCGCCCGGAAGGGTCGAGGCCTTAAGCTCGGGCTTTCCCAGCGTCCGATTTTGCGGTGCGGGATTTTGGGGGGTGGGAAGTGGCGTGGCCGAGAGCAGCAGCGTCAACAGGAGCGATGAGGAAGCGCCTACCGTCATCGACTGTCTCCCAGGGCGCACACCGACCCTCCTGGCCGTCGGCGTCCCGCTTAAGAAATCTCATCCGCGAGATGGGAGTGACCAAACCTTGTCGGCAAAAAAACTGCCGAAACTTGTTGAAATGAAACGGCCGCACGCGACAACGCAGCCTCCCGGTTCGTTTTCCGATGCTCGTCGGCAAAGGCGGCCCGGTCCGACGCCGGAACGTCGAACGGGGGGCGGTAATTTGTAAGGCCCGGTCGCAGAGCGTTGGCCCGCATTTGCGAAGATTTCAACTGCGACCGGGCCAGTTCAGTAAACGGTGGCTCGCGGAGGTGGGCTGCTCGAGGCGAAGAGGCTTCGAGTGAGCCGCGCCGCAAGTCCCCGTGATGGACGGATTTTCATCTCGAGAACGATCCGATACAGTTCAGTACCGATGAATACCCTTCCCCCGCCCCATCCGGTTTCACGACCCCCGTTGAAATACGGCACACTCGCCCTTTCCTCGCGATATTTGCTGTCGCCGCTGGCCGGATTCACAAATTTGTCATTTCGGCGGACGGTTCGGCGGATTGGCGGCGTCGGCCTGACGACCACGGACCTGGTAAACGCCCGGGGCCTGTTGGGGGGCAGCCCCAAAACTCTCTCGATGATCGAGACGTGTTCCGAGGAATTCCCGTTTGCCGTGCAAATTTTCGGCAGCGAGCCCCCGATCCTCCGGGAGGCGGCCCAATTCCTGGAAGCTCGCGGCGTGCACTCGGTCGATATCAACATGGGTTGCCCGGTGGAACGGATTACCAAGAACGGCTCGGGGGCCAGCCTGATGTGCCGACCGGCCGATACGATCGACCTGGTGGGGCACGTCGTCGAAGGGGTGAACATTCCGGTCACGGTGAAGATGCGGCTCGGCTGGGACAGTTCGCAGATCACGGCCCCCAAGTTTGCGGCCGAATTCGAGCAAGTGGGCGTGGCCGCCGTCGCCATCCACGGCCGCACGCGAGCACAGGGCTTTAGCGGCCAGGTGGACCGCGACGGCATCCGTCGCGTGGTCGAGGCCGTGTCGCGAATTCCGATCGTCGGCAATGGGGATATTCGCACCATTGCCGACGCGGCCCGCATGTTCGAGGAGACGGGTTGTGCGGCCATTTCGATCGGCCGCGGGGCGCTGGCCAATCCGTGGATCTTCCGGCAGCTCGTCCAATGGGAAGAGACAGGCCGCTACGATCCGCCCGGCAACTTCGAGGAGCGGCTCGAACTGCTCCAGCAGCAGTTCGACTACCTGGCCGAGCTTCGCGGCACGCGATCGGCGATTTCGATGTTTCGCAAGACGGCCCACTGGTACTTGAAGGCGATGCGGGTGCCCGCGCGGCTCCGCGCCCGCTTTCAAACGGCCGCCGACGCGGCCGAGATCGAGGCGGCCCTGGCGGCCATTCAGGACCATGGACCGATCGGCGGCGATCGCACCGGCGTGCTGCCCGATCTGCAGGTTCCTGTCCCCCCGGTCGAACGCTGGTGAGCAGTTCTTCCGGGCGATTGGCGCCGCTGGATTTTCGGTGGAGCTGAGCCTAACCTTACAACCTGTTCATTCCAGTCTGCAGTCGTTCGACACACATCGGGAGCCAGGGCATGCGGAGTCGTTGGATCGCGACGATTCGAATTCTCGGAGTCGCAACGGGTGCGTGGGGGCTCTTGGTTTCGTCTTTGATTGCCGCCGATAATTGGCCGCAGTTCCGCGGTCCGGGGGCACGCGGAATCAGTGACGAGCGCGATCTGCCCGAGGTCTGGAGCAAGAGCGAGAATGTGGCGTGGGTGACCAAAATCGCCGGCCGTGGCTGGTCTTCCCCCATCGTGTGGGCCGACAAGGTGTTCATCACCTCGGCCATCCAGGTGGACGGCAAGGCCGAGAAGGTGAAGACGGGGCTCTATTTCGGCGGCGATCGGAAAACCCCGAAAGTCCCGTACCGCTACATCGTCGTCTGCCTCGATTTCAACACGGGCAAGGTTCTCTGGGAAAAGACGGCCTTCGAAGGCGTTCCCAAGTTCGGACATCACCTCAAGAACTCGATGGCGTCCGAAACGCCGGTCACCGACGGCGAGCGCATTTACGCGTATTTCGGCAACGTGGGCCTGTTTGCCTACGACCTCGACGGCAACCAGAAATGGACCCGCGAGCTCGGCTCGTATCCGATGGCGCTCAACTGGGGGACCGCGTCTTCGCCGGCACTCAGCGACGGCCGGCTTTATGTGATCGACGACAACGAGAAGCACTCGTTCCTTTCGGCGATCGACGCCGTCACCGGGAAGGAGCTGTGGCGGAAGGATCGCGACGAGAAATCCAACTGGGCAACCCCCTATGTGTGGAAGAACGAAAAACGGACCGAGATCGTCACCTGTGGCGTGAAGCGCGTTCGCTCGTACGACACGGACGGCAACTTACTGTGGGAGCTGTCGGGGATGTCGTCGATCGTCATCCCAACGCCCTTCGCGGCCGATGGGTTGCTGTACGTGACCTCGGGCTACGTCCTCTCGCCGAAGAAGCCGCTGTTTGCGATCAAGCCGGGTGCATCGGGCGACATTTCGCTCAACGCGGACAAGAAAGAGACGTCCAATGCACACATCGCCTGGTCCAATCCCAAGGCCGGTCCCTACAACGTCTCGCCCGTGCTGTATAAGGACGTGATTTACGTCCTGTACGACCGGGGGTTTCTGGCGGCGTTCAATGCGCGGACCGGGGAGCCGCTTTACGAGCCGCCGCTTGCGCGTCTGGGGGCGAGCGAACACTACACCGCCTCGCCCTGGGCTTACAACGACAAGATCTTCTGCCTAAGCGAGGAGGGGCAGACCGCCGTTGTGCAGACCGGGGGCACCAAGCCAAAGATTCTCCGCAAGAACGATCTCGACGAGCTGTGCATGGCGACGCCCGCAATCGTCCGCGGCAGCCTGCTGATCCGCACCGAGTCGCAACTTTATCGCATCACCGCGAAAAACCGCGTGGCGCTTGCGCCATGACGGGGCGATCGCACGCCGCTCGGGGCAACCTTGAGTCGTCGCGGGCCGGCGTTTAGTATGCTTGGGACCTTTGCTCGCGCGTGAAGGACGTCGTCTCTATGTCCCATCCCACTTACCGGGCGATCCTACTCTTCGGCGCACCGGGTGTCGGAAAAGGGACGCAGGGGCAGCGCATCGGACAATTGCCCCACTTTCGCCACGTGTCGATGGGTGAAGTCTTTCGTTCGGTCGATGGTGATTCGCCGCTCGGGAAGGAGGTCCGTTCCTACACCGAGCGCGGCGTGCTTGTCCCCGACGAGCTGACAATCCGCATTTTTCAACATTCAGTCGCCCGGCTCGTGGCCTTGAAGCAGTTCGACCCGGCTTGCGACACCCTGGCCCTCGACGGCATTCCCCGCAATGTCAACCAGGCCCAGAACCTTAACGGAGCGCTCGACGTCGCCCGCATCATCTACTTGGTCAGCTCGGACGAGCGGGTGATGATTGACCGCATGAAACGCCGGGCCGAAGTCGAGGGCCGCAAGGACGATGCGGACGACAAGGTCATTCGCCGCCGCCTCGAAGTTTATCGGCAGGAGACGAAACCCGTGCTGGACTTCTACCCGCGCGAGTTGATTGCCCAAATCGACGCGCTGGGGACTCCGGACGAAGTGACGGCGGCTATCAAGAAGGAGCTGGCTCGTTCATGATCCGCAAAAGTCTGCGCGCGCTATTCGAACGGAGCCTGTTCTCTCGATCTCGGAATGCGGCAGTGACTTTTGGGGCGGACTTGGGCAGAACGGGCGGGCGGCGGCGCCGCGGTAACCGCGGAATTCCGGGAGCGGCCGGCTCCGGCTTCTCCCCCTTCCGGGCGATCGCTAGAATGCGACGTTTGCCGTTCGATCAACGCCACGCGATCAGAAAGCGAGTGACTCTGTGTCGAAGACCCAGCGCAAACTGAAGAAGGCCAATCATGGCAAGCGGCCGGCCAGTGCCAAGGCCCGGCGGCTGAAGCGCCGGCAGATACGCACCTAAAGCTCGCGCGTCGTCGAGCCGCGTCAGACTTCGTCTGGAACGTCCCGCCGGCTTAATCTTCGCCCGGAATGCTGTCCGGGCCGCGGGATCTGCGGAAGCGGAACCCGCCGCCACCTCGGCCGTCCCGATCGCCGCGCGCTTCGCGTTCGCCTTCGGCACCGTCGGAAGCGCGCACCGCGCCAGGCCCGCCAAACGGGGGACGTCCGCCGGGAAAGCCGCCCGGTCCGCCGCCCGGCATGTCACCCAGGTCCATCATGTCCATGCCGCTCGAGAGGTCGTCGGCTCGGACCATCGAACGCAGATCTTTGCCGATGTTGAGCTGGTAGACGTCGTTGCCGCGCTTGATGTGGATGTATTTGGGTTCGACGGCCACGACCGTTCCCTGAATGTCGCCGATGGAGATTTCAGTCCCCTTGCGGACGACGGTCTGCGCTTTGGTCTGGGCGTTATAAAGGCAGGCACTCTGGTCGTCAGGCTCGGCGACGGAGGCCATAAGCCGCGTCTGGCGGGCCGGATCGTTCGGATCAATCGTGCGAGTGACCGCCCCCGGCTTGACGAACGGATTGGCGACGAGCGCTTTGCGCACGTCTTCGAGCTTGATGTCTTTGCGTTCGGGCCGAACTGGATAGATCTCGACCTCCGATTTCGGGGGGTGCGACGCTTTTGTGGTTCCCTCGAGAGCACGCTTGACGGTCCATTTGTCGCCGTCGACTTTCGTGACGAGCACCAGCTCCTTCTCGATGCGAAGGCCGAACCCCGGTTCCGTGGGAAAGCCTTCGGTGGAGACGACCTTGGCCGTGTCGAAGCTCCGGGGAAGCGATTCGGCCAGCGTGGTGCGGGCCAAAAGCCGCGTCTTCGGGGCGCTGTCGTCAAACAGCAAGCCCTCGGCAACCATCGTGACCTTGAGCGGACCGGATGTCTTGGGCCCCTCCACCTTGATGCTGGCGATGCGATGCAAGAGCGCGATCCGCTGGAACTCGTGGAGGAACGTGGTCAATTGTTCGAACGTCCCCTCCCCGGTCACCTTGACGCTGATGCTCTTCCAGCCGGGACCGTTCGCCTGCCGCTGCTCGGGAGTGACGTGCAGTTGCGTGATTCCGGAAGTCTGGCCGAGATCAGTGAGCCATTGTTGATAAAGGCGCAGTGCCTCGAGGGGCTCGTTGGGCAGGCTGCGGTCGCGCCAGTCGCCCATTTTCTTCATCGTGTTGAGCAGGTTCTGCTCTTTGGCGGAGACGTTCGCCTGAGTTTCTTTAACGAGCGCGAGCTTGTCTTTGCGTTCGTCGAGTCGACCGAGAAAGATCCGGTGGACAATCCCCGACCCGTACCAGGCGAGCACGGCGCTGATCAACAGGAGCGCCAGGATTTTTTCGCGACGTTGCATTGGATTGAATTCTTTGGGCCGGTGGCCTCTTGAGTATTGCGGTTAGCCCTTGCTCGTCGGCGGTTCGGGCATTGGCGACGGACCGTTCGTGCCGGTGTCCATTGCCGGCTGTCCCTCGACTTCGGGCATCGGCATGGGATTGTCCGACTGTTGCCCGTTTGCCGGTTGGACGGCGGTCGGCGTCTGGACCGGCTCGTTGACGGCTTGTTGCGGCGCAGCGGCAGCCGCAGGCGCCGGGTTCGGCGCGGCCGGCGCCGGCGTGTTGGAAGCGGTCGACGCCGGCGGTGGAGTCGACGTAGCGGGTGCGGACGCCGGCGCGCTCGACGAGTTGCTCGGTGTGGCGGGAGGATGTGGTCCAGGTCGCGTGATGCCCGGGCCGGCTTTCGGCTCGGCCGCTCCCGCCGACTTGGGGACGATGTCGAGATTCAGGTCGATTTTCACCGGATAGAGCCGATCGCTCGTGTCTTCGGAGATTTCCTTCGGCGTGACGCGAAAACCTTGGTCGTGCAGGTGGTCCTCGAAGTCGTCGACCTCGTTGGGCAGCTTGGCCCGGCCGGCGGCCACGATCGTCGCCAGCTTGTCGCGCGTGCCCACGTTCGCATCGAACATGGTGAGGTACAGCTTGTCGGCACCGCCCTTGGCTTGCTCGATCACGCGGAACTGCTCGAGCCAGTCGATATCACGCTGCGTCCAATCGTCGACCGAGCCGGCCGTCTCGAGCAGCGGGGCATTTTTCTTGAGGAGATCCTGGGCTTGCTTGTTGCTGGCGTCGATCTTGGCGATGTCGTCGTCCAACTGCCAGACCTTGCCTTGAATGGCCCCCCAGATGCCGATCAAGAGCAGCACAGCGGCCACCGCCCCCAAGATCATGTAGAGCTTGCGGCGATCGGGCTTCGGGTGTTGGCGGCGCGGATGCAGAAAATCGACCGCGTCGATTTGCTGATTCGTGTGTTCCAGCAGCAGGCCCAAAGCCGGCCAGGCCAGCGGAGCATCGAGCAGGGCGGAACCGGCTTCGTTCGTCACGCCCGGAGTCGAGGCGGGATCGGTCAGCAGGTGGAATTTGAACTCGAACCGCTCGGAGAGCTTTTCGGCGAGCGGCGAGCGATCAGCGCGAGCGCCGATCAGCCAGCCGGACCCGATCTGCACGCCGGGCGCCGCCTGCGACAAAGCGACGGTCGCGCGGGCCGTCTCAGCCAGGATCTGGGCGAGCTGATCTTCGGGAGTGTCGTGAGCGGAGAGCGTGGCGGAGTGCATCAGCACGATGCGGCTCTGCCAGATGGCCGTCACCTCGACCCGCTGATCGACGCAGGTGACGACAACAATCGCGGGGTCCGCGGCCGCGCCCGACGCCCCCGTCTGGTGTGCAATGAGCTCGGCTGCACCGAGCGAGCTGAGTCCGATCGCCTCGGCCTGCAGTCCGGCGGCCGATAACAGCGTCTGCACGCGGTCGGCGAACGGTTTGCCGATCGTCGCCATCCAGACGCGACGTCCCGGCGCCTCTTCTAGCGCGGGCAACGGCAGGTAGTCGAGCAGGAGTTTTTCGAGCGGCACGGCCGAACGCGTGACGGCCTGGAAGCGGACCAGCTCGGGCAGCTCTTCGTCGCTGCATTCGGGCAGCTCGAGCAGCCGCACGATTGCCTCCTCGCGCGGCAGCGAAACGATCACCGGTCCGTTCGACGCGGAGACCAGATCAAGCTCCGCCCGCAGCCGCTTGCCGGCTGCTCCCGGCTGCTCCGAAGGAATCTCCCCTTCGGCCCATTTGAAGTCCAGGACCGCGCGAACCTGGACGTTTTTCGACGCCACGTGCGCCGCCACGCCCACCAGCCGCTGGTCGTCCCAATCGAGTGCAAGATAGTCGGCCATCGATCTCTCGAAGTTAGTCCAAAGTCCGCCGTTCAGAACTCAAAGTCGACCGCACGAAACAGGCGCGTGTCACGCCTGATTGGGCGACCTTGGTGTTTGTGACGGATTCCTTAAGCCTAGGTCCATTTTACGGCTCGCCCGACCCCCCTGCCGGGCGGTCAAGGCACTCCTAACTGTTGTCGCGTAAATCCGCGGCCGAGTTCGCTCAGGTCGCGGATGTTGAGGATTCGCGCGGGCTGAACGGCCGCATCGATCACCGCTTCAAGCCGCACAACCGGCCCTCCGTCGTCAAAGTAGCCGACCGACTGGGCGCGGTAGACGTCGCCGCGGGCGGTCAGGTAGGGGTCGAGCCCCTGCATCGTGTTGGCGGAGCAGAACCCTTCCATCACCAGCCACGCATTGGTGGCCCGCGGGCTCTGCGAGCTGGCCGCCTGCGACGTGCTGCCGGCCGTTTGCGCGGCGCTGATCTGAGTGGCCAGTTGCACCGTCATATTCGGCAGGCCAAGCAGGACCTGGATCGGGGCGGTGTTGACGTTGATTCTGCCCTGGATGAACAGGTCGTCCGTGAGCGTCAGCTGATCGAGCAGTTGCGGGAGATACGTCACGATCTGGCTCTGTGAGGAGGAGAACGGACTGGTGAGCGTTGTCGCCCGGCCGTTGACAGTTGCGCGGACCGTGCCGCCGATCACCTGGTAGACCGAGGTGAAGGTGTGGCTGCCGGTTGCTGGCGGCATGGGGATCTGTAGCCCGTCGCGCAGGGCGGTCTGACCGCTGTTCCGATTGCCGCGGCTGGGCGCGTTGCCCGAGCTGCCATTGGTCTGCCCGCTCGAGCCGCCGCCGGATCCGCCCCCCGAACTGCTGCTTGACGAAGAGCCCTTCGACGAACTCCCTGAGGAACCACTCGAACCGCCCCCGGAGCCACCGCCGGAACCGCCGCGACCGCCGCCCCCGCCCCCGCTGCTGGTCGTGGCTGCGGCGCCGTTCATCCGCCAGGCCACGATGTACTGGGCCTGCTTCACGCCGAGCAAGCCGGCCAACTGGTCATAGAGCCCCGGCAGGTCCTGCTGATTGATATTGATCCGCGAAGAGCCATCCTGCTGAATGTTCCGCTCGGCACTGTAGACCGTAAAGTAGGCTGACCAACCGCGGTCGAAATACCCGTCGCCGTTGACGTCCTCGCCGGGATCCATGACGCCGTTGCGATTGAGGTCTTCACCATAGAGCAGAGCCGGCGTGACCCCTTTGACCAGCAGCAAGTCGTCGAGGCTTTGGAGCGGTCCGTTGGCGGCGCGGTACGGAGGCGAGAGGGTCGAATAGTAGTCGCTCTCGACGCCGTATTGGCGGGCCGTGTCATCCGGATCGATGAAATCCAGGATGGCGTCGGCCAGGTCGTTGGTCATGTAGGGCAGGTTCAGGAGAAAGTTGCGGGCCGTGGTGTCGTTGATGTTCAGGGCCGAGTTCTGCTGCCACAAAGCCAGCGAGTTGAGATTCAGCTTGCCCGACTCGTCCGTCAGCCCATAGCGCACGCCCTTGGCGGCAGGGTCACTGGAGTCGCCCGCGATGACGCTGAAGCGGCCGCGGCCGCGGGGAACGTCTGACTGCTTGACCACAACGGCCTCAAGCGCGTCGGGCCGGTTCATCACGAACTCAGGCTGCAGGCGCTCGGTCGGGTCGCTCAAGATGGTGACGGCCATGTCGATGCCCGACTCGGCGAAGGCGCGGGCCTGGGCCGAGCGACCGAAGCGGTTCGTGGCCTCGTTTTCGGCGACACACATCTCCACGAGCGTGTAGGCCGCCAGCGCCAACAGCACAATGATGACGAGGACGATCAGCAGGACGGTGGCCCGTCGAGACGTAAACGGTTTGGAGATAGCTCGCTTCATAGGGATCTTCACCGTCCGGGTCACTGGGACATGTTGGTAACGGTGCTGTTGATCGTTTGCTGCGAGATCGGTTGGGGCGCCGCCGAGCTTGTGATCGCAACGACGTGTCGATAGCTGCGGGACGCCTGGTCCTGGCTGGCCTGCGTCCGGGCGTTGTACGGATCGTTTTTCCCGACGCTGATTGTGATTTCGACGGCTTGCGGCAGGCTCTGCAAGGTCGCGCCGCTCCAACTCGTCTGCCAGGTGGTGCCGTCAAAGTAGCGAAAGCCGATCGACTCGATCTCCGGTGCGACGACGCGGGCGCGCAGTGACGACGTCGACCCAGTTTCAATCGCGTAGCCGATCGCGGTCCGCTCGCCTTCCACACGCGCCAGTCCCGCGGTGATCTCTTTGCCATCGGGCGTCATCTGTCCGGAACCGCCGGCCGCCAAAATGGGAGACTGGGGGCCGCCCAACACAAAGTACGCGACCACCTTCATGTCGCCGTGCACGCCCGCGATTTGCGAGGGACCGGCGTTTGAGGTCTGCGAAGCCGACTGTGCTCCCGTCTGTTGCTGGGCGGCCAGCGGGAGGGGATGCGGCGTCAGCGTGTTGAGGACCAGCGAATTAGCATCGCCATAGAGCCCGAACACGCTTCGCGAGTAGACGTATTGAAGCGGATCGGTGCCCTGAGCGCTTTGCGTGCTGGACGAACTGGAGCTCGAGCTGGAACTACTGCCGGAGCTGGAACCGCTCTTAGAGCCGGAGCTGCTGCTGCCAGAACTGCTGCTGCCAGAACTGGAGCCCGCGGTCGTTGTGGCGGTGGCGGCGATTGGCTGCGGGGGGACGACGTCGCGAAGATCGACTTCGAGCTTGGCAAAGACGGCCCGCACGAGCCGCGTTTCGCTCATATCGTCCGTGGCGGCCGTCGTCATCCGGCGGTACAAGTCGATCGCGGAGGCGATGCAAAGAATCAAAAGAGTGCTCAGCCCGACTGCCAGGATCACTTCGATCAACGTAAAGGCCGCGCGGCTGCGCCGACGGCCGGCGGGCCTGCGCCCTTCACGCATTGATTGGAGGGTCAGCTGCTTCACGGGGCGATTCTCACTGGCTGGCCTGCGATTGCTGCTGAGTCAGTCCCGACTGCAGGGCTTTCTGCTTGGCGGCTTGGATGGCACTGCTGACGAATGCTTGCTGGTCGCGGACGAGGCGAGTCATCGTGAACGATGCGTCGACCGCCTGCTGCGCCTGCCGGCATTGGACGGTCACCTCAACCTGATTAATCCCCGTATGCGCGCCGGGGCTCACATTGACGCTATACGTCCAGCCGTCGAGCCCCGGATCGCTAAACGACGACTCGCCTGACCCGCTGCTGGGAATTGCCCCGCCGACGACTTCGGCCATTTTCGTTTGGCAGAGCAGGACGGCCTGCGACTGCAATCGCGCCTGGAGGGCCGCCCGCGTGGCCGTCGAGAGAGCCTGCGACAATGCGGTGATCGCGCCGGCGAAAACGGCCATCGCGATGACCACTTCAAACAGGGTGAGGCCTTGGTGCTGTGAAAAGCCCCCGGCCCTTGCGATGCTGCGGTTTTTCGCTCGGCGCTTCATCAGCGAGCCTCCGTCTCGAGAGTCTTGACGAAGATCTCACCCGTGACTTCGCGGACGGTGATGCGATAACCGGACCCGCGCGTGTCGACGATCGCGAAGGTGGCGTCGGAGGCAGTGCCGTCGACATGAAAGTAAATTGGATCGGACCAGGTGGCCGACGCGTACTCTTGCGCGGTCGGCAGCTTTGCCATTCCGGCCTGCCAGCCCGGATCGCCCGAGGCGGGCAGCGGCGGCGAGTCCGGCGGCGGTGCGCTCGACGTGCTCACTTGAAACGAAAGCGTCTCCGGCAGCGTCCCTGCCACAAACATCCCCGGAGCCAGCGACGCCCCATCGGAACTCAGGGCCGTTCCCGGAGAACTCAGGACTTCGATGTCGATCGGCACGGCCACGTAGCGGCGGCCCCCCGGCTCGAACCGAAACTGATAGGTCGACGTAGCGTCGATCGCGTGCACGCGCGTGCCGGCAAGCGCCGCTTGCACCTGCTGCGTCCCATCCTTCAGATGATAATTGGCCAGCACTCCCATGACCGACGGCGCGACCGCCCCCGCGCAGATCATCAAAATGCCGATCACGAGCAACAGCTCGAGCAGGGTGAAGCCGACCCGCGAACGGCCGCGGCGACCGGGCGCGCACCGACCCGCGGCGGGCCAGCTTGCCGCGGATCGAATCTGCCCGGATCGCGCCCTAACCTGCATGAAATTGGCCCTGCCGCTGGCGTGCGACGTTTATTGTTCGCTCCAACTGTTGATGTCGTCGCCCGAGCCGTCTTCGTTCTGACGATTCGGTCCCGACGACCAGACGGCCGGCTTGTCGCCCTTGCCTTTGCTGGTCGGGTATTCGTAGTACAGCTGCTCGCCCCAGGCGTCCTTCGGCGTGGCGTCCATGTAGGCGCCGATCTTCTTGCCGTGATAGTCCGCGGCGCTCGTCAACGAGGTGAGCGCCTCGCGGCCGCCCGACGGATACTGCCCGTCGTGGTCGAGAGCGTACATGGTGAGAATCTGCTGCAGGGTCTTGACGTTGTTGCGGGTCTGCTGCTCATAGGCGGCCTGTTGGCGGCCCAAGAGAGCCGGCACGACGGCCGCGGCGATCACGCCCAGAATCGCGACGACCAGCAAAACTTCGATCAGGGTAAAGCCCGAACGCTTGGCTCGACGGAGACGGTGGCTACGCATGTTTCCAATCCTTTCGAATGGCACGGGTTGAGGGTTTGTTGGCAAAACCGGGGGGTTCGGTTTCAGTTTTGGGCTTTCAGAATTCACAAACAATGTCTTTGTTTTTTCAGCAACGTTTAGAACACCGTCGACGATTGCAGAATCGGCAGCAACAGCGCCACCACGACGAAGAGCACGATACCCGCCATCACGGTGAGCATGATCGGTTCGAGCATTCGCACGAACATGTCGAGCGTTCGGTTGGTCTGCCGCTCGAGCGTGTCGGCGACGTCGATCAGCACCTGTTCGAGGTTGTTGGCTTCTTCGCCGACGGCGATCATCTCCACGATTTCCGCGGGGAACTCACCGCACTGCGATAAAGGATCCGCCAGCGATTTACCGGTCGAGACGTTGTCGGCCGCATTGCTGATGGCCGCCGCCAGAACCTTGTTGCCCGTCGCGTCCTTGGCGATTCTCAGGCTTTCGAGAATCGGAACGCCGTTCTTCAAGAGCGTGCCCAGGATGCGGCAGAACCGCGAAATGGCAAAGTTGCGGAAAATCGGACCGGCGCCGACGATTCGCAGCCGGGCCTTGTCGAACCAGAGCCGACCCGCATCGGTCTGGGCAAGCCGCCACAAGTAGGCCCCAAGACCGCCCCCGACCAACAGCAGGATCAGTCCGTATTGCTGCAAGGTTTCGCTCAGCCACAAGAGCCACGTCGTGGCGGCGGGCAGGCTTCCTTTTTGTGACATTCGCTCGAAGATTGGCGTGAATTTGGGGACGAAGAAGGTCAACATCGCCGTGACGACGGCCGTCCCCATCACCACGAGGAACGCCGGGTAAACCATGGCGCCGACGACGCGGCTCTTGAGCATTTCCTGGTGGTCGGTGAAGTCGGCGATCCGCTTCAGCACGTCTTCGAGGAAGGCCCCTTCTTCGCCTGCGCGGACCATGCTCACCGCCAGGTCGTTGAAGACCTTGGGATGTTTGCGCATGGCTTCGCCGAGCCGCGTTCCTTCGGCGACGTCCTGCCGAACCACTTCCAGCACCGCTTTGAGCGACGACTGTCCGGCCTTGCGTTCAAGGAGCTCCAGGGACCGCAGCAGCGGAACGCCTGAGCGGAGCAAGTCCGACAACTGGCTGTACGCGATTGCCAGGTGCTTGGGGCGCACGCGGCGCGTGCGCACCTTGCGTTGGGCCACGGCCGCGGGCGCCAGGTGCAGCCGCAGGGGAAAGAGCGCCTTGCCCGCCAACTGGCTGAGCGCTTCCTGTTCGGTGCCAGCGGACAGGACTCCCGTGACCTGCTTGCCGCCGGCGGCCCGTGCTACGTATTGGAAATCGGACATGCTCGACCTGACTACCCAGACGCGGCTCGTGCGGCGTTTCGTGTCCGCCCTAATCTCTTTCCGACGATTCGCTCAACGCCCAGCGACTTCCGGCAAATTCCTTCTGGCGGCTCGGATCCGGTGATCCCCTTCCACCACGAAGCTCAGCGTACCTGGCGGCCGCGGGGATGGCCCCGGCTGAGATCCAGACCGGGCAAGGGATCGGCGGCCGCCCCGCGCCCTTCTGCCTGCTCAGCCGGTGCTAAAACGAGGTCCCCTTTGTGACTCGAAGGACTTCTTCGAGACTCGTCGTGCCCTGGCGGCACTTTTCGTAGCCGCTTTGACGCAGCGTCTTCAACCCTTTCTTGAGTCCGTACTGCAGGATGTCGCCCGAGGTGGCCCGCTCGACGCACATGTGTCGCACAGTCGAGTCCGTCATCAACAGCTCGTAAACGCCCGAACGCCCCATGTAGCCCGTCTCGCGACAGACGCGGCACCCCACGGGGCGAAACAGTTCTTCCGGCACCGGCTGGGGAAAATCGTGCGGTAAATCGTCGGCCGTGGGCCGATAGGCTTGTTTGCAACGCGAGCACAGCAACCGCACTAGGCGTTGGGCGAGCACGCCTTCGATCGTGCTGGCGACCAGGTACGGTTCGACGCCCATATCGACCAGTCGCGTAAAGGCGCCGCACGCGTCGTTGGTGTGCAGCGTGCTGAAGACCAGGTGCCCGGTCAGCGACGCCTGGATGGCGCTTTGCGCGGTCTCGCCGTCTCGGATTTCTCCGATCAGAATCACGTCGGGGTCGTGACGCAAAATGCTTCGCAGTCCCATGGCAAACGTCAGCCCGATCTTCGAGTGCACCTGGATTTGGCTGATGCCCACCGTGTGATATTCAACGGGATCCTCGACCGTAATGATCTTAACGGTCGGATCCTTAATGGCATTTAAAGCTCCGTAAAGCGTGGTCGTCTTGCCGCTACCGGTCGGGCCGGTGACCAGAATGATGCCGTGCGGCAGGGAGATCAGCTCGCTGAACGGCTTGAGCACGTCCTCGGGCATGCCCACGCCCCTCAAGTCGAACTTCATTCGCTCCTTGTCGAGCAACCGCAGCACCACTCCTTCGCCGTAGAGCATGGGGATGATCGACACACGGACGTCGATCTCGCGGCCGGAGACTTTGAGCTTGATGCGGCCGTCCTGCGGGAGACGCTTTTCGGCGATATTCAGCCGCGACATGATTTTCAGTCGCGTGACGATCGCCGCGTAAAACTGGTTGATCTCCTGCGGGACGGGTTGCACGCGGAGCATGCCGTCCAAGCGGAAGCGGACGGTCAGGCCGCTTTCCTGCGGCTCGATGTGCACGTCGCTCGCCTGCAGCTCGAGGGCTTCGACCAAGAGCTCATTGACGAGCCGAATGACCGAGGCCGACTGGGCGATTTCCGCCAGGTCGCCGGCCCCGTCCCCCTGGTCGGAGACGACTTCGATCCCTTCTTCCAGGCTGCGGGAGACGAGCTCGTTGATCGTGTCGCCGCCGACGCCCAGGTGCTCTTTGATCCGCTGCAGAACATCGTCGCGACGGGCGAGAACCGGGTCGAGCCGAAAGCCCGAGAGAGCGCTCAGCTCGTTGAGGGCCTCCAGGTTGAACGGGTCGTCGATGGCGACTTTGACTTTGCCGTTTGTTCGGCTGATCGGAAGCACAGCATGCCGGAAGACCGCCGACGTGGGAAACTTCGCCAGCAGGGTGCGATCGATCTCAATCGACTGAAGATCGACGAATTTGAGACCCAGGGCCTCTGCGAGAGCTTTGAGGGCGTCTTCTTCGGTGACGATCCCCTGCTCCACCAGCAGCTGATCGATACGCCGACCGTTCGCCTGCGGAACAGCGGCATCGAGCTGATCGCGCGTGACAAGTCCGCGTTTTACGAAAAGTTCGCCAATATCCACGGACAGTTGCCTCGCGGGAGGGAGCCACCCCGGTTTTAGAGAGCTAATCTCTCTAGGGAAGCGACAGGGCGGTTAACACTGAGAGCCGCGGGGAGCAGCTCCGAAGGTGTCAGGGTCGCTGCAATGGTCGTCTTGAAAAGGTACTTCCCAAGATCCTACGCTCGCTCAGACAGGCAAGCAAGGGTGACCTTCGTCTTCGGAACTAGAGACGCAGAAACACCTTCAGGTAGAATTCAGCGTTGCATAATGGATTTGGGCAATGCAATACTTTTATCTGTTCCATTGACCCAAAGAGGGGGTGAGATGAGTCGCCACGCTGTGCAAAAAGTTCTCGTGCTGGCCTTGTTGTTTGCGCTGGCCGCTCCTCCGATGACCGCTTTTGGGCAGCCGTATCCTGGCGGTGGTGGTGGCGGCGGACGGGGATTCGGCAGAGGAGGGCGAATGCGCCAGGATTGGAGCCGCATGTTCCCCAACGGCATCCCCCCCGTCCCCCCGGCCACTCCCGCGACGGAAGAACCGAAAAAAGACGAAAAGAAGGACGAGAAGAAAGACGCTCCCAAGGAGCCGACCGGCCCGCCTCCGGTGATTCGGCCGGCTGCGATGGATAATCCGGCTGTGCTGGAAACGCAGAAGATGCGGGTCGACGACAAGAAGCACGACGTCAGCTTCAACTTTCAGGAAGCCCCGTGGCCCTTCGTTCTCGACGAGGTGGCCCGTGTCTCGAACATGACCCTCGACTGGCAGACTCTGCCGGGCGATTCGCTGAACCTGCGTTCCAGCGGACGCTACCCGATCGCCCAGGCGCGCGACGTCGTCAACGCCCAGCTGTTGGCCCGCGGCTACTCGATGCTGGTCGACAACAAGTCCCAGTCGATCAACGTCGTCAATCTCGACAGTCTCACCACCGCGCTCGTTCCACGAGTCGCTCCCGAAGACCTGGAAAACTTGCCGCCCCACGACTTGGTGAAGGTCTCGTTCCATCTTGATTGGTTGCCGGCCGACAAGGCCGTCGACGAGTTCAAGCCGATGCTCTCGCCGAAGGGGAAACTCTTCCCCTTGAAGGCGACCAACCGGCTCGAGGCGATCGACGCGGTCGAGAACCTGCGCGAGATCTCCAAACTGCTCGACGAAGAACAGAACGGCAAAGGCGACCACGGTGTGAAGATCTTCGAGCTGCGCTATACCCGCGCGGCCGACGTCGTCGACCAGCTGCAAAGCTTCCTGAACTTGAAGAAGGACCAGCCTGCCGGTGCGGCGCCGCAGGGCGGGCAGCAATCGATGATGGCGATGGCCATGCAGATGCAGCAGCAACAACAGAACCAGCAACAGCAGGCCGCACAGGTGAGTGCGCAACCGAAGCCGGAAATTCGCCTCTTGGCGCTCCAGCGCAATAACAGCGTGCTGGTGAACGCTCCGCCCGACCAGATGGGTATCATCCGTTCGGCGATCTTCAACATCGACGTGCCGTCCGAACGCGCCTCGTTGGCGGGGAACGGGACGCTCTTCCACGCTTACCGGCTCGCGACGCTCGATCCGGAATCGATGATCAGCATGCTCGAGGCCGTCGCCGATCTCGACCCGCAGACAAAGCTGGAGGTCGACAAGAAGAACCGCACGGTTATCGCCTACGCGAGTCCCCGGGATCAGCAGGTCATCGCCGCGATGGTGCAGAACCTCGACGGCACCGATCGCTTGCTGCACGTGATCCGGCTCCGCAAGCTGGATGCCGACATGGTCGCCGGCACGATCCGGGCGCTGCTCGTCGACGAAAAAAAGCAGGATAACAACAACAACGGCGGCGGATTCGGCTTTGGTCGCCGTTTCTTCGGCGGATTCGGTCAGCAGAACCAGCAGGAAGAACAGCCGACCACGAAGTTCCGCATCGAAGCGGACGTGGTCGCCAATCGGTTGCTCGTCTTCTCCAACAAGATCGAGCTCGATCAGGTCGAAAACATGCTCGCCCAGCTGGGTGAGGTGCCACCGAAAGAGGGCAGCGCCGAGACGATGCGTGTGCTTGACTTTGGCGCCGGCGACGACGAGCAGCAGCTCTTGGAGCGTCTCCGCCGGGCGTGGCCCTCGATGGGCAAAAACGGCAACAAGCTGATCATCGATGTGCCTCCGAAAAAATCCACCGAGCCGGCTCCGGCAGACACGAACAAGCAACAGCCGGCTCCCAAAAAGGACTCGGCCACGGCACCGTCCGCTTCGACGAGCGAACCCGCGGCGTCACGACCGAACGCGCCGAAGGTGGAAATCCGCATGGCCGGTCTCGAGCGCGGGACGCAGTTGGCGCAAGCCGACGCCAAGTCGGCTCCGGCCGACCGCAAGACTGAGA
>Ga0210396_10002329_pt1 | contig 19483 bp, 20 predicted proteins | sample IncBWH17OmetaG_FD_155466 | JGI IMG/M metagenome (GOLD analysis project Ga0210396, IMG submission 155466) | Forest soil microbial communities from Barre Woods Harvard Forest LTER site, Petersham, Massachusetts, United States - Inc-BW-H-17-O ... | reverse complement strand
GCTCAAGCGCGCAGCGGATCTTCTGCATCTTTACGACACGGCCGCCCACGACAGCTTTTCCACGACGCTCGCGCCGCATTAATATCGTGAGTGTCGTGTCCCGGCAAAAGCCGCTATTTCGTGACCAATCGGAAAACATGGATGGACATCCTAGCGTGAAAATACTCTTGTGCTCATGGATTCCGGGCCGTAGAATTACCAGCCGCCGGGGCCAAATCTATGTGCACAGAACTTGACGGTCTGAAACGCGATGCTGTCCAGGTGTTCCGCGAAGTGAGGAATATTCGCAGATCCAAAGACGTGTCCTTTGACGAAGACGCGGAATTGAACGGCGAGAAACACAAACGCATCCATGCCGTGCTTAAGCACCTGCTCGTCGGGCATGAAGGCAAACCGTGTCCCGCTGGGGACAGACCGATTGTGAGGCTCCCACAGGCTCTTAGATGAGGCGCGTATAGGCCATTGTTCCAACGTAAGTTTGCGGCGAACTGTTATCGGAAACGGACGCGCCACGGCCAATCGTGGTTAAGCCCTCCCCTTCTCTTGTCGAAAAAAGTTCCCCGGTTTTAGATTCCCAGCAACCTAATTTGCGAATTTTCTTCGCTGAATCGCCGGTTCCCACTAGAATTCGCATGACCTTAAAAGAGACGGAATGAGAGTTCAACTGGCACAGGAGCGTTTATGAAAGTTGCGCAGTCTGCAAAATCTCCGAGAGTTCTGGTGATCGACGTCGGCGGCACGAATGTCAAGCTGCTGGCGACGGGGCAAAAAGAGGCGCGAAAATATCCGTCTGGTCCAACGATGACGCCTCGCAAGATGGTCCAGTTGGTGAAGAAGGCAGTGGCTGATTGGAAGTACGACTGCATTTCGCTGGGTTATCCTGGGCCGATCATCAATGGGCATCCGCTTCGCGAACCACACAACCTCGGGCGCGGATGGGTGGGATTCAACTTTCAAAAAGCATTTGGCTGCCCTGTAAAGATACTGAACGATGCCGCGATGCAGGCGATTGGCAGCTACAAGGGGCGACGCATGTTGTTTCTCGGATTAGGGACGGGGCTTGGATCGGCGATGATCGTCGAGGGAATCCTGCAGCCGATGGAGCTGGCGCACCTTGCCTATAAGAATGGAAAATCCTACGAGGACTATCTTGGATTGCGCGGGCTCGAACGAATGGGCAAGAAAAAATGGCGGCGGTACGTGGGCAAGATTACGAAGAGATTGAAGATCGCACTCGATGCGGACTATGTGGTGCTTGGCGGGGGAAATTGCAAGAAATTGAAGGAGCTGCCTTCCGGGGCACAGCTCGGTAATAACGAAAATGCGTTTCTTGGCGGATTTCGCATGTGGCAGAAAAATCAGGTGGCGAACCCTTTCTGAAGTGGAGCGATTCGCGTGTTACCGGAACGACGGTCCGCCTCGGAAGGCGGACTCTACAACATCGAGGAGGCATTCCATGGAACTGTGGTCACGGCGCAAGTTTTTTCTAACGTCGCTTGCGAGCAGCTTTGCCGCGGGCGCCGGCAGGGTTTTTGGGCGCTCGCTTCCATCGGATAAGGCTGCGCTGGCCCCACCGCCGGCTCAAGGGACGCGGCCGATTATTATTTCCAGCGCCAACGGACTTCATGCGCTCGATAAGGGGATGGACATTTTGAAAAAAGGCGGCGATACGCTGGATGCTGTCGTCGCGGCCGTTACTGTTGTGGAAGACGACCCGAACGACGATTCGGTCGGCTACGGGGGATTGCCGAACGAGGAAGGTGAAGTGGAACTGGACGCAAGCGTGATGCATGGGCCGACACATCGCGCGGGATCCGTCGCGGGCGTAAGGCGCATCAAGAATGTTGCGCGGCTGGCACAAACAGTGATGGAGAAAACAAATCACGTGATGATCGTCGGGGAGGGTGCGCACAGATTTGCGGTGGCGGAAGGGTTTGAGGAGATGAATCTGCTTACCGAGCATTCGCGCAAGATTTGGCTGGCGTGGAAGGCGGCTTCATCGGTGAATTGGCGGCCGGGGATTGATTCGCCGGAATGGAAAGAACACCTCGCTGCCATTTTTGATGGCGACGAGACGAAGATGGCATATGCGGAGCGCGTGATTGCGCATCCGCCGACGGGGACGATTCCGTGCATGGCGGTGAATGAAAAAGGAGACATTTCGGCGACGACGACGACTTCGGGGTTGTCGTGGAAAATTCCGGGGCGCGTGGGAGATTCGCCGATTATTGGAGCGGGATGCTGTGTTGACAACGAAGTGGGCGCGGCGGGATCGACCGGAAAGGGCGAGGAAAATATCAAGATTTCTGGCGGGCACACGATTATTGAAATGATGCGGCGCGGAAAGTCACCCGAAGAGGCTTGTCTCGAGGCGCTGGTGCGCATCGCTCGCAATTACAACAACGACAAGAAAAAACTGGCGACGTTTCACATTTTCTTTTACGCGCTGAATAAAGACGGGGCGCACGGAGCGGCGTCTCTGTGGCGCAATCATTACGAGGAAAAGGGGCATTCGGTGTATGCAGTGCACGACGGAACGCAGGCGCGGCTTGCCGAATGCAAACCATTCTTCGACGAAGTCAATACGCATGGATAGCGTCCACGGATAAAATGGATTTATGGACCAAGCGAACATTTTGATTATTGGCGGCGGCGTCGTGGGGTGCGCGATTGCGCGCGCTGTTTCCGCGCGGTGGCAGGATGTTTTTCTTGTCGAGCAGAATCCCAAGCTGGGCATGGCGACCAGTTCGCGGAATAGCGGCGTCATTCACTCCGGCATCTACTATCCGAAGAACTCGTTGAAGGCGCGGCATTGCGTTGAGGGCAACCGGCTGACGTATGAGTTCTGCAAAAAACATAATGTTCCGTTTCGCCATACGGGGAAATTGGTGGTGGCCGCCAACGCGCGGGAGGTGCCCGAGCTCGCTGCGTTGATCAAAAAAGGCGAAGACAATGGGGTGGAAGGATTAAGGTTGATCGGGCCCGAGGAGGTTCGCAAGCGTGAGCCACACATCGCTGGTGTGGCGGCGATTGAAGTTCCTTCCACCGGCATCGTTTCTGCCGAGGAGTTGGTACACGCGTACGCGCGCATTGCTACGGGACAAGGCGCGGAGATCGTCACGCGCGCTCGCGTCGTTTCGCTGGAACCGGTGGTTGGCGCGATTCGCGTTGGGCTGCGTATTGGGGACGAAGACGATGTGCAGGACGAAACGATTGAAGCGCGCTGTGTGATCAATGCGGCCGGGCTTTACGCGGACGAAGTGGCGGCTTTGGTGGGAAATCATTCGTGGAAGATCTATCCGGTGCGCGGAGAGTATTGCGAGATTCGCGGGGCGCGGGCTTCTTTGATCAACGACCTTGTATATCCTTTGCCGCATGCGCATGGGCTCAGCCTTGGAGTGCATTTTACGAAGACGCTTTGGGGAACGGTTTTGGTGGGGCCGACGGCGACGTACGTCGAGGGAAAAGATAATTATGAGCGCGACCGCTTGCCGATTGCGGATTTTGCTCATAGCGCGAAGACCCTTTTGCCGGAGATCGAGGAGAAGGATTTACAGCTTGGGTATTCGGGATTGCGGCCGAAGCTCGTGCCTCCGGATGGAAAGGGCATCGCGGATTTTGTGATTACGCGCGATCCGGCGGTGCCGCAGGCGATTCAGCTGGTGGGGATTGAGTCGCCGGGACTGACAGCGGCGATTTCGATTGCGGAGCATGTCGCGCAACTCGTAGCGGAAACGTTTGATTGAGCCTCGCCGCGGCGCGTTCCTTGCCAGACGGGCACGGCGTGCCGTGCCCCTACGAAGTGAATCGGTCAATGAGAATGTTTATTCTACGATGATGCGGAGAAACTTTTTCTTTCCGGCGCGAAGCAAAAATTCGACGGGCTTGCTCAGATCGATGTCTTTGCGCGAATCGTCCACGCGGACACCATCGATTTCTACGCCGCCTTGCTCGATGAGCCGTATCGCCTCGCTTTTTGAGGGAGCGAGCTTTAATTCTGCAAGGAGGGCCACAAGCTTTTTTGCCGGCCCGCGTGGAATCCGCTGAACTTCTGCTTCTACTGGGGCTTGGCGATCGCGGAAGACGCGTTGGAAATTTTCGGCGGCTTTGCGTGCGGCTTCTGCGCCGTGAAAACCGGCGATCACTTCCTCGGCTAGGCGCATTTTTACGTCCATCGGGTGAGCTACGCCGGCCGCGACTTCTTTTTTTAGGGCGGTAATTTCGGCCGGCGTCCGGTCGGTCACGAGATCGTAGTAAGTCCACATCAAATCATCCGGAATGGACATCAGTTTTCCAAACATTTCGCTGGGCGGTTCGGTGATGCCGATGTAGTTGCCGAGGCTCTTGGACATTTTGCGCTGGCCGTCGAGGCCGACGAGGATGGGCATAGTGAGGGCGACTTCGCCCGCGAGGCCGTAGGCGCGCTGGATGTCGCGGTGCACGAGGATATTGAACTTCTGCTCGGTCGCCCCGATCTCGACATCGGATTTGAGGGCGACAGCATCATAGGCAGTGAGAAGCGGATAGAGGAGTTCGTGGACGGAGATGGGCTGGTGCTGTTCGAGGCGGGTGCGGAAGTCTTCGCGCTCGAGCATGCGAGCGAGGCTATAGTGGCCGCAGATGCGGACGATGTCGTAGCTGGATAATTTGTCGAGCCATTCGGAGTTGTAGCGGACTTCGGTTTTTTGCGGGTCGAGGAGTTTGAAGACTTGCGCGAGGTAGGTTTTGGCGTTGGCGTCGACCTGCTCGCGAGTGAGCGGCGGGCGGGTTTCGGACTGTCCCGTGGGATCGCCGATCATCGCGGAAAAATCGCCGATGAGAAAAATGGCGGTGTGGCCGAGGTCTTGAAAATGTTTCAGCTTGCGGAGGACGACGGTGTGGCCGAGGTGGATGTCGGGCGCCGTCGGATCCACGCCGAGGTATGCGCGAAGCGGCTTGCCGGTTTTCAGTGAGTTTTCGAGCTTCGCCTTGAGTTCGGCTTCGGGGATGATCTCGGCCGTACCTTTTTTTAGGTATGCGAGCTGCTCTTCGACGGGTTTGAATTTAGTTTCGGCCATTTTTCGTTCAGGATACGCCAATGACGCGGCGGCCTTCGATTTTGTATCGGCCTTCGAGCACGATTCGAACAGCCTCGGAATAAATTCTGTGTTCTTCCTGCAAGATTCTCGCGGAAAGAGTGTCCTCGGTGTCGTCGTCTCTTACGGGCACGACAGACTGGAGAACGATTGGCCCGGCATCGAGATTCTCGTCCACAAAATGGACGGTGCAGCCGGCAAATTTCACGCCGTATTCGAGAGCTTGGCGCTGCGATTCGAGGCCGGGAAAAGAGGGCAGCAGCGACGGGTGAATGTTCAGGATGCGGTTTGGGAACGAAGCAACGAAATAGGGCGAAAGCAGCCGCATATAGCCGGCCAGGCAGACGAGGTCGACTTTGAACTCGTTCAGAACTGCCACGACCTGGCGGTCATACGTTTCGCGTTCCAATCCTTTGGAGGGGATAGCGCGAGTGGCAATGCCGCGCGATTTTGCGCGTTCGAGGCCAGGCGCGCCCTCGCGATTGCTGATCACGACTGCGATTTCCGCGTTCGGAATTCGGCCGGATGCAATGCTCTCCGCAAGCGCTTCGAAGTTCGAACCGCGGCCGCTCAACAGCACGCCTAAGCGTTTCTTCATAAACAAAAAACGTTAACACAACGGCGGGCATCGGCAAAACTTGGGCTGTACCTCTGGCGTATACCGAGCGCGTCCAGTGGAATAGGCAATTGCATCGCAAAGTTTGGGTGACCGCGTTAGAATGCCGGTTCGCCGAACGTAAATTCATATCGAAAGCGCAGGCCATGACCAATCGTATCGACCCGATTCGCAGGAAGTCTCTGTACGCAATGATCCTGTTTCTTCTGGCGTCCGGCTTCTGGGCCAGCGCTTCTTTTGCGCAGACGAGTGCGCCTCCGAAGGCTCAAAGAATTTCGCGCGATCCGGCGGAGCCGCTGACGGGGACGCCGCATCCAAAGATTCCGCCGCGGCCGTTGGGCGCGATCCCGCGTGCATCGGTGGATGAAAAGTCCATGCGCGCGCTGATTCATGAACTGGTGGGCTGCGGGACGCGGCTGACACTTTCTTCGTGGGACGATCCGAAGAGAGGTGCGGGATGCGGACGCGACAAAATCGTCGCGCGATTCGACGAGATTGCAAAGGATTCCGGAGGGAAGCTGCAGGTGGTGGTGGACAAATTCGAATCCACGTCCGCGCGGACAGGGGATAAACCGATTCCGCTCGAAAATGTGTACGCTATTTTGCCAGGTTCCGACGAGAAGCTCGCGAAAACTATTTTCCTCGTTTCAGGGCATTTTGATTCGCGGCCTTCGAACGTGATGGATCCGGAGGCTGATGCTCCCGGCGCAGATGATGACGGGTCCGGCGTGGCGGTGAGCGTGGAGTGCGCGCGTTTGCTCAGCAAAGCTGGAGCGAACGGGCGGGGAACATATCGCGCTACGATACTTTTTGCAGCGGTTTCTGGCGAGGAGCAGGGGTTGCTCGGCAGCACGCACCTGGTGGACTGGGTGAAACAGCAAGGTTACACGGTGGGCGGGATGCTGGACGATGACATTGTTGGCGCGGACACAGCGCCTGGCGGGCCGCATCGCGTGCGGCTCTTCTCCGGGAACGGAGAGATTGAAGATGCGGACTCGCCGTCGCGGGAACTGGCGCGCGCGGTGGAAGAGATTGACGGGCGCGCGGCCATACGGCTGATTTTCCGCGTGGACCGCTATGGACGCGGCGGCGATCACTATCCGTTTTACAAGGCGGGGCTGCCGGGAGTGCGTTTCACGGAGCCGCTCGAGGATTACAACCATCAGCATCAGACGCCGCGCACGGAAAACGGAATCGAGTATGGAGACTTCGAGAAATATTTGAACTTTACGTTTATGGGAGACGTGGCGCGGGACAACGCGGAGGCGCTGCGGCAGTTGGCGCTGGCTCCGGTGGCGCCGACAGGTGCGAAGCTGGCGGGAGCGGTGACGCCGGATGCGAAAGTGTCGTGGTCGGCGGAGGAAGATCCGGAACGCGTGGGATTCGAGATTCTTTGGCGGGAGACAAGCGAGCCGCGCTGGCAGGTTTATGATTTCGCGACAGCGGCGGGCGAGACGGTTCTGAAAGGCGTTTCGACTGACAATCATTTCTTTGCGGTGCGGTCCGTCGGAAAGAACGGAGCGCGGTCGATAGCAGTGATAGCCGAGGCGGAGAGGCGTGCGCCGCCGGTGCCGAGCAATGCGCCGAAGCAGTAGTCTCATTGTCGATGAAAAATCGTTAGTGGCCCAGTCCGACGAGGAGCGGGTGAAACGAGCCCGCAAACCAGCCAAATCTTGACCCGCAGGGCGGTGGAGCGCATAATTTTGCCGGAGATAGTACCGGTCCCCGCCCTCAATCTCCCTACCACAACTACAAGTCTGGGCATGGTGATTCGTCATGCGTACTTTGCTGGTTTCATTGACTCGCGCGCGGTATTTTCAGACGGCCATTTTGATTGTTTCGCTAACAAGCGCCGCCGCTTTGATGGTGACTTGCAGCGGGACGACGACTCCCATGCAAATGAACAACGCAATGGGGACGGTGAACGTAAGCATGAGCGACCCGCCGAGCTGCGCGGGCTCATCGGGGACCTTCGCACACGTATTCATCACTGTGCAATCGGTAATGGCGCATACCAGCGCGACGGCGGACGCGAATAGCGCGGGATGGCAGGAATTGGCGCCACAATTGGCGACACAACCGATGCAGATCGATTTGTTTTCGACGGCGCAGACGAACTGCGTGCTCGCGCAGCTCGGCTCGGCGCAACTGCCCGCCGGAAGCTATCAGCAAATTCGGCTCATTTTGCTTTCGAATACGCCGAGCGCGGGAAGCGCCACGCCGGCCACAAATGCTTGCGCAGGAAATGGTTTTAACTGCGTGGTGTTGAATGACAGTACAGGGACGATTCACGAACTGCAGTTGAGCAGCCAGGATGAAACCGGGCTTAAGATTCCGCCGGGACAGATTGTAGGCGGGCCGATTCAAGTCACCGCCGGACAGAGCGTCGATCTGAACATCGATTTCAACGCTTGCGCCTCGATCATCGTGCAAGGGAACGGACGATACCGCTTGAAGCCCACGCTGACGGCTGGTCAAGTGAGCCCGAACAACTCAGGAATTAGCGGGCAAATCGTGGATTCATTGACGAAGGCCCGAATCTCCGGCCCCGTGCTGGTAGCGATCGAGCAGACAGACAGCACCGGAATCGACCGCATCCTGATGGAAGCGTCCGTCGATGCCAATGGGAATTTCCGCTTTTGTCCGTTGCCAACCGGGACGTTTGACATCGTTGCGGTGGCGCTGGGACCAAACAATCTTCCCTACAACGCGACGGCGGTATTAAACGTGCCCAACGGCCAAAGTCTTGGACCAATTCCCCTAGTGGCGGAGACGGGAGCGAGCGGGCCAGCGGTTTTGCAGGGGTTTGTGACGGCAACGGCGGGAACCACGCCGGCGCAGATTGATGCCGCGATGGCCGCGCTGCAAACCATTTCCGTGCCGGGAGGGACCACACGGCAGTTGAGTATCCCTCTGGAAACCGCGCCGGCAACTCCCACTTCCCCAGCGCAAGCTTCGACAAACCCTCTCGCGGTCGCTTCCAATACCGCTTGTCCGGTGGGAAGCCCGGCGAACGCGAACTGCGCGCAGTACACCCTTGTGGTGCCGGCAAGCAATCCGAGTGTTGGCGTGTTCGTTGCATCCGGATTCACGTATAGCGTGCCGGCGTCGGGAGACGTGCTGTTCAGCGTCGACGCCGTCGCCACGCGGCCAAGCAGTGGTGGAGCATCCATCTGTACGCCCGCGGAACAGATGACCTCGAAGGACGTGAACGGGCAGCCGCTGAAAGTGACGCCGGGAACGATTACAAATGCAGCGGAGTTGGACTTTTCTGTTTGCATGTGACGAGATCGGAGCTGACCTGCGACGATCTACCTAATAACCCGAGGCAGTCAGATCGCACGCTATATGGCGGATGAGTTCTGTGTGCCCTGCGTTTGGCGTTAGGGAGCTGGGACGCGTTGGGCGAAGGTGATGAAGTGGCCGCTCGAGTCCTGGACAGCGAACTCGCGCATGCCGTAGAAGGCGGTGCGCTCGGGCATGACTTTTTTCACGTCTTTCATGGCGGCTAGAACAGCGTCCAGGTCGTCAACTTCCAGATAGAGATAGGTGGGGCCTTTTCTGGCCGCCGCCGACATTGAGGGCGGGGCGTCTTTCTCCACGCTGGCGTACGTTTGATACATCACTTCGGCGGAGCCCTTCTGAAAAGCGACGAAGGCAATCTTGCTCCCGTCGGGGACTTCGATGGCTTTTGTGAAGCCAAGTCGATCGATCCAGAAGGGCAGAATTGGCTCGATTTCATTAACGAGCAGGACTGGGGTAATGCGTTTTACGTTCATGGATTTCGTCTCCTAAGCTAGGATTCACATCTACATCTCCGAGAGATTGGGAGTCTGTTTTATGAACGTTCTTTTGGTCTGTGCAAGCACATCGGCAAATTCCTATCGATGCAGCATTGCTGGATCAAACGCGTTCGTAATTACCTAGATCGGCTCGAATTCCAAGCCTTGCGAACAGCTCGTGCGGATCGAAATTCATTCGCTCATGCAGCGCGGCGACAGCCTGACGCACCGGGTCCATGGCCGCGTCATTTTCCCATTCGACGATGGTGACGAAGTTGAATTCACCAGGACCGGAAGCTTGTTCCAAAATGAAGTCCTGCAGGAAGCCGGCTTGCGATTTGAGAAGCTCATGGGTCGCATGAACCTTCTCGAGAAACTCTTCGCGAGCGTGAGCCGGGACGACAAATTTGTCGACTCTGTACGCCTTTGTATTCACGTTTGACCAACCTTCCTGCTCGATCCGAGCTAGATTGCGAGGCGACTTTCTTCTTGCAACCCGTAGTAGTATTAATTAGACTAGTCAAGGATAGAAAAGGCCAAAAATGAAGTCAAGGAGATTTTCAATGAACGCCAAAGCGGAAATAGAAAAGAAAGACGCCCGGGTGCAGGAGCGACAGCTCGGGGAATTGATTTCGATCGGCCCGGCAATGCTGCGGGATTTCGAGTTGCTGGAGATTCGCAGCGTGGCGGATCTGGCGAGGCAGAATCCGCGGCGGCTTTATGAAAAGATGGAGCGAGTGACGGGGCAGCGGCAGGATCCTTGCGTGCTGGATACGTTTTGCGCGGCGGTGGCGCAGGCGCGCAATCCCCGGCTGGCGGCGGAGAAGTGCCAGTGGTGGTGGTGGAGCAGGAGAAGGATAAAGCGAAGTAAAGGCGTAAGGAAATAAGGAAGAGAAAGAGAGCACAGAAGAAAAATAACGCGGAGACGTGGAGACCGCAGAGGAGCGCGGAGAGCGTGAAGAGGATTGGTCAGGCAAAAAAGGAATCGACGCTGACGACCCCGGACTTGGTATTGCTGAGTCTGTTGGCGGAACGGCCGATGCACGGGTATCAGGCGAATGCGGAATTGGAGCGGCGCGAGATTCGGGATTGGGCGGGGATTTCGCGGCCGCAGGTTTACTACTCGCTGGAAAAACTGGCGCGAGCGGGGATGATTCGATCACTGGAAACGGATGAGCCTGCCTCGGGGCCGGAGCGAAGCAGCTTTGAGACGACAGCGAAAGGGCGCGCGGCACTGGCCGATGCTCTCGAACGCGAAGACTGGACGACGCAGCGCGACAGGCCGCCGTTTCTGACGTGGATGGCGCTGTCCTGGCAAGCGCGGCCGGGCGTGTGTCAGGAGCAGATCCGGCGGCGGCAGAAATTCCTGGAGCAGGAAGTGACTCGAGAAAAGGAAACGCTGCGCTCGATTTTGGAGGAAGTGGGGCATCCGTATCACGAAGCGGTGTGGATGGTGAGTTTGATGATCGAGCAGTTTCGTGCGGAACGGCGATGGCTGAAGCGAGTGGCGAGAGAAATGAAGAAGCGCGGGCGAGCAAAACATCCGGAGTATGCCGCTCCGGAACACGGATAGGGCTTGCGGAATTGTGTGGTCGCACGGAAGATGCAGGACGGAATTTCCAGTGGAGGAACGGACATGGAGCAGTTTCGGAAGCGCACAATGAGCGGCAGCGCGGCCTGGTTGATGGGAGCGACTTTTGTTGTAGCGGCGCTCGTTGGCCAGCAAACAATGGCGCAAGACAAAAAGCCTACGGCGCGAGAAGTCGTGGCGGCGATCCAGGAGCATGTTGGAATCCCATGGCAAAAGGAGACGGTAGACACTTTCAAGGCCGGCAATCCGGATACGCCCGTGACGGGCATTGCCGTGACGATGATGGCGACGCTCGACGTGCTGCAGCGAGCGGCGGCAAACGGACAAAACTTCGTCATCACGCACGAGCCGACTTTTTACAACCACCTGGACGTGCCAGATGGCATGAACGAAGCGGACCCGGTATGGAAAGAAAAACGTGAGTTCATCGAGAAGCATGAAATGGTGGTGTGGAGATTTCACGATCACTGGCACAGGAGAAAACCAGACGGAATTTTGGCAGGGATGGTTCACGCCATGGGTTGGGAGAAGTATCAGCAGGAAGAAAACCCGTATTTGTTCAACATGCCGGAGAGAACGCTAGAGGCGCTCGCAGCCGAGCTGGCGAAGAAGCTGGGTTCACCGGTGCTACGAGTGGTGGGAGAGCCCGGAATGAAAGTGACGCGGATTGCGTTCAGCCCAGGCTCGGCGGGATTTGTGCGCGAGACGCATGCGCTGGAGATGGATAACGTCGAGGTGCTATTGGTGGGAGAAACGCGCGAATGGGAAACTGTGGAGTACGCGGCTGATGCGGTCACCGAAGGGAAAAGGAAGGCGCTGATCGTGATTGGACACGTGCCGTCGGAACAAGCGGGAATGGAAGAGTGCGCGCGGTGGCTGAAAACGTTTGTGAAAAATGTGCCGATTGAGTTTGTGCCGACGAGGCAGCCGTTTTGGACGTTGGCGGAACGAGAAAAGAAAAACTAGAAACAAGGACGAAGAAACGGAATTTACACGGAGGACGCTGAGAGCGCAGAGGATACAGAGAAGAAAAAATACTAAAGATTGAGCGAGCCGGAGTGGGCGACGCGAGGTTTTCCGGAGTCGCCGCGTTCGATGCGGCCGATGCGGAAGAATTTTTCGCGGCGGCGCTTGAGGTCGGCTTCGACGGATTTTACGTGAGCGGGAGGCACGACGAGGATCATGCCGACGCCCATGTTGAAGGATTGCAGCAGCTCGTTCGTTTCGATTTTTCCGAGAGCGGCGAGAAATTTGAAGATGTTCGGGACCGGCCACGACGCAAGATCGATTTGCGCCTTGATCCCTGCGGGAAGGACGCGGGGCAAGTTGCCGGGTATGCCGCCGCCGGTGATGTGCGCAAGGGCGGAAACCCAGCCGCGCGCGACGATGTTTCTGAGCGCCGGGGCGTAGCAAAGGTGGGGCTTTAAGAGCTCCGCGCCGATTTTATTGCCTACTTCGGCGACATAGGTGTCCGGCTTCAGTTTTGCAACATCAAAGACCAGCTTGCGGGCCAGCGAGTAGCCGTTGGTGTGCAGTCCGGAAGAGGGGAGCGCGAGAAGCGCGTCGCCCGGCTTGACGGACTTTCCCGTGAGAATCTTTTTTCGTTCGACGACACCGACGATGAAGCCCGCAAGATCGTATTCTCCGGGAGGATAAAATCCCGGCATCTCGGCAGTCTCGCCGCCAATCAGCGCGCATCCCGCTTTGCGGCAGGAGAGGCTCATGCCCTCGACCACCTGCTCAATAACCACAGGATCGAGTTTCCCCATGGCAAGGTAATCGAGAAAAAAAAGCGGCGTCGCGCCCTGCACGAGAATGTCGTTCACGCAATGATTGACGAGGTCTCCGCCGACGGTCGAGTGCACGCCCATCGCCATGGCGATTTTCAGTTTGGTGCCGACGCCATCGGCGCTCGAAACGAGGACCGGCTCTTTCCACTTTTTGTTATCGAGAGCGAAGAGCGCGCCGAACCCGCCGATACCGCCGAGAACGCCGCTGGTGAACGTGCGGTTGGCGTGGTGCCGGATGCGTTGCTTCACTTCGTCGGCGACAGCGATGTTCACTCCGGCATCGGCGTATTTCATCGAGGGTGATTCGCTTTCGTTTTTTTGGGCGCAGATTCGCGCCTGTCGTTCACTTTGCGGAATGAACTGCAAGCTGCCGCGGCGAGGCTCACGGCGAAACCTTCTAGCAAGGTACAGATAAACCGCCCACTGGATGCGCGGCTTACACGCGAGCATCAGCAAGTCCGTCTCAAAATATCCGGAACAGTCGCCTCCACCGCACGGTGCCAGGGTGGATGACGGCATTCGCGTAGGCGAAAAATCTTTCGCGAATCTGGCCCGGCTCCCAGGCGTCTTGCCCGACATCGAGCGACATATAAATCATGACCGGCGTGCCGATAATGTCATTTCGCGGAACGCAGCCCCAGAAGCGGCTGTCGTAGGAATTGAGGCGATTGTCGCCCATCACAAAATAACATTTGTCCGGAACTTTGAAAGGGAGTTTGATTTCACCCGGCTCGCTGCGGCCGAGTGTGTAATTCTCTTCGAGCTTTTGCCCATTGATCCACACGGCTCCGTCATGGACGTCGACGGTGTCGCCGGGCAAGCCGATGACGCGCTTGACGTAGTCCGGCTGATCGGGCGCGAAGGGCGGCTTGAAAATGATGATCTGCTGGCGTTTGGGACTGCGCCAGAGCGAGACATGCCAGTTGGTGAAGGGAACGCCGGCGTCGTATCCGATGCGGCTCATAATCAGGTGGTCTCCGATGAGAAGCGTGTTTTCCATCGAGCCGGAAGGAATGACGCGCGCCTGGCCGATAGTGCCGTTGATGAGGAGAAAGGCGAGCCCCACCCAGAACCAGGCGATGACTTCTCGTTTCACGCGCTGGGCCATCGGGAGCTTGGGCTCTTCGGCGGCTTTGCCAGCTTTGCCCGAGGTTTTGCCAACTTCTTTGCCAGTTTCCTTGCTGATTGGTTTTTGCTCTACGTCAGCCTTCACGTTCCACCACCACAGGTCTTTCGATAGGTGCGTCGTCCGGCGCGTTTCCGTTCTTGGTATCCAGAGGGGTTCCGCTGCTCTCGCGAACCTCGAGCTGCACGAGATCCGTTGGATAGACGCCCGTATAACAGGACGTACAAAACTTGCCTTCGGTGTCATTCACCGCCTGGCGCAAGGCGGGCAATGAAACGTAACCGAGCGAATCCGCGCCGAGGAATTTGCAAATTTCCTCGGGAGAATTCGAGGAAGCGATGAGTTCTTCGCGCGTGGGCGTGTCCACGCCGTAGTAGCAGGGAGAGATCGTGGGCGGGCAACTGATGCGCACGTGGACTTCGCGAGCGCCGGCTTCGCGCACCATGCGGACGATTTTGCGGCTGGTCGTGCCGCGGACGATGGAGTCGTCGACGAGAATGACGCGCTGGCCTTCGATGAGGCCGCGGATGGGATTGAGTTTCAGCTTCACGCCAAAATTGCGAATGGCTTGCGAAGGCTCGATGAACGTGCGGCCGATGTAATGATTGCGGATCAATCCCATGCGGAACGGAATTTTCGATTCGAGCGCGTAGCCGACGGCAGCGGGGACGCCGGAATCCGGAACAGGGACGACGATATCGGCGTCAACGGGATGTTCGCGAGCGAGAAGGCGGCCCAGCGCCTCGCGGCTTTCGTTGACGGAGCGGCCAAAAATAATGCTGTCCGGGCGGGCGAAGTAGACATGTTCGAAAATGCATTGCTGCATGGGCTTTTGCGGCGCGAAGTGGATGGACTCGATACCCGAGCGCGAAATGCGCACCATTTCGCCGGGCTCGATTTCGCGGACGTATTGCGCGTTGAGCAGATCGAACGCGCAGGTTTCTGAAGCGACCAGCCAAGCTTCGCCGCCGGTGGGCAGAGGAAGCCTGCCGAGGACAAGTGGACGAAAGCCGCGAGGATCGCGGACAGCAACGAGTTCGTCCTGCGTCAGGACGAGAAGAGAGTACGCGCCTTCGACTTGATTGAGTGCGTCGCCGAGCGCTCCGGAGAGATTGCGGGCTTGCGAGCGCGCGATGAGATGCACGATGACTTCGGTGTCGCTATTGGTCTGGAAGATGGAGCCGCGATGCTCCAGTTTGCGGCGCCATTCGGCGGCGTTGGTGAGATTGCCGTTGTGGCCAAGCGCGACTTTGCCTTTGTTGCAGTCAATCATGATGGGCTGCGCGTTGAGGAGAGCCTTGTCGCCGGCCGTTGAATAACGCGTGTGGCCGATGGCGAGGTTGCCTGGAAGCTTGGCAAGCACGGGGGGCTGAAAGATTTCCTCGACGTCGCCCATGGCGCGGTGGAGGTAGAGTTCGGTACCGTCGCTCGAAACAATGCCGGCGGATTCCTGGCCGCGATGCTGAAGCGCGTAAAGCCCGAGATAGGTGAGATTGGCGGCCTCGGGATGGCCGAAGACGCCAAACACACCACACTCGTCGTGGAAGTGGTCGTCGGCGAAAGCGAGCTTGTTTGTCATTTTGCGGCTAACGTGCTCTCGAGAGAATTGGCCCAGATGCTGCGCAGGGAGTCGAGGGGGGAATCGACTGCTACGCTCCCCTTGTATTCGATGCGGAGCGCGTTGCCAAGGTTCACTTTGCCTATCGCGCGCGCCCCTACACCGTATTGTCTCGCAGTTGCAAGAACGGCGGCAAGTTTTGTGGGGGAGACGGAGACGACGCAGCGGGCGCCGCGTTCGCTAAAGAGGGCGTGTTCGGCTGGGCCATCGGCATCCAGATTTACGCTTGCGCCTAAGACGGGCGCGGCATGCCGCGCCCCTGCTACAGAGGGAGCAGCAGCGAAGCAGGATTCGGCTAGCGTGACGGCGATGCCGCCGTCGGAAATGTCGTGGGCGGATTGCACGGAGCCCTCGGAGGCTAGAGCGACCAAGCAATCGATCAAGCGTTTTTCGGCGGCTAGATCAATCGCCGGAGGTTCGCCGGAAACGATGCCCGCGATCGTTTTGGAATATTCGGACGACGAAAATTCGCGCGCGGCATCGGACGACTGATTGCCTTGTAAGAGCGCAGTATGCTGTGCCTCTATAGAGGAAGCTCGGGAATTCGAGCCGTCGAGCAACAGGATGACGTCGCCTTCGGCGCGAAACGCAATTTTCAGGACGCGGGAGGCATCTTCGAGAATGCCGAGAATGCCTATAACCGGCGTTGGGTAAATGGATTTGCCGAGAGTTTCGTTGTAGAAGCTGACGTTGCCACCGGTGATGGGCGTGCCGAGTTCGTTGCAGGCGACGGTGAGGCCGTCGATTGCTTCGCTGAATTGCCACATCACATCCGGTTTTTCGGGGCTGCCGAAATTGAGGCAATTTGTTGCGGCGATGGGGCGCGCGCCGGACGCAGCGACATTGCGCGCGGCCTCGGCGACCGCATGCATGGCACCGACACGGGGATTCAACTGGCACCAGCGGCCGTTGCCGTCGGTGGCAAGCGCCAAGGCTCGTTTTACGATTCCAGTCTGAGGGTCCTTGATGCGCACAACCGCGGCGTCGCTTGCGCCAGGACCTGCTAGCGTGTTGGTGCGCACGCTTGTGTCGTACTGCTCGGTGATCCAACGTTTCGAGGCGATCGCCGGGGAAGCCAGCAGCTTCGCAAAATTCGCGTTGAAATTTGTGCCGTCGGGCGCGAACGGAAACCAATCGGCAGCTGTTTCGTGGCGAAGAGGCGGCTGCGCGATCGGGCGGCGGTAGACCGGCCCTTCCTCGGCGAGCGGATGCGCGGGAATTTCCGCGGCGACCTGGCCATGATTCAAAACTTTCGCGATGCCGCCGTCCGTGACCGTGCCGACGACCACGGCGTCGAGGCCCCACTTTTTGAAAACGTCCAGGACTTCGCGCTCGCGCCCTTTTTCCGCGACGAGCAACATGCGTTCCTGCGATTCGCTGAGCATGATTTCGTAAGGCGTCATGCCGGTTTCGCGCTGCGGGACTTTGGCGAGATCGATTTCGATGCCAGTGCCGCCTCGCGAGGCCATTTCCATGGTCGAGCAGGTGAGGCCGGCCGCGCCCATGTCCTGAATGGCCACGACCGCGCCGGTCTGCATGGCTTCGAGGCAAGCCTCCAGCAACAACTTTTCCATGAAGGGGTCGCCCACTTGCACGTTGGGCCGCTTCTGCTTGGACTCTTCAGTGAATTCGGCCGACGCGAGCAGCGATGCGCCGTGAATCCCGTCGCGGCCGGTTTTTGCTCCAACGTAAATGACGGGATTGCCGATACCTTTAGCTTTCGCGAGGAAAATCTCTTCTTTGCGGGCGATGCCAAGAGCGAGAGCGTTGACGAGTGGATTTTGCGAATAGCACGGCTCGAAGCTGACTTCCCCGCCGATGGTCGGCACGCCGAAACAATTTCCGTAGTTCGCGATGCCGCGAATCACGCCGTCGAGGATACGCCGGTTCTTGGCTGCGTCTTCCTCGCTTGTGCCCTTGCCCGGCGTGATCTCTCCGAAGCGGAGCGAATCGAGAACGGCGATCGGACGCGCGCCCATAGTGAAAATGTCGCGGAGGATGCCGCCGACGCCGGTCGTCGCTCCCTGGAACGGCTCGACGTAGCTCGGATGATTGTGGGATTCGATTTTGAAGGCGGCGACCAGCCCATCGCCGATGTCCACGACTCCGGCGTTTTCACCGGGACCTTGCACGACAAGTTTGCCGCGCGTGGGAAGGCGTTTCAGGTGCACTTTGCTCGATTTGTAGGAGCAGTGCTCGCTCCACATCACGCTGAAAATACCGAGTTCCGTGATGTTCGGATCGCGGCCGAGGATTTGCTGGATGCGCGCGTACTCGTCGCGCGTCACGCCGTGTTCGGCGGCGATTTCCGGAGTCACTTTGATTTCGGCGCTTGCGGTAGCCATTTGTACGGTTCGTGGTCCTTCAATCGATTTTTTTTTCGAGGTAGCGCTCAAATCCTGCAGGCCAATCGCTGGAGGGAATGCCGTTTTCTTCAGCGTCCATCACCTGTTTTCGCACTACCAACTCGTTTGTGACTCCCAGAAACGCTCGAAATTCGCCCCACACGGCGAGACCGCAAGCCGAGCCGTCCACCGCCCAGCCAATGTCCACTACATCCTCGTCAACAACCACATTCACGCGACTGTAGATGTGAGCGTGCTTCAAGATTTGCCGTTGCTTCACGCCGTAAAGATAAAACCAGCCGGCTTGGTCGGTATCTTCAAATACGCCGAAAGTTCCTTCCGGGCCTGGCGAATACAGCATGAAATTCCCGGTATCCTCCCCGTCCGATGCTGTGACTTTGTCCGGCAGAACTGCATCGTTGCCGGCGTTTTTCGGTTCCTGTTGCCAGTACGACTTCCGCGCGCGGACAAACTCCTCGTAGCCTAGCTCAGAGAGTTCTTCACTCATCGAGTCGCTCAAAGCGGGCCAGCGTTGAGCATCGCTGAGGCTGCTTCGAAAAATATGCTGCGATCTTCACGCTGTGGCCTTTGCAGCCCCGGCAAGGGCCTCGATCATGGAGTTAAAAATGACCAAGCCATCTGCTGAGCCGAGAGCGGGTTCGACGGCGCGCTCGGGATGGGGCATTAGGCCGGCGACGTTGCGCTCGCGATTGCAAATGCCGGCGATGTTGTTCATCGACCCATTGGGATTGCCCGCAGCGTCATCCGTTCTATCCGGCGTCGTGTAGCGGAAGATGACTTGGCTGTTTTTCTTGAGATCCGCAAGCGTTGTTTCATCGCAAGTGTAGTTGCCATCGTTGTGCGCAATGGGAACTTTCAGGATTTGGCCACGCTGCGCGGCGTTGGTGAATGGTGTATCGGTTTGCTCGACGCGAATGTACACATGTCGGCAGATGTAGCGGAGGCCGCTGTTCCGCATCATCGCCCCCGGGAGCAAGCCGGCTTCGAGAAGGATCTGGAACCCATTGCAGATGCCAAGCACTATCCCGCCGCCGTTGGCAAATTTCTCGACTGACTTCATCACCGGCGAGAAGCGCGCAATCGCCCCGGTTCGCAGATAATCGCCGTAAGCGAATCCGCCCGGCAGGATGAGGGCGTCGCAATTCGCCAGATCATGCGACTGGTGCCAGATGAATTCGACGGGTTTGTGCAGAACGTTTCCGATGGCATAAAACGCGTCATGGTCACAATTCGATCCGGGAAATACGACGACTCCGAATTTCATTGCGTGTTGGCTCCGTATGGCATTCGGGGAACTCCCATTTTAGCACAGCGCGGCTATTTCGGACTGACAGCGGAAAACAAGAACGAAGATAACGCAGAGAGCGCTGAGAAAACGCAGAGAGGAAAGTCTAACGGCGTTTTTTCGCCGATCGGCGTGGTTTCGTTTTCTTTCGCGGACGCTTGGCTTTCTTCGGATTATCAGCAGCGGCCAATTCACGGCGTTTTCTCGAGGCCCAGCCGGGCTTGTTCGCCTGCC
>Ga0210396_10002328_pt1 | contig 19484 bp, 17 predicted proteins | sample IncBWH17OmetaG_FD_155466 | JGI IMG/M metagenome (GOLD analysis project Ga0210396, IMG submission 155466) | Forest soil microbial communities from Barre Woods Harvard Forest LTER site, Petersham, Massachusetts, United States - Inc-BW-H-17-O ... | reverse complement strand
CGGTTTCGTCGCGGCTATCTACCGCTGGGCCAGCAACGGTGACCTGGTCGCAGCGCTGGCCGCCGCAGACACCGAGGGCAGCGGTTCGCCGCTGTTGCCGGGGGATTTCGTCCGCTGGTGCCGACAGGTGCTTGATTTGCTGGATCAGGTCCGCAACGCCGCTCCGCAACCGGAGTTGCGGGCAACGGCGAAGCGCGCGATCGACGCAATTCGGCGCGGCGTCGTAGCAGTTGACGCCGGGTAGGCTAAGCCGAAGCTACGGTGGCATGCGCGACCGACGCGAGGACTGCAATCAGGACTGAGAGGACACACGCACCATGAGCGGACCGCAGGGGCCCGACCCGACGACGCCGTGGCAGCCGCCGCAGGGTGAAGGGCAAAAAGCCGGCGAGGACCCGACCCAGCACGTGTCACCCTGGCAGCAGCCGTCCGGCGAGCAGACATGGCAGGCGCCGAGCGGGGATCAACCGACGTGGCATGCGCCCGCATATACGCCTACGGAATACGGGCAGTACCAGCAGCCGCCGGCGCAGTACTATCCGCCGTCGCAGCCGTTTCCGCAGTCGACGGGCTACCCGCAGCAAGACCAGTACGGCGGCCAGACCGCTCAATACGGCCAGCCCGGCCAGTACGCGCAGCCCGGGCAGTACGGCCAGCCTGGTCAGTACGGCCAGTACGGGCAGCAGCCTGGTCAGCATGGCCAGCCTGGTCAGTACGGCCAGTATCCCGGGCCCTACGGCCAGCCGCCTGCCGGCCCGAAGCGGTCGCGTGCGGTCATCGGCACGGTGGCCGGCGTGTTCGCCGCCATCGTGGTCGCGGTGGTCTTGGTGCTGGGCTTCTGGGCGCCCGGGTTCTTCGTGACCACTCAGCTGGACGTCAACAAGGCGCAGGCTGGTGTGGCGCAGATCCTCAGCGACAACACCAACGGCTACGGGGCGAAGAACGTCAAAGACGTCAAGTGCAACAACGGCCAGAATCCGACGGTGAAAAAGGGCAGCAGCTTTGACTGCGACGTCAGCATCGACGGCACCAAGCGCCAGGTGACGGTGACCTTCCAGGACAACAAGGGCACCTACGAGGTCGGTCGGCCCAAGTAGTCCGCAGGCAGCCTCACGACGCGGGTAGTGCGTCGAGCGCCTTCTGCAGCCGCGCGATCGATGATCCGACCCCGAGCCGGGTGGCGAGTTCCGCGGTACGCGCCGGGTCGGCCGCCACCAGCGGCACGGCGTCCGTCGATGTCGACAGGACGACGGGCGCGTCGGTCGCCACCCGCACCACCGGGCCGGGAACCTCGATGTAGTCGACGGCCTTGTGCAGCTTGGCCCGAACGCCTTTGGCGAGCGACGATTTGGGGTCGTTGACGGCGGCCAGGATCGCCGCCAGCGAGCCGTGCTGCGCCAGTAGCGTCGCGGCGGTTTTCTCGCCGATACCGGGCACGCCCGGCAGACCGTCGGAGGGGTCACCGCGCAGCAGCGCGAACTCGGCATAGCCGGCGCCGGCCCGATCGGCGGGCACGCCGTAGCGCTCGGCCACCTCGGGGGGACCCATCAGGGTCGCGTGGGTCAGGCCGCGTCCCAGGTAGAGCACCCGGACGGGCACCGGATCGTCGCCGACCACCTGTAACAGGTCGCGGTCGCCGCTGACGACGACGACCGGGTCGCGCTTTTCCTGAGCGGCCAGCGTGCCGATCACGTCGTCGGCTTCGAAACCCGCCGCGCCGCCGGTGCAGAAGCCGAACGCGTCGAGAATCTCCCCGATCATCTCGACCTGCGGCGACAACTCGTCGGGCACTTCCTCGACGTCGGGTTGCCCGTCGGGGTGTTCTTCCTCGACGCGATGCGCCTTGTACGACGGGATGCGGTCCACCCGAAATTGCGGGCGCCAGTCCAAGTCCAGGCACACCACCAAACGGCCGGGCCGCTGTCTGGTGATCAGCGTGGCCACGGAGTCCAAGAAGCCGCGGACCGCGTTCACCGGCCGGCCGTCGGGGGATGTGATCGAAGACGGCACGCCGAAGTAGGAGCGAAACCACATGCTGGCGCCGTCAAGCAGCAGCAGCGGCGCGGGCATGCCCGCCATCCTGCCAGCCGCCCGGCTAGGTCGGATTGCCGCGCTCGCCCCCTCGCCGCTGCGCGGCTGGGGGTGCCCCCACCTCATCGCGGCTGCGCTCTGCATCGTCGCCCGGCTAGCCTGACAGCCATGGGTTCTGAGCGGTTCGACGCAGAGGTTTACCGACGCCGGATGGCGGCGGCGATAGCCGCCACCGCCGACGCCGGTCTGGCCGGTCTGGTGATCACCCCGGGCTATGACTTGCGGTATCTGCTCGGCTCACGGGCGCAGACCTTCGAGCGGCTCACCGCGCTGGTGTTGCCGGTCTCCGGTGACCCGACCGTAGTAGTGCCTCGACTGGAGCTGGCCTCGCTGAAACAGTCCGCTGTCGCGGATCTGGGGCTGGCGGTGCGGGATTGGGTCGACGGCGACGATCCCTATCAACTAGTCGCCGCAGCCATGGGTGGCGCACCGGCGGCGACTGCGGTCACCGATTCGATGCCCGCGCTGCACCTGTTGCCGTTGGCCGATGTGCTCGGTGTGCTGCCTGTGCTGGCCACCGGTGTGCTGCGAGGGCTGCGGATGGTCAAGGACGGCGCCGAGATCGACGCGCTGCGCAAGGCCGGCGCGGCCATCGACCGCGTGCACTCCCGGGTGCCGGACTTCCTGGTGCCCGGTCGAACCGAAGCCGACGTCGCCGGGGACATCGCCGAAGCCATTGTCGCCGAAGGGCATTCAGAGGTGGCATTCGTCATCGTCGGCTCCGGTCCGCACGGTGCCGACCCGCATCACAGCTACTCGGATCGCGAACTTCGCGTCGGTGACATCGTCGTCGTCGACATCGGCGGCGCCTATGAGCCCGGATACAACTCCGACTCGACGCGCACCTACAGCATCGGTGAGCCTAACGCCGAAGTGGCGCAACAGTATTCAGTGCTGCGGCGGGCGCAACAGGCGGCCGTCGGCGCAGTGCGTCCCGGCGTGACCGCCGAAGAGGTTGACGCCGCTGCCCGCGGCGTGCTGGCCGAGGCCGGACTTGCCGAATATTTCGTGCATCGCACCGGGCACGGCATCGGGTTGTCGGTGCACGAAGAGCCGTACATCGTCGCCGGCAATGATTTGCCCCTCGAAGCGGGCATGGCCTTCTCCGTCGAGCCCGGAATCTATTTCCCCGGCCGGTGGGGTGCGCGTATCGAGGACATCGTCGTGGTGGGCGAAGACGGCGCCCTGCCCGTCAACCACCGTCCACGCGAGCTGATCGTCGTCCCGGTCTAAACATCGCCATGGATGCCACGCGCTGACTCTCGCCCCAAGTATTACGCTCGTGCGATGACCGACCACGACCGCGCCGCCGCCCGCCGAGACATCACCGACGCCTTCCTCACTGCGCTGGAGCGTCGACACGAAGTGCTGGACCTGATCGTGGAGGCCGGCGACCGGCCGTCGGCGGTCGACGGCATCGTCACTCTGCTGGGCATTTCACGGCTGGGCGCGGAGGCAGTGATCGGCATGTCGTTCGATCAACTGACCAAGAACTCGCGTAAGAAGATCGCTGCCGAGCTCGAAGACCTGAACAACCTGCTGAGTTTCACCTTCAAAGATCGGCCCGCGAGCTCCGGCGACACCATGGTGCTGCGCCCGTTTTCCGGGAAGTCCGACCACGACATCTTCGCGGCTCGCACCGAGGACATCGGCGCCAAGGGCGATGGGTCCGGTGCCCCGGCGGGTGGCCTCGACGACGAGATCCGCGCGGCAAAGGAACGGTTCGACGCCGAAGAGGCCGCTTGGTTCGTCGCGGTCGACGGCGACGAGAAAGTCGGCATGGTCTTCGGTGAACTCGAAGGCCACGAGGTTCACGTCCGGATCTGGATCCATCCTGACTACCGGCATCGCGGCTACGGCACCGCCGCGCTGGCCAAATCCCGACCGGAGCTGGCGGCCTATTTCCCGGCGGTGCCGCTGGTGATTCGGGCGCCCGGCGCCACCCTCGTCTAACGAGCTAGTCGGTTTTGCGGGTCAGCAGATCCGAGGATCCCAGCACCCGCTCGATCTGCACTTCGATGACCACTCGTCGCGGGTTGACCCGCGGTGTGCGGTAACGCTGGGCGTAGCGCAACTCCGCGTCACGCACGGCGTCGACCTCGCTGTTGACGCTGGCCCGGCCCTCGAGCGATAGCCACCGGGCCCCGTCGACCTGACTGAGCACCGCGACCCCGCCGCGTTCGGCGTTGACCGACTTCTGCGAGCCGCCGGTGGTGATCACCCGCGCGATGTGCGTCTTGGGATCGAAGGTGAAGCCCACCGCCACCACGTGCGGGGTGTTGTCGGCGCGCAGCGTGGTCAGCATGGCGAGATGGCGCTCCGTGAGAAACGCCAGTGCGTCGCTGGTCAGCCGAGCGGTGGAGTTCGCCATCACCGCTCACGCTAGCGCAGGTGATAATCGCAGCCGTGGATGACACGGGGGCTGCGACGGTGCTGATCCTCGGCGGCCGCAGCGAGATCGGTATCGAACTCGCGCGGCGGCTGGCGCCCGGGGCGACGGTGATCCTCGCGGCACGCAAAGCCGACCAGCTCACCGAGCAGGTCGCCGCCGTGCTCGCCGCCGGCGCGACGGCCGTGCACACCAGGGAGTTCGACGCCGACGACCTGGATTCGCACGGCCCGCTCGTCGCGTCGATCCTCGCCGAACACGGCCCGATCGACACCGCGGTACTGGCCTTCGGGATCCTCGGCGACCAGGTCCGCGCCGAGGCCGACGCCGCGCACGCGCTGGCCGTCGTGCACACCGACTACGTCGCGCAGGTCAGCCTGCTCACCCATCTGGCGTCGGCGATGCGACAGGCCGGGCGGGGATCGCTGGTGGTGTTCTCGTCGGTGGCCGGGGTGCGGGTGCGGCGGGCCAACTACGTGTACGGGTCGGCGAAGGCGGGCCTGGACGGCTTCGCCAGCGGGCTGGCGGACGCCCTGCACGGCACCGGGGTGCGGTTGTTGATCGTGCGCCCGGGATTCGTGATCGGGCGTATGACGCAGGGCATGACGCCCGCTCCGTTACCCAGCACGCCCGAGCAGGTGGCCGCTGCTACCGCGCGAGCGTTGGCCAAAGGACGGCGGACGGTCTGGATTCCGTGGGCATTGCGGCCGATGTTCTTCGCGATGCGACAGCTACCGCAGTTCATTTGGCGGCGTCTGCCGCGATGATCACCCGCGCCGCAGACGTCAGATGATCAGGACGTCCCGGTGCGCCGGGCATAAGCCGTGCGCTTGTCGACGTCGACGCCGGTGGTGAACACAGAACTCGTACCCAAGGCGCGCCCTGTCGCCTCCGTCACCCGCTGCGGCAAAAGTCGCTGGACGGTCGCGATCCTGCCGATCGAACGAGGAACGAACACACGCGATTTCGGTTTGGCGATCACACCGGCGACTGCGCGCGCGACGTCCTCGGGTTCGGCATTCTTGACGCCCTTGCCGTGCCCGACGCCGGCGATCATCTCGGTGTTAACCAGAGTCGGCAGAATCGCCGAGAAGTGGACGCCGCTCCCGCGGTTCTCCAGGCGAACGGTATCGGTGTAACCGAGCACGGCATGTTTTGTGGCGCAATAGGTTGCGATGCCCTGGGCCGGCAGCACGCTGCCGAGTGACGCGATGTTGACGATGTGGCCGTGGCCGCGCGGCAACATCCGTTTAGCGGCCAGTTTGGTGCCCAAGATCACGCCGTAAATATTGACATCGAGCACCCGGTGGGTGACGGCGTCGGCTTCGTCCACCGCGCTACCGACGGCGATGACGCCGGCGTTGTTCACCAACACGTCGACGGGCCCCAACTGATCTTCGACCTGGTCGAGAAAATCGGTGAAGGATCGCCGATCCGTCACGTCCAGCCGTCGGCCAACTTTGAGACCCAACCGGCTGCCCGCCTCCTTGACGGCCGATCTGTCGATGTCGCCGATCGCGACGACGGCGCCCATATTTTGCAGAACCGTCGCAGTAGCCAGCCCGATCCCGCGAGCCCCGCCGGTGATAGCAATGACCTTCTCAGTAACAGACGCGCGTTTCATCGCTCGGCGCTCCTTTTGGTTCCGGTTAAAGCCTAGGCGCTCAACGAACCCGGCGCGCCGCGTCGGGTGCCGCTGGAAATCGAAGGGGACCTCGAAGGCCTTTAGACTGTCGCGGTGGCCCCCAGCTTCGCAGACGTCGCCAAGGCGCAATACATCCTGCTGACGACTTTCACCAAAGACGGCCGGCCCAAGCCGACTCCGGTCTGGGCTGCCTCCGACGGCGACCGTCTGCTGGTCATCAGCGAGGCGAAAGCGTGGAAGGTCAAGCGGATCCGCAACACCTCGCGGGTCACGCTGGCCGTGTGCGATATCCGTGGCCGCCCGAAGAGCGAGCCCATTGAGGCGACCGCGACGATCCTGGACAAATCCCAGACCGGCGCCGTTTACGACGCCATCGGCCGGGAGTACGGGCTGATCGGTCGGGTGTTCAACCTCTTCAGCAAGCTGCGCGGCGGCATGCAGAACAACGTCGGCCTGGAGTTGCGGGCGGCGAGCTAGGCCCCGTTGCGCAGGTGTTCGCCGAAGAACGCGAAGACCCGCGCCCAGGCATCCTCGGTCGCGGCCGGGTCATAGCCGAATCCGGCGATGCGGAGCAGTGGCTGGGCGGGAAGGTCGTTGGCGAAGCTGTGCCCGGCGTGCGGGTAGACCTTGATGTCGTTGGTGATGCCTTTTTGGTCGAGAACCTGCTGGAGTTTTTCGGGCGCCCCTTTGCCGCCCAGATCACGACCGCCGAAGCTGGCCACCACCGGGCATGCCCCGTCCAGGGTTTCGCTGAGCTCGCCCGGCAGCGGAGTGCCGTAGAACGGTGCCGACGCGCCAAAGCCCTTGGGCGACATGACTAACGCGAACCGGCCCCCCATGCAGAACCCCGCGACGCCGAGTCGCCCGGTGCATTGCGGCAGGGCTTGCAGGTGGTCGCGGGCGGCCAGTATGTCATCGAGTGCGGGCCCCCGCTTGCTCGAGAGATCGCGCATGACTTTGATGACGCACCTCGCCCAGCCGCCGCGGGCGAACAAGTTCGGGGTCAGCGCGACATATCCGGCTCGGGCGATCCGGGCGTTGATCGACTCTTTGTCCGATCCGTAGCCGATCGCGTCGTGAATTACCACCACGCCCGGCCAGGGCCCTTGGCCCTCGGGAATATCGAGTAGCGCATCGATGGGGCCGGCCGGGGTATCGATCTCGATTGTCGTCACGTCAGTCATCTAACCGCGCTGCGGCGGCCGGGCGGAACTCGGGCGGCCGCGCGCGACGTTGCCATCTCATGGTGTCGCGACTGTTTCTGATTTACGTCGTCGTTGAGCTCGCGGTAGTGGTCGCGCTGGCGTCGACGATCGGGCTGGGCTGGACTCTCTTAGTGTTGTTGGCCGCGTTTGTCGGCGGCATCGCGTTGTCGGGTTCACAGCTCAAGCGCCAGCTCACGCGGTTGCGATCCGGTCTGACCACGCAACAGTCGCAGCTCGCCGCCGACGGCGCGATGGTCGCGCTGGGGTCCGTGCTCGTGGTGGTTCCCGGCCTGGTCACCACCGCGGCCGGGCTGCTGCTTCTGTTGCCGCCGACCCGGGCCGTCGCCCGTCCGCTGCTGACGGCGATGGCGGTACGCGGCATCGGTCGACGTGCACCGCTGATCACGGTCACCACCGTCGGCGCGGATCGGTACGCATCGGCGCCCCGCCCCCGGCCGGATTACATCGACGGCGAGGTCATCGACGTCACTGACGTCGCTGACTTCACGGAGGTTGATCCGCCCGCCCTGCCGGGCCGGCCCGAGTAGACCTATACAGCGTGACGCTGGTCCCCACGAGGCTGTTGGTCCACGGCCGGGTCCACAGCCCGACCCACCCCGATGCCACCGCGATGGCGGTCCGCGACGGTGTGGTGGTCTGGCTGGGCAGCGACGACGTAGGGCGCGGCCAATTCCCCGACGCCGAGGTGATCGACCTCGACGGCGGCTTCGTCGCGCCAGGCTTCGTCGACAGCCACATCCATGTCACTGCCACCGGTCTGAGCCTGACCGGGCTCGATTTGCGGGCATCGACGTCGCGTCGGCATTGCCTGCAGATGATCGCCGACTACGCGGCCGCCCATCCCGGTCAGCCGGTGTGGGGTCACGGTTGGGACGAATCCTCCTGGCCGGAAAACGCGGCGCCCAGCACCGCCGACCTCGACGCGGTGCTCGGCAGCCGGCCCGCCTACCTGGCCCGCGTCGATGTGCACTCGGCGCTGGCCTCGACCGGTCTGCGCGAGCGGGTGCCCGGGCTACCATCGGCGACCGGATTCGCCGAACAGCGGCCCCTGGTTGCCGACGCCCATCACCTGGTCCGCGCCGCCGCCCGCGACCTGTTGACCGATGGCCAGCGCACCGAAGCCCGGGTGGCCGCGCTGGACGCTGCGGCCGCCAGCGGGATCGTCGCGGTGCACGAATGCGCCGGGCCCGAGATCGGCGGGCTGGACGACTGGCATGAGTTGCGGACCCTCAGCCAGGCCCACGGCGTCCAGGTGACCGGGTACTGGGGTGAGGCGGTGACCAGCCCGGCGCAGGCACGCGCGGTCATTGAGGACACCGGTGCGGCCGGGCTGGCCGGTGACCTCTTCGTCGACGGCGCCCTCGGCTCGCGCACCGCCTGGCTTCATCAGCCCTATGCCGACGCCGCGGACCGGGTCGGAACCTGTTACTTGGATCCCGAGGTCATCACCGCCCACGTCAGGGCGTGTACCGAGGCCGGCGTGACGGCGGGTTTCCACGTCATCGGCGACGCTGCCGTATCGGCTGTCGTCGCCGCCTATGAGCGCGTGGTCGAAGACCTCGGCGTGGCCGCGGTGGCCCGCTGCGGCCACCGCTTGGAGCACCTCGAGATGGTCACCGCAGATCAGGCGGCCAAGCTGGGCGCGTGGGGTGTCATGGCCAGCATGCAGCCCAATTTCGACGCACTCTGGGGCGGCCATGACGGCATGTATGCACGGCGTCTCGGTGTCGCCCGAGCAGGGGTTCTCAACCCGTTTGCGCTGTTAGCATCCCAAGGCGTGGCCCTCGCGTTCGGATCCGACGCCCCGGTGACCGGCCTCGACCCGTGGGCGACCGTCCGGGCCGCTGCCAACCACCGCACGCCCGGCAGTTCGGTTTCCGTGCGAGCGGCATTCGCCGCGGCGACTCGCGGTGGCTGGCGGGTCGGCGGCGTCGGTGACGGGCTTGCGGGCACCTTGGTCCCGGGCGCGCCCGCGTCCTACGCCGTCTGGGATGTCAGCGACCTCAACGAGCTCGAAGCCAGCGCGCCTAGTGACGCCGTCCGGCGGTGGTCGACCGATCCACGGTCGAGGGTGCCCGCATTGCCGCGGCTGGGCCCAACAGATCCGTTGCCCCGCTGTCGACAAACCGTGCACCAGGGCGCTGTCATCCATGGCTAAGGGCGGCGGGCGGTTCGACCGCTGGAGGCGGCCTGGTGAGGACACCGAAGTCATCCCGGCGGTCAAAGACGACGACGAAGACCAAGAAGTCACCGGCGAAATCCCCGTTCAACGAGATCATGTCGACGATCGCGACGCCGACTCCGAGAGCGAACTCGAGTCCGACTTCGAGTCAGAGCACGCCGACACCGACCTCGAGCCGAAAGCCGACGACGATCAGCTGCCGAGCTTCGGTGAGCACGCCCGTGAAAGAGCGGCGCAGCTAGGGCGGCGACTGGTCCAGCTCAGCGCTGCGTTGCTGGTCTGGCTGGGCAACGACCTGCGGACGCGGCTACCGCAATGGGGCACAGCCCTGCGGCCGCGTCTGACACGCCTCGGCGCCACAATCCTCGCCGGTCTGCTGCTGTGCTCGAGCTATCCCCGGTTCAACTGGTGGTGGGCCGCCGTCATCGCGTTTGCCGTGCTGGCCTGGGTGCTGACCCGCCGGGCCACCACGCCAGTGGGCGGATTCGGTTACGGCTTCCTGTTCGGCCTGGCGTTCTACCTGCCGTTGATCCACTGGGTCAGCATCCTCGTCGGCGCCATCCCGTTGCTGGCGCTGGTGCTGGTGTGCGCGTTGTTTCCTGCGATCTTCGGCCTGTCCGCCGTCGTGGTGCGGCAGCTGCCCGGATGGCCGATCTGGTTCGCGGTGTTGTGGGCGGCGCAGGAGTGGCTGAAATCGAGGGTGCCATTCGGCGGGTTCCCCTGGGGCGTGGTGGCGGCCGGCCAGACCGAGGGCCCATTTCTGCCGTTGGCCCGACTGGGCGGAGTGCCACTGCTCTCGCTGGCGATCGTATTGGTCGGTTGTAGCGCCACCGCGATCACGCTGGAAATCGTGACGTGGTTGCCGGCGTCCCGTCGGCCGTATACCGGCGAGGCGGCCGACTCGCCGCCCGCGGTGGTGCTGCCGGCAATCTGCATCTGCCTGGCGTTTTTCGCCACCGCCGCCATCTGGCCGCAGGTCCGCCATTCCGGCAGCGGATCGGGCAACGAACCCGTCGTCACCGCCGCGGTGGTCCAGGGCAATGTGCCCCGGCTCGGTCTGGAGTTCAACGCGCAGCGCCTCGCGGTGCTGGACGCCGATGTCCGAGAGACCCGCCGGCTGGCCGACGACGTGCACGCGGGACGCGCGCCGCAACCTGACTTTGTGGTCTGGCCCGAGGACGCGTCGGAAGTCGATCCGCTGCGCAATCCCGATGCGGCGCAGCAGATCGCGGTGGCGGTCGAGGCGATCGGCGCGCCGATCCTGGTCGGTACGGTGCTCGATGTCGCGGGCCGACCGCGCGACGACCCGGCGCAAACGAACACGGTGATCGTCTGGAACCCGAAGACGGGCCCTGCCGACCGCCACGACAAGCGGATCGTGCAGCCGTTCGGGGAGTACCTGCCCTGGCGCGGCTTCTTCCGGCACCTGTCCGGGCTCGCGGACCTGGCGGGCTATATCGTCCCGGGCACGGGCACCGGCGTGGTGCGTCCCGCGGGTGTTCCGGTGGGCGTCGCGACCTGCTGGGAAGTGATTTTCGACCGTGCGCTGCGAGACTCGGTCCGCAACGGCGCCGAGGTGCTCGCTGTGCCCGCCAACAATGCCAACTTCAACCAGACCATGAGCGAGCAGCAGCTGGCCTTCTCGAAGGTGCGCGCGGTGGAGCTCGACCGTTACGCCGCCGTCGCCAGCAACGTGGGGATCTCAGCTCTTGTCACGCCGGACGGCCGCGAGCTGGGCCGGACGGACTTCTTCGAGCCGGGCTACCTGGACAACCAGGTGCGTCGCAAAACGACGCTGACGCCGGCGGCTAGGTGGGGCCCGATCGTGCAGGGGAGCCTGGTCGTAATAGCTGTCGCGGTCCTGCTCGCTGCGATGCGGCACAATGGATGGTTCACAGATATCAAGCGTCGTCTGTCGGAGCTGACGAAGAACTTCGGCTCAGCAAAGGACAAAACTGACGACGATCCGCTCGGTGACGACGAAGTAGCCGACGAAGACTACCTAGACGACACAGACGACCCATTTGCCGACCCCGATCTCGTCGAGGACCAGCGGCCAGAAAGAGGAGACCTATGACCACCGGCGATCCGGTGTCGCGGGTTGCGGGCGATCGCCCCACCCAGCGCACCCTGGTGATCATCCCCACCTATAACGAGCGGGAGAACCTCCCGCTGATCCTGCAACGGCTACACCAGGTTCGTCCCGACGTGCATGTGCTGGTCGTGGACGACAACAGCCCGGACGGCACCGGAAAACTCGCCGATGAGCTGGCATCGGCCGACTCCGAGCGAATCCATGTCATGCACCGGACCGCCAAGGATGGTCTGGGTGCGGCATACCTGGCCGGCTTCGCCTGGGGGCTGAACCGGCAGTACACGACGCTGGTGGAGATGGACGCCGACGGCAGTCACGCGCCAGAACAACTGCACCTCCTGCTGGAGGCCGTCGACGCCGGGGCCGACCTGGTCATCGGTTCGCGCTACGTCGACGGCGGCAATGTGCAGAACTGGCCGTGGCGTCGCTGGGCGCTGTCCTGGACCGCCAACACGTATGCCCGGTTGGCCCTGGGCATCGGCATCCACGACATCACCGCCGGTTACCGCGCCTATCGTCGGGACGTTCTGCAGAAGATCGATCTCGATCACGTCGACTCGAAGGGCTATTGCTTCCAGATCGACTTGACGTGGCGCACCATCACCAACGGTTTCACCGTCATCGAGGTACCGATTACCTTCACCGAGCGCGAACTTGGCGTGTCCAAGATGAGCGGATCAAATATCCGTGAAGCGCTGTTCAAGGTCGCGCAGTGGGGGATCGACGGTCGGCGCAACCGCAACCGCGCGGTCCCGGTTAACAACTGATTGAATCCTTAGCTAAAGCTGATCCGATCCCGTAGCCTCCGTTGGCGATTGGGGGCATGGCGCGGCGGACGAGCCGCCAGCGGCAGGAAGTCATGAACCGCATCATCACATCCGTCACTCTTGCGCTTCCCGATCTTGATGTGCAGGCCAACGTCATCGACAAGGTGGACTTCAACGGACTATTCAACGGATTCGCTGAACAACAGATTTTGCTTCCGAGCATTGCCGGCACCAACATCCAACACGGCGTGATCGACATCCAGAACCTCGGCAACGGCTACAGCTACGACTACATCGACCTGGTCGGGCCCGGCAAAACCGTGAGCGATGGGGTCGACCATGCCATCGGTGCCTGGCTGGTGACGCCCGAGGGCACGTATGACGTGTCGCCCTGGGGCGGGGGTGGAATCGCTACTGTTCGATGCGTCCAACTTCGACCCGACTGCCTTTTTCCCGGACGCCGGGCTCACAGCACCGTTCGACTTCTTGTTCTAACCCGCAATCAGTCAGGTCAGCTGCCGCGACGGCGCGTCCTGATCAGCTCGAGACGTTCCTTGAGCAGTTCGTCGAGTTCCTCAACAGAGCGGCGCTCGAGCAGCATGTCCCAGTGCGTGCGGGGCGGCTTGACCTTCTTGGGCTCCGGCAGGTCACCCTCGATCAGGGTGCCTTCCATACCGTTACGGCACAGCCAGTTGCCGGGGATCTCGGCGTCGTCAGCGAACGGCACGTCGAATTCTTCGCCGTTCTCCGTGCGATAACGCGCGATCTGGCGTGGTGCCAGGTCGTGATTGCGGTCGGTCTCGTAGCTTACGGCTCCAAGGCGACTGCCTCTTAGGACACGATCAGCCATTGGTACCCACTCCTCTTAACGTCTTCTCAGCAGCTAGCGTCCTAAACAACGCCTCGGCGGTCAGCAGAGTTCCCAGGGATTTGTCCGGGCCCATGCGACTCGACGTTCCATGATACCGGGATCCCGGTCGAACCCCGACTAAAGTCGGCCCCGTGACACGTCGCGTCCGCCCGCAGCCATGCCGCTGGTGTGGCCGCGACGTCGCCGACAGCGGGATGGGCCGGCGGCGCCAGTACTGCCGGCAGTCGTGTCGGCAGCGGGCCTACGAGCAGCGGACCTCGATCAACGGAGCGAAAGGTGCGTCGTTGCCTGCCGACGCGGTGGTGCTGTCCGCTGACGAGGCCGCTCACCTGTCCGATCGCGTCTATCAGGTGCGATGCGCGGCAGAAGACGTTGCGACGGCGCTTGACGAAGGCGCCGCGGCTACCGAGTTGCGCGAGCTGTGCGATGCGCTGATGCGGGCCGCCGTGGCCGCCGACGGCTGGCGCTGACCGGCCGGACGACTGATAGCCGGGCCACCACGCGCTTAACCCCAACTGGCTGGTGACGGGTACAGTCTCGCCATGGATCGCTGGGCAAAGCCGGAATTGGCTGCGGACCCAGGCCATGAATCGGGCGAGCAAGTCAGCGCATAGCGGGACTTCTCCGTGTACAAAGCCGGGAGTGTCGGAAGTATTGGGAACCCTGTCGAAGTTGGCCACCCATGCCAACGATGTTTTTGACTCGGCTCCTCAGCTCAGGGCCGTATTCCAGGTTCGGCGACGACCGACGTTAGGCGAGGGGTAGCGACATGGTTGACCAACTTCAGCATGCGACCGAAGCATTGCGGAAAGCCCTGGTCCAGGTCGAGCGCCTCAAGCGCAAGAACCGTGCGCTGCTGGAGCGGTCGAGCGAGCCGATCGCGATCGTCGGGATGGCTTGCCGTTTCCCCGGTGGGGTGGATTCCCCGGAGGGCCTGTGGGACATGGTGGCCCAGGGCCGCGACGTGATGTCGGAGTTCCCGACCGACCGCGGCTGGGACCTGGCCGGGCTGTTCGATGCCGATCCCGATGCCCTGCACAAGTCGTACGCGCGTGCCGGTGGATTCGTCGACGATGTCGCGGATTTCGACGCGGGATTCTTCGGCGTCTCACCCACCGAAGCGCTGGCGACCGATCCGCAGCACCGCATGCTGCTGGAATTGTCGTGGGAGGCGTTGGAGCGCGCGGGCGTTGACCCAACCACGTTGCGCGGCAGCGCCACCGGCGTCTTCGCCGGAATCATCGCGCAGGGCTACGGCATGCTCGCCGAAGAGATCGAGGGCTACCGGCTGACCGGCATGACGTCCAGCGTGGCGACCGGCCGGGTGGCCTACGTGCTGGGACTGGAGGGTCCCGCGGTATCGGTGGATACCGCGTGCTCGTCGTCGCTGGTGGCCTTGCATATGGCGGTGCAGTCGCTGCGGTCGGGCGAGTGCGATCTGGCGCTGGCCGGCGGTGCGACCGTCAACGCCACCCCGACCGTGTTCGTCGAATTCAGCCGGCACCGGGGCTTGTCGCCGGACGGCCGCTGCAAGCCCTTCTCGGAAGCTGCCGACGGCGTCGGCTGGTCCGAGGGTGGCGGGATGTTGGTGGTGGAGCGGCTCTCGGATGCGCAGCGGTTGGGGCATCCGGTTTTGGCGGTGGTGCGGGGTTCGGCGGTCAATCAGGATGGGGCGTCGAATGGTTTGACCGCGCCCAATGGGCCGTCGCAGCAGCGGGTGGTGCGGGCGGCGCTGGCCAATGCCGGGCTGAGTGCGGCCGAGGTGGACGCCGTGGAGGGCCACGGTACGGGTACGACGTTGGGTGATCCGATCGAGGCCCAGGCGCTGCTGGCCACCTACGGACAAGACCGGGCCGAGCCGCTGTGGTTGGGCTCGATCAAGTCCAACATGGGTCACACCCAGGCCGCGGCGGGCGTAGCCGGTGTGATCAAGATGGTGCAGGCGATGCGCCACGAGGAGTTGCCGGCGACGTTGCACGTGGATGCGCCGAGCCAGCATGTGGATTGGTCGGCCGGGTCGGTGGAGCTGTTGGCGGAGGCTCAGCCGTGGCCGGTAAATGGTCGCGTGCGTCGGGCCGGGGTGTCGTCGTTTGGGATCAGTGGCACCAACGCGCATGTGATCATCGAGGACGCCCCGCCGGTCGAGGTGGTGCCGGAGGTTCGTCCGGTGCCATCGGTGGTGCCATGGGTGGTGTCGGCCAAAAGCGCGGCCGCATTAGCGGCTCAGGCGGCGCGGTTGAGCGAATTCATCGGCGCCCGTGAGCAATTGGACGCTACTGATGTGGGCTGGTCGTTGGCGGGCCGGTCGAGGTTCGAACATCGGGCGGTGGTACTCGGCGCTGACCGCCCGGAGCTGCTCAGCGGTTTGGCGGAGTTGGCCGGCGGCCTGCCGGGGGCCTCGGTAATCCGGGGCCATGCCACCCCAGCGGGCAAAACCGTGTTCGTCTTCCCCGGCCAAGGATCCCAATGGCTCGGCATGGGCGTCGAATTGATTGACACTGCACCGGTTTTCGCCGAGCACATCAAAGCTTGCACGGAGGCGTTCGCCGAATTCGTCGACTGGTCACTGATCGACGTGCTGCGCGGGGTGCCGGGCGCGCCGGGCCTGGATCGCGTCGACGTGGTGCAGCCCGCTCTGTTTGCGATCATGGTGTCGCTTGCCGAACTGTGGAAGTCCGTCGGTGTGCGTCCGGATGCCGTAATCGGGCATTCGCAAGGCGAAATCGCCGCCGCGTACGTCGCGGGCGCCCTGTCCCTGCGCGACGCCGCGCGCGTGGTGACACTGCGCAGCAAGCTGTTGCTGGCGCTGGCCGGCCGGGGTGGCATGGCTTCCCTGGCGTGTGGCGCGGAGCAAGCGCGAGAGTTGTTGGTGCCCTTCGGTGATCGAATCAGCATCGCGGCGATCAACGGACGATCCGCCGTCGTGGTGTCCGGCGAAGCCGCCGCGCTCGACGAGCTGGTCCAGCAATGCGCCGACCGTGAACTCCGTGCCCGTCGGATCGACGTTGACTATGCATCACACTCTGTTGACGTCGAGGCCATTCGGGAGCAGCTCGGCGACGTTCTTTCCGGGCTCGAACCGCATTCTTCGCGGACCGCATTCTTTTCCACGCTGACCGGCGGTCTGCTGGACACCGCCGGCCTGGATGCCGACTACTGGTATCGCAACATTCGGCACCCCGTGGAATTCGATCAGGCCGTGCGCGATGCATGCCAACACGGCTACCGCACCTTCATCGAATGCAGCCCGCATCCCGCGTTGATCGCCGGCATCGAGGACACTTTCAACGACTGCACCGACAGCAACGCCGAACCGATCGTCATCCCCACCCTTGGCCGCGACGACGGCGACCTCCGCCGGTTCCTCACCTCGGCCGCCCAGGCCTTCGTGTCGGGTGTGGGCGTGGACTGGCGCGCAGTGTTGCCCGGGGCCGAGTTTGTCGATCTGCCGACGTATGCCTTTGAGCGACGGCGGTTTTGGCTTTCCGGTGACGGCGCTGCTTTGGACGCCGCAGGTCTGGGGCTGGGTGCCAGTGAGCACGCGCTGCTGGGTGCAGTGGTGGAGCTGCCCGACTCGGGTGGTGTGATGCTGACCGGCCGCCTCTCGGCAGCATCGCAGGGATGGTTGGCCGATCACGCCGTCGATGGCGTGGTGGTGTTCCCGGGTGCGGGATTTGTCGAGTTGGCGATCCGCGCCGGCGACGAGGTCGGCTGCTCGGCCGTCGACGAACTGACGTTGCAGTCGCCGTTGATGCTGCCGGCATCGGGTTCGGTTGCGGTGCAGGTGGTCGTCGGGCCAGCCGAAGAATCCGGCCAGCGCAACGTGTCCGTGTTCTCCCGGGCCGATGCCAATGCCGTTTCGGGATGGACGTGTCACGCGACCGGACAGTTGAGTGCGGGATCGATTGAGCCGGGCGCCGATTTGTCGGTCTGGCCGCCCGAGGGCGCGACCCCCGTCGACGTCGCCGACGGCTATCAGCGATTGGCGGCGCACGGGTACGAGTACGGTCCGGCGTTCCAAGGGCTGACGGCGCTCTGGCGTCGCGGCGACGAGCTGTTCGCCGAGGTAACACTGCCGGATGCTGCCGGAGGTGTCGGCGGATTCGGTGTGCATCCGGTGTTGCTGGACGCGGCCCTGCATGCGGCGGCGATGGCCCACGCCGGCGGCGGCGTGGCCGAGATACAACTGCCGTTCTCCTGGCAGGGTGTGTCGTTGCATGCGGCGGGGGCGTCGGCGGTGCGGGCGCGGATTGCGCCGTCGGGTGCGTCGGCGGTGTCGGTGGAGTTGGCCGACGGGTTGGGGTTGCCGGTGTTGTCGGTGGCTTCGATGGTGGCTCGTCCGGTGTCGCAGCAGCAGTTGGTGGCGGCGATGTCCGGCTCAGGCGGGGATCGGCTCTTTGAGCTGGTGTGGTCTCCCGCGTCGACCGCGTCGCACGCCGAGACGCCGTCCTACCAGGTGTTCGAAGCCGTATCGGCCGCCGAGGATCCCGTCGTCGACACCTACGAGCGCACGCATCAGGCGTTGGCTGCGGTGCAGTCGTGGCTGGCCGAGCATGATTCGGGTGTCTTGGTCGTATCGACCCGGGGCGCAATGGGATTGGCGGGGGAGGACGTCACCGATCTGGCGGGTGCCGCGGTGTGGGGTTTGGTGCGTTCGGCGCAGACCGAACACCCCGGCCGGATCGTGTTGGTGGATTCCGATGCGCCCCTTGACGATACGACAATAGCTTCGGCGCTGGCAATCGGTGAGCCGCAGGTGCTGGTGCGGGGCGGGACGGTTTACACGGCTCGGGTGCATGGCAGCCGTGCGGTTGACAGCGTGTTGGTGCCGCCGGGTGACGGGCCTTGGCGGTTGGGGCTTTCCAGCGCCGGCACCTTTGAGAATCTCCAGTTGGAGCCGGTGCCCAACGCCGGCGCACCGCTGGAACCAGGCCAGGTCCGGGTCGCCATGCGCGCCATCGCCACCAACTTCCGCGACGTCATGATCATTCTGGGCATGTTCACCCACGACGCGCTCATCGGTGGCGAGGGTGCGGGTGTCGTCGTCGAGGTCGGGCCCGGGGTAACCGAATTCGCCGTTGGCGATTCGGTGTACGGCTTCTTCCCGGACGGCAGCGGCACCCTGGTCGCCGGCGATGTCCGGCTTCTGCTTCCGATGCCGGCCCACTGGTCATACGCCGAAGCCGCCGCCATATCGGCTGTCTTCACGACCGCGTGGATGGCATTTGTGCAGCTGGCTGACGTCAAGCCAGGGCAGCGGGTGTTGGTGCATGCTGCCGCCGGTGGGGTGGGGATGGCGGCGGTGCAGTTGGCCCGGCATCTGGGGCTTGAGGTGTTCGCCACTGCCAGTCGTGGCAAGTGGGACACCTTGCGGGCAATGGGCTTTGACGACGACCACATCTCCGATTCGCGGAGTCTGGAGTTCGAAGGCAAGTTCCGGGCGTTGACCGGTGGCCGCGGTGTGGACGTGGTGCTGGACTCGCTGGCCGGTGACTTCGTGGATGCCTCACTGCGCCTGGTCGCACCGGGCGGGGTGTTCCTGGAGATGGGTAAGACCGACATCCGCGACCCCGGCGTGATCGCCCAGGAATACTCCGGCGTGCGCTACCGCGCCTTCGACCTCTTCGAGCCGGGCCGTGTCCGCATGCACCAGTACATGCTCGAACTCGCCGAACTGTTCGACGCCGGAATTCTTCGGCCGTTGCCGGTGACGACTTTCGATGTGCGACGCGCGCCGGCGGCGTTGCGGTATCTGAGCCAGGCCCGTCACGTCGGCAAGGTCGTATTGACGATGCCGGATGCGTGGGCGGCGGGCACGGTGCTGATCACCGGTGGCACCGGGATGGTGGGTTCGGCGTTGGCCCGTCATCTGGTGACCAATCACGGCGTGCGCCATCTGGTGTTGGTGAGCCGGCGTGGTCCCGATGCTGCAGGCGCCGCGGACCTGGCGAGCGAACTGCGCGCGGCCGGTGCCGAGGTGTCGGTGGTGGCGTGTGATGCCGCCGACCGGCAGGCGTTGGCCAAAGCTATCTCGGATATTCCTGTCCAGCATCCGCTTTCGGCAGTGATTCATGCCGCCGGTGTGCTCGACGATGCGGTGGTGACGTCGTTGACGCCGGAGCGGGTGGATGCGGTGTTGCGGGCCAAGGTGGATGCGGCGTGGAATCTGCACGAGCTGACGCGCGATGCGAATCTGTCGGCGTTTGTGCTGTTTTCGT